>Ga0185307_1000396_pt1 | contig 28080 bp, 17 predicted proteins | sample LHCtaG_FD_128010 | JGI IMG/M metagenome (GOLD analysis project Ga0185307, IMG submission 128010) | Hot spring microbial communities from Little Hot Creek, USA to study Microbial Dark Matter (Phase II) - LHC4sed_matched (SPADES... | ecosystem: Environmental > Aquatic > Thermal springs > Hot... | reverse complement strand
GAAGAATCCCGCCCGAAATATAGTGGCACATACCATGAGTATAAGTGTTACTATAACCAAAAAAGTGCCACAATTTAAAAAATCCAACGTGACCTTTATAATTATAACCCGCAAAATTCCCAATTTTCTCTTAACATATATTCTAAAGAGTATGATTGAAAGGTGCGGGGAGCGGGATTTGAACCTCTAGTTCTGGTGCCCTCACACTCTTTTAAGGTTTTGCTTTTCATGTGAGGACACCGCTCGAATATTATGTTGCGGATTAAGTTAAAGTTTTCTAAGTTCTTTCCATTTTAGAGAAGGCAAAGGCTAGTTATTTCTTTTTCTCTATGGCTTTTTGTGTTTTGATGTTTCTATTAGGGTTATAAATTTGTGGAGGGTCTTTTCGTCTTCGCTCCATTTTTGAATGAGTTTGGCTATGACTTCTTCTACGTTGTTTAGTTCAAGCCTTTTTTCTTCTTAAAGGAATACGAGGAAAGGGGGAAGCCAAGGAAGACAAGAAGAACATGGTTTCCAGTAAGGAAGGTGCAACTGATTGACCCTTTACCTTTAAACGTATTCACCCCCTGGAATCCGAAGTATAAAATTCATCCCAGTGCATTACGATCAAATTTTATCGAGATTGTTGACAACCTCATACTCTAGTTCCTCTTTACATGTTTCAATTCATCCAATGCCTAAACCGTATTTAATTGCTTGCCGTAGACTTTTGTATAAAGAGCTTCCGATCCACCTACCAATGGTGGAGGGAAAGTCGCAGGAGGTTTTCCAGCGGTGTATTGAGAGAATTAAGAACATGTCTCTTAATGAGTACATGCATCTTAGTGAATATTGAAACCGAACTAAATTTATTTTGGTAATAGCATTACTTTTATGGTCATTGCGCATGAAGATTAAAGATTATCATAGAATTACATAGAATTTCTTGAACGGATCCGTGAAGAATAGCCACATAACAATTAAATAACAAGTGGTGTATATGACCACTAAGTGGGGTGGAAAAAGTAAGATCTCAGATATTGAGAGATTGAAGAGTAAACTTAAAAGTTTAATTAAGATAGGGAGGGAAATTAGCGAAAAGTATCCTAAATCTCATTATTCGGCATGGAAATGGACTCCTCTCAAGCTTATCTGCCTAATGTACTATGTTGATATGTATTCAAGGATAATGTCCGCAAAAAGAGAAGAGTTAGGTCTTCATCAGATAATATACATAGATCCATTAGCTGGGAGTGGAACAAACTTTATACGGGATACAAAAGATGTAATAGCAGGCTCAGTGCCGATAAGTGTAGTCTTTTCGGGCAACGTATTCGATACATATTTCTTTGCTGAAAAAGACGACATGATGAGAATAGCCCTTCAAGCTAGACTAGATATCCTCCTACAGTTACAGAAAAATAAGTGCATCGTTATGGAAGATTGTAATCAATTGCTAGATCAATTATCAAGATATATGAGCCACCTTAAAGATAGAATCCATTATTTAATGTTCATAGATTGCGAGGGGCTTGAAGTCAAATGGAAATCTTTGCTAGAAGTGTTGCGTTACCCGGGCGATCTTATCTTTGTTTTTCAGACGCGAGAGATAATGGAGCAAAAAATTCGTTGGAGAAATGAGGAAGCTCTCACAAGTTTTTATGGCAATGAGGAATGGAAAAATGCTAAAAATGAGAAAGACCTTCTTAACATTTATAAAGAGCAGATTAAAGCGATTGAAACTATTGATGGGAGAAAAAGAGAAGCTATTGACGCTCTATCTATAAGAAGCGGTAGAGAAGCGGATTATTACTCTTACGACATAATATTTGCAGCTCCAGCGACTAAAAGTAGAAACCCTTGGTTCTGGAAATTGTTACCGTACCTTAAACAAAGGATAACTAGGTATACAGGAGACGCGATAAAAACTGCGCTTGATATACTTGCTGGGAGAAGTTTGCAAATTGATTGGTTTTATCCGAGGGACGTAACGCTTGATGATTTTATTGGTTGAGGAGAGGACTGATAATGATGGAGACAAATAGGGAGAAGAGGAGAAAAGCCGCATTGAAAGCATGGGAGACAATAAGAAGGAAAAGGAGGTTTGAGAAAGAAGCTGAAGCAAAGAGATTATTAAACCTTGAATTATTTATAAAGCCATCAGAAATTGCTAGAATAAAGCACCCTGAAGACATTTTTCCGCTGATACCGCAAAAGATTGAGAGGAAAAAGTATAGCGAGAGAATAATTCGTCCATTCCATAAGACCCCATCCGATATTGTTTGCGGTAAGTTTTGGGAGCTTAGGTGGGCGTTTGGGTGCCCATTTGGATGTGCTTACTGTTATTTGAGGGGAACTTATGGGGGGAGGATTTCACCACCAAAATATGTGAAGATTGAACACGTGCTGAAGGCTCTCGATGAGGTATTTGGCGACCCCCAATTTAATGATGGGAGACCAACGATAATTAATAGTGGCGAATTGGCTGACTCCTTAATGAATCCTATTTTCATGGAAATGATAGCAGATAAATTTGAAGAAAATGACAAGCATAAACTATTGCTCCTCACGAAGTTTGGAACAAAAAATATTGGCTTCTTAGTTAAGACGCCTAGGAGGCAAGTAATATGCGCATGGAGTTTGAACGCACCTGAAGTTGCAAGGTTATGGGAGGCGCATGCTCCAAGCGTGGATGATAGGATAAAAGCTGCCAAATTAGTGAAAGAAACTGGATATACGGTTTGGATAAGAATTGATCCGATTTTTCCTATTGAAAAGTGGCAGGACTGCTATGGGCGGCTGCTCCAAAAAATCTTTGATAATCTTATACCTAACAGAGTAATTTTAGGAACGCCGAGAGGATTACGGAAGACAATTTATTATGCGAATAAAACTGGGGTTGACACTTCATGGATAAAATATTTTGGTGAGAAAACGGGATGGGGTTTAAAATTACCATTTGATTTAAGAAAGACCATTTACACCTTTATGCGGGATAAGCTAAAAGAATTAGGGTACGATGTTGAGAGGAAAGTAAGTATATGTAAGGAGACTGTTGAAATGTGGAAAGCGCTCGGATGGACATACTATCCTGGAGAATGTCAATGCTACGGTGAACATGCTATAAGATATTCATAGAAAAGTATGGCGTGGCAAATATGGGAAAAAGGGAATTGTTTAGCGATTTAGAAAGGCTTATTAAAGATTTTAAAAGCAATGGCTATAAAGTTGATGTTAAAGAAACTAAAAGTAAAGGAGACAGATGTGATTCAACTCTTATTTTAAAGGCTGTGAAGAGCGGATTTTCAACACTCTACTTATCAATTATGCCTGATTTGCAGGGGAAAAGAAGAGCATCAATAATCAGAGTTTCAGATGGAAGTATTATTGAGAGGTTCATGCACGTTAAGGTTCCACCAAGAGAGGATGATGATATAGTTTGCCCAAATTTTCTAGAATTAAAATGGGCATATGGATGTCCTTTCAATTGTGCTTACTGTTATCTGCAAGGGACATTACGCCTACTGCCTACGAAGAAGAAGCCAGTAGCTAAAGACTTAAGGAAGGTTAGGCGCCAACTTGTTAGCTTCTTAAGAGCACCGCTTAGAGAGCCTGAATTACTGAATGCTGGAGAACTATGCGACTCACTAATGTTTGAAGAGACGTATTATAGTATTACAGAAAACATCCTTCCACTCTTTGGGGATGCAACGATTAATAGTGTTGGGCATAAAGTATTATTAGTCACCAAATCGGATAAAATCAAGCATTTGTTAGAGGGGGGTAGCCCCAAAACCACAATTGTGAGCTTCAGCATTAATGCTGAGAACGCCTTTAAAGTTTGGGAGAAGGGAACGGCACATCCCCATTCAAGAATTAAAGCGGCAGAAGATCTCCAAAATGCTGGGTTTGAAGTCAGAGTAAGAATAGACCCGATAATACCATTTCCACAAGCAGCGTGGAGAAGCGAATACTATGAACTCATTGACAGAATATTCAATTCACTACATCCATCAAGGATAACGCTGGGTACGCTTAGAGGTTTACGGGCAACAATAAGAGAGGCAAAGGACAAGACATGGACAATATTCGTTGAAAGTCCATCAAAGTGGGGGCTCAAAGCGAAATATGAAACGCGATATGAAATTTATAAGGCAATACTAAGTTACCTCTCCAAGGAATATGGCTATAAGGATGTTGCTTTATGCAAGGAAGATGTACAAATGTGGCAAAGCCTCAAATTAAACTGGAAGAACTGTAAGTGCAACTGCATCTAACCAATCTTTATAAATAAGTAGAAGATCATATGCGGGCATAAGCCCTTCAGCCTCCTCAAAAACGCCAACGTGAACGTGGTCCGCCCAGACTTCTTAGCATGCTCAGGCATTAAAGAAGCATATATTCCACCTAGCCATAACTCCATAATTGGACTGCTTGCCAGACAGGTTTCCAAGCCCAAGTATACAAGATAGTAACATAAACGACATATGAACCGCGCCTTGGTCTCACACCCCCTAACTCCAAGAAGCCTACGATAAGATGCCAACTCAAGATATTCACGTCTCGCAAAAAGTAGAAAATAATGGTGGAATTAGTAATCACAGGAGTCTTATCTTTTTCAAGATAGAATAGATAGGAGAAGCGAAATTTCCATCTCCAAGTTAGACAGCGCTCCGGCCAAACTTAAGCCGATATTGTTTTCTTCTAAGGTGTTTCCGCTCACAATATTGTCTGATGAAAATGAAAGCCAAATATCTGTTTCCTTATGGTTCACTATTTTGTTTTCGCTTATGATGATAATAATAACTAGGGGGCTAAGGAAAGATTAAAAGATCGCCTTTTCCTTTTCAATTACGCCCCCTTAGTCTCAGCTCCTTCAGTCTCCAATTGTATTGTTTCGTCGATCAATCTTATGGATAATAGATTTCCAGTCTTCCGCTTTAATTTCAACCTTAAAGTCCCTTATCTCTTTAACTTTAGCCAACTCCTTAAGAACCTCATAGGGGTTCCGTATAGTAGCCGTTACCCCCCTCTTTTCATCATCAAGGGCATTTTCCACTATGTAAAGCCAGTATCTGTCTTTAAGCTTCTCAGCCGCGATCCATTCGTTGCTGGTCATCTCTACATCCCCACTCACGGCAAAGCCCTTCACCTCTATGAACCTCCTCTCACCTCCCTCCTCGCTTACAATATCGTAACCCCTGAACTCCCATGATACGTCTAAAGGCTTTCTGCCATAAGAAATCTCGTACTTTATAGCCTCTTCAATAGCTAGTCTCTCTATTTTCTCAATTTCACCCTTGGTTTTAGAGAACCTTGCTTTAGACAATACTATAGCTACCGCCATTAAATCCGGGAGGTCCTCCTCCACTATTGTGTATTTATCTCTTAACTCTCTTTCCCTACTCTCCCAATCACTCCTATACTCCCTTATATTAGCCTCTTCTCTCCTTATGGCTATCTCCATGTTCTCCTTATCTATGAGGAGTCTCATTTTGTATTTCCTAATTCGCTCATTGCTTTCTCTTATTTTAGTTTCGTAGTAATTTTTTAGATCCTCAAGCCTAATCTTTAGCTCCCTTTCAAGTTTCCCCCTTAACTCCGCCTCAAAAGAGTTCTTTAATATTTTAAGTTGCTCATTTAAGGCGCCCGACCCCTCACTCAAGAATTTTAAGAATTCTTCCGGAACTTTTACTTCTTTTGAAGCTGGATTCTCAAGATCCCATATAATCGTAGGGTTAACAGCATATATCTCACGGGTATTTAGGTCATGGAATAGCATGAATAGTCTCTTCCATGTCAGATCTTCCTTAGCGTTTTTCACTGAATAACTATATACGAATAAGAACCCTTCTCTTCCTTTTGGATCTATTTTTACTGCAGTCCATCCTTCAAAGGCGGGATCTGTTAACGCCTTAAGTATCCTATTCATGACACTAGAGCCAAGTGTTATCAGTCTTATTCCCGTCTTCTCAGCCACTTCCCTCGAAAAAGTCACAATCTCTCCGCTTCTTAATTGCGTTAATTCCTCAAGCTCTTCCGATAGTTTAATTCTATATACTCCATTATCAATTTCTTCTAGACTTCCTCCACTAAACGCAATAAATCTTTTCATAAACCGTTCTACATCAGACTCTCCAATCATGTTTTCAACACCGCTTTCTCTCATGCTTGAGAGGAAGCTCCAGTTTATGTGATCTCTCATCAAACATTTCCTCTCCAGCATCTCAATCAACTCTCTTCTTTTATCGATTTTTCTTAAAGCATCCTCTATTTTGGCATCGAATGTTTTCATTCCCTCAGCTACTATGCTCATTATTAACTCCTGGATTTTTACCTCGGAAAGGAGCATACCTATTACATCGAAAACTCGCTCGCCCATTGCGGATTTAATTCTATCAATCTTCCAGAGAAGCCTATCAAAGATAGCGCCTTCTATCGTGCCTTTAACCAGCAGGTTATGGATTAAAACCTTTTTCTTCTGCCCGTATCTATGAAGCCTACCTATCCTTTGCTCTATCCTATTTGGATTCCAAGGCAACTCGTAATTTATCATTATATGGCAGTTATGTTGAAGGTCTATGCCCTCAGCAGCCGCATCTGTAGCCACCATCACCCTTATGTCATCGCGTTTTCTAAACGCCTCGACCTGATCCTCGCGCTCTCCTGCGCTCATTGAGCCGTGAATGTAGGATATCTGTCCTTTGTAGCCCTCATCCTCCAATAGTCTCTTTAAATATTCCATAGTATCCCTATACTCTGTAAATACCAATACTTTCTCGTTGGGGGCCTCGGCATGTAGCTTTTTAATGAAGTCTATAAGAAAACTGGCTTTAGAATCGATCTTCACTTGGTCCAATAATTCCAGAAGATGCTTGATCTGATCTATTTCTATCTCTAACTCTCTTTTATTTCTGGCCATAGTAAGGGATTCAATGTTTCTCATGGCTCTTTCCACAGCCTCTTCATCTACATCTTCAGGGTTTTTCTCGTACTCCTCAATGATCTCCAGATCCTCTTTTGCTAATTCCGGAAATGCTTCAACTGGTAGTTTAAGGAGCCCCTCAAGTCTTTCTAACCTATTTACGAGCGACTTCTTAATGGCATATATGCTCGACGCCATCCTCCGCTGAAGTATGACCATCGCAAACCCGACGCCTCTCCTCTTTTCTTCCTTGGCAAGATTGAAGTAATATCCAACGTACTTGATCAACTCATAGTAAAGTCTCCTTTCTTCCTCGGAAAACTCTACGGATAGCGTCTTTGACTCCCTTGGAGGAAATATATCGCATAAGTCTTCCTTTATCCTCCTTATCATAACCCTCCTTAACTTCTCTCTATTAATGTCACGTTCGGATGGAAACAAATACGGGTCTACAAGCGACACGAGCCTGTAAAACGCATAATCTTCACCACTGTGGGGAGTTGCCGTTAGCAACAAGAGACATCTAGTTCTGGTGTGCAACAATTCGCCCAATCTAAACCTATCAGTATACTCGACTTTGTTACCAAATTTATGAGCTGCCAGCTTATGCGCTTCATCTATTATCACCATATCCCATTTCACATCTTTCAGCCAGTCCTTATATAGACTCATTTTTGCTAGTTCGAGAGAGGTTATGATTTGATCGTGCGCAGTCCACGGATTACTTACGTTAGCGAACGTTTTTAGTGTTTCGCCCGTGTAAACTTGGAATATCTCGTTAAAGCGTTCCCTCAGTTCTTTTTGCCATTTATATTGAAGAGCTGGCGGAACGACTATAAGTATTCTCTTAACGCGCTCCCTCAGCTTAAGCTCCTTCAAAAGCATACCCGTCTCTATCGTCTTCCCGAGACCTACATCATCAGCAAGTAGAAACCTAGGCTCAGGCGAATCCAGCATCCTCCCGTATACAGCCTCTATTTGATGTGGTAGAGGATCAATTTTACTTATGGAGAGGATGGATGCCGGATTATAAAGGTAGGCGTAACGTAACCTCAGTGCGTCTACGAATATGTCAAATTTTTCAGGAGGACCAAATACACCCCTCATAACCCTTTCTAACGGCTTAAGCAGCCTATTTACCCTTCGCGGGGGTACAAAAACCTCATATAATTTTCCGTCGCTTAGAGATTTAATTATTAACCTCCGCTTTGCATTAAACTCTTTAACGGATAAAACCTTGAAAATTCCTGGCAAACCCTCAATTCCGACCCAGTCCCCCTCCTTAAACCCCTCTTCTTCATCCTCAGTAAAGTCCGCGAACTTACAGTTGTGTTCATTTATATGCTTTTGGCAAAAGTATTTTCTACAAGAAGGACAAAAGTGGGCCCTCGACTGTTTGATATAGCATCCACACTCCTCACAGAATAACAACATCGCCTCCCCATATTACATGAAACTATCCATATCCATATAAAAATTATTTGTGCATTTTCCATATAAAAATTATTTGTGCGCACTGTGTAGAACTCGCATATGCGAACGCCATTGGTTCCAAGTAATAGACAAATAACATATGTCAAAAATAAATCTCAATGAGATTTTACTCTAGTAATAAAGGAGTGAACTTTCAAAGAACTTAATTAAGCTCCAGACGTGATGTGGTTTTAATATGTAAGGAGTATAAATCGTCCCGCCACCCCAATGACCTACCCAGAATCTAAATTCTTCTCCTCCAAAATTAGGTATGTGAAAACCTATCCGTGTAATTTTTTAGCAGCATTCAATAATTTATCGATGTTTTGTTCCTCCATAGATCTGCCGCTTATTTTCAAGCTTGATAACTCACCCATATCTTCTGTTCTTACATACCTAAGTTGAAGAACTGTTATTTTTCCCCGAGCCCGACCCAATTCTCTTTAAATAGATGGGAAATCTAAACCAAAGATATATTATGTTGCTTCATTTATTTTATAGCAATTAACGTAAAACGTTGATATAAAATGTTAACTTTAACTAAAGAAAAGTATCGAATGTGTTTTTGAAGTATATCCCTCGGGTGAGGTTGCAGAATATGTTGAGATGTTTAGACTTACTGTTTTCATGTGGTTTAAGTTAGAGGGTAATACATATGATTGAGTCCCATAATGCCATTAAATTTTGGGCAAGAAAGCCCATAAGTTTAATACTTAGCGAGTTTCCCAAAAAAGCATATATTATTGCTGATCCTTTTTGTGGTTCAGGGACCACGGGATTCGCGGCGCTTATTAGAGGGGTTAATTGCATTTATCTTTCGGACATAAGTCCTGTTTCAGTCTTTATAACATCAACCCTTCTTTCTCAAAGCAAGCTTTTAGAAGAAATTTTCTCTTATTTTGTGGACTTTTGTAAGGATTTAGAGGAGGAATTATACAGGGTGAGAGACTATAAAGTTGGTTACGCGGTTTGGATGACTGAGTTAGAGTGCCCGAAATGTGGGTATAAATTTGGAGTAAGAAAAATGTCCAATGAAGTAAAATGCAGGAAATGTTACACTAAGTTTCCGCCAAGATATTTCTTGTTTAAAGAAAAACTTTTGTGGATTTACGTAGAGAAAAATGGGAAAAAATTTAAAATTGCCGATAAGAAAATTTTAGAGGAGTATATTGGTAAAGAGGAGAATTTATGTCTAAAGTATTGGTATCCTAGTGGAACTTTTGAATATTCGAATTTGAAAATTGAATTCAGAAATGGCCCGCATCGGCGCTTGGAAATTAAAGAAATATTTACTAGAAGAAATCTTTACGCTGTCTCCAAGATATATAACGAAATTGAAAGAATATGGAAAAGTGATCAAGAACAGGGAGATTTATTAAAGCTTGCCTTTATAGCATCTCTCATGAATGCCACGAAAATGATTCCGCATGCTAAGTCTAGTGGACCTTCATGGAAACTTCCAAGATACTGGATTCCGAATATTAGGGAAGAACGAAACTTCTGTAAATCTTTTATTAGGCGACTAAAAATTATAAAAGACTTCAAAGAGAAGCTAGAGATGAATTTACCAATTTCTGACTATAAAATTAATGTGACATATGGAGATATCAATGCTTTAAGCAGTAATGGAAACAATGATGAGAAAACAATTAATATTTTTAGAAGCGATGCAAGAGAAGCGTATCTTTTTCTTCCACGGTGTGACTTTGTAATATTAGATCCGCCCCATTATGACCAAGTAGATTATTACGAGCTTTGCTATCTTTGGCAAAAATGGCTGCAGGGCAGCCATAATGATATGAGGTTTGAAGACTTTGAATATTGGAAAAACGTAATATCAATTAACAGTAGAATAGGGCATGATCTCAACTTTTACAATAACAACATAAGTAGAATAGTCCTTTGTTACGCTGGAACTCTCACTAAACATGGCAAACTTGTATTAATCCTTCATAACAAGGACCCTGCAATACTAAATGAGACTGTAAAAAGTATAAAGGAAAAACTCCATGACTTTAAGGTGAAATCGAGTTGCGAATGGCCTCAAGTACCTTCTTCAGCCCAAGGAATTCACGGCCGAAAAAAGTTTCTCTACATTCTTAAGATCTATAGAGGATGAACGTCTATAATTGATATTCAGCTAAGTCTCCGCTCTCTTTCCATAATTTTTCAAACTGTGTTTTTTCGCTAGCCACAGTTGTTGGGTGGACTCTTATTTCGACTCTTTCCAAATTTCCATAAAGCCCACTTTCTGTTAAATTAAACGATCCTGTTATAAGCTTATCATCTACTATGTATGTTTTGTCGTGGGGCAATTTAACATCGGGTCTATCCATAACTTTGATTGAAAGGTTTTCTCCCAAATTTTCTCGTAAAATTTTTAGCGAATCCTTTTGAAATGCATACTCCCCTTTTTCTTCCTTTGGTAGCCAAGTTATTACATAAACTTTTACACCTTTACTTGCTAAATCAACTAGTCTGGCAGCATATCTCGGCGATATAAAAGGACTTATAATGTTAACATATTTCTTAGCGTGAAATATGATCGGTTCTACAATCTTACCCACTTCCGTAGATCTTTGACTCCAACCACGTGAAATTAAATCAATTAGTCTCTCGGCAAATTTGAACAATAAGATTTTACTAGTCGTCAGTATCTGTTGTACTCCCTCACCACAATATTTCTCTAATCTCACGCACCCGTTACATCCATCTAAACATAAAAGGAAGCCTGCCATTTCGAGTACGTCATCAAAATAATCTTCGATTTGCTCAACTTCCTCTTCCTTAATTACGTCGCCTGCAAGGAGAACGGTTCTCGCAGTTGTGATGTCAATCTTTGCCTGATTTTGATCTAGTTGCATTTTGAATGCCTTTACTTTCTTAATAACTTTCTTTATTTGCTCAGCTAGAGCTTTTTCTTTTTGATCACCTTTCTGCAGTCTAGCGATTGCTGTTAAAAGTGTTCTTTCAGATTCGTACATCCTTCTTGAACTTAGTTTCTCAAAGTCGCTTGTATGCGCGCTAAGATATTCATGAAGCCAGTTTGCAAAATCAAGTACAAAAGAAGATATCCCGTTTCTTTCGATAAGCCTTACAACTGTATCAATTATTCCTATTCTTCCATTTCTTGCGTTTTCAGCTAGAAAGACTGAATCGCTGTATTTATAATTGTACTTAGTAAGGACAAAGTTCATATCCACTCCAGCAATTTTCTCCAGAATGTATTGTGTCAGTAAATGCTTAAGTGAATGAAGCAGAATTCTACGTGAGAATTCCTTAATCTCTTCGTTTATTTCTCCGTTAAGGTACCTTTGAAACTCACTATACTTTTCTGATTGATTGTCAAGTAAAGACCTAACAGTGGAGCTTAATCGTCTATAGTCTAACCTTTTACCTAATGCTTTGTATAAAATGAATTTAGTGGCGATTATTGCCCTTACTTCTGGTTCCTCCTTAAATAAATCGCATATCAAACTTTCTAAGTAATTTCTGTCAAAATCTAACTGCAATACTGAAGTCGGAATCGAATATCCTATTTCTGTCTCAAAAAGTAGGCGGACGGTCGGTCTAGTGCTAATAAACCACGTTCCAATTTCAACTCCATACCACCTAGATTCAACACGTTTTTTATCAAATGATCTGATTTTAATTATAGCATTTGGAAATTCTTCATGTAAAGTTTCTATTCCACCTCTAGCAGAAAGCTTAAGCCTTCTTAGAGGATATATTTTGGGATAAAACTTCCTTTTGAAATACTTTGCACTCCAATAAATATTCCCGTCACAGGGCCCGCCTCTCTTTTTACTAAAGGGGCACTTATCAGTAAATGGACAGTAAATATCATATGGATCAGTAGACAGCCCAAATCCCTTATAACAAAAATATAAGTAGTCCATACGTAATTTCCAACTACTCAGAATTTGACCTATGTTTTTTGGTAGAAGGTCCGCTTTCTCTTTAAGATAGTGTATAAACTTATCTTTCGTTGCAATTTTAGAGGCTGCTTTTTCAATTTGTTCGCTTCCAAATTTAATGAAGAAAGGATATCTTCCTCTAATTTCGACGCAAAGAGATTTATTTGAAACGTCAACTAGTTCAATTTCTGAGGGGACGAGTATACCTAATTCATAAACATATTTACCTTTAACTATCTCTGTTTTGGTAGAAGTACTAGGTATTCTCTTAAGAATCATTATCCAAGAATCAGGATCGACATTAAGTGGTTTGATGAACCAGACAAACCTGGCGCCAAGTAGGTCTGTTATCTCATTATCGCGTGGTTTTTCAAATATTGCACGAGTCAATTCGAATGGTGGAACTCTATACATAAAACTCGTCATGGAGATTTCGGATAATGGAGCTTCCTCTTCTGGATTGGTTATTCCCTCATATCGAATTTCATCTATTTTATGGTCTATTGTTTCTATACCTAATCCCTTATATCCTGCAATCGCCTCAGCTATCCTCTTACCGCATCCAGCAGTCACAGGGATGTCTGAAATTGAAAGCAGATAAATCATTTCTTCTGGTGAATCCTTGAATTTTTGTGATAGCTCAGCATATTTTAGGATTTTTTCTTTCTCCTTCGTGAAAATGCTGATTGCTTCGAGGGCGTCCGTATGGATTTCGCTGATCCATTTAGCTTTAGAAATGTCGCCTTTAACGTAGAATTTTTCCATCTTTTTATTTACTTCATCTTTTATTCTTCTTAAAATTTCAAGGGTATTTTCAATCGATTCTATAACATCTTGGCTCATGGGTGTAACCTCCTAATGGACTTAAAAAGTGTCGCGGCCAATTTTTCTAGTTCTTGATCGCTTGTATTTTTTGCCAATAACATACTTCTTCTCGCAAGCTTGTACGCAGTCGTTATTGCTTCTTCAGCTACTAGTGCAAAATTGTGTAACTTTTTCCATTCATCCACTCTACTTGGTAACTTAGAAAATTCGTGATACAATTCCTCTGTTAGGTCCTTTGTTAATATGTCACCCCTTTCTGTTCTGGAATCTAGTTGCGTCAGGATTGGCAATGCTTTTCCTGAAAATTCTTTGATCTTTGCAACAAACTCGTCCAAGTTAATTGCTCTACCGTCCGTTCTTAGAATATAGGTGTTTTCACTATTTCTTGCCATTTCATCCATAACTGCAGAAAGCAAGTGGTATCTCTTGACCGCAACGTTTTTCCAAGCAACTGGTATTTCTTTATCCTTAAAGCCTTCAATCAACTTTAATGGGTTATAGAGATAGAAAAGTTCCATTGGAGTATTTCTTAGAATTATTATTGCGAGCGTTGTATATAACGTAGCAGATAAACTTCGACCTGCACGCCCAACTCTTTGAGGAATACTTTCAAGCATAAATGGTACTCCGACTATGCCCACAAAGTTAACTCTAGGATAATCTACCCCTAGTTCTAACGTTGATGTTGAAATTAGAACTCCTATCCTCCCGTCTATGAAATCCTTCTCTATTTTTTCCCTATCTTTTATTTTTGCATGGTGGATAGTTATCCTATCAAATATTTCAAGTGGTGTTGAGTATTGATCAAACATTTTAGTCTTATGAAAGTATGGCCAGTAAGCATAGGGATCATCCGCATCTTGTATTTTTTCCGAGTCAAAATGGTCTTTCGGCTCATAATAATGGAGCATAGCCACTCTCATTTGATGTAAGATACGGTAAAGTTCTCTTATACTATCGATGAATATTACTCCCTGAAAACCTCTATAAAAGAAGACAGTTCCTAAAAGTATTGCTAGCTCGTAAACAATGGTTTCCCAAGATTTCTGAGGATTGACCGCCATAATTAAATAGATTACTTTTTTGTTCCTCGTAATTTCCGGGGATTTGATAACCATGAACTCCTTATCTTTGAACATGTCTAGTAAGTCTTTAGCAAATTCTTCGGGTTTAGATATGGTCGCTGAAGAAAGAATAATTTTAGGATTTGTTTCCATACAAAGCCCGAGCCTTTTCAGGAGATACCTAATGTTTCCTCCGAGCAAAGATTGGTACACATGAGCTTCGTCAACCACTATTATCTTTATCTTTTCAAAGAATCTATGCTCATGCTGAATTGTTTTACTGGGTAATCTCCAATCAAGAGTCCATACGTTTGTTAACAGGAAATCTGGTTTCTCCCTCCATACCTGCTCTCGGTAACTATAAATCCAATCGAATATTGTTCCGCAGTTTGAGCATCTAATATCTACCAAATCGTGAGTTCTTGAGTACTTTAGTTCACCGCCTTCTTTTCCGTCTGCACCACAAGCAGGGCAAATTGCCCCTCTAAATGGCATACCTGAATTTACATCTCCTTTCCAAGGTGTATCACCGTCATCGATGCCTATTGTAAGCTTAATTTTTCGGTCCCCAAACTCCTGGAGGTAATAATTTATTCTATGCAAGATTTCTAACATCTTGTTTAATTGATCCCTTTCGAGTGCTTTTCTTGGATATACAAAAAGAATTTTTACTCCTCTATCATTTCCTGAAATTTTTTCTTTTAAAGATTCTACTAGGGAAGGAATTAGGAACGCATAGGTTTTTCCGGCTGATGTAGGAGCTGAAAGAACGTACCCCATTTTGTTCTCGGTCAAAATAGATTTAATTGCTGAAAATTGGAAATCAGAGAATCCTGAAATTGATCCTAGACCCTCAATCTTTTTTGGATCTTTGTACAACGCGTGTTTCAGTATTGGGTAAATTTCAGGGGGAATAAATTCCTTTATCTCTTCAAATGCATGATCTTCAAAGCTTGGAATCTCTTCATCCCTGATGTAAATTTTAGTCTCCAGTGGATACCTAAGAGTTCCATACTGTATTTTAATGTTTGAAATTCTGCAGGCTAAGTCAAAATGTAGAGTTCTAAACCTTCCATCACCTAAGTTTACAATGAAACCACTTTTATCTAAGTCATCTAAGATCTTGAGAGCCTCTTGGTCGGTTATTTTGAGCGCTACTCTAATTTTACTTATCGCCTCATCTTTTGTTAAAATGGCGGCCTCTACTCGTTCCTCAAAGTCCCTATATTTATCATATTCAGATTCGATAAGAGAATGATAAGCAATTACGTGTCTTAAATCCAATCGAGACACCTATAAAAACTTCTATTATTAAGGCAAATCGCTTTTATTAACATTACGTATTATTAATTTACTGATGGGAAAAAGATGAATACAAGTTTGCCCTATCCATTTACGCTGTTGCATGAGAGTTTGAGATTTTGGATTGAAAAAAGGAGATTTTTTGAACCTACCAGCATTCAGAAGCTGGCAATTCCAAAAATTCTAGAGGGAAAAAATGTTCTGCTTATTAGCCCTACAGGAACCGGAAAGACCGAAGCGGCAATTTTTCCAGTCATAAGTAAAATCTTGGAAAATAAATCAAAAGAAGAAGGTGTTAAGGCAATTTATGTTAATCCCCTAAAGGCTTTAACAAGAGATTTGCGAAAAAGAATTGATAGATATGCCCACTTTGTAGGATTGAAGGTTCGACCGCTTTTTGGCGATGTAAACAAGGCTTTTAAATATCCTGTTCCCGAAATGGTCATCATCACTCCAGAAAGTTTGGAAATAATACTCGATTGGGCTCCTAAATGGTGGAAGCATCTTAAGTCCGTAAATTTTGTTATTCTCGATGAAGTCCACGAGCTAGCTTTTTCTAAAAGGGGATACCAGCTTCTTATACTTCTTGAAAGATTAAAATATTTTATCGGAAAATCGTTTCAAAGGATTTGTTTGTCTGCAACTGTTGGAGAGGCTGAAAAAGTTGCTTGGTTATTTGGTGGTTCTGATGGACCTTTAGAGATTATCTCGGCTGAAGAGCAAAGACCTTACGATTTCAAGTTGAAGTTAGCAACTCCTCTTTCCGAAGATGAGATGAGGGACCCATTTCTTGCTGGAGCTAGAGTTATTTGTGAAGAGGTAGAAAGCGGCGTTAAGTCGCTCATTTTTGTTAATTCCAGGTATAGTGCAGAGAGATTGAAGTTGGAGCTAGATAGGCTTAATTTCCCAGTGATGGTTCATCACGGTTCCTTAGGCTTAGAGGAGAGGGAAAAAGCTGAAGATATGTTCAAATCTGGGCTTTTAAGGGCTGTTATAGCAACTAAGACTTTAGAGTTGGGTATAGATATCGGTGATATCAAGCAGGTTCTTCAATACAGATCTCCGGGTCAAGTTTGTACTCTTCTTCAAAGGGCTGGCCGTAGCCAACATAGGCCAGGAGAAAAATCGATTTGCAAGATTATTTCAACTGATCCAGAGGATTTCATAGAGTCTATGGCTATTTTGAGGTTGGCTGAGCAAGGGAAACTTGAGGGACCCCTTATAATTGACAATCCTCTTGATGTTCTGGCAAAAGAAATTCTTGGCGTGGCATTGTATAACCAAAGAGGGAGAAAAATTTGTAAGAGCGCTTTCCGACCTTTTACGGTCGATGATCTTTTCAAGATATTTTCAAATTCCACACCATTTTCTAAGCTCTCAAGGGAAACTTTTGATAATGTTCTTGGAAACTTGGTGAATAGTAATTTGATTCGCCTTGAGGGGGATGTTGTATATCCGTCTAAGAGATTTTGGAGTGTTTGGCGTTTTAAAGAGGATGAAAAAGTTAGAGACTCGAGTTTGCGTTTTAGCGAGTTCTTTAGTATGATTTCTAAGAAGGAAGCTTTTACTGTGATGGAAGAGTATGGGCTTGGTAAGAAAAGGAAAATTGGTGAGCTTGATTCTTCTTTTGTTTATAGGTCTCTTTCGACCGGGATGGTTATTAGACTTGCGGGGAGGAATTGGAAGGTTGTGGATATTGATGAAAGAAGTTATGAGGTGATGGTCACTCATGTTGAAGAGGCTGGTGAGGCTCCGGCTTGGAAGGGTGAAGGTCCCCCGCGAAGTCTTGAAGTTACGAGGGAAGCGTTAAAGGTGATTTCCGATGCTTTGAAAGATCCGTCGATTTTGGAGCGCTTTTGTTCTGCGGAGACAGCTTTGGCTACTGTCCTTGATTATTTAAAGAGTCTAGATGAATCATATTTGAAGAACTTAGTTGAAGGGAAGATTGTCGTTGAGAGGATTCCTGGGATTAGGACGACGGTTTTTATTACTTTTTTGGGCGAGAGAATTAATAGAGCTTTGGCTGCTGCTGTTTTTGAGAAGATTGCTGAGGCTAGTTTGTTGGTGAAGTATGTTGTTACTCCTTATGGTTTTGGTGTTAGGTCTGAGGTTGTTGATCCCTTAAATGCTTTGAGGGCTATTTCTTTGGATGAATTTAGGGATCTTGTTGGTAGGCATCTTGTTGAACATTCTCCTTTTACGAGATTGGTGAAGGATCAGTTGAAGGAGCATTTTGGTTTTCCATACGATGAAAGACTTTTAGATAAGGAGGCTGCTAGGCAAGCCTCGCTAATTTACTATGATGTGGAGGGCGTCTTTGATGCTCTTCAGAATATAATACGAGGAGCGCTTATTGAAGTGGTTAAGGATTCTCCTTCTGGTTTGGCTGAGAGTATTCTCCGTTATCCTTTTGAGAGGCCTTGGCGTGCTGGTTTAAGAGTTGTTCTTAGTGAAGTGTTGGCTAGTTTTAAGGAGGGCAGATTGGATGAAATTTTTGAGTTTACTTGGAGTAATCCTGTTGAGGTTAAGAACGAACTCCGGGCTATTTCAAGGGAGAGAGATCTTGTCGCATTCTTTGATTTGAAATCTAGGGGTTGGACTGTTGCCAAGGTTCCTTTAGAGGATGGGTGGGTTACTGTTCGTGTTCCTGTGGCTGTGAAGTATGCTGTTTTAGGTTCCGAGGAAGATTTTGCGAGGGTTGAGAGAGAGCTTATAAGAGACGCTGAAGAAGTTTTGAAGGATTTCATTCCATGCAATGAAATAATTGAGCTTGATTTTACCAGTTTAGATGAGAAGGTAAAGTATCCTTTGAAGTTAGCTTTGGGAAAAGTTTTCAGAATAAGCTTAGAAACCTTCATAAAAACTAGAGTTTTTCCTGCTTTTGGTGATAAATTGAATCTAAGGGTGCATGTAGAAAGGACGAGGTTATCAGCTTTTCATTACGCTGTTCCAAAAAGGTTGATCCATGCGATTGTCCTCAATAGTTTAAGCTCTATGCTTATTATGCCTAAAAAGGGCATAGTTACCGGAAGGAGACAGCTAATTTTTGAACTTCCTTAAAATATTAGGTTTGATTACTCTTTTTCATGGACGTGTCGTATCGCGATTACACCAACTTTCATCGCAAGAGAAACAATGCTTTTTAGGAGCTAAAAATCTTTTAGTTTTCCTTTTAATAGGGTAAGTATGGTGAGACAAATGGTTGAGAATATTTATTGTATTTGGCTGATTACTTGGGCGGATCATCATGTGATTAATAATTACGTTGAAGTTTTTCAGGAGTTAGATATTAGGGAATTTAATGTTATAAATTCGATCGACCAGCATTATTGGATTTTCTTAGTGAAGTGCTCCAAGAAGACATTTAATAGACTTCAAAAGTGGGCATTGTCAAAGCTTGGAAAGCATGCCTCATTAGTAACTATTTTTCAAATAGATCCTGCATACCGTTACTTTAATAAAACGTTAGGGAAGCCATTATATACCCATCCATAAGTAGAAGAGCGCTGAATTATTTCGCTTTTACTCTTAGGATCATTTATACGTACTTCTCTTGGGAAAAGGAGATTTACCTTGATTTACCTTCATTTATACGTACTTCTCTTGGGAAAAGGAGACCCCAAACTCTATCTTCAACTGTCTTTCTCACTTTTACATCGGGTATTAATGTTAGTAAAAGTTCATTAACTTCTTCCTTTAATTTATTATAGTCCTTCTCAAAAGCTTCAACCGCAGCAATTATTGCTTTTTTATCAAGGGGTAATCTTACAAATGAAGCTCCCGTTAATGCGGCAAAATACACAAATTTGGCTTCATTATAATCCCACCCTCTGTAAACTTCCTCACCTCTTACACGAACATAAAATCCATCAATATTACTTTCAATTGTAGGTTGACCAGAAGGAATTTTTATTTCCTTGGACCATAAACCCTTATAACCATTTAAGTAAGCATCAGGGAACTTTTCAATTTTTTTGGTTAATCTAGTTATGATACCATTAGCTAAAACTTCTATGTTAATTCCATTCTTTTTTTGCACTCTTTTTTTAATATTTTTTGCCTTCTCTGTTCTTGCTTTTACTAAATCAACAACGGCCTTATAAACTTCCAATAGCTCTTCGCTGGATAATCCTAAGATTTTATTCATAAAAATTTCATCAAGCTTAAGACGGCTTGGGTTTACATTACTTAACGAGACTTCATCCACTTTATAGGTTCCTATTTCCTTAAAAATATTGCCGATCTCTCGTTTTGATAGTTCTTTAATAACCTGAGATATTTCTTCTAAATAGTTTAAAATAAGATCAGGATTAGGAACTAGCAGTTGCATGACTTCATAAACTTTGACATCTATAGGGCCACCTCCACCGCCGTAACTTCTGCTAGAAAGCTCTATAATTAGCGTATTTAATGTGGAATTAAGGTGTGCTATTAAAAATTCAGTCCATTGCTCCTTTTTTACATAAATGTCATATAACCGTGCATCTACATAAATATGTCCTGGACTTAACCAACTTATAAATCGATCTCTAACGGTCATCATCCAGAACCCATTTCCGTAATCTCTTTTCTCTAGATCATACCATCTTTGTCTTGATGCGCAAGTTGGTCTTTCATGAAATCCTTGCTCTTCTCCCCATTCAATGTATTTTAAGACATTAGTGCCTGCTAGGTCCCTTTTGTCTCTATGAATCATTAAAACTCTGTATTTGAGATCTTTTGGATCCACAATAATTGATTTGCATTCCCTTGGAGATTTTATTACATAATTTGGAACCCAAATTACATTTCCATTTATGAGGACTTCATTGAGTTTATAATCACTTGCATATTGAGATTTTCTAAAATATTCGCCATTTTTATCGATCCAAATATCCTCTTTAGGTATAAACTCTTTAATCCTTGACCATTCATCGTATTTTACTGGATGCATCCAGAATTCTCTTTCAATTCCCCAGTTCTGTATCTGCTCGTCGGTTAAGTAAAAGAACTCATTAGCGCCTGTGGTAAAACCTCTCCTTACTTCTGCTATTTTCTTTAGCGGAACAAACAAGTCTTTTCCTTTTTCTAGGATTTTGAAGAAGATTTCAGGCGCCCGTATATATTTGCCCCACTTTGATCCTTCATACCTGTTTTCTTCCTCGTTCCATCCTTCAGCGTACAGGTCGGCTTGACTAATCATTGTGACCCTAAGTTTGTCGTCCTCATAAATCCATAACTTCTTACCGAGAAAGCTGATCTCCTTAGCATGCTCCGCACCGCACTGCTCAATAAAATCAACCAAACCATCAACGGCAGACCATCTAACCTTTTCATCATCGGTGGCTGGTATAAACTCCCTTAAAGGCTTCTTCAAATAAACAAACTTGACAAGATTAGAGTCTCTAGCCTTCTCATAACTACACTTTTCAAGAATAGTAATAGCGGTGTTAATGTCAGCGTCTTCGAACCAACGCTCAACCTTAGACTCAATAATTGCAATAATCTTAAAATTATCAAGGAAATACTCCTGCAGATATTTCCCAAAATCCACGTCCAGCCAAGAATTAGAAGTTATAAGACCAAGCTTTCCCCCATTCTTAAGAAAATGCGCACCGTGAAAGAAGAAGTAAACATAAATACTTGAACGCTTACCAACCTGAACCCCATCAACTCTTTCAACAAGCTCCCTCAACCTATCCTTGTATCCGCCAAGAAAAACATCCTCCATCTCCTCCTGCCTAGTATAAGGCGGATTAGTTACAACAACATCAAAACTTTGAGGAAACTCGACCTCGATATCTTCCTTTCTAATGCCCGGAACTTCATACGCCAGCTCATAAAGCAAAGACCTCAAACCAGGATTAACGTCAAAAAAGTCCCTACAAGCAACCTTAGGGACGCTCTCTAAAGCCTTCAGATCCCTAACAACAAGGTTAATCACCGACAAATGAGCGGGGAACTTCGCGATGTCAACACCCCAAAGTTCCCTAATCAGCTCATCATGCGGCTTACCAACCTTAGGATATTTCCCTTCAACTCCGAACTTTTCAGCCAAATACTTTTTCCTATAATATGACCTTACAAGAAATGTCCCAGAGCCACAAGCAGGATCCAAAACAATATCGTCCGGATGCTTGATAGTAAATCCCAAGATTAAATCAACAACATCACTCCTTGTAAAATATTGACCAAGCTTATGCCTTTCAGTTCTTGGAATAAGCTTCTCAAAAATACGACCAATAATATCATAACCAATCTCAGAAAAATCATACTTATTCAACTCAGCAATTAACCGCTTGATCTCATCAACCAATCCGTCCGGAATAGGAATTTTCTCTAAGAAATCTGCAGCAAAAATAACACCATAACCAAACCTAATGCCAACATTGAAAAATTCCTGAAGCCTTTGCTTTAACTCCTCACCGGACTTTATATCAGCCACATCAATAGCCTTCAAACCAAACCTCGAACGCAAAACATTGTAAAACAACACCTTGTTGATTAGAAGATAAATCGCCTGTCTTGCAAGCCTATCATAATCCTCCTCAATATCACCAAAAATCCAACCCTGACCAATAAACCATTCAGCCACATCGCCATAAAACTTAGCATCCTCCTGCTTCTTCCTCATAACAAAATCCGACAAAGGAATATACAAGGCATCAACAACAGTCTTCAAACGATAAACCATGATCTCGTCCGGACTAAGCTTTGGCAAAACAAACTCTTCAGGCTTAGGAACTTTCAACTCATAGTAGGCATAAAGAGCCTTCAAAAATTCTGCGAGAAAGGACTTTATCCTCCGCTCTATATCAGCTCTAGTTAAATCCTTAAGATTCTTAATATCCAAAACATCCTCATGCAAAAGACGGCGGTCAAGAAGACTCGTACCTTCCTTAAAAGTCTCCCACAAAACCAACTTATTAATATTCCACGTTACAAAAAAAGGAATCCCCGCTAAACTGGCCTTCTTTAAAGCATCTTCAACTAAAGAATCATCATAAACATCAGTAACAGGGGTCTTCAACTCAATTAAACAAGCAATTTTGCCATTCTCATCCCAAATAACAATGTCCGGATAGCGAATTAACCCCCTCCTAGTCTTTATTTGGATCTCCTGGTCAGCTTTCGAAAAAGGAATCTTTTGACTTTTTATAACTTCATTAATCCAAAGAAGAAGTCTACCTTGAGCCCAGCGCTCATCATATCGAATGGACATACCACCACTACGAATAAACTTCGTACTATTAAAAATTAACTATCCTATCAATAAAAACTTTCTACTGATAAAGTTCAGAAGTGTGAGTCCCATAATTCTAAAGGTCTTAGAGGATTTATCAAAAGAACTAGAAGACTGGAACTAAAACATGTTTCTTGAAGCTATGTGGAAGTCATAAGACCATTCCATAAGCCGTTTACGGCTTGTGAGGACTCTCCTTCTACTCTTGGTCTGCATTTTGAAGTTGGATTATCCTTGCCCCAATGTCTCTCACTAAGACCTTCTATTCAGCACCTTTGAATGCATTTATGTGCCACCAGATCCAAACTCCTTTTCCACCGCCAACCCTCTTACCCCTAATGAGACCCTCACCACGCAATTGATGAAGCCTATTCAGGATTATTGTGCGCGAAACACCCTTCAACCTCTCAACTATCTCCATGGTTTCAAGTGGTTCATCCGCTAATTCAAGAACTTTCAATATCCTCTTTGAGATTTCGTTCTGCATATATAGTTCTATTGCTTCACTCATCTATAAATTTACCGATAAATTTATATAGGTGAATTTATAGATAAATATATCGGTGAATTCACGGATGAATACACATGTCAAAAAGAATGGGAATAACATTTCAATTAGCCAATTGAAGTTAGCTGTTGCACTAGAGCTTAGTGTAGAGGGCTACGACACGATCGTCTTTGATAGGATTATTAGCGCTCATGGAAGGAAGATGAAAGTTCACGTATACTGTGAGGATGAAATTGGTACACGTGTAGCCGTACTTTGCCTAAATAAGTCTGAAGAGCTGAAGCCTAGCGAGGTTTTTGAGGCTATTGAATTTATTGAGAGCCATATTGAGGATTGCAGGGTTGCGCTCGCTCTACCAATAGCCTTACTGCCAAGGGCTGGTGATATAATCGGGCTAACTGGCCGGGTTTATCTGGTCGACTTTGAGGGTAGGGTTTGGGTTCATGATCATCATCGTAGACCGCGTACGGAAATACTTGTACTTCCAGCCAATGAGGACTATGACGCTGATAGAGCGGTTGAGGGATCTGAGGTGCGAGACTTTTACATTGCTTAGGGGGTTAGGGGCTATGCCTAACAGCTTATTAGCCGATAAAGATATACTTAGACTGAGGGATGAGTTACTAGACTTAGCTGCACAAATATCTGAAAAATATTCTTCGAGAAAAAGTGAAAAGTTCATTATTGATTTACTAATGGAGCATTCATGTGAGCGGCTGATCATCGAGAGTTTAGCACTTAACCTTATCTGGGAGGATGACATTGATAGGCTGTGGCGCGGCCTACACATCTATGCGGTATCGCTCTTGATTGAGCGCCTAAAGAATAGGCTGATTGAGGAGGGCTTCGATGTCTCTTTAGTTAATGAGGCGGAGTGCCCAACAGGCCGATATGATATACTGCTGATCATTAATAATCGCGGCATAAAGATTCTAACAGATGGTAATGATATATGCCTTGAGGTTAAGACCGGTTTCGGGGTATCATTCGAGCAAATCGAGAAGTACATGTGGAATGGAACAATAGTTATACTTGTGAGGTGCGTGACCGGACATGCGTTAGCATTTAGGGCCCAAGATTGGTCCGGCCCACTAAGGACAGTGCTTGAGGATAGGATCAAGAAGGCTAAGCGGATTCTCGATGGAAACGTGGTACTGGTTCGTGGACCAGACTGCAAAAAATGCCCGTTAAAGGACTGCAAATTTAATGAATTCAAAGCCGAGGAGAATGAAACTGAGAGAGCCAACGATTTCTATGAGACGCTCGATAAATTTAGAAAGAACGCGACAAAAGCCATCGAGACCGCCGTTAATCTAGTCTTACAAGAGCTTAGGAGGACAAGCACGCAGATATATAAAGTTAAAGAGGGATCGCCGACAGAAAATTGAGTACCACTCTTTCCTGCTGAGTCGACAAAGTACACTACAATTGTCTGGAGGTAGGTGCTTGGCAAGGAAATCTGGTTTCAGCTTGAGGGAGCTTAGGGGTTTAGGGATAGTCGCCCTCGGCGGTCAAATAAAGAGAGAAAGCGATGAGATCTTCTTAGTTAGGTCGCAGTCAAACTCTTCAGCCTATCATAGGGTTGAATGGAGGAATAGTGAATGGGTATGCGATTGCTCAGACTATTTAAAGAGGAAAAAGCCATGTAAGCATATTTATGCTGTAAACTTTCTGTTAGATCTCCCAAAAATAGTCCTTGCAAATCTAAATGTGTTTGAGAGACAATGCCCATTCTGTGGCTCCTTAGATGTTAGGCCTAAGGGGTTCCGGTACAATAAGAGCGGGCCAGTAAGGTTATTCAGGTGTAGAAAATGCGGAAAAAGATTTAAGGATGAAACTGTGGCCAAAAACTGCAATGCTAGAACAGCCTTGGCAGTGATAGCTACAGATCTATACTATAAAGGTCTCAGCTTACGAGACATAAGCGACCACCTATGGCAGATATATTGTGTGAAAAAGCCTGCGTCGACGATACACTATTGGGTCTCGAAGATAACCGATACCCTAAAGAGAGCCTTTGAGGAGACTAAGCTTGAGGTTGGAGATAAGTGGCTGGCTGATGAAACTATCGTCAAGATTGGCGGGGAACCAATGTACTTATGGAGTATAATAGACTACGAAACTAGATGTTACATAGCATCATTGTTGGCGTCGGAGCGCGATACTGAAGAGGCAGTTAAAGTTATAAAGGAGGCGATTAAAAATGCCGGAAAAGTACCTAAAATACTCGTGACGGACGGATTAAAGTCTTATGCCAAAGCAATGGAACTTTTAGGTTTACCAGTAAATCACATTGGCAACGCAGGTCTAACAAAATACGAGAATAATAATAGGATTGAAAGGCTGCATGGAACATTGAAGGATTGGATTAAAGGAAGAAGAGGAGTGAAGGACGACTTCAAGGACTTTCTCGAAGGCTACAGGATATATTACAATTATCTTAGACCGAACAGTGCACTTGATCAAAAAACACCTGCGGGAGGAACTGGAGAAAAATGGGTCTCCGTACTTATGCCTAAAGGGAGGAAAAACGAGCGTGAAGAGGAATAATTTATAAGAGTTAAATAAGCAGTATCGCGTTTACATATTTGAATGCCTTTCACTTTTCACCTAGAACTTATCTTCATGATTAGTTCTAGAACCACGATCAAAATTGACCATCCTTTTTAACATTATCGAGGAAGAATGGTCAGCGACATAGAGCGGAAGTCTTGCCCAAAATGCGGAAGCAGTAATATTGGATTTAAGGGTTATGCTCCCACCAGCACTGGCCCCGTGAGGCTTCTACGGTGCAAATCCTGCGGCTATAGATTTAGGGAAAAGTATTGCCGTAGATGGCGTGCATATACGCTTCCGGACGATTTGTTAGAGTCATATCAAGGGAGAAGTCTTAACGATCTCTGTAATGAACTTTCAAAGCGTGGAATAACGGTTTCGCATGCAACACTCTACTACGAAATACAGCGACGCCTTCGTGAAGTGCCCAGTTGGAGGAATTTTTTATATGACGAAAAACTTAGGGAAAGATGGACCGGGATTATGGGGGTTGACACGACAACCGTGAAAATTTCAGGAAAAGATTATTCATACTTGCATGTAGTTGACAGCCCATCCAGAGTTCCATTGGCTTATCAACTGCTGCAGCGAGAGAAAGCAGACCTAATTGAATCAGTTTTACAAGAAATTAAACGCGCAGGTTACCAGCCGCGAATAGTAGTCACGGATTTGGCGCCCGAGCTTTTGAGTGCTGTTAAAAAGGTCTTTCCCAACGCTCCAATCCAAGGATGTCTATACCACTTAATACGCTGGCTTAACAAGCAACTTCCAACGGGGCGAGCTGAGGTCAAAATCAAAATTTTTTCCGCAGCTCTAGCTACAGATCAAAAAGAGAGAGTCAACATTATTGAGAACTTGTTACAGATAGGCCTAACCAGTACAGAAATGGAAGTTTTGTCAAAATTCACTGAGAGATTGACGGCAGGTTATTACCACACATTGACGGAGCTAGCGGAAATTAATTGCCCAGTTAAATTCCTCTATAACAATATATGTGAGAGGGCTATAGGCAGCGTGAAAGAAATATGCGCGCGCATGCGAAACTTCAAAAATCCGGATAACGCCCAACATTACGTCAATCACATCTGGTATCGACATATCCAGCAAATATTACAAAACCCCCCTAGTATAAGATATTGGGACTGTAATGACTTAATTAAGCAAATGTTAGAACTAGTGCCAAAAGGCTTGAGAGATCTAATAGATATGACCGAACTCTCTAAAATACTCAAGTTGCCAGCAAGCGATGTTGGAGAAATAGCCCGTACGCTCGGTCTACTTACCACAACAAGGTACGCATTTTCAAAAGGTTACTTACGGAGACTTCGTAAGAGGCTATCTAAAGAGCAGCCTACAACATTAAAAGAAGCATCTGTAGTTACCGGACTAGATATACAGACACTTAGCGAGTTGCTGCCAAAACTAAATTTAAAGCTGAAATTTAAGACTCTGGACGTTTCAGATATTGAAATAATATATGCGCATGCACGGGAGGGTGACGGAAATAGCATTGTAGAGAATTCTAAAAATCAAAGTTTATATCAAATAAGTCTCCTTTCTTTTTTGGCTAAACCATATGAGCATCATAAAAATCAAGCTTAGGGCTCTGAGGGGTCTTCTCAGCATCGTTTTTAATGAATTTTTCGCTCTAAAATTTGAATTTATGAATTTTGAACATGTACTTGATTTTCTTAGTAAAACATTAAACGAAAATTTGATATAATATAGTGAGGATGCGATGTATATGGCTAGTTTATTGAGAGGATTCTTACTTACTTTAAGATATATGGGTATAGGCATAGCATTTAAAGAGTCAATTAGACGGGTTTTCGGCATTAATTACATGTATAGGAATATTTCAGTAAACTCTAATGATGTTTTTAGATTTATACGAAATATCTTAATTAAGGGCTATAATGTCTATAGATCAAATAATGAGGTTGTCGTCCAAACTCCTTTTGGCGAGGTCGGTGCTAACTTAACAGACATGGATCTTCTGGGCGTGTTAACGGAGCCTTTAAAGGATATGTATACATGTGCCGGACGTGGCAACTTAATGTTTATATGTCTTCTTGTTTAAGTTTTTCTCATGTTGAGTATTAAGTCTTTGGTTGAGAGCTTAGGTGTTTTTGAGAGGAATAGGGTCCCGTTGGAGCTTAAGATTCTTGGCTTAGCGTTCTACATTCAGCTCTCAAGCCTCAGGGAGGGCTGCTAGGGCTCTTTCCGAGATCCATAGGGTTTCTAAGACAGCTGTTTGGAAGTGGGTTAGGAAGTTTAGCGAGAGGGTTAACGTTAAGCCTTCCAGGATG
>Ga0185307_1000394_pt1 | contig 28144 bp, 27 predicted proteins | sample LHCtaG_FD_128010 | JGI IMG/M metagenome (GOLD analysis project Ga0185307, IMG submission 128010) | Hot spring microbial communities from Little Hot Creek, USA to study Microbial Dark Matter (Phase II) - LHC4sed_matched (SPADES... | ecosystem: Environmental > Aquatic > Thermal springs > Hot... | reverse complement strand
TCCTCTATGCCCTGAAAAGAAAATGCGTATGTCCTTTTTTGAAAAGCCAAAATCATGCATTAATACGTCTAGAAGTTTAATTGTTTCAGCTTTGGCAGAGGCTAGGCATTTTTCGCAGGGCCATGTGGTAGTGTTAAATTTTTCACCATTGCAAATGGGACATTTTTCGGGCGTTATTCCTCTGCCCGAGAAGCCGCAAGTTTCACAGGTCCACACATCGTGGATTTTGTCGCATGCTGTTTGGATATGATCCGCGTCTATATCGAAAATTAGGTCGGCGCCTAACCATTCCTTTTTATCCATTTCTACTTCTGGATTATAATAGTATGCGCAGGAAAAGTAGACATCCGAAGGAACGCAGGTGCCGATGAAAGTTTTCAAATCTTCATTGTTTTTAAAACTTTTGTGTCGAAGCATCCATCCTTCAAAAAGGTTAAAGCCGAACTCGCGTTTTTCTATCTCCGGAATGAAAATGTCGTCTAGAGCAAAGTCTTTCTGGTAGTAATGGCGAAACTGCTCTTTTATGAAACCTTTAGAGTTCATTTCGTTTTTAATGATTGCGCAAGATGGTAATAAATTATCTTTTTCAAGTCAATAAACATACAACAAAAATTAAATACTGTGGAACATCCATCACTTCCTAACATGGGTTTGGAGGTTTGCAATAAAGATTCGGTTTTTGCTTTCTGCAGAAAAGTCGGATCGTTTCTTGAGAAGGTCCTTAACAAATATTTTGTGGTTTGGATTGTGGCTGTTTTTTTAGTTTCATTTTTCGTAAAGATAACCATAATTGGTTCAAGCACCTCCCTTGGAGCTGACTATGGCACATATTTAAAATATGCTGATATCTTGAGAGGCGTAGATGTTGTGGGAATGGGACTTCGTTATCCGCCTCTTTATCCGGCTATACTGAATGCTTTCTTACTATTTTTGGATGAAATAACCGCACTTAAAACATGTGCAGCTTTTCTATACTCCGCTATTGCAATTCCATACTTTTTTATTGCCAAAAAAGTATCCGGACATGGTGCTTTTGCGTTAGCCGCTTCCCTTTTAATTGTTTTTAACACATTTTATTCAGAAATGGTGGGATGGGGTGGAAACGCCAACTTTCTTGGAATGATCTTTTTAACAACATTTTTGATATTTTGGACGAACAGCCTACAAAATTTTGGAAACAGAAAAGACGAGGTTTTAGCTGCCTTTTTCTTAAGTTTGGCAATTGGTTCCCATTACCTGCTAGCAGCGTACATCTTAATATTTTTCATAGTATTTCTATCGCTCAATCTAATGTCGTGGCGAAAAAATTTACAAGACAAAAATTTCAGATCACTGGTTAAAACGGTGTTAATCATAGCATTAATATGCCTTGTTTTAAGCTTACCCTATTTACCCAATTATAAGGTTCTTCTAGATTCCGCGGTTTTAAAGGAAACAAACTTTGCCCTTGCAGATCAACAATCAATAGGTGTTTCACTTTACCTTTTGTATAAAAATCTGCTAAACATTGCTTTTTTGTTGTTGGGAATCGCTGGAATTATACTTCTATATAAAAAGGGGAGGCAGAAACAGTTCAGCTTAACGCTGGCAGCTCTCATAATAAGTGGTGCTTTGCCGATGCTTTTTACAATGCACCCAGCAAGATGGACCTATTTTTGGCCGGTGCCAATATTTCTGGGCTTCGTCATTTTTATCAAAGATATGCTATTTCAGCTCAAGAAGTTTCATGCAATAGTTAGAACTGCTGTGGCCATAGGTGTAGCGTTTTTGATTCTTGTTTATACTTTTAATTCTGCAATTTATTTGCGTGAAACTAGTTCCTTCTATGATGCTTTATCTCCTTCAACGCTAGAAGCCTTAAAATACATTCGGAATAATACCGGTGTTAGTTCTATTATTGCAACGTCGGGACCATACAAAAAGGGTGATAAAGGATCAGGATTTATTTATGGGTGGTGGATTGAAGGATTCGCTGACAGAAGATGCGTTGCAACAGGATATTTACGCTTCTTAATTTATCATGATGAAAGGGTTGTTGCTGAGAATGCCAATATTCTTTTCTCCGGAACTGATGTGCTTATGAACAGCTTTGTAATGGTTGCTGAAACTTTTCCGGCTGGTTTAGGCAACCCCGAGTTGGGTGTAAATATAGGCGATTTTTATGACAAAGTACTGTTTTTTGCTGATAATGAAACCATATTCACGTTTAATTCAAACCGAAACGTGACATTAAACAACATTAAAAGCGAAGTTACATCCGTTACACATAACGATAAAGGCGTCATCTCCATCAAGTATCAGCATGAATCCTTAACCGTTTTAAAACAGATATCTCTCACAAATGAGTCAACGGTGGAAGTGATATTCAAGGTCAGCCACCTTAACGTAACGAACATCCTCATTCCTATTTTTAGATCGGACTTCGCAAGCATAAACAACTATTACGAAGAGGATGACGGTAGCATATCGCTGGAGGTGAAGACATCAATGGGCGCTCTCTTCCGATTAAACATCACGTTGGATTATAATGGAGGTAACTTCAACAAGACATACTTTAAACAAACTTCTGAAAAATGGCAAAAATTTGCAATGTTCATCTTTAGCAACCCCCCACCGAACGCTACCATCCGTTTCAAATTTGCTTTCAGCGGCTCTGGCTCCGCTCCAGTGAAATATTTTAAGGCATATGATTTGATCAGCCAACAAGAGATACAATACTTTTTAATAAACAAAGGGCGTCTTAGAGAACTTGAATGGTTCACTAATGATGCACTTTTCAAAAAATGTTATGAAAACGAGGAAATAGCTATTTTTGAATTTGTTGGTTAATTATATTTTCAACCTTGCATTGAAGGTTTACCCCACCTTTGCTTAATATTTGCTCAATTACCTCCACAACAAGTTTGCCGTCTTCAGCTGGTACAGGTGGTTCAGAATTTTTATCCACAGAATCGATGAACCTTTTTATAAGCTCATCGTGCCCAAAATAGAGCCTTCTAGCAAGAAAACGAAAACCTGAATGCGCCGTTTCCTTTGTAATTTGCCATATTAAATCAAGAGATTTCATTAAAACTTCATAAGGTGTATGCCTCCCTCCCTCATCTAACTCTACAATTGTATCACGGAAAAAATCGATTATCGCAACGCGTTTAGTGCCAAAGACCGCCATGACCCATTCATCTCTCGGAGAATTAAAAGCTGAGCAAATATATGCCGTTGGGCCACTTGATTTCGCTTCTAAAAATGCCTCCACACGTTTTAACGGTTGCGGATTGTTGTCCCACTTTTCAATTCTGGACCATACAACCTCCGTGTCTTTACCTAAAAATTCAAGAATTGAATATATCATGTGAGGAGCTTCATCGAAAAACAGCCCTCCAGGAAGCCTTGGATACCAGTTTGGCAGCCTTCTTTTTAAATTCGACATCTGAAGGGCAGTAATTCCTGTTATGTCCCCTAAAGCACCTGAGTCTCTTAGACTTCTAGCCCTTTTAAGCGAACGAGAAAAGAGAAAATTATGGGAAGCACACAATTTTACATTATTTAGCCGTGCCGCCTCAACCATTTTCTCCGCCTCCTTTGAGTTCATAGCGAAAGGCTTCTCCACTAGGACATGACACTTTGATTCAGCAGCCTTAACAACAATTTCGCAATGTGTAAATGGCGGCGTGCAAACATCTACAATATCTAAAGAATTATCCAACAACTCCTCAACATCATTGTAAACATTTGCAATGCCAAACTTTTTTGCAATCTTTCTATGTTCCTCGGAAGCTCGACAAACAACACCCACTATCTTAACCCTCGGATCACGAATTAATGAGGGAATATGGCGGTTTACTGCCACCCACCCTAGCCCAACAACTCCCACTCTAAACATTCACGCTCACCTCAACAATGATTTATAAACCGATAAAACATTGACAGCCAAAGCCTCCCAGCTAAACTTTTCTCTATAATAACGTTCAATAAACTCTCGGGCATTCCTTCCAAGCCTCGCTGCTTCATTTGGGGATTTTACCAAAAATTTAATAGCTTCAGCAAGCTGTTTTGCATCACCAGGTTTGATGAGCAACCCCGTTTCATTATGAACAACTATTTCCGGCGTGCCTCCAACATTTGTAGCAATTATAGGCAATCCCGAAGCCATGGCTTCAAGAACCGTCAAGGGCATACCCTCAGTCAAGGATGGACGAACAAAAATTCCACCCTCACGCAACACCTCAGAAACGCTTTTAACATGTCCAAGGATTTCGAAATAAAGTGAAAGCCCATACTTATCAACAAGCTCCTCCAATAGTTTCCTACAAGGTCCATCTCCCACAACTTTAAACTTAACATTAGTGATTCCATCATTTATTAACATTCTTGCAGCTTCCACCAAATATTTAAACCCCTTGTTCGGAATCAGTCTTCCAACAAAGATGATATTAGGCTTACCAATTCCCACAGCACTATTTGATGGGCTAAAATCATCAACATCAACACCATTCGGGATAACAACAACCTTCTCTGGCGATACACCCAAAGAAAGTATGTGCTCTCGAACCGCGTTACTAACAGCAATTATTATGTCACTTGACGACAGAATAACCCTTCCCAAAATTCTTTCATAAACTACCGCTACCAAAGCCTTCCAAAATCCAAGCGACTTCAAGCTTTCAACACTGCCAAGATGTGCAGTTAAAACTAACTTCCTCTTCGAAAAACGTTTAACAAACACAGCCAATAACGAAGTTGTGAAAAAAATGTTATGAGCATGAATTATGTCTGGAGAGAAATTTTCTACAATGCGTAGGAGATTTTTTAACCCACTTGGAACGGATAATTGCATTTGAAAAAACTCAGTTAGGTTCAGAGAAGGTAATCTGTAAACTTTTATGCCATCAACGGTATAATTTGAATTATTGCTTCCTAAAGTAATCACTAAAACATTACAACCCATCTCCACAAGCCTTTTAGACAATTCATAAACAACCTTCTCCACCCCACCCCCCACATGCGGGTAAAAATAGTCACTTAACATTAAAACCCTGAAATTCGAGCGTTTCATAGCAATTCATCTCTATTAAACAATGAGGTGTTAAACCACCCATTTAAAGAATTTTCTAGCGATAAAAGGCAAAGCAAACAAACTTTGGTTTGGTCTTCATGAAAAGAGTTTTCGTCCATTCGCTAACAATCTATCAACACGCCATTTTAAGGCGAATAAGTATAAAGCGTTTTTAATTCCATCCGTTATTATACTAAGTTTTCGCTTACCCACACGTCTTCTATAAGGTATTGGTACTTCCATTGCTCTGAAAAATCTAAAAGCAAGCACCTTTATTTCCTCCGAGAACTCCATACCCTCAGCGAACAAATCCATCTCCCTTAATATGCTTCTCTTAAACACCCACATTCCAGACTGCGAATCGTTAATGTTCACCCTGAACAAAAGTTTCGCCATATACGTTAGCATTTTATTTCCAACATAATTGATTATCGGAAAACTCCCACGTGAAAAGTTTCTCAATCTGTCCGCTGAAATAAAGTCAAGCTTCCAAGCATCTAAAAGCTTAACCAATCTTGGGACTAAAGATGCAGGATAGGAATGGTCTCCATCCAAAGTTACTATCACATCTCCACTCGCATGTAGAAAACCAGTCCTATACGCTCTACCATAACCCCGACGTGGTTCAACTATAACTTTTGTTCCATTATTGTGCGCTATCTCCCTTGTACGATCAATTGAACCTCCATCTACCACAATGATTTCACATTTATAACCAATCTTTTCAAGTTCCTCTTTCGGTATCTCATCCAGCACCTTTTGCAGTCCTTCTTCCTCATTTAAAGTGGGGATAACCACACTAACAACTTTGGTCTCCATATGTTTGGAGTTTAAGAATCATCTTGAACACTTAAAATTTTTGCAACTTTCCGATTTATTTTTCCCTTTTCATTACCTTTGTTGTTTTATTGCTTTACTATAATAGGCTAATGGATGCGTTACTCCTCTGCATGCTTTATCATCTCCAACGCATAACCCATGCGTTTTGGATGCATCGCATTTCGGCGGTTTGTACTTTGTCCTTGAACCCCTTTCGCCTGCTATGTGCTCTACTTGGTATCGGGTTAAGCGTTCGTTGAAGTCTGATGTGTTTCGGAATATGTCTATTATTTTTTCTGTTGGCATTCCGATGTTTACGAGGAATGTTGTTAGGGTGAACCTGGCTATGTGGGATAGGTGGTGTCCTTTTTTGGCGGCTTCGTAGAGGGCTGTTATGCATGGTGGGAAGGCTTCTGGCTTTATTGTTTTCGGTATGCCTTCTATTTCGGTTTTGCTTACTTTTTCTAGTGTTAGGGTTTTCAGTTTTTCCGCTGTGTCGGCGATTTTTTGGGGCAGTTTTGGCAGTTCTTTTATTTCTAGGCGTTTTTCTATATGGCGTCTAACTTCTTCGCTGAGGAGTCTTGCTGTTTCTGTTTTTGTTAGGTAGACGTTTCCGTTGGCTAATAGTCGGTTGACGAGTTTCCATTTTTTGTCGCGGAGGTTTGTTGTGTTTTTTAGGTAGTCTGTGAAGTGGAGTTTGAACTCGTAGGGTGCGATGTTTTCTTCAGCGGTTGGGGTTGTGATTTTCCATTGGAAGTTTTTGGCTATTGCCAAGATTTTCTCTTTTTGTTCGAATTTTAGGTCGTTGTAGGCTTGTTTTGCTTCTGCTAGGGCGTATCGCCTTTTAATGAACTGGTTTTCTGTGGCTGCTGCTAGCATTATAGCTGTTGGGAAGGATAGGATTTCTATTTCCTCGTTTTGAAGTTTTCTGCTTACTATGGCGTAGAGTATGGCTTCTTCCACTCTTTCTTTTGCGCGTTCAAGAATCTGGGAGAATTCTGGGCTTTCCAAGTCTTCGATTTTTAAGTCTAGGGTTTTAACGTATTCCGCTGCCTCTTTTAGGAAGGGGTATTTGGCTAAGTCGTTTTTGGTGAATTTTGCTGTTGTGAGCTGCATTTTTCCACTAGGCTGTTTCAATTCTCGGCGCTAAATAGAAGACTAGTTTTCCCTCTTTTGCCTGTTGGAAGTCCAGTTTTATGGGCATGTCTGTTGAGAATTCGAGGGTCGCAATGTCCGATGTGGCGGATGCAGCCTTAATTATTTCTGAGAGGTAGCTTAGGCTGAAGGTTGCCTTTGAAGGTTCTTTTGCTTCAAGGTCTAACAGTGCGTCGCTTCCCTTCTTTATTTCTATCGTGGCGCCCATGAGGTCTCCGGTTGCTTGGAAAACGAGTTTTTCGTTGTCGGCTTCTATGCGCACATGGTCGCTTACGAGCTCAGCGTCTTCTATGGCTTGGCGCAGGCCAACAGTTGTTGCTTTGGCTCGAACGTTAAATGTTATTTTTGGTGTTGGCACCTCCTCCTCCGAGGCTTCAAGGGTTGGCATAGTAAAGTTTCGCGTGTATTTACCCGTTATCTTCACTTGCAAGCGTCCTGTTTTCTCGTCTAGGGCTAGTTCGATTACTTCGTCTTTGCCAGCCCTTTTTAAAAGTTTAAGCAGCTCGCCTATGTTTATGCACATTTTTGCTGGTTCGGCGCAGACGTATTCTTCGAAAACTGTTTTTGGCCATTCGAAGTCCACCATGGCTACGCGGGAGGGATCCATTGCCCTAAGCTTTAGGGCTTCGGGAGTTATTTGGAATGTCGCCTCATCCACGAGGATGGATATGGCTGTCGCCATGTCCCTTAGAAGTTTGGCATCTGCAACTTTAAGCTTAAACATGCTTTCTCCCTTTTAATGGGTAATACTTAGTGTTATAAAACTTTATACACTTAAATATGACGTTAAAGCTAGGGGTTTAGGAAAATTCCGAATTTTGTCTTCAACTGTATTCTCTGAAGGTGTAGCCGCATTTTGTGCAGCGCAAGAACTGGGTTGAGGATTCGTCTGCCCCGCGGGTTTGCACTTGCCACACGTAGGCTGTGTTGTTTCCACATTTTGGGCATTCAATTCTGACCGTTGGAAGTGTTCGCAGTTTTTGTTCTTCTTTGCTTATAACCGCCACGAGTTGTTGAGGGTTGTGTTGTATAACTTTTGCCACTTTTGGTGTTGCCTTCTCGCTCACTATATGTTTCTTATACCCGCACTTTGGGCAGGCAAGGGTTAGGGATTCCTTTTTCTCTGTTTTCCCCTTCTTTGGCACAAGGCGGGTTCCACATTTTGGGCAAAATTCCATTATTTTTAACTCCGGTCTTCGTTTGTTTTCCCATGGTTACGGTGTCTTTTAAACTTTTTCTTACAGCAATAAGGATTAGTGGTATGGGGCGCTGATGCCGGATGCTATTAAATGGGCTACGCGTAATGCTTCAGGTATGTTGCTTCTGGTGGATGTTAGTTTTAAAATTTTCACGGCGTCTTCCATGCATATTCCAACAGCTTGCACGTAAACCTTCGCTTTTCCGCCTTTGACAGACACTTCAACGGGTTCTCCAGCGTTGACTATGGCTTTCCACCGCTGCTTGCTGTTTGGGAGGTTCTCTAGGGCCTTGCGGATTTCTTCAAAGTCTGGTTTTTCACGAGTCACGGTTATGACTGGAAGGTTTGTTTCAGCGTTTAGCCTTTTTATGTCTACAACGTTGAAGCCTGCGAAGGTTATCCCGTCCAGCATTATGATTCTTAACTGTTTATAGTGTGGAGAGCCGGTTATCATTGAAACTATTTTTCTTGTGGCGTCGGTTCCGTCAACCCTTATTTTTGTGTGCATTACTCCGTCAAGCCAGTATCCACCGCGAAAAACAACTCCTACAACTGGCACTAGGCCTCTCGTTCGAGGTTCGAATACTCCATCGTCGACACCTAAAACGCGGATTTCCGGTTTGATAACCCGAAGCCTTTTACAAGCCAAAACTTTCCCTCGCGGCAAGCAGACATAAGGCTGGCAACCCGTTATAAGTTTAGCGAAAGATAAGCTTAAAGTCGTGAAACGCGGCAAAATAACACCATGTCATGCGTGAAAAGCCATGGATAAAGCAGAAGTCCTCAGCTTTTTTCTAATAGCTTTAGGCGTATTACTAGTCATTCATCATGTTGTGTTTTGGCAGAGACCCTTTGATGTCAATGACATGATGCACCATGAATTTTTTGAAGCTATATTCTTTACGGCGGGCTTAACATTGCTTATCGCTACACGTTCAAAAAGGCGAGGGAGAAGCTGAAATGAATATTATGGTTCACGGCGGAACCATCATCACCATGAAGGATGGCAAAATAATCAAGGATGGCGCGGTGGTCGTTGAAAATCAAACCATAATTGACGTTGGAAAAACCAGCGAACTGTCAAGGAAATATCCAAGGGGCTATGAACGCATAAATGCAAAAGGCAAAGTGGTAATTCCAGGGCTTATCAACACACATCAGCACGCAGCCATGAGCTTGTTAAGGGGATACGCAGACGATCTGCCTCTTCAAGAGTGGCTTGAGAAGTGGATATGGCCCATAGAAGCGTGCATGACTGCCAGAGACATATACGTAGGCGCCCTTTTAACAGCCTTGGAATCCATTGTAGGCGGAACCACAACAGTCAACACCATGTATCATTATATGCCCGACGAAAATGAAGCGAAAGCCTTCGCGGACGCCGGCTTGAGGGGGGTTGTGGGCCACGTGTGCTTTTCATGGAGGAAAAAGGAAGACAAGAAAGCCCTAGAAGATTTGGCTAAGAACTGGCATAACAAGGCGGATGGGCTTATCCGTGTTAGTGTTGACCCCCATGCACCCTACACTGTTGACCCCGAATATTTGCGAGAACTTAGGGACTTATGCCTAAAGCTTAACGAAAAGTATGGTTCTGAAAAGACCCCGATAATATGGCATATTCACGTAGCAGAAACCAGCGATGAACCAGAGAAAATCCGTAAAGCCTTCGGCATAACCCTAAAAGGCGGCGTTATGGAGTATTTGGATTCTTTAGGCGTTTTAGACGAACATGTTGTTGCGGCCCACTGCGTGGCATTAACGGATAAGGACATAGCCATCACGAAGCACAGGGGGGTTAAGGTTTCCCACAACCCCATTTCGAATCTTAAGCTTGCTTCCGGCGTAAGCCCTGTTCCGAAAATGCTTGAGCAAGGTGTGACTGTATCTCTGGGAACCGACAGCCCATGCTCTAATAATGCGGCGGACATGTTTGAAGTCATGAAAGTGGCGGCTTTGCTTCATAAAGGTGTGAACAAGAACCCAACAGTGATGTCGGCTCCTCAAGTGTTGGGTTTGGCGACGCTGGAAGGGGCAAGGGCTCTCTCATGGGATTCGGAAATAGGCTCCATAGAAGTGGGCAAGAAGGCAGACTTAGCCATAATAAACTTTGCTAAGCCGCATCTCTGCCCAGTGCACAACGAAGTAAGCCATCTTGTCTATGCAGCAAAGTCAACGGATGTTGAAACGGTCATAATAAACGGTAAAATCGTAATGCAAAATGGGCAACTGACAACCGTCGACCGTGAAAAAGTTATGGAGATGGCTGAAAAAGCGAAAACACGCCTTCTGGAACGCCTTAAGCGCAATGTTAAATAGTCAAACCGTAGAATTGCATGGAGGAAGTGAAATTCGTTGGAAAGTTTCAAGGTTAAAGATGAAAGTTTAGCCCAGAAGGGCTTCCTACAAATAGAGTGGGCTTCAAAGCACATGCCAGTTCTAAACCAGATTAAGAAAAGGTTCAGCCGAGAAAAACCCCTTAAAGGCGTGACTCTCGGCGCTTGCCTCCATGTAACAAAAGAGACGGCTGTTTTAGTTGACGCCCTCATGGCTGGCGGGGCGAGTGTAGCCCTATGCGGTTCAAACCCGCTTTCAACGCAGGACGAGGTTGCGGCAGCCCTAGCCCAACTGGGTGTTCATGTTTTCGCGTGGCGGGGGCAAACAACGGAGGAGTATTACTGGTGTATTGAAAGGGTTATAGACCATAATCCCCTTATAACTTTAGATGATGGGGCAGACCTTGTAAGCACAATCCACAGCAAAAGAACCGACGCCTTGCCAAATGTGAAGGGGGGCACGGAGGAAACCACAACTGGCGTTTTAAGGCTTAGAGCCATGGAAAGAAGCGGCGCCCTCAAATATGCCATTATAGCCGTTAACGACGCCTACACAAAATACCTTTTTGACAACCGTTATGGAACTGGACAAAGCACCATAGACGGCATCTTAAGGGCAACCAACATCTTGTTAGCCGGTAAAAAACTTGTTGTGTGCGGATACGGCTGGTGTGGAAGGGGTATAGCCCTAAGAGCCAGAGGAATGGGCGCCAACGTGATAGTCACCGAGGTCAACCCCTTAAGAGCCCTTGAAGCCGTCATGGACGGGTTCCACGTTATGCCATTAAGTGAAGCTGCTGAAATAGGCGAAATCTTCGTCACAGCAACCGGTGACATAAACGTCATACGCAAAGAACACATAGGGAAAATGCGGGATGGAGCGATACTAGCAAACAGCGGACACTTCAACGTGGAAATAAGCTTGAAAGACCTTGAAGAACTCGCCTCTTCAAAAAGGGTCATAAGACAGAATCTTGAGGAGTACAAGTTGAAGGATGGTAGAAGGCTCTATCTCCTTGCAGAGGGGAGATTGGTAAACCTTGCGGCTGCAGAAGGGCACCCATCAGAGGTCATGGACATGTCCTTTGCAAACCAAGCCTTAAGCGTTGAACACCTTGCCAAAGCTGAAAGATTACCTCCGAAGGTTTACCCCGTGCCAAAAGAAATAGACGAAACCGTTGCAAGGTTGAAGCTTAAAGCCATGGGCATAGTTATAGACGAGTTAACGGATGAGCAGAAAAGGTATTTGGCAACATGGGAGATGGGAACACTCTAACATCAGCCCAAAACATATGGTAAACTTTAAAAGGAAACGCGCATAACAATGGCTTTATGTGTGGTGATGTGTAAATGGTTAGTAAAGATCAAAGTATAGGCGGAATAATATTTGTTGTCTGCGTTGTAATCGCCATTCTCTACGTGGTAACACTGTTTTATCCTCAATGGCTTGTAGGCATTGGAATACAAGATGTTAGCAGTGTCCAATTCTGGATTGTAGCGATTCCAGTGTTCATAGCGTTTGTTGCCGTTATGGCTATTGGTGCTTGGATAGGTTGGACTATGGCCACTACGCCTCCGCCTAAGCCCATAGAGGAAATCACAGGCGAAATTGAAGAAGAAAAGAAAGAGGAAACTGTTGAAGGAGCCAAGCAGATAGAAGAAGAAAAAGAGGAGAAAAAGCCTGGAAGAAAAGCGAAAAGCGAAAAATAGCTATAAACCCAAAAATTTAAAGGCGAAATGCAGCGCGGCATGCACGGCCACTGCTATTACCAATAAGACCATCACTGTTTTTAGGGAAAACGAAAGGAAGGATGTTTCTTCTCCTTTTGGTTGAATCTCGTAAGCAGTAATTTCCTGAGTTTCGGCGTCCACGTGAATTATGGCGGTGAACTTTTTCATTTCCACCTCAACCGTGTAGACACCCTCCTCCAGCGACACCTTTTTTGGTTTTAAGCCCCCCTTATGGCCTATTCTTTTTAGGAACCCCGTGGCAATAGCCGTTACAGACTCGGCATTCAGCCTCTTAAATTGGGGAGTCGCAGGAGTCACAACCCCTTGGGGTCTTTTCTGCAAAGCCGTTGACAAATTACACAGTCTCCTGCAGTTTTAAAGGCGTATAGCCAGTTTAAAAGAGGATGTGCGTATCATCGGCAAACAACCTATCCAGTTACACTTTTTAGCATACACTGCACTATGTTTGGGCAGACTATACACTCTTCTGGAAGCCCATCGCTTTTCGAGCGTTTGCTTAAGTACCCGAAATAATGTTTACAGCCAGCCGTCTCCGCTGAGGGTTGCTGGACAACTTTTGCCTCTTCCTTTTTAGGTTCGGGTTCTAACCTTGCCGTGTCTGTTTCCTCAATCAACACCAGCTTTTGTTTGGAAACTGTTGGGACGTCTTTCTCCACAGTTATTTCTGTCAAGCAGTAGGGACATGCATCATAAACTATGGGCTTTCCAGAGCTTACATTTTCAACCTTTATTGGTTTTGAAAAGGTTTTCCCGCATAGGGGGTTGAGACAAGTGTGGCTTTGGCTTTCTGCAGAGTCTTCCCTTTTCTTTTTCGTAGGCTATTCCTCCTTAAACATTAGATTTAGATTCCGACTTATAGTGTTGATGAATCCAGAATCCTTATCAAAACTAATTTCAGTCAAATAATGTTATGGAGCTGCAAGTTTTTTGAGGTCGTCTTCCCCCTCGGCGTAGCCTGATGCAATTAAAACGTCGCCAGCTTGAATCTTTGAGTCCGGCTTCGGTCTTATACATTTGTCGCCTCTTTTTATGGCGAGGACCCACATGCCTGTTTCCTCGGGGATTCTGGCATCTTTTAAAGTCTTATTCGCCAACATAGAGTTTTCGGCTACCTGCACATATGTTATTGTTTCTTCAGCCTCTTCTATGGCGAGCTTCAAAACGGGGTGAGGCTCCAAACCCCTTAAAACAACTTCAGCTATCTGCGCGGCTGCATCCGCTATTTTTTCGGTTACGACGCCAAGTCTTATTAAACCAAGAAAGCCTTTTGCTTCCTCTTTTTTGAATTTGCTTGAGAGAACCAGCAGCTCAAACTCTGTGTGCAGCTTATCCATGTACTCTTCGAGTTTTTGCACTTCTTCGGCTAACTCCCGACTGTTTAGAAGTAGGGATGAATAAGCCAAGTCAATCATAAGCTCTGACGTGTCCTTGAGGTCTACGAAGCGTTTAACTATTTCTTCAAATTTTTTCTGAGTTTTCCCCGCCACATTTATCCCTCCAGCTTGTCCAGTTTTCCCTCGCAAAGTGCCTTAAGCTCCTTTAACCCCTCAAACGTGCCTCGTGCAATTAGAACGTCGCCCGCTTTGATCGTTTCCGTCTCCTTCGGGTTTATTATCCAGTCGTTTCCTCTGAAGATGGCGATTATGTCCACGCCCATCCTTGGGGCAAGTTCAAGTTCACCTAACTCTTTTCCAACCAGGATTGACTTTTCATGCACTTTGGCTTTTGCCAAGCGTTCTTCAACCCTCTCGAAGATTTCGCTTACAATTGGATGTACACCTATGTTTTGGGTTACTATTGCAGCTATGTCTGCGGCAGCATCAGAAATCTTGTCTGTTGCAGACGCCACTTTTGAAACGCCGACCAGCGCCTCAGCGTCTTCAGCGTCTCTAGCCGCCACCATCGTTGTCATTTCTAAATGGTAGGCCAACGTGTCTATGCGTTTTTCTAATTCCAGAACTTCTTCAGCCAGCTCCTTATCGTTGAATAGGGCTGCTGAATAAGCCAAGTCAATCATAAGTTCAGACAGGTTTTTCATTTCTCGGAGAAGCTCCCTCACTGGTATGGGCTTATACTCAATCTTCTCGAAGGATTCCATAACGTTTGGAGCGCTCCCAAGCAGACTATTTAAAAGACGGATATTTTAACCCTTATCCTTGAAGAGGGCTAAATCCAAGCCCACAAAGTTAAAGCAATAAGCAGCGACACAGTTGTCAAAGTGTCAGCCAAAGAGCTTTCAATGGGAATTTCAAAATTGTCAGGGTCTAAACCCTTCCGGTAGGTTGTAATCGCCACTGAATAGGAGACTAAAATGATTAGGACGGCGGCCAAAACATTAACAGTAAACAAAAGTAGGGAAAAACGTGCAAGGTTTAGAGGCGTCAACATCCCTTTAATTGTTAGGGCTAAAATGGAGTAGGCGAAATACATTATCAAGGAAGCCGCCCACGCGCCTGAAATCTCTGTGAAGTGATTTTTTATCGAGGAGAAAGAGGATTTCAAGATGCCCAGAGCCAGTTTTGTTGTGGCTGTCGAGCCGACGACGGCTCCAATGTCGCCTACCGTGTCGATCAAGGCTGGGTAAACGACGTAGACTGGATAGCTTTGGTAAACTTCTTCTTTTTCACGTATAAGCTCGTCCACCCTTCCTAAAATTGTTCCGGCAATGTTAATTATGAAGGAGACCAAAATCAGTGTTAGGAGGGACTCCTTTAAAGTTTTGGTGAACTCTGGTTCCCGCATGTCCTTAGCCAACATATATAGGGCCGTGAACGAAAGTGCCAAGCTTATCAAAGCGAGGGCATATCGCCAAAATGAGCTAAACGCGAGGATAGCGTTAAGCACAAAAATGTAGATGGCGGTTATTAAAAAGTCTGAAACAGTCGACTCTATAGGATATAGGATTATGTCCGGGTCCAAGCCATGCTTGAAGGTGATGAAGGAGACCGTCAAAGTTAACGGAGTAATGACGGCTAAAGCCAAAGCCATTGTAGCCATCAACACGTTCAGCATGTCCCAAAACTCTCCGAGAAAAGTTCCAAAATAGATGGTTCTGAAAAGCACCGCAATCAAACCCATCAAAATAGTTGCTTCAAAAGTTAGGAACACAATTGCATGAAAAAGCAAATAGAAGCTCTTAGTGTTTCCAAAAAAGCGGGGCTGAACAGTGCCAAGGTGAAGGGCAGTGCTAAGCCTTCCACAAAACAAGCCGCCAATAACCCCCCGAGCGCTCAGTATTGGAGGGTAAATTACAATTGCCCATGAAGCCCTCTCGAAAAGTCCAGAATAGTATGCGATTATGGTTCCGGCGGCTAGGCCGAAAATGTTGAAGGCATAAGCCATCACCGACTGTCTCAGTGTTCTAAAAAACCCATGCTCAGCGTCCAGCATCATAACCTAAAACCCTCCACAGAAAAACACTGCATTGATAAAACTTGGAGATTTGGGGCAAAGCTTAGTTAAACAAAACCTTTCGGCATGGAGTTGGCTGGGCAGAAGGCTTTTGGCGTTTCTGCACGTTTGCATTGCCTTGGCTGTTTTCATTATCTTCGCCTTCTTGGCGTGTTGGGCTTCCTTCCATTCCGCATAGGCACTCCTTCAGGCGCGCGTTTTCCAGCGTGCCCTCTAAATCCACTTTTACTGTTCGCTCCTAAACCATCAATGGTTATGGAACATCCTAATTAATTTTTCATCTAGATTCAAGATTCATAACCGTTTTAATTACTGAAACTAAAATTTCTCTGCAAAAGCATGGAGCGTCACGTGAAGTGTATGCTGTCTGGATAAAAATTGATGACACTTTACCGTGGATTGAGCTAAAGGGGACATTCCAGTCGAGAAAAGAAGCCCGGGAAGCCGCAAAAGATTTTCTAAAAAGTCTCAAAGTGAAGATTGTAAGGGTTGATGGTGAAAGCAAGCCAATGAAAGCCGTAGTTACTATAAAACGATGATATAAACAAGCGACTGCATGGGGTTCTATTCGTTTTCGTTTTTAGGCTGTGGATAACAAGTAACACATTTGCAAGCGTTTAAGGCTGGAAAGTCTTCTTGGTGAAGTTTGCAGACCACCCTTTCATATCTTATGGTGGCGCATATTTCGCATATTTTTTCTATAAGGGCTTCTGGCGGAACATTTTCTTTTGCCAGTGTTTCTGCTAGCTCTGAAACCTTACTCATTGCCTCTTTAGATTGTTCAATTTCGTTTGCTAGTGTTGCTCCTCTTTCTCCTTTGAAATATTGGGTTATGGCGGCTGGTGTTAGCTCCATTTTTTCAGAAGCGTCTATTTTGCGCATGTTGTGCTTTTCTATAAGCTCTTTAGTTACAAGCACTCTTATGGCTGGTAAAAGGTATTTTACGACTATTACGCATGGTGGTTTCATTTTGTTCCCTAGTTATCTTTGGCGGTAAGTTTATATATTTTTAACGGTGTTAAATCCAGTTTAACGGTGTTAAAAATGGCTGAAAAACACACTGAAGTACACCTCGCTGAACTAAACAAACTGCTCCAACACGAGGAAGCAGACCCTGAACACTTGAAAGAGCTAACACAAGAAATAGCCTCAGATAAAATCCTAAAACACCCAATAGTTGTGGATGAAAAAACCAACGTTATCCTCGACGGAGAACACCGATTCAACGCCCTAAAAAACCTAGGATGCAAAAGAATACCCGTAATATATGTGAACTACGAATCGCCCAACATTGAAGTTCAAACGTGGAGAGGCAACCATCAAATAACAAAACGGGAAATAATCCAAGCCGCCTTAACAGGGAAAAAATTTCCGCCTAAGACATCGCGGCATATGATAAGAAACAGCGACGTTTTAACGCACATATCCTCCATTGAAAAGAGGGTAGACATCCCACTGGAAGTTCTAAAGAGCGAGCTTGAAACTACAGAATTGAAAAACGTGAAAACCGCCATGAACATCACTCTAAAGGATACTTTACCATTTTACGCCAGATTCTTGAAAACAGAGGTTGTTGACACACCATTAATTATAGAAGAAAAAACCGGTGTCTTGTTAGACGGCTATGAAGCTTTTCAGGCGCTTGACCTTCTTTCTGCAGAAAAAGCGCCAACCTTTAAGGTTAACATCGAAGGAATAGCGTTAAAAACATTAAACCCTCAGCTTAGAAACCTAACAAAAGAAGCGGTTTTAAAAGCTGGACTTCGAGGGCCGAAGTTGCCGCCAAAAAGTTTCAGCGTTCTCGCTGAACCTGCAAAAGTTAATGTTCCTTTAAGAGAACTGTTAACGACAAAAAGACGAGACAGAAAGACGCTTAAAGTTTACAACAACACTCTTGAACTCTTATATGAAGGCTGGCCCACGCCGCTAGTTAAACTGAATTCCCTTTCGACCAGTGATAGAAGCGTTTGGGCTAAACTTGAATGCTACAACCCCTTCAGCAACAGCGTGAAAGACAGAATAGGATGGTACATGATTAAGGAAGCCATAGAGAAAAATGAGCTTAAACAAGTTTTGTATGAGGCTACATCCACAAACACTGGAATAGCCCTAACATCAATAGCAAACACCCTAGGAATAAAGACGAAGCTTTACATTCCAAAAGCCATACAGAAGGCAAGCGACATATTCTTAGAAGCCCTTGGAGCCGAAGTTGTCAGATTACCAGTAGGCTTAACGGTTGAGGCAATAAGCCAAGTTAATTCAGATGCAAAAGCTGAGGGGGCAGCCCACCTAAATCAGTTTGAAAACGACGCCAATTTCAAGGTTCACCTAAAATACACGGCCAAAGAAATAGACGACCAGTTAAAAAGCCTAGGCTTAAAGCCAACATGCATAATCGGTGGATTGGGGACATCAGGCCACATGAGCGCCATATCCTACTATTTCAAAACCAAATATGGGGAAAACGTAAAAATCGTGGGCGTACAGCCATCGCAAAACGAGATAATTCCAGGCATAAGAAGGATAGAGACTGGAATGAAGTGGTTCCACCATGTGCATTTTGACCAAGTAATAGACGTAACACAAGCAGAAGCCGTCGAAGGTGTAATAAAAGTTGCTAGAAAAGAGGGCCTCCTCATAGGGTTAAGCGCTGGGGCTGTTGTCCACGCTTTCCAGAGAATAGCCAATGAAAAAGGTGTATACGTGCTTGTTTTCCCAGATAGCGGATACAAATACGCAGAGCAGTTTGAAAAACATCTAACAAAACATGCCGCCGAAAACTAGAGGGAAGGGTATCCAATTTAGCATTTTCCGCAAGTCATAAATTGATGTTAAGAGGTTTTAAACATTCTTGTTTAACGTAAAAAGCAGAATTGCAACAAGGAAGCGTTAGAATAATCATATACGTATTAAAAAGATAAACTTTAGTTTAACAACACTATAACAGTTTCAAAAGATGGGGAGATAACATTGAGGAAAGTAGCAGTTATTGGTGTTGGGAACTCCAAGTTTGGGAGGAGGACAGATGCGACATACTGCGAAATAGCCTTTGAGGCTGTAAAAGAGGCGCTTGAAGATGCTGGAATTGACCAGAACGGCATAGAACTAAGCGTAGTTGGGTCTGTAGGTAATAGGCTTTACGACATGTACCCCGCTCCACTTGTGAATGAGTATGTCGGCCTCGCCTCTAAAGGACCTTTGAGAGTTGAGGCTGCATGTGCAACTGGAAGTGCAGCGGTGTTCACTGCCTATAATGCCGTTTCTTCTGGATATGTTGACACGGCTATTGCTATTGGCGTGGAAAAGATGAGCGAAGTGGACACGCTTACTTCAACAGCTGTGGGTGGCCGCGGATGTTACCTGTGGGAGTTTCATATGTTTGGCACGAGTTTTGCAGCCTATTACGCTTTGTTTGCAACCGCACATATGAAAAGGTATGGAACAAGAGAGGAACAGCTTGCAAAAGTTGCAGTGAAAAACCATTTTTATGCCGCCAGAAATCCAAAGGCCCACTTTCAAAGCGAGATAACCCTCGAGCAAGCATTAAAATCCAGAATTGTTTGCTGGCCTCTTAAACTGTATGATTGCTGCCCCATAAGTGATGGAGCTGCTGCCGTAATATTGGCGTCTGAAGAAAAAGTTAAAGACTTAAACGTTGAAGACCCTGTTTGGGTTCAAGCCATAGGCTTCGGCGCAGATACTGGCAACCACACGCGTCGAGAAGATTTTACCTCAATAAAGTCTGCAAGAGCGGCCTCTCAAATTGCGTACAAAATGGCAAAAATAAGCCCCAATGATGTTGAAGTAGCCGAAGTCCACGACTGTTTCACAATAGCCGAAATAATGGCATATGAAGACCTTGGATTCTGCAAAAAGGGCGAAGGCGGAAAACTGATAGAGGAAGAGCAAACATGGATTGGAGGTAAAATTCCAGTAAATATCGATGGAGGATTAAAAGCGAAGGGCCATCCCCTAGGCGCGACAGGCTGCTCAATGATATACGAGCTAGTAAGACAGTTGAGAAATGAAGCTGGCAATAGGCAAGTGCCTCTAAAAAAGTATATAGGGTTGGCGCACAACGTCGGCATGACGGGGCAATACTGCTACGTTACAATCCTTAAAAGGTGAACACAATGACAGAAAAGGCTGAATATCCAACAATAAAAAGCAGAACACTAACACTCACCCATGACATCCCAATATGTAAAACGAAAACATATTGGGAAGGCTTAAAAGCCGGAAAAGTTCACGCTGCAAAATGCAAGAAATGCGGCGAAATCTACTACCCACCACAAGCTGACTGCCCAAAATGTCTATCCTCACAAATAGAATGGATCGAACTTTCAGAGGGGGAAATTGAAACTTTTACAAAGGTTTCCCTAAAACCCCAAGGCTTCAACCACTACAAGGAGGATTTTATCATCGCCATAGCCAAAACACCGGAAGGAGCAAAAGTTATGGGATGGCTTGAAAACACAGACGTGGAGAGCATCAAACCCGGAGCACATATAAAAATAACAGCAAAAATGATGCCGGATGGCTTCCCAACCATAATTTTAAAACAAGCATAGCAGACAAAATCCGGTCATAAATGCCGAAAACAAACTTCTAAGTTTAATTATAGACTTTGACATAGCCAATGTTCTAATGGAACTCGAATAGTTTTAACAATCTTTAGCGTGGTACGCGCTCTCCATTAATCTTTTTTAAGAGCTTTTTCAAGGCTTTCGCCTTTCTCCTAAACTCTTCCTTTGAAACGGTATGCCTCATCGGACACAACTCATCCAACATTATGCCTTCGCCTTCCACATATACAACCGGATAAAGGCGGCATCCCATAGGTCTTATCCGATAAACCCGACACTTCTTATCAGCTGGACTATAAAAATAGCACCAACCATCAACATTCTTGAGGCGGAGCACGCCCTCTCGGATTACTATAAAATCTTCTGGACGATAGCCGGCATCCACTAACCTTTTCACGTCATCGCTTGAAAGCTCCATCCCAGTTTCACGGCAACACTTTCCACAACCCAAACATTGCATAAAAACACCTCAAACGCCAATTTTAGAGCGCCGGTCCGCTACAACTAGGCGTTTTCTCCCGCAAAGGCTTTCCTTTTCTATGCAAGACATTTTCCATTGTCATTTTGAACCTCATGGCATGATAAGAAGTCTTAAATAAGATATTATCATTTAGACAAGAAGATGGCATGGAAAATTATAAAGACATACGGATAATTGAAGGCCCCAACTCTGGAAGATATCCATACAGCAATAGCTTAATCATAGGGAAAAGTTGTCTAATAGACACAGGAGCTGGAAATGTTCTAAAAAGTATAAGAGTTGACTGGGTTCTGAATTCGCACTGGCACGAAGATCACATAGCATTGAACAAAATAGGAAAGAAAGTTGCGGCTCACTATCTTGATGCTGATGCAATTGAAAGTTACGAAGAGTTCAAAAGAAGATATGCACTTGGAGACATTGTTAAGTTTTTCATAAACTTTGATTTTGGAAAAGTAGATAGAACATTTGAAGATGGCGATGTTTTCGAATTTGAAGGTGTTCAAATCGAAGTCGTCCACACCCCCGGCCATTCCGCTGGACACTGCTGCTTCATAGTTGGCGATGTTATTTTTCTCGCAGACATAGATCTGACACCCTTCGGTCCATGGTATGCATGTGTTGACTGCGAGATTAGAGACTTTGTTCTTTCAATAGAGAGGCTTAAAAAAGAGGTTAGTAAAAGGGAAATAAGCTTGGCAATCCCTTCCCATGGAAAAGTGGTTAGTGGCACAGAAAACATTCTGAATAGGCTCGATAACTACCTTGCACAAATCTTTGAAAGGGACAGAAAAATAAAGGAATTGATAAAATCAGGAGAAGATCCCGTTGGAAAAAGCGTTATCTACAGGAAAATACCCGAACCAAGGGAAATTTACCTACATTTTGAAAAAATAATGATTGAAAAACATCTCAACACATCTCTCGATGAATTCTATCCTCCCAAACTGGACACTCTTTCAGGAGGGAAAAACCTTAGTTAAGCTTTTTATTAATCCATCCCTCCTTAAATTTTCCTAACTATATTTTAATCGAAAAAGCCGAGAGTTCGCCCGAAAAGATTTTTAAAGCGCCGGGAGTGGGATTCGAACCCACGCGGCCCAGAAGGGCCACAGGCTCTCAAGGCCTGCGCGTTATCCACTCCGCCATCCCGGCGTAACCGCTATTTCCTAACATTGTTTTGAACCTTAAATCTTTATCCAAATTGCTAATTCACTATTTCTAGTTTCTTTTGTTTAGCCCTAACCTTTAGGTTTCACGAGTGATAACGAGAAAAGGGGGGAGTTTGCGAGAAATTACATGAGTTACATGGAAACAATTACTATAACAGCTGTTCTTTCAACATGTCACCACGTTTACAGTAATGAAACTAAGTTTCTAGCGAGTACCATCCGTCCGTAAACTTTTCCGCGTTTCGCTCTTTTACAAGCACCGTATCTTCTATACGGAACCCACCAAACCCTACAAGGTATATGCCTGGCTCAATGGTTACAACGTTGCCAACAGCCAATTTTTCCTTGCTTTGTTGGCTGAGGGCTGGAGGCTCATGAACTTCTAGGCCTATGCCGTGCCCCAGACCGTGGACGAAATATTCACCGTATCCGGCTTCCTCTATAACTTTTCTCGCTACGGCGTCTATATCCCTTGCTTTCGCCTTTGACTTTATTGCTTGAACAGCCTTTTGCTGGGCTGTCTTCACGATTTCATATAATTTTTTCTGTTTTTCTGATGGTTTTCCAGCTACCAGTGTTCTTGTCATGTCTGAACGGTAATAGCGATATGAGGCACCTATGTCAACTACAACCAAGTCTCCTTCGCGGATTTCCCTTTCAGTGCAACCTCCATGAGGGAAGGCGGAGCGGGCGCCCGACGCCAATATAGTTTCAAAGGCTGTTCCCCAGGAGCCTTTTCTCCGCATGGCGTATTCTATTTCTGCTGCTGCTTCAAACTCTCGCACGCCTGGCCTTATCACTTCATAGGCGGCTTTCATTCCTTCACACGTGAGTTCCCCGGCCTTCCGCATAAGCTCAAGCTCTTCAGCGTCCTTAACTTTGCGAAGCTCCCACACAAGCTTGCCTTGAGGTTTAAGCTTAGTCTCACCCTTTAAGGCCTTCGCTAGACTTCTATAGTTTTCAACCGTTAATGTATCAAAGGCTAGTTTTTTGATACCGAAATCCATTACTTGAGCCGCAACCTTCTTCATCAAGTTTTCATCGCGCTTAACAAGTTCGATGCGGAAGCCTTTTCCTTCGGCCTTTGCCTGTTCATAGTTAACGCCATAAACATAGAGCAAGTTCTCACCGTCTCGGGGTATCAGCAAGCATGCCGCTCCAGGGAAGCCGGCAAAATAGAGCATGTTAGCCTCATTTGCGATTAGGAAGCCGGCAAAACCTTTCTCTTCAAAGGCTTTCTTTTTTAGTGTATGTATCCTTTTCAAAGCTTTCACCCTCTTTTGAAGAGAATATGCGCTATACCTATTTTAGGTATATAAAGGGTTATGCAAATTTGGCCGTAAAAACGAGCTTTTGAAAAGTTAGCCGCCGCTCACGATAGACATTAAGATGACGTGATCTCCATGTTTTAATTTTGTCTCCACACCGCTGCTCAACTGATTTAGAAGATAACCGTTAACCGTTATGATAAAGCTTTGTTTAACATCCGAGCTTCCGGGCTCGTAAACAGCCTTTTTGAAGGGTTCACCATACTTTTCCGCTAGCATGATAAGCAGATCACCAAGTGAAGCCCCTTCGGTGATTTCCAGTTCCTCCTCTCTTCCGCTGCGAATTATCTCTTTAATATGCCCTATGTACTCGACTTTAACCCTCATTTCCACTCGCCTTAACCTATGAAATTTAAGACATAGAAAGGTCTTATATTTATTTAGCTTTAAACCCTCAATCAGCATCGTTCCCAAAAAGTGTCAACATTTTATAGGGCTTTTGTACAATGTAGTTTTTGGTGCACGTAATTGTTTAACGCTGGGAAATTGGGAAAAATCCGCCGTGAAAAGGAACGGTGGGAAAAAGAAACAGTATCTAAAAGCATTGAGAGACTCCCAGAAAGAGGTGAATTCTTAACAAGCTCAGACATACCAGTAAACCGTCTTTACACACCTGCGGAAATCGCTAATTTTGACTATTTTAGGGATTTGGGTTTCCCGGGTGAATATCCATTTACGCGTGGGGTTTATCCCACCATGTACCGCGCGCGTTTTTGGACTATGAGGCAGTATGCTGGATTTGGCACGGCTGAGCAGACAAACCAGCGCTTCAAATACTTGCTAAGCCAAGGTCAAACCGGGTTAAGCGTAGCTTTTGACTTTCCAACACAGGTGGGCTATGACTGTGACCATCCCATGGCAAAGGGCGAAGTAGGCAAAGCAGGTGTGAGCGTAAGCACTTTGAAGGATATGGAAATTGTTTTTGAGGGCATTCCATTGGACAAGATCACAACTTCTATGACGATTAATGCGCCGGCAGCCATTTTGCTTGCCATGTACATTACTGTTGGAGAAAAGCAAGGTGTTCCGCAAAGTCAGCTTGATGGTACTGTGCAGAACGACATTTTAAAGGAGTATGTCGCCAGAGGCATGTACATTTTTCCGCCGAAGCCTTCCATGCGCTTGGTAACAGATATTTTCGAGTATTGCGCCAAAAACGTGCCTAAATGGAACACTATAAGCATAAGCGGCTACCATATAAGGGAGGCCGGCGCCACGGCAGTTCAGGAAATTGCCTTCACTTTTGCCAACGCCATAGCCTATGTGCAAGCAGCCATAAACCGCGGCTTAAACGTGGACAAGTTTGCTGGAAGACTGTCCTTCTTCTTTGCAGCGCACAATAACCTATTCGAAGAAGTCGCCAAATTTAGGGCTGCGAGACGTCTTTGGGCGCGAATCATGCGGGAACGGTTTAAGGCTGAGAATCCAACCTCTTGGATGCTGCGTTTTCACACGCAAACTTCTGGAGTTTCGCTTACAGCCCAGCAACCCTACAACAACATTATCCGTGTAACTCTACAAGCCTTAGCAGCGGTTTTAGGTGGGACTCAATCTTTGCACACAAACTCTTTTGATGAGGCCTACGCTTTGCCCAGCGAGCAAGCCGTCACCATAGCCCTTAGAACCCAGCAGATAATAGCCTATGAAAGCGGTGTTGCAGACACCATAGACCCGCTTGGCGGCTCATATTACGTGGAGTATTTAACAAACAAGATTGAAGAGGAAGCCGTCAAGTACATAGAGCAAATAGATGATATGGGTGGAGCCGTGGCAGCCATAGAAAAGGGCTTCATGCAACGGGAAATAATGGAAAGCGCCTACCGTTACCAGAAAGAGGTGGAAAACAAAAAACGCATAGTCGTCGGTGTCAACGAGTTTGTAGCCGAGGAGAAAACACCCATAAAGATTTTACGCGTCGACCCTGAAATTGAGGAAAAGCTTGTTGAACGGTTAAATAACGTGAAAAGGCAGAGAGACAACGCCAAAGTTAAGGAAGCCCTAAACAATCTTAGGAAGGCTGCTGAGAAAGAAGACGTGAACCTCATGCCCTTCATAATTCAAGCTGTTAAAGAATATGCCACGCTCGGCGAGATATGTGACACCCTTCGAGGGGTCTTCGGCGAGTATAAGCCTCCATCCATATTCTAGTCAGCCTAGCCTATAACGAACAATGGGTCGCCTTCGCTAACCGAAGACCCCTCGGAAACAAGAATTTCGCGGACTATTCCAGCCACAGGCGCTGTAATTTCGTTTTCCATTTTCATGGCTTCAAGAATACATAAAACCTGTCCAGCTTTGACTTGTTCGCCTTTTTCAACTTTTATTGATATAATCTTGCCAGTCATCGGCGCCGTGACGGTTCCGGAAACCACTTGTTTCGGCTTCACCACTTTAAATGCTGGCGATGGAAACGCCCGCTCAGCTACGGGCAAGGCAACCGTCCGAGCTCTTACCGCTGTTTTTAACTCCACTTTGAAGGATGCCTCTTCAACTTTAACTGTAAAGGGTTTTGTTTCGCTGATTTCTTGCAGTGCCACAGTATACGCTTTATTGCCAACCTTTATTTGAAGCTCTTTTCCTGTTTGAAACTTGCCGTTTGGGAGCTCCACATTAAAGGACTTTTCTTCCAGCTTAACGTTGAAGGACTTTTCTCCAACCTTTGAAATCTCGATTCTCTTCGGTTTTCCGTCTATGAAAACTTCATAGGTTGGCATCTCATACACCATGCTCGGCTAGGCTTTGTCTTCCAGCTAAAACCCAAGGTGAAATCCTCTGTTTAGCCCTTTGGAAGGTTAGGGCTTTCACTTCACTCAAGCTTTTCATGTAGGCGGCGACGGCGGTGGAAATTGCTGCCACTTGCTCCAACTCTGCTTGTCTTTCTGGCGGTAGGCTTGTCTTGGCTTCCTCCTTTTTGGCTTTGCGTTTCTTGAAGAATTCTATGGCTGTTGCTGGAAACAAGACGTATGTAAGTGCATCCTCGTCGCTTTCTATGTAAGGTTTAACCTCTTCTGGAATCTTGTCCAAGGCTGATTCAAGGAGGTCTGCCGGACGACATGTTATAGGCTCCTCATCACCAATAATCAGCCGCTTAACGTCCTCATCGATTGGGGCTGGAGGCTGCCCATAAAAACCTTTCACGTAATCTCTAACTTCTTTCGGCACAATGCTGTAACGTTTTCCAGACAAAACATTCAGAACTGCTTGTATGCCGACAAGCTGGCTTGTGGGCGTAACAAGCGGCGGATAACCAAGCTCCCTCCTAACCCTTGGAACCTCCTCTAAAACCTCTTTAAGCCGGTGAACAGCGTTCTGCTCCCTCAACTGCTCAAGGAGATTTGAAAACATGCCGCCTGGAATCTGGTGAACCATTATGGATGGATCAACCCTTTCGGCTTTGGGGTCTATAAGCCCCAACGGGTCATAATATTTCTCTCTAAGCTCCCTAAAATATTCGGCAATCTCCTGAAGAAGCTCCATGTCAAGTCCAGTGTCATAGGGTGTCCCCTTCAAAGCTGCAACAACAGACTCCACCGGGGGCTGTGATGTGCCCCAGGCTAATGGGGAAAAAGCAGTGTCTAAAATGTCCACTCCGGCTTCGCATGCCCTGAGATAGGTCATCATAGCCATGCCGCTGGTGCAGTGGCAATGCAAATGAACGGGCAAGCCAACCTCCTTTTTAAGGGCTGTTACAAGCTCATAGGCGGGTTGAGGCGCTAGCATTCCAGCCATGTCCTTTATACATATGGAGTCGCAGCCCAACCCAGCGAGTTTTTTGGCAACATCCACGTAATACTGTATTGTGTGGACTGGACTTATCGTGTAGCATATGGTGCCCTGCGCATGCTTGCCAACCTTTTTAACGGTTTTTATGGCAACTTCCATGTTTCGGACATCGTTTAATGCATCGAAAACACGGAATACGTCTATGCCGTTTTCAGCTGCCTTCTCAACAAACTTTACCACAACATCGTCTGGATAATTCCGGTAACCAACAACGTTCTGCCCACGCAACAGCATTTGCAGTGGCGTTCGCTTTATGTGGCGCTTTAACTGGCGAATCCTCTCCCAAGGGTCTTCAGCCAAATAGCGAATACAAACATCGAAGGTGGCACCTCCCCACATCTCCAAAGAGAAAAAGCCAACCATATCCATTTTCTCAGCTATAGGGAGCATGGACTCAGTGCGCATTCTAGTAGCCATCAAAGACTGGTGTGCATCACGAAACGTTGTATCCGTGATTTTGACAGGCTTTCTATCCATCATATGATCCTCTAGAGGGATAGTGAAAACTTTGTCGGGCTAGTATTAATTTATGATGGTGAGGGAAAAAGCCAATTTATGTGGAAACCACAATTTTATCCACTATGATTGATGGACAAATCACTTTCTCGAACATTTTGAGGTCGCCTCCGATGGCAACGACGTTGTTTAATGCCTCGTAAAGGTTCCCAGCAACAGTGCAGGCCTTGATTGGATATGCAACTTCGCCATTCTCAATTTTAAACGCGTTTTCAGCCGTCACTGAGAAGTCGCCAGTCACAACGTTTGAATGGGAAGCTCCGATAAGTGAACCCCTCACCAGCACTCCGTCTTTTAGCTCACTTATCAAGTCATGTAAGTCGCCTTTACTAGGCTTTAACATGAGGTTTGACGGACTTATGGATGGCTGGTTGGCATAAGCTGGAGTTGCCCATCCTCTTCTGTTTGCATTTCCGGTGCTTTCACGGTTTTCGCGTTTCGCAGTGTAATTATCATACAGAAAACTTTGGAGTACACCCTTTTCAATTATTGTAGTGCTCTGCCTTGGCACACCTTCATCGTCAAATTTACTGGTGCTAATACCGTCAGGCAAT
>Ga0185307_1000393_pt1 | contig 28166 bp, 28 predicted proteins | sample LHCtaG_FD_128010 | JGI IMG/M metagenome (GOLD analysis project Ga0185307, IMG submission 128010) | Hot spring microbial communities from Little Hot Creek, USA to study Microbial Dark Matter (Phase II) - LHC4sed_matched (SPADES... | ecosystem: Environmental > Aquatic > Thermal springs > Hot... | reverse complement strand
CCACAAATCTAAAATATCGCACTATCTCCCTTCTCCTACGTGCAGCCCTGCTCACAGTCATTATCCCCCCAACATTTTATTCTACAAAAAAAGCGTATTTAAAAATATATGTAAGTTTCCTAGGCTAACTTAAATTAAATGGGGCTAGAGAAGAGAATAAAAAAACTTTGGATTTTAAACTATTTCTTTCTCATGAAGAATACTATGAGTCCTGCTACTACTAAGACAACTACTACTATTACTGCGATCATCTCTGGCGGGAGCGCTGGTGGCGGAGGTGTTTCAGTTGGAGTTGGTGATGGTGTTGTTGGTGGAGGAGTTGTGGGTGTTGGTGATGGAGTAGGTGATGGGGTGAGTGTGGGTATAGGTGCGTATGGCCTTGCTACTATGACTATTTCTTCGACAGTTGGAACACCAACTATTCTTGAAACAGCTATTATTTTAATTGATACTGGTCCTGGTGCTAACTTACTAGTATCTGCTTCTGTGAGCTTTATCTTGTACACACCTTCTTTTACAAACTCAGCTAGTTCTGTAAATCTACCTCCTAAGTGTGTTACTACGTATCTCACAAGCTCAATGTATTCAGACTTATATGGCTCACCTGTAGGCATAAGAACATTAACAGTTATTTCAGCTTCTTTACCAATTGTTACTTCTAGAGGTGCTTCTATTTTAACAACAGGTCTTGGTGGCTCAGCTAAGAACGCGTATTTGTCTGCTCTGTCAACATGTTCTCTGAAAGCTTTAATAGTTACTGTTCTAGCAGCATAGTCTACTCTCTCCAAGTAGAATGGTCCATTACCAACCCAGAAGTGGCCTTTAGCTGAATACCAGTTCTTTAGGTTGGTATATCTTGTAACAGCCTCGGTCTCCGTCACGTATTCTTTTAGTACTTCTCTATATGGTATCCACTTCTCAGTAATAGATTTATCGACATACGTAGCAACGATGCTTAGTGGTGCTCCGCCTATTAAATTAACACGTTCAACTCCAAGTAACTTAGCCTTATCAGCAGTAAATGCTAATTTACCATCTCTCTCAGCCCTAGCACTTACTTCAACAACATGCCATGGCCCAGGACCTTGAGCATAGTATGGCCAGAAGGCGTTTGCTGCGCCACTAGCACTATACTCTGCATCCATATACCATATATCAGTGTAATACTCTATTATAAGTGGATCTTTCTGTATGATTTTGAAACCTCTAAACTGCGAGAACCAAGCTTTAAATGGTCTCACATATGCTGAGTCGTAGAGCTTACTACCTGGACATGCTCTATCAAATGTTATTATAAAGGTATAAATGATGTCTGCTAAGCTAAATGGACTGCCATCATGCCACTTATAGCCGTGGAATAGGTTCTCATCGTAGTACACTATAACTTTAACTAGTGATGTGTTTGCAACTTCTGGTGTTACACCGAAAGCTTCTAGTAAATCTAGTTTAGTTTTAACTTCTCCTACAGTGTATATCTTTGTAGTGTTACAGTCAAATAGTAGCCAGGCATCATCTGGAACTTTATTCTCATCAACAAATTCTAATGTAACCCAGTCAAGTGTCTTAAAGACTGGTAAGCCTTTCTGCACATAAACTTCTGCTTTCTTAACTCTATGTGGCCAATAGAGGCCTGAATACGGATCTGGTTCTGTGGCTGTTTCTCCAGTAGCTCTTATTATGGTCTGGTCAAATATCCAGTTACTACCACCAATCGGGTTCCAGGGCTCTACAAGTATACCTCTCATAGATGTTCTAAGTTTGCCTCCAACTTGACCTACAATTCTAATTGTCCACGGCCAGAGCCATGCACCAGAGTATCCTCCGGAAAGATCCGATGCCAATACCACATGTGGTCTTCTAGGCCATACGGCAATTCTGTTAATTATAAATATTCTCTGATTTTCATCTTTCATAGAAAGCCATAGTGCCTTAATCATTAGCTCTCTTCTCTCTTCTAATGTAGTAAAGTTACTAATCCAGAGCTTCTCTGCTACTTCATAGAACTCTCGAGTATTAATGATCTTTGTCCATAATGGTTCAGGTCTACCTAGTGGTGTGTAGAAGAAGCCGAAGTTACCGCTCTGATCTCTATCTACAACTGTAGTGATCCAGCCGCCGGTGTATATGTGGAATGTGCCGTCATCTGGATCTGCATATATCCAGTATGGTGCAAGATCTCTACTTGTACCATAATATCTCAGAACAGTAAATCCTAATAGCTCAAGTTGTGCTGAAACATAATCACCTATATCTCTTCTTAAATCTTCTGTTCTAATTAAGAAGATCAGTATTACTGGGGAGCCTTTATATGTCCACCTACCACCTTCTAATTTAGCACCTAATTTTTCCATTTCTTCAAATATAATTTTCCTTCCCTTTTCAAAGTCGTATTTGTATTTTTCTTCAATTTCCATTATCGCATCATATAGTCTACCATAATCTGGGAAGTTTGGTGTTATAGCTGTATATCTAGGCTCACCTAGTCCACCAAATATTTGTGTTGCTATCATTTCTCTATTTACAATGTAGTGCATAGCTTCTCTTATTCTCCTACTACAGAATGGGTTCATTAGTATTTTTCCTTCAACTTCAGGTCTTGGTAGCTTACTTGGATTGGGGAAGACTGGTTCAATTATCTCTCCAGTTTTCTCGTCCATTTTACACCTGTGGTTAAATGTTAACTCGTAGTATAGACCGTAAGAGACAGTATAGGGCAGTCCTGCTTCTCGTATTCTCTTAAATGTACCAGGATCATCTATAGTGTCATGCCACCAGTCAATTTCACCAGCTATTAGTCTCTCAATACCAATTTCAGGTCTACTAGAGTCAAATACTATCTCATCTACCCATGGTCCTCGAGGAGCCTCCTGCGCCTGTGCAGGTACTATGTAAAGTAGACTTAGAGCGAGTAACACTGCTAGTATTACACTTACTAAAACTCTACTCATTTTTAGAGACACCTACCTAGGATCTAGAGTAGAGGTAGGATTTATAAGCTTTACGTACTCTGATTTATAACTTTTACTCTAAGACTTCTAATAGAAAACTATATTAGTGAGTACTAGTGCGGGGGGTGGGATTTGAACCCACGCAGGCCTACGCCATCGGGTCCTCAACCCGACCCCTTTGACCAAGCTCGGGCACCCCCGCACTATTCTTATTCTTACTTTAATTAAGCTTTAAAACTCTTAAATAGAGTTGTTCTAAGTGTGAATGTCTTGGTGTATGAGTTGTGTATAAGTCTATTAGTCCAAGTAGCTATTATGTACTTCATCCAAGACCAGTTTACTTAATTGTCTCACGTAGTAGTAGTGGTAGGTTAAATGTTATGGCAGCCTCTTGGGTTTCGCCAATCTCAGATGAACCTTTTCTAGTTGCTCTCTCAATATGGAAAGGTAGCTTAACATATCAGTATATTAAAGAGACGGGCGAGTTTACAGTTAATATTCCTAGTGAGAAACAAGTTAACGTGGTTTTCAAGGCCGGCTCTACTAGTGGCCGCGAAGTAGATAAGCTAGGACTACTAGGCTTGAAGACCATATCGTCAAAGAATATCAACACACCCGGACTAGAAGACATGCTGGGTTTTCTTGAGTGTAGAGTAGTTAAAGAGATAGACCTCAACGAGTCCACGTTATTTATTGCCGAAGTTAAAGCTATACACGTAAGAGAAGATCTATACTCTAGATATGGGTGGGATCTCTCAAAGACAAGAATACTACTACATCACGCTGGAAGAGGCTTTACTACTAGTAGTAAGCTTATTTTAGCAGAGAAATAGCTGTTCAAGTCCAAGTCTCGCAGACAGCTTTATAAGTTGAGAGCTCACCATAATTTATTGTGAGAGTATGCCCCGCGTGAGGACTAAACTAGTCTCTTGGGAAGAGATCGTAGAATGGTCAATGCACCTCGCAGACATAATTGCCAGAGATAACTACAAACCGGATCTTATAGTAGCTGTCTCACGCGGAGGCTTCGTGCCTGCCAGACTACTCTGCGACTTTCTAGGTGTAGAGAACCTCATGAGTATTCAGAGTCAGCACTGGACTGAAGCCGCTAAAGTCGAGGAGAGAGCTATTCTAAAATTCCCCTATAATATAGATGCAAGTGGATTAAGAATCCTCGTTGTAGACGATATTGTTGATACAGGAGAGACTCTAGCTCTCGCTAGAAATTACATTAGAGATCACTGGAGACCACTCGAAGTCAAAACGGCAGCACTACAGTGGATTAGTCCTGTAGCTAAGTTTAAACCAGACTACTATTACATTGAAGTTAAAGAGTGGATTTGGTTTCAATATCCATGGACAAGGCTAGAAGACACACACCAGTTCATTAAGAGAATGCTCATAGAGACATATAAAGAGACCGGTAAGACGGAATGGACTTACGAGGAGATCATAAGCGGTTTTAGAGAGTGGTATGATATAGATGTAGGTGATAAATACTATAAAAGAGCTCTAAAAGTACTAGAAGAGAAGGGTATTATAACATATAGTGAAAACACGAGAAAGTATAAAATAGTGGTGTAGTCCTATGCTCGTAGAGCTCCCCCTTAAAGCTGAAATAGGTATTATTGGTGGTAGTGGGCTCTACGAGCTACCTGGAATAGAGAATATTAGAGAAATAAAGGTCTACACTCCATATGGCATGCCGAGTGACAACATCGTTGTTGGTGAACTTAGAGGTAGGAGAATTGCCTTCCTAGCTAGACATGGACGTGGACACAGAATACCACCACATAGAGTTAACTACAGAGCTAACATCTGGGCTTTAAAAACACTTGGCGTTAAGTGGGTACTAGCTGTCTCAGCTGTTGGTAGTCTTAGAGAAGATTATAGGCCAGGGGATTTTGTAATACCCGATCAGTTCATAGATATGACTAAAGGTATAAGGCCTCACACGTTCTTCGAGGGGGGTGTTGTAGCACATGTGAGCACTGCTGACCCATTCTGCGAACACTTGAGGAAAATAGTATTTAAAGCAAGCTCGGAGTTCCCCGATATTAGAATTCACAGTAGAGGAACATATGTGTGTATTGAGGGTCCCCGCTTTAGTACTAGAGCTGAGAGTAGAGTGTGGAAAGACGTCTTTAAAGCAGATATTATTGGAATGACTCTTATACCAGAAGTGAGTTTAGCTTGTGAAGCACAGTTATGCTACGCGACTATAGCTATGGTGACTGATTACGATGTATGGGCCGAAAAGCCAGTTACAGCCGAAGAAGTAATGAAGACCATGAGCGAGAACATAGCGAAAATTAAAAAGTTAATACCCCGAATAATAGAGCTACTACCCAGTGAACCAGATGAGAAAGAATGCAGTTGTTGCAAAAGCTTAGAGACAGCACTTGTCTAGAACAAGCCGAGAAAACGCTCTTACGCATAGAAGAGAAGGCTAGAGAATATTCCTCACTAATTGAGGCTTTTTTAAATCAAGCTAGTGAAGATCTCTACATAACATATAGTGGCCTCGGCTACTTACCAGCTAGTATAGTATACTGGTATTTAACTGTAATGTCAGATAGCTCAAAGTGTGTTCTGGGAGAAGTTGAAGAGATCTCACTACACCTACTACCATATAGAGAAAGAGGCTCACTACTCGTTTTTAGCACAGAAGAGTACTCTAAGCTTATATCAGCACTACAGGCAATAAGAACACTTGAATACCGGTACCTAGCCTTCGCACAGCTACCTCTTGATGAGAGATTACATGCACTACTAAAACACTACAATGTAAAAACTTACAGTGCTAGTAACCCCGTTGAAGCCTCACTACTACTAGGACTCTCAGTATTCCACGTTCTCGCGAGAAAACACCGCGGTAGTTTTCAGAATAGAGGTCTAAGATTAGCTAAACACGGCGAAGAGGGTTTTGCACAGCTCTTACCATCTCTCATAGAGAAGTATAGAGGTGTCCTCGAAGAAGTAGTAGAGTCCAGAGGGCCCATAGTAGTTTTTTCAAGCAGATTTCTTGAGCCAGCTACACTCACACTTATATATGCTCTTAGAAAGTCTAATTTACCAGTACAATACATGCCCATAGAACTCTCAGAGAGAGCTGAAAGAGCACTCCTTGTGTTCTCTAGTGTTGAGGATCGAATTAGGAGAGAGTATTGGGCAAGAGCACCACATACAACACTAGAACTACTCATTAACACAGACCCCCTAGAAGCCGGGATTTATATAGCAATGCTCTCATATTACTTGCTATTTCCATGTAGTGAAAGTAGGAAGTGATTATATAAAATACCCAAAAACCAGCTTACATGTGGTGGGCTATTGTGAATTTAAATAAGAAAACATTGAGTTTACTATTACTAACACTCGTAGCAAGCACGTCTATTCTAGTAGCAATACCTAATAGTTACTATTTTGTAAGTGTGGGCTTAGCTCTCTATGCTGTTTCACTAATAGTGCTTTTAGTCTACTGTGAAAAAGTGCATAGTATACGGGAATTTCAAAGTGTCTTACAACTAGTAGTGCTCTCAACTTCAATAGGTGTTCTTCTAGGTGTAATCTTCTCGCCTACACTACTCTCACTGCTCATAGCAATATCTATTAGCGTGCTCCTACTACTCTACACTATTCTATCTACTAGGTGGTACATGTGAAAATAGCTGTAATAGAATATAGGAGTACACCTCCTAGATCAGCACAGGAGCTCTTAGAGGCTATTGAGAAGAAAAATCACACACCTGTATATTTAAAAGCACACATACTCGACGCTGTGATCTCGGGGAGATATATCACTATATATCATGGAAAAGAAGAAGTTGACGTAGACGCTGCTATACTTAGAAATATAGGTTTCTTCCTGAGCTTAGAGGTATTCATGAAGAGGCTTGGTGTCCTAGAAGCTTTAGCCCAGAAAATCCCTATTGTAAATAATCCCGTGGCCTCTTTTACAGCTAGAGATAAGTGGAGGTGTCTTCTTAAATTGTCTATAAATGGTATCCCCGTCCCCGAGACGCTTATAACTGAAAATCCATTTTCAGCTATGCACTTCATATCTACTAAAAAGAAGGCTGTATTAAAGCCTATTATGGGTAGTCTAGGTCTTGGTAGTGTTTTAATAGCTGATCCAGACATGGCTTTTAACACAACTAGGAGTTTGAAAAATGCAGGTATACCAAGCTACTATCAGGTTTACCTTGAAAAACCAGGATATGATTACAGGGTCTTCGTGGTTGGTGATCATGTGATTGGTGCGATGAAGAGAGTTAGTAGTTACTGGAAAACTAATATTGCTCAGGGGGCTCAAGGTATAGCTGTTAAAGTAGAAGAAGAGCCCGAAATTTACAACCTCGCATTAAAAGCTACTAAAGTACTGGGTTTAGAGTATGCTGGTGTAGACATAGCCTATGACACTGTGACGCAAAAATACTATGTGTTAGAGGTAAATGCTTTCCCGCACTGGGAAGGTCTACGTAGAGCTACCGGTGTAAACCCACCAGACTATATTGTAGAGTATGTTATTAATAAAGTTAAACGGTAATAAGAATTAAAAGAGTTCTAAGGTATAAGTAAAATTTGTAAGTGATGAGTAGTAAACCGTCAGATCCGTGATGAAGAGCTCTCAGACTGAGTATTAATCACTGTAAATTGAGATCACCTTATGCTAGAAGTACTTTGAGAGGTTCTCAAGGACACTGCTAGTGGTGACCGCCTCATGTATACAATTTCCCCCAGTATTGCGAGTGAGCGTGAAGAGGTTATTCAGGAGGGACTAGCTAGACTTATAGTTCCTCGAATAGAGCTTTATAGGAGAGAAAATGGTAGTATAGAGCCTGCTTGGATGCCTGTTTTTTACAATCCACATGCAGTAGTGAGCAGAGATCTCACGGTGGTGTTTTTAAAGACTATTATAGGTACTCGCGATTTCTTTTTTGTTGATCTTCTCTCGGGTACAGGTATTCGTGGTATTAGAATAGGCCTAGAAGTAGGTGGTCAGGGGTTATTGAATGATGTAGATCCAAGAGCCTACTATTACATTAAGAGGAATATTTCACTAAACAAGCTAGAGGAGAGGCTAGAGGCGTATAATCAGGAAGCTAACACTCTGTTAAATATGTTAGTGTTTTCAGGTGTATTCGTAAATTACGTTGACGTTGACCCATACGGCTCGCCAGTACCCTTCATAGACTCGGTGTTTAAGCCACTAGCTAGGAGGGCCTTTATTGGCATATCAGCAACGGATCTTGCGCCTCTCTCCTGTACACATCCACACAAAACACTAGTGAGGTACTGGGATAAATGTATTAGAGTTGATTTTAACAAGGAATATGCACTTAGACTACTATTAGCTAATATAGCTCTCAGATCTGCTGCTCTAGGCTTCTCTACTACACCTCTTCTCTCAATAGTACATAAGCACTACGTGAGAGCCTTTTTAGAAGTAGAGAGGAGCTATAATAGAGCCTACAAGAAGATCAGCGAGTGTCTAGGCTACATATGGTATTGCTTAGATACACTTGAACGCGGCTATACTAGGGATCCTAATGACGTACCGAGCTGTTATGATGGTAGAAAACCTATAGTGCTCGGAAAGACCTGGATATGCAATACTGTAACTTCAGAAGTCGCAGAGAGAGCTTTACGTGAAGTTAGTAGCATGAGCTTCTTAAATCCCGACACTATAAAAATACTTGCACTCTTGAAGAATGAGGCAGAAATAAATACGCCATATATTAGGTTGGATAAACTGTGTGGTGTTCTAAAATTAAATATGCCTAAAATTAACGTGTTAATTAATGAGCTTAGAGAAGCGGGATTTAAAGTTACAAGAACACACATGGATATTAGAGGAGTAAAAACAACAGCTTCACTCGAAGAGTTAAAGAAAATACTTCTCAAATCATCGTAGAATTGAGTACACAAAGTTCTCTATAAATCATAGGTTAATTTGGGATTCCTCTAAGAAATAAAAAGCATTTTTTAAGTAGACCTTGTAAACTATACTGGGTGTAATACTTGTGTCCGAGGATTTTAGAGCTCGTGTCTCATCCATTCTCAGAAAAAATATAAATGAGTCAAGTGAGGGTGCTCTTGTAGTAATTAGAGTTAAAGAAGGTGATGAAGAAGCCCTCTTTATTGAGGGTGATGAATTAGTGTTTAGAACGCTTACTAGACCTGGTTCTGGTAAAGAGAACGCCGCACTTGTGAGTTTTCTTTCAAGAACATTAAAAATACCCTCTTCAAAAATAGACATTGTTTACGGTATACGTGAACGTGTTAAACGCGTGTTGATCTCTGACATAGACTCAGAAGACCTCATAACAAGGCTTCTAAGGGTTATCAGGTTAATTTAAGCTCGCGGAGGATCTCTAGAGGTAGCGTTCTCCTATATACTTCTCTATTCTCGATGTTCAATATTACTCTTCTCGCATCTCTAATTTCAGCGGAGATCTCTGGATCACTGAGGCCGTAGTGGACAACTAGAATTACGTGTTTACTGGACTTTAAGAGCTTTAGTAAAAGCGGTTTGAAAACTGGGAGTTTAAGCTCCATGGGTCCAACCTCGTCTACTCCGACAACTAGAGCCTCATTAATAGCTCTACTCAGAGCTCTCTCCACGAGGCGAGAAGCCTCGTCTACAAGTACGCCGTAAGATCCCACTCTCACAGAACTGGGATAGTCTCTCTTAGCAAGCCACGTCTCCTCGCTTGTCAATAAATCCACTATTTTAAACCCTATTCTCTTACCACTAACTCTCACTTCTGGGGCAATTATGCCTCCTACAATAACCCCTTTACTCTTTAACGAAGTTACAATGGCGTTGAATAATGTAGACTTACCTACACCTGGTCTACCAGTTATTACTAGTTTCATTTTTAACCACGTGTTTTCTTCAAGATAGCGTTCTTCAAGTGTTTGACATCGGCGGGGGACTTTACGACTATTAAGGATGCGTTTACTAGATCAGCTATTTTCTCTGCATTTTCAATTTTACTTCTCAGAAGACCATTCGTGTTAATAGCCTTTGTAATAGGTATGATCATCGTGTTGTTTTTAACAGCGATATCTACAGGTGTCCTAGTGAAGTTTAAAAATAACTTATTGAGTTTAGAAGCCAGTTCCCATAAAACCTCTTCGATTTCGTCACGTGGAGTGTCACTAGTAATCTTCTCTCTGTGTACTGTTCCCTGCTGATTAGCGAAATCTAGCTCTTCGAAAATATCTTCTCCAATAAGCTCTGCTAGCATTAGTCCTTTATCCACAGGTACTAGTAGCTCTCCGCGCTCGTATAGATATATTGTCTTCTTAGATACTTTTAATAGCTCTGCTAACTCGCTCCTAGTGTAACCATATTCTCTTAATTTCTCTCTAAACACCTTACTATCTATTCTCAAATAGTATCCACCCCTACTGTACATAACTATAGGTTTCTCCTTTCTAGCGAAGTACTTTTCTAGAGTTTTCACTGTTACGGCGACAACTCCTCGTTTCTCATATACAACGTCGTCTTCAAGCTCACTACTACCTCTCCTTAGAGCTATTAGTAGTGATGCTGAACTATATGCCTTACCACTCTTTTCTAAGTCCTCTAACTCTTCTTTACTTACTTCTTCTATGTCTTCTGCTACTTTAATAACTAGTGGTTTGCTCATATCTCTGTATGCTACTATATCTATACCTCTATTCTCAGGTGGATAAGATATAATCTCCACTCTACACCCAGCTCTTCTAAGCACAGACGTTGTTTCTTCCGTTAACTCTACACTCCCCATAGTGTTTTAGCCTAAAAGATATTTTAATTAAAAAATTATTTAATCTTCCTAAAATTCGCTATACTTACTTTCTCCTAGTATAGCGTGCAAGTATCATTGCGTGGTCTTTATCATAAGGCTCTAAGTGAACCACACTCAATATTTCAAAGCCTCTTTCTCTAAGTACGTTAATCTCTCTCTTGTATATTTCACTAGGCTCTTTAGTTACATCAATACTCCTCGCTTTAATAGCTAGTAGTAAGTAGCCTGAGTCTTTTAGAAACATATCAGCATTATTAGCTACTATAGCTGCCTGTTCTGGTTGAGCTATATCGGCGTAAATGCCGTCTACTAGTTCAACTATGTGTCTGTAGTCTAAGGGCTTTCTAGCGTCGGCTAGTATTGGGTAGAGGTTTTTCCTGACATCTGCAACCATAATAAACTCTCTCATAACTCTAGGTGCTATGTCAACACCATATATTCTCCCACGTAACCCCACTATATCTGATATATGACTAGCAGTGGTGCCCGAGGCTACTCCCAAATAGAGGATCTTATCCCCTTCTCTAATTGGCTGATCGTCAAGTCCTTTCAGTAATGCTGCAGCTAGTTTACTTCTAAATGCATTCCACTCTCGATACTCCAAATTACCTTGCTTGAACAATCTCTCACCATATACTCTGTGGCCTGGTACTAGGTTCTTTGTCGCTAGTCTTATTGAGCCGTCTTCAAGCTCTACTACATAGACTCCATAGTACTTCTCATGGGGTTTTATAGAGAGAACTATGCTCACTGAGAACACCTATTTCTTCTTCCCCTCTCCCTCACTCTTCTTCTTTCTCTTCTCGGGTGTTTTAACCTTCTCTACTTTTGGCGGTGGCTTGGGGTAAAGCTTTTTAATCTCCTCTACTCTCTGTTGAAACTCTGCTAAAAGTCTATCACCAACATATCTGCCTGTGAAGAGGTCTACTTTAGCCGCTATAGCCAGCTTAGCCGCGAGAGCTCTCGCTATTTTACCTCTCTGCCACCTTGGAGCTCTATGTATAGCTGGGTGCTGGAATATAACACCGTGTTTTGGCGGCTTACCACCTGTTCTCAGAGCTCTAAATAGAGCCTTTTCTGCGCCTAGTACTTGTACAGTACTAGCTGGTAGTCTAGCTATCTTATCTAATCCACCGGCAAGACTTAGTAGTCTAGCACCTAGTTTAGAGCCGACTAGTGCTGTTATGTTTGGGGCTACTTCTTTCATCACTGCCTCAATGTAGTCTTCGAGTGTGTCTCTAAGCTTATATAAGTCTAATATTATACCGGCTAATACCCCAATGTAGTTTAAATCAAAATCACTTAGCTCGGCTCCAATACTACTACTAGCCGCCGAGGCTATTTTCTCAGCTCTCTCCTCTGGAATTTCTAGTTTAATGAGGTTTTCTTTTGTGAAGCTAGCTCTATCTCTAAGCTCATATACTAGCCTAGCATACTCTAAGTGATCTTTTACGAGCTCGTCGAGCTCTGGGAAGTGTAGGCTATACCACTCTCTCAGCCTAGCGACATATAGGTTTATGGTCTTGTCAATGTCATCTATAGCTCTAATAGCCTGTACCGCTAATTGGTCTCTTTTCTGCGCAGCTCTCCTCAGTTTTCTCCTAGTACACTCTAACATCACTTCGTGTAGTTTTTCAAAATACTCCTCAACTGTCGCAGCAAAGCCGTATTTTACTGCTAGTTCAGGTAATTTCTCTCTCACTTGAAGTGCTGGTGTAGACCCTGCTATGACTACCGGTGTAAGCCCTTGCGAAGAGGCAGCCTTAGCTGCCGAGTAAGACTCGAGAACTACGTCATTAACACCTTTCTCCTTTAACTTACCGAGTAGCTCTATAAGCTGTGATGTGACATCTCCTCTCTCAGTGCTTATAATATACTCTACTAGGTCGTCGAATTTTTGAGGAGCCGGTACAAATTCCACGACTTCTCCATTCTCACTCACAGCTATAACGCCTATAAGAGTTTCAACCACGTAGACTCTAGACATTAGTATCAGCCTAACTAGGATAACTAGAACGGGTATTTAAATATCCCACTAACTAAGTACTCTATGGAGGTGATTATATGCCCTCTCACGGCTCGCTGACGAAAGCAGGTAAGGTTAGAAGTCAGACACCAAAAATACCACCTAAGCCGAAGAAGAATAAGCCACCTAGAATTAGAAATAGAGTAGAGTATGTTAAGAGATTTATTGCTAAACCACAACAAGAAACTACTCTTCCACCAGCTTGAAACTCAACACTTTTAAATAAAACTATACGTCCCACATCTAGAGAGTGGCTTGGTAGAGTTAATTGACCAGCCATGAGCACTGAGCGGCCGAAGAACACGTGGCGAGCACAGTTTAAGAGGGTAGGTCTCTAAACAGTAATTAAGCTAGCCTCTCACATAGAGGCTATTAGAGTGCTTAAAGAGCCGAGAGAAGTAAAGTCTGAAACTACTCAATAACTGCCGGATGATGTCTGTAAGACTTTTAGGTGGATATATCCCTGAATACTTGGAGACTGAGGCCTTGAACACGTATACTAGGCTCACGAAGCCGCCGATAGTGTAAATAGAGAATAGAGAAAAGATTAAGCCTTACTAGCAAAAGAATGTCTTGAAACCTCTTGGTGAATACCCAATGAGGAATAGTTGAAATTCAATTTATATGTATTTGCTTCTTTTATTCTAGTGGTGGTCTTGAACGACTACATTGTATATGGCTTTCCACTCTTATAAGTACGCCTATAGACCTACACTCGTTCCTGTTGTTTATGCTATATGTTTTCATAACAGTGCTCTTTTCCATGACACTAATGAAGGATATACCTAGAATTCCATTGTCTAGTTCTATTTGAGGTTTAATACTTATAGTAGTTAAGTAATAAATTCCTCTATATTAATCATATAGAGCGGTAATTAAATATGAGGGTTTACCACGGTTATACTGGCCTAGTAGCAGAGTTCTTAGCGTCTAGAAGCATTAAGCCCGGGGATATTGTCACAGTAGTTTTAAAAGATAATACTACGCTACGCGGTGTTTTAATGCCTAGGCCGACGATTTACAGTGCCTCACAAGTAATCATAATTAAACTCGAAAACGGCTATAATATTGGGATTAGAGTAGATAGAGTATTAGATATTCAACTAGCTGAGGAAAGATCTACTAGAAAACCCTTGATTACTTCAAAAACTACTCACATAGGAGACGACTTACCACGAGTAACTCTAATTAGTACTGGTGGCACTATTGCCTCTAAAGTAGACTACGAAACAGGTGCCGTGACTCCCGCGCTCACAGTAGATGAAATAACCGAGTGGATTCCTGAACTTAGAGAAATAGCTTTAATTGACGTTAAGGAGTTGATGAGTATATTTAGCGAGGATATGACACCACAACACTGGGAACAAATAGCTGAGAACGTCTATAGAGAGATGACTAGTGGCGTATGTGGAGTTGTAGTAGCACATGGAACAGACACTATGACTTATACCGCGTCTGCTCTAGCTTTTGCCATAAAGGACAAACCTGTACCAGTGGTTTTTGTAGGTTCACAGAGAAGTAGTGATAGGCCTAGTACAGACGCCGTGTTTAACTTAATATCAGCATTTCTAGTAGCGGCTAGAGCTCCCTTCGCAGAGTCTGTAATCGCCATGCACGCTACACCTTCAGACCCCTACATACTAGTACATAGGGGAGTCAAGACTAGAAAAATGCATACTAGTAGGAGAGATGCTTTTCAATCAATAAACGATATTCCTATAGCACATGTAGATCCAATTAAGCATGAGATAAAAATTACTGGGAGAATTTTTGAGTATAGAGATCCCTCGAAAACACCTATTCTTAGAGGAAAATTTGATGATAGAGTAGCGCTTGTAAAGGCTTATCCAGGAATACAAGAAGAAATCATAGATTTTCTAGTTGATAAAGACTTCCACGGAATAGTTATTGAGGGAACTGGGCTTGGACATATAGCTAACAGAGTTATAGACTCTATTCGAAGAGCTGTTGAGAACAATATTCCTGTTGTAATGACTAGTCAGTGTCTATTTGGACACGTCAATATGAGTGTTTATAGTACTGGGCGTAAACTACTCGAAGCGGGAGTAATTCCTGGAGGAGACATGTTGCCTGAAGTAGCATATGTAAAGCTCTCCTGGATACTGGGGTCTCTGACACGTGACGTGAAGGAGGTTAGAGAGTGGATGACTAGTAATCTCGTGGGAGAGCTGAATGAGAGACACTCATTAAAACTCTATCCGAGGTGGACTCATGAATAGTAGTAAACTAAACTACAAGTCATTAGGATTAAGAGTAGGGCTTGAAATACACATCCAGCTAAATACTAAGAGAAAGCTCTTCTGTTCCTGTCCCACTAGACTAGCTACTAGTCACATAGATGAATTTACAAGATATCTCAGGCCTGCTAGAAGCGAGGTAGGAGAAGTAGACCCGGCCGCACTCGTAGAGTGGAGTAAGAAGAAAGCTTATCACTACTTAGTACCTCTAGAGGAGTCTTGTCTCGTAGAGGCTGATGAAGAACCACCACACATGTTAGACAAAGAATCGCTACTAGTAGCTCTAGCTGTTGCTAGAGCTCTGAATATGAGAATTGTAGATGAAGTACACGTTATGAGGAAAATCGTTATTGATGGTAGTAATGTCAGTGGCTTCCAGAGAACAGCTCTAATTGCACTAAACGGTTATATTGAAGTTGAAGGAAGAAAAATAGGTATACAGACTCTGTGTCTTGAAGAAGACGCTGCGAGAAAAACTGGAGAGAGCGATGTAGAAGTATTCTATATGCTTGATAGACTCGGAATACCACTTGTAGAGATCGCTACAGCACCAGACATAGACTCCCCAGAATTAGCTTTCAAAGTAGCTCTTAAAATCGGGCAACTCGTTAGGTTGACTGGTAAGGCTAAGTGGGGTCTCGGCAGTATTAGACAAGACATTAACGTCAGTATTGTAGGTGGAGCTAAAACGGAGATTAAGGGAATACAACACCTCTACATGATACCCCTAGTTGTAGAATATGAGGTTGAGAGACAACTAGAGCTTTTGAAAATCCGAGATGAGCTAAGAGCTAGAGGTTTAAAACCCGAGAGCATAAAGCCTAGTATTATAGACGTTACAGAGGTCTTCAAGAATACTTCATCCAAAGTTATAAAAAGAGCACTAGAGAGGGGTGGTGTTGTAGCTGCATTGGTACTGCCTGGTTTTAAAGGAATACTCTCAAGGAGTGTTCAGCCGAATAGGAGATTTGGTACTGAACTAAGTGACTATGCGAGAGTGTGGGGTGGTGTTGGAGGAATATTTCACACAGATGAGTTACCAGGATATGGAATATCTGAAAGCGAGGTTTCAAAACTATACTCTATCGTGGGTGCTGATCCTGTAAAAGACGCCGTGGTAATAGTGGCTGATAACATAGAGAAAGCTGAAAGAGCGCTATTAGCTGTAGCTGAGAGGGCTTCTTACGCTATTATTGGTATTCCGGAGGAGACTAGGGCCGCAAATCCTGACTGCACTACGAAGTATATGAGGCCTAGACCTGGGGCTGCACGCATGTATCCCGAAACAGATATTCCACCAGTTCTTATTACAGGCGAGCTTCTTGAAGAAGCCTCTAAGTACACGCCTGAACATCCAGATGTAAAGTACAAGAGACTTGTAGAAGAACACAAGTTGAGCAGAGAGCTGGCCTCCGCCCTGCTAGGCGACCTCATGCTGGACTTCTACGAGTATCTTGCAGGTAAGTATGGAAATAAGGTTTCCTATACCATAATAGCCTCAATATTCGTGAACACCATACCCATGTTAAGAAGAGAGGGTATTCCTGTAGATGAGCTAAGCGAGGAGTCTATTGAGGATATTGTAAGGCTACTAGCTGATGGTGTTATAGCTAAAGAGGCTGTTCCAGACGTTCTAACTTATATGGCTAAGAATCCGAGAGCGAGTGTTCTAGATGCTGTAAATGCCCTTAAAATTAAAAAGCTAAGCGAAGAAGAGCTTGACGCTCTTATAACTAGTACTATTGAGAAGTTTAGAGCTAGAATATTAGAGAGGCCTGATAAGGCATTTAACATTGTAATGGGCGAGGTCATGAAGTCTGCGCGTGGGAGTGTAAATGGTAAACTTGTAGCTGAGCGTGTTAAGTATAAGTTAAAAGAGCTCTTAAACATAGAGTAAAGTGGCGATGAGGAATACCTCCGGCAATGAGTAGTGATTTAAAGGCATTAAACCGAGCATAAATGATGAGTTAGTAATTTTAGGAGGAGTGACAGGAGGAGTGACTGCGCACGAGCGTGCTGATCTGCATAAACCCCCTGTTTTACGGTGCATATTTCATGAGTCATGATCTCAAGGACTTGATGAGCTCTGCTAGAAAGGTTACCGAAAGTTCTGTTGAGTATAAACAGCTATTAGAAGAAGCGAGTAGTACTGTCACATTACCTCCTCGCGGTGGAAGTGTAATTAAACCCGGTATTATTACCCTACCAAAAGCTCCTTGCTTTCTCTTCATCGGCGACTTACATGGTGATCTGAAATCTGCACATAGCGTTTTAAAATACGTGTGGAATGAACTTACTGGAGAGTGTATTACAGTGTTCCTAGGAGACTACATTGACAGAGGAAATTACCAATTAGAAACTCTCACACTAGTTCTTCTCTTAAAGAAAAATTACCACGATAAAGTAGTATTACTGAGAGGTAACCATGAACCCCCCGAATGGTTAACACCATATCCACACGATTACCCCTACTATTTAAGCAGCAAATTTAGCGCTAATTGGAGAGATCTATACCAAGCATCACTAAACTTATTTAATACTCTACCATTAGTAGCTATTTTGGAGGGCTTCTTTGTAGCTCTACATGGGGGGCCTCCACTTACTGTTTTAACTAGTAGTAGCTGGCAAGCTGCATTTGAAGCCGGGAGAGAGAACTTTTCAAGTAGAGTGCTTGAAGAAATATTGTGGAGTGACCCTGTAGAGGGCGATCTAGAGTATTTGGAGTCTCCTAGAGGTGCTGGTGTTTTATTTGGTAAGAAGGTTACAGAGAAGACTCTACAGTTAATTAGGGGGAAGCATATTATTAGGGGTCACGAAGCCGTAAACGGTGTAAAGACAAGTCATAATGGCCTTATATTCACAGTATTCACGGCGAGCATTGTTTATGGCTTAAATTGTGCTGGTGTTTTAAAATTAGTATACACAGGAAACAACTATGTGCCACAAGCACTCTGTATTAAACCAGGTTCTGAGCTTTAATAACCCGTTATCACGTGGTTTACTAGTGTGGTAATATGAAAAGCCAGTACAAGCGTAAACTAGTAGACTACATTGACAGCGCTGTTGGCGATATAGTTGACGAGCTCGTTAACAAGTACTATAGTGACAGGATTGAAGGCTATCAGGACTATGAGAAACTATTATACGCTATTGCAAGAGAAATTAAGAGAGAAGTACTACACGGTAAGGGTACTACTAGTGACATTATAGAGTACTTGAATAATCTCAGGTCAAAGAGAAATGTAGCTAGTTTAATACTCAGCTACTTTATAAGCAAGGTACTAAATAGAGAGGAGTAGTGCGTCTAGATAATTGGTGATATAATATTCCTAGAAAACAAAAAACTACTTCGAGTAGGCGAAGAGAAGTTAAATTAGAGGAGAGAGAACATTCACAGACACCTCAAGTTCAAGTAACTAGCAAGAAAACCGCTAAGAGAGCACTTACTAAGAAAAAAACTAGTAGGGGCAAAAAGCATGATATTGACAGGCTTTTTGAAGAAGCCTATGAGCCCATGCTTACCCTTCTCTCTCTTACAGATGATCTAAACCTCCCGGTGGAAGTCTCTAAACAGATAGTGAGAGAAATAGTTGAGATGATCGCATCTGAATATAGTAGTAAACCAAGTGTAGATGCTATTTTGAAAAAAGCTAAAAAGAATATTCGCGTTCTCTACGAATATACTGTTTCAAAGCTACTTGAAGCTCTAAGTAAACCTACACCTGAGCAACTAGAGTACATTGTCTTTCATGGTTCAAAAGCACTAATATCTGAAATTGGAAGGCTCTATAAGCTAGCCGTGACATATAAGAGAGAAGATTTAATTGAGCAGTTAAGATATGTGTGGAATACCCACGGACCTAGAGGCATGGTGGAGTGTCCTAGATGTAAATTCAACGCTATTACACCCGAGAACTCTTGTAGTGTTTGTGGACACGTTGTAACAGGAGAGTATATTAGGAGAGCTCTGAGTTTTACTGAGAAATTTGAGCTTTACGTTAAAACAGCTAGTATTGCTGAGTTAAATGAAGTTTTAAGATATGGTTACGTTCTCGTAGGTGAAAAGGGTATTTACTATCCTAGATCCCCCCGAGCTAGACTTGAGAATAATGTAGTATATCCAATACACCTGGTTTCAAGCGAGATTTCTAGAATTACTGAGGAAGTAAATTCTCGAGAGCTAAAAGTATAGATCTCTCTTCATCTAACACTATACCCTGACATTAATGTTACGTTTTCTAAATACCTCTCTAATACCTCTTCTAATAACTTTAACGTTTAATTCAACAGTATTGAGACATCCTATTTGTTCAAATACGAGTTCTCCTCTATAGTACACTCTAATAGTTGGTACTTTGTAAACACCGTGATCTATTTCAGGATGATCTTTCATGTTAACTCTGCAAACCAGTATTCTCTGATCAATTACTCTCTCTAAGTTCTTTAGAGATTCATCAAAGACACGATTTTCACGAATATCGGGTTCATAGAAGCCTATAAGTACTACTTCATTACCGTTTAGAGCTCTGATGAACTCTTCCTTACTTCTCAACTCGTACATTTACATCAATCCTAGTGTATTTTCCTTTAATTTTCAGCTCTAAATAGCTTAATAGTGAAGTACCAGTATTTATATCTCTCTACGATTAAATGCTTTTGTACTCAACGATTTCGATCTCGTTGAAAATTACATAATTATGTAAATAAGGTTTATATAGAAGCCTTCTAAATATCCACTAAAGGCTTACTAGGAGGGTGTAGTAATATGGCTCTCTATGGAATACCCGTATTAATACTCAAAGAAGGTACTAGGAGGACGGTTGGGCGAGACGCGATAAGGGCAAATATAGCTGCTGCTAAGGCTTTAGCTGAGGTGCTTAAAACTAGTCTCGGACCACGTGGACTTGACAAAATGCTTGTTGACAGTTTTGGTGATATCACTGTAACTAATGATGGAGCTACTATTGTTAAGGAAATGGAGGTTCAACACCCATCGGCTAAACTACTGGTAGAAGTTGCTAAAGCTCAAGATGCTGAAGTAGGTGATGGCACTACAAGTGCTGTTGTACTAGCTGGTACGCTATTAGCTAAGGCTGAGGAGCTCTTGGATCAGGACATACATCCAAGTATTATCATTGAAGGCTATACAAAGGCGCTCCGCGAAGCTCTTAGAGTACTCGGAGAAATAGCTGTACCCGTGAATATTGAGGATAAAGATACTCTCAGAAAAATTGTAAGAACAGCTATTGCGAGTAAGTATGTTGGCGGAGACATTGTATCAAGTAAACTTTCAGAGATGGCTATAGATGCTGCCCTCACAGTTTCAGAAAAGAAGCCTGATGGAACTAGGGAGTTTAGAGTTGACGATGTTAAAATAGAGAAGAAGAAAGGTGGTAATGTTCTAGATACTCAGCTAATATATGGCATTGTAATTGACAAAGAAGTTGTTCACCCGGGTATGCCTAGAAGAGTTGAAAATGCAAAAATAGCTCTATTAGATGCCGCTCTTGAGGTTGAAAAGCCTGAGATAACTGCTAAGATCAATATTACAAGTCCAGATATGATTAAAGCATTTCTCGACGAGGAGGCTAAGATTTTAAAGGAAATGGTAGATAAAATCGCTGAGGTAGGTGCTAATGTTGTAATATGTCAAAAGGGTATTGATGAGGTTGCTCAGCACTTCCTCGCTAAGAAGGGTATTTTAGCTGTGAGGAGAGTTAAGAGGAGTGATCTCGAGAAGCTCGAAAGAGCTACGGGTGGGAAGATCGTAAGTAGTGTAAGAGATCTAAAACCAGAAGACCTAGGATACGCGGCACTAGTCGAGGAGAGGAAAGTTGGCAATGATAAAATGGTGTTTATTGAGGGCTGTAAGAACCCCAAGGCCGTGACTATACTTGTACGTGGAGCAAGCGACATGGTACTTGACGAAATCGAGAGAAGTCTAAAAGACTCTCTAAATGTTCTCAGAAACATCTTTAAAACACCAAAAATATGCTCTGGTGGCGGTGCCACTGAGTTAGAAGTTGCCATGAAACTCAGAGATTACGCTACAAAAGTTGGCGGTAAAGAACAGCTCGCTATAGAGGCGTTTGCAGCTGCACTTGAGGAAATACCAATGATACTAGCTAGCTCTACTGGTAAAGACCCACTTGAAGTATTAATGAAGCTAAGACAGCTCCACAGCGAAGGTCACATACACGCCGGTATTAACGTCGTCACTGGTGAAGTAGTTAACAATATGATTGAGGAGAACGTTATAGAGCCTCTACTTGTAAAAGAGGCTATGATAAAGACTGCTGCAGAAGCCGCTCTAGCAATTATGAAAATTGATGATGTAATAGCAGCTAGCCCTGCTAAGAAAGAGAAGGAGAAAGAGAAAGAAAAGAAAGAAGAGGAAGAGAGCTTTAAACCCCCATCAGAGTTCTAGAGAGAAGAATCCGGTAGTGCACTTTAATTTATAGTTCTTCAATAATAATTGTTTTTTAAATCCCTTTATTTCTCATCCTTTAAACCGTGTTTAACTTAGGTGTGTTTTACTGTGAGTGAGAGAGAGTGGGATATTAGGGCTATATATAGGCATGTTATTAAGACAAAACTTACACGCTTCGAGTTAGCGAGAATTATTGGAGTAAGGGCTTTACAGCTGGCTATGGGAGCTCCACCACTCGTAGATGTAAGTAATATGCCAGTAAAGGATCCTGTATACATCGCTATAGTTGAGCTATTAAATAGTCGATTGCCAATGTCCATACTAAGGCCAGCAGAAGGTGGTGGATACGAGCTTATCTCAGTCGACAAGCTTATTACACCAGAAGTTAGGAGATATCTTAACTCTATTCTCGAAAGCTGGGATATTAGTCGTAGAGTCTAAGATATACTATAATGCTGTAGACTTTGTTATAAATGTACCATTAGAAAACAGTGTATTTAGAGAAATATACGAAAAGTTGTTTAAAGAACATGGATTATTGGTATTTCAATTAAAAACAACACCTCCAATTATAAGAGTAGTAGTTTATGAGAAGACTGCTCCCAGGCTGACTCGGTATAAGTGGCTTTTAGCAACAATAACAGTTGTAACGGTATTCCTCACTGGCTTAGGGCTAAGTGAGGGCCTCGAAAACTTGCAGTCTATTATTGGATACAGTATACTGTACATAGACAAGTACACTACTTCAATACTCTACACTACACTATTCTTACTAGTTCTTCTCTCACATGAGCTAGGACACCTTTATGTAAATAGACGTACAGGTATTCAGAGTGAGGGCCCTATCCTAATACCTGCACCGCCAATTCAACTCGGATTTATAGGTACATTTGGCGCTGTAATATTTACTAAGACTCCCCCATGTAGTAGGAAAGATCTTGCAAAACTAGGTGTGAGCGGCCCTATTACAGGTTTTATAACCGGAACACTAGTTGGTTTCATAGGATTATTTCTCTCGCCTGTAATACCATTGGAGATTGCTGAGAAGCTTATTAGAGAGGGTGTGATAACGCAAATTAATATATCTAATTTGGCGCTAGAGTTACTACTAAGACTACGCCCAGTACACGGAGTTCTCATTATTCATCCACTACTCTTCATAACATATGTCATTTACATGGTCACATTTCTCAATTTACTACCAATAGGACAACTCGATGGGGGACACATTGTAAGAAGTATTATGAGTGCGCGTAAGCACCGGCTACTAGGATTTCTCGTATCAATCATACTAATAGTATTAGGATTCTCGCTCATCATGATCAGTGAAACCGGGTACTTTTACCTGAGTCTTGGATTACTAGTTACATTTTTACAGCTTATAGTTAATAGAGGTATTCATCCAGGAGCTGCTGATCAATACGATAAGTCACGATGCAAGCTCTGTCTTTTAGCATATATAGTACTACTACTTCTCACCACACCAGTACCGGTGTTTTAATGAGTAATACGCGGTACTTTTACTACGGTTAGGAGAAGATATGTACTCATATAACTATAAAACCACAAACAAGACTCACACTAGAGTAACACATAACTCACATACAGGGACTAGTGTGCAAGCTAAAACTAGTATTTGGATGTTGAGAGGGCCTGTCCTCGTAATAGCCGAGAAGCCTAAAGCGGCTAGGAGAATAGTTGAAGCTCTTTCACAACACTTTAATACGAGAAAATACGGTAATATATCGTATTATGAAATCAGGTCTATTTCACAAGTAATATATGTTGCCAGCGCGGTAGGTCATCTCTACACATTACACACTGAGCTGCGAGAATACCCTGTTTTTGAGTATAAGTGGGTTCCTGCATACATAGCTGATGAGGAAAAAAGGTACACGCGTATCTACCTCGAACTTCTCAGCAAGCTTGCTCATGAGTGTTTATACTATGTAAATGCATGTGACTACGATATTGAAGGAAGCGTTATCGGTTATCTTATAATAAAATTTCACGGAGACGAGAAACGTGCTTTTAGAGCTAAGTTCTCTAGTCTAGTACACAGTGAGTTGAGATCCTCTTTTGAAAATCTGATGCCACTAGACTACAATATGATAGAATCAGGGCTTTGTAGGCACGAACTAGATTGGATTTGGGGTATTAATGTAAGTAGAGCATTAACGAGAGCTGTTTTCAACGCCACTAAGAGAAAAATTACTCTGAGTGCTGGAAGAGTTCAAACCCCAACATTAAAGTTTATTACAGAGAGGGAGATAGAAAGAGCATTGTTTATTCCACTACCACAATACATGATAACCGTTAAACTTAGAAAAGCTAATAGAGTGTTCACTGCGGAATTTACAGAGAACCCTGTTTATAACATTAATAGTGCCAATATTATTAAGAGTACTGTTTTAAGAGATAAATACCTCCTCGTGCGAGAATACACAACTGAGAAAAGAAAACTCACTCCACCACCACCCTTTAATCTGAGCGACCTCCAGTATGAAGCTGCCAGAATATTTGGTTTTAGTCCTATGAAAACTCAGAAAATAGCAGAAGACCTCTACCTAGAAGCCCTCATAAGTTACCCGCGAACAAATAGCCAGAAACTTCCCCCAACATTAAACTATAAAGAAATACTACAGAAACTCTCACGTATAAGTAAATATGAGGCCCTAATTTCTCAGTTAATAAGAGAAACACGCGGCGTTTTAAGGCCTGTGGAGGGCGAGAAAGAAGATCCAGCACATCCAGCAATATATCCTACTGGCAATATTCCACAGAATCTAACAAGAGAACAGTGGGCTATATACGATCTCATTGTGAGGCGTTTTCTAGCGGCCTTCGCGCCGAGTGCTATAATATCTTATACAAGAGCACTCCTAGAAACCTCCTCTGCAGGTTATAAGTTCACATGTAGCGGCGTTATTGTTGAATTCCTTGGCTGGCTTACATACTATCCTTATCACATCCCTTCAACAAAAATACTACCTAAACTAGCACGTGCTGAGCGCATTGAAGTTGTAAATGTAGTAGTAAGAGAGTCTTATACAAGACCTCCAGCTAAGTTAAAGAAAATAGATGTTTTGAAGTGGATGGAGAGCGTTGAAATAGGAACAGAGTCTACTAGAGCCCCTATCATAGAGAAGTTGTTTAAGAGAAATTACTTGAAGAATACTAAAAGTGGTATTGAAATAACTGATCTGGGGCTAGGAGTGGTGGAAGTTATTTCCCGGTTTTTCCCCGAACTCACGAGTATTGATCTTACCAGGAAATTTGAACAGTTAATAAGTGAGGTTAAAGCTAGTGGTAAGAGCCGGTTACAGGTAATTGAAGAGGCAAAGGGCGTTATAAAGAAACTCTTAGAGAACTTTAATCAACAAATAAATAATATTGGAACACTCCTCTCGACTCGGCTAGGTATTACAGATAGCTACGTGAAGTGCTCTATACCAACTTGTCGTAGAGAAGTTCATGAAAACTCTCTCTGCAAATACCACTACGAAGCACTTAAAAAGCTCCGAGACTCATATGAGGAATGGTATCAGCGTAAAAACATAACATATAAGGAGTATCTTAGAAAACTATTAAATATGAAAAGCACAGGTATGTTTATACGTGATGTAATAGAGCATGTCGAGCTCTGAGAACTACCATAAAATAGAACACACTTTTATAAATTATTTCTCAGCATTAACGCTAAATTACCTATATAGGGTATTTTGAATACGTAATTCCCGATCGAAAGAACTTTACCTACAACTCTCTTCTGGTTAACACCAAGATTTCGATCAAACTCGCCAATGTCAATGATCGCGTTATTATCGCCTTTTGTGATATAATAGTATTCCCCATTACTATATACTATGTTAATTACTCTGTGAATAATTAGTTTATTCTCAATTCTGCTCTTATAGACTATTATGTCACCCGCCCTGATCTCATCTGGTTTACAGCGCACAATGAACACTATATCGCCCTCTCTTAGTAGTGGAAACATACTACGTCCTTTAACAATCGCGGCCGGTACTTCACGCGAAAACACCCCTAATAGTAATGCAAAGAACACTAATATGAGTATCATAAGTAATAGTGGTGTTAGTCTAATTGACATGCTCGAAGCAACCTACTCTTCTTTAATCTCGTCGAGGTCAATTATGATCTCTTTTGGTTTTCTCTCCTCCTTGAGAGTGGCCTTCTCCGCCCTACCTCCTTCGATCTCGATACCAGTTCCAACTTTAAGTTTACTCACTACACTCTTCCAGGAATATCCACACTCTTTGCACTTTAACACGCCCATTATAGTAAGAGTTATTCTCCCCTCTCTATCTGGTAGTGGTGATATGAGGTTCCATGTCTTTACAACATCTACGCTGCTTGAACCACACTTAGGACACAGTAGTGCCTTTTTCTCTTTTTTCAAACTAGTACACCAGTAATAAACATACTGAGACTAGTATTATAGGAAAGGGTATTAAAACGGTTTCCACGAAACTCGCTCTCTTGTGAAGTTTTAAAGTCAAAATATACACTAGTATAATTGGTAAGAGAATTATTAGTTTGCTGTGTACTATAACATAATATAGTGGTAAGAGAGAATATACTGTACACGTTAACACAACGTAGATTAAAAGATTTTTAATTTTACCATAAAGTACTCTTGTAGATACCATCCAGATCACATATGACATTACTATATTAGCTATTAATAGTATATTAGTCACTGCTAATACCTGGTGTTGTGAATGCTGAGTTATAGTATAGTGGAAGAGCCCTTTATAATAAGAGATGTAAGAGCCAGAATGATTCTTGACAGTAGGGGTAATCCAACAATACAAGTTAGGGTTGTAACTGAGAGTTATGGTGTAGGAGTGGCAAATGCTCCAAGCGGTGCGTCTGTGGGTAAACATGAAGCTGTAGAGCTACGTAATGGTGGGAAAGAGTATTTAGGTAAAGGTGTAACAAAAGCTATTGAAAGCGTTAACAAGATTATTGGGCCCTCTATAATAGGCGTAAGTGCTCTAAGACAACGCTATATTGATGAGAAGATGATAGAACTAGATGGCACACCTCATAAAAGTAGACTTGGAGGTAATGCTATAGTTGCAACAAGCCTCGCGGTAGCAAAGGCGGCTGCATCAACACTAGGAGTTCCACTATATATGTATATTGGAGGGGTTCAAGCAGATCTCTTACCTGTTCCAATGCTGAATATAATTAATGGTGGTGTTCACGCTGGAAATAAACTAGACTTCCAGGAGTTCATGATTGTGCCTGCAGGATTTAACTGTTTTATAGATGCGCTAAGAGCTTCTATTGAAATATATCAAAACTTAAAGTTAATATTAAAAGATAAATATGGACCTAGCGCTGTTAATGTCGGTGATGAGGGGGGTTATGCTCCACCACTTGAAAAAACACATGAAGCCCTAGACCTACTTATAAAGGCCATAGAGAAGGCTGGTTATGAGCCTGGAGGACAAGTAGCTTTAGCGATAGATGCTGCTATATCTAGACTATATAGAGAAGACAAGAACGTGTATGTTGTTGAGGGTTTTGAGTTCACGAGAGATGACTTAATATCCTTCTACGAGAAGCTGGTTCAAGAATACCCACTAGTTAGCATTGAAGACCCCCTATACGAAGAGGACTTTGAAGGTTTTGCTGAGTTAACACACCACCTAGGATCAAGGTGTTTAATAGTAGGTGACGACCTCTTTACTACAAATTACAAGAGATTAAGTCTCGGCGTTGAGAAGCGCAGCGCGAATGCTATATTAGTAAAGGTTAATCAAGCTGGAACGCTCACGGAGGCAATAGATGTTGTGAAGCTAGCAGTGGAGAGCAACTATAAGGCTATTATAAGTCATAGAAGTGGCGAAACAGAAGACACGAGTATAGCTGATCTAGCCGTGGCCCTTCAAACAGGGTTAATTAAAACAGGTGCTCCAGCACGCGGCGAGAGGACTAGTAAGTATAATAGGCTACTCGAAATACACGATGAGCTTGAAAAACCCAGATATCCTGGCTTTAGAGTCTTCCCACGTAAACCCTAAGTTTCTCTCACGCCTCTCATGGAATAAAAAGTCCCATAACTACGAGTACTACTCCCATAACTACTATAAATTTTAAAAATTGCCCTACTGTCATATTCGGTATTAACTTTACTAGAGTAATGAGTAATTTTATAAATAACGCCGCTACTACTAATAGTATTAATGTGAATCCCACTAGAAATACCCAGAAACCCACTCCACTTATACTACTAAATACTCCTGCTAGTTTCTCTAAAAACGCCACTATAGTACTTATAGTTGTCTTACTCACATTTAATCCCCAATATAAATAGCGTGAGTTAGGGTTTTAAGGAGCGTGGTTAGTATTACAGTGTAGAGTTTGTGATGAGGGTTAAAAGCGCTGAGCGATAGCAATGGCGAACACCAGGCTTCTGATCAATTTTAATTCCTTCTCTACGATTCTAGTAGGGTGAGTACAATTATGCTATTACATCTCTATACGTAAACTCTCGTATCCCTCTATTTTTAAGTATAAAATATTGGAGAATAATGTGGTGCAGTTATCATGGTATGCGAGTCTATTGAGAAAATTGCAGAGTGTCTTAATAAGCCAGTAGTTGATCCATATGGTAGGCGACTAGGCTATATAGTAAGTTATTATAGTAATGCTGACGGCCGAGTTTAT
>Ga0185307_1000390_pt1 | contig 28278 bp, 26 predicted proteins | sample LHCtaG_FD_128010 | JGI IMG/M metagenome (GOLD analysis project Ga0185307, IMG submission 128010) | Hot spring microbial communities from Little Hot Creek, USA to study Microbial Dark Matter (Phase II) - LHC4sed_matched (SPADES... | ecosystem: Environmental > Aquatic > Thermal springs > Hot... | reverse complement strand
ATCCCATGTAGAAAATGCGGATTCCCATCAAAAGACGGATTATGCTCATACTGTAAGAGGATAGAGCTATTAAAGAGCATACTACTGAAATAATTATTTACATCACTTTGAACAATAGTTAAGATGATTAAATTGATGAGGCCTATAAGCCCCTACCCAGCTCTAATCATAGAGGGAGATTATGGGAAGATTATGGTAATCTCAGATCTACATTTGGGGTGGGAAGCATCACTGGCTGAAGATGGAATACACATACCATCACAGACTGGGAAGATGCTTAGAAAGGTGAAGGAGGTTTTAGCTGCAGAGAATCCAAGTAGCCTAATAATACTTGGAGATTTGAAGCACACCGTGGAGAAGATAATGCTTGAAGAGTGGAGAGACGTACCATTATTCCTAGAAGAGGTTAAGAAGATTGTGGGGGATATTAGGGTTATACCTGGAAATCATGATGGAGACATAAGCATACTACTCCCAAATGGGGTTAAATTGGAGCCGCAACAAGGGGTTATAGTTGGAGATGTGGGATTATTCCATGGACATGCATGGCCAGACATGAAGATGCTTAACTGCAAAACACTGGTAATAGGGCATGTACACCCAGTGATAACCTTCAGAGATCACACTGGATATAAGGTTACAAGTCAAGTTTGGGTTAAAGCCCCATGCAACAGCATAACCCTAGCAAAAGCCATATTGAGGAGGTATAAGATCAAATTTAAAGATGAGGAGGAAGCTTTAAGGATACTATCAGAGGAATACTCAATACAACCAAGAGTTGAAAACCTAATAATAATGCCATCATTCAATGAATTCCTTGGGGGTAGAGCTGTAAACAAGATATCCATAGCGAGAGATGAAGCGTTAAGAGAGTTTATTGGGCCAATACTTAGATCTGGAAGCATAAATCTCGGGGAAGCTGAAGTATACCTACTAGATGGAACATTCCTAGGGGAATTAAATCAACTCACAATTGTAAGATGATGCTAATTTGCAATCGTCATCCCCATTAATTTCAATCTTATTCATCATACCATACCTACGTTTAATTATAAACCCCTTTAGATTCAAGTTCACTTAGAATTCTCGTAACCTTAGCATTGGAGAGATCACTCTTCTCAACAATCCCACTTTGCAAAACACTCCCACTCTGGTTTTCAACGTATAATATATCATGCAGATGGAACCCTGTGGAGAATTCTGAAATGATAAGCTATGATGGATATTACGTTTTGAACCCAGTAGAGTGGCAAACCATATTTCAACGATTTCTGTTAAAATTTATTCACGTATTTTAGATGCAGATTATCATTGGAAACCAAATTGTAAGGTAATTATCAATTCTTCAAGCTAATCCCGGTTTACATTCCCAAATAGTTTTGAGAAATACTTTTCTGGGTTTCTCTTAAACCTTTCTTGACATTCCTGTGAGCAGAAGTATATTGTTACACCTTTATATTCGATCTTCCCGTAGGCTTGACTTGGATCAACCTCCATTCCACATACTGGGTCTATGAGGATATGCTTCTCCACGTACTCTGGAATTTTCGGCTCATATCTTTTTAGAATACTGCTATTCAATGCCACTATTACTGTGCTTATTGACATTATTATTGCTCCAATGGCTGGTGGAATTGTTAAGCCTAGGTTTGATAGAACCCCGGCAGCCATGGGTATTGTTATGGCATTGTATCCCGTAGCCCACCATAGGTTTTGAATCATCTTTGAATATGATCTCCTGGCTATTTCGAGTACTTTGACCACACCCCTCGGATCATTATTCACCAATATTATATTGGCACTCTCAATTGCCACATCAGTTCCAGCTCCAATGGCTATTCCAACATAGGCTGAGGCTAGTGCAGGGGCATCATTAACCCCATCACCAACCATTGCAACCCTATACCCCCTCTGCATTAAATCCTTAACCTTCTCAGCCTTCTCATGTGGAAGCACATTTGCAAAGTATCTATCTATGTTAAGCTCTTCAGCAACCCATCTGGCCACATCCTCGGAGTCTCCTGTTATCATGTAAACGTTTATACCCATATCTTTAAGTGCTTTAACAGCTTCATAGGATTCAGGTCTTATGGCATCTGATAATACGAATACACCGGCTAAAGCTCCATCAACCACAGTGAATACTAGGGTTTCACCTCTCCCACTAAGTTTCCTAATCACCTCATCTTTAATGGGGATTTTGATTTCTTTAAGTAGATTCCAACCTCCAACGTAAACCTCTCTACCATCAATTATACCATAAACCCCCCTTCCAGGCATGGATTTAAACTCTTCAACCCTCCTTAAACCTACACCAATGGATTTAGCATACTCGACAATAGCCCTTGCAATCGTATGCTCTGAATTCAATTCTAAACTTGCAGTTAAACTTACAAGTTCATTTAAATCGATATATGGAATGACATTAGCCACCTTAAGCTCTCCAAAAGTTAATGTTCCAGTTTTATCGAATATTACAGTGTCTATGTTCCTTGCAAGTTCAAGAGCCATCCTATCCCTAATCAATATCCCCATCTTCGCAGTTATGGATGTTGTGAGGGATACGACCAGTGGGATTGCTAAACCCAATGCATGTGGACAAGCTATCACCAGAACAGTTACAGTTCTCAAGAGGGCTGGATGAACTCCATTCAATGGATACCAATATAGGAATGTAATTATCCCAGCTACTAGCGATATGTAGAACAATAATGCTGCAGCCCTATCAGCAATATCCTGAATCCTAGTTCTACTCTCCTGAGCTTGCTTAACAAGCCTTATTACTTGTGCCAAGTATGTTTCATCACCAGATCTATCCACCTTAACCTTCAAAACCCCATCACCATTAATTGAGCCACCAATAACCCTATCGCCCACACCCTTATGGACTGGTTTAGATTCACCTGTCAAGAGAGCTTCATCAACATAACTCTCCCCCTCAACCACAATCCCATCACATGGAATTTTCTCGCCAGGCTTAACAAGTACAAGATCCCCAACCTCTAAATCTGAAACTGAAACTTCCCTAACATCCCCATCCACAATTATGTGAGCTACTTTAGGCATCAATCTAACAAGCCCCTCCAAAGCCATGGAAGCACCCATAACACTCTTAGCCTCAACCCAATGTCCCAAGAGCATAACATCAATCAATGTGGCAAGCTCAAGGAAGAATCCCCCACCACTAAAAACTGTGAGAACAGAGTATGTGAAGGCTATGGTGATGGCGAAACCCACAAGGGTCATCATACCTGGACGCCGAGCCTTAACCTCATAAACCAATCCAGATAGGAATGGCAAACCACCATAAAAGAATATTACCGTGGAAAATGGTAGTGAAAGCAATCCACCATATGGTATGGAGATCCCCACACCAAAGAAGCTGTAGATGGATTCTGAAAGAAATATGAGTGGAATTGTTAACAAACTTGATACTATAAACCTCCTCTTAAAATCCATTACATGATGATGGTGATGCCCACACATCATGACCACAACTATTTACATGAAAGGAATATATAACCATTGTTATAACACCCACCTCAACAGTAAGCCCATGAGCGATCTTAACAACAAGATTCATTTATGATAGAATAAATTTAGAGATTTAGAGGAAACTATTTACGTAAAGCCCACAATAAATGGAGACACCCACTATAAGCAAATAAATCAAATTTCGGGTAGTAAACATTTTAAGTAAAAGACTTATGTAGAATAATGTGGTGAATGTTTTGGTTAATGTAAAGTTTGGACTGGAATTCCTGCCATCAATACCAACATCCGATACAATTATGCTCTCAAAATATGCCGATGAACTTGGATACGACGCCATATGGGTCACCGACCACTACAACAATAGGAACGTGTATGTGACATTAACAGCCATAGCTTTAAACACGAAGAAAGTTGCGCTTGGACCTAGCGTTACAAATCCCTATACGGCAAATCCCATATGGACTGCATCAGCTATAGCATCCATAGATGAAGTATCCAATGGTAGAGCAATTTTAGGTATTGGAGCTGGAGATAAAGCAACATTGGAGAAAATGAACATTGAATGGAAATCTCCACTGAAAACCGTAAAGGAAAGTGTAGAGGTTATTAGACGTCTACTTAAGGGGGAGACTGTGTACTTTGATGGAGAATTCATTAAGAGTAGAGGTGCAGCTCTAAGCTACAAACCACCACATGAAATACCAATCTATATAGGTGCACAGGGGCCTAAAATGCTAGCATTAGCTTCAACCATTGGTGATGGAATACTCATAAACGCTTCAAACCCAAAAGACTATGATTACGCTATGAAGATCATAAGGAAGACTGCTGGAGATGTGGTTGGAAAGATAGATGTAGTGGCATGTACAAGCTTCTCAATAGATAGGGATGTCAATGTAGCTCAGAAGAATGTGAGGATAGTTGTGGCATTCATAGTTGCCGGAGCCAGTGAGGAAGTTTTGAAGAGACACAATATAGATTTAGAGAAGGCGGAAATGATTAGAGATTACATATCTAAGGGGAAGTTCAAAGACGCCTCAGCAGCTGTGACAAATGAAATGATAGATGAATTCTCAATAACTGGAACACCAGAACAATGTGTCGAGAAGATAAGTGAACTATTGAAGAGAGGGGTTACACAAATAGTGTTTGGCTCACCGATAGGGAAAGATAAGAAGGCCGCATTGGAATTAATAGCCTTAGAAGTCATACCACACTTCAAACAGGAAAAGTAGGCTTACCAAGAAATTCTGCAACAAATCATTAAGTGGAGTTTATGGATGCAACGCTAATAGTATTAGCTGGAGGAGCTGGTAATAGGTTAGGAGTATATAAGCCGTTACTGAAATTTAAGAATTCAACTCTAATTGAGAATGTGTTGAGAAATCTCATGGGAGAATTCGATCAGATAATAATCGTTCTTAAGGAGAGATGGCAAAGAGAGATTCTTGAATCAGAATGTGAAATTCTGAGGAGAGGTAATTTCATATATACTTACGATCCACCAAAAATGGAAGGGTTACTTGCAGCCATATATGCTGGCACTTTAATTGCAGTTAATGAGAAGATAGCCATAACACCATCAGATACACCATTCATAAAACCACACATATATGAGAAGATGTATAGATATTTGGATTATGGATATGAAGCTGTAATCCCAAAATGGCCTAATGGATTCATAGAACCATTAATATCAATGTATGCTAAAACACCACTACTAAAAGTTTTGGAAAGCAAGATTGCACATGGGGAGAAGAGTGTACGCTCAATACTGGATTCCATGAAAACCCTCTATGTAGATGTATATGAAGTTTCATTGAAACCTGAAATAGAATTCTTAAATGTAAATACAATTGAAGATTTAATGTTAGCGGAAAAGCTCATTTAACCATTTAACAGGCTTTATGTAATCTCCACCAAAAGCTTCAAATGAACCTACAGTTATCTGACAAAAACTTTCACCACTACTCAAATCATAAACCTCCTCCAGTTTACCTCTAACAATAATCTCATCACCCACATCAGCTAAATCCATATACAAACCCTCATAACTCATAACTCTAGATATAGGCTTCTCAGGCTTAACGCCATCAATAACCCTCACATCATCAACAAGGTATGTGACTGGAATGAATATGGAATCTCTGGAATCAACAACTCTAGCTTTAATTGTTGTAATACCCATAAACCTATACTTCTCACAATCCCAACACCCCTTAACCTCATCATCTAACTTAACTGGGTGAACTGAGAACTGTCTACCTCTATATAAAGCCCTATTCCACTTATACTTACCATACAGCAATAGTGCTTCTTCAAAGGTTAACGGGTGAATTTTAATTATATCCTTAGCCCAAGACTCCAAAACTTCACCCTTCGGAAGCGAAAACCCGGAATCCTCAAGTGAATATAATCTCTTCAAAGCATCCCTAACTCTAATGGCATTGGAGTAACCGTAAACAATTAGATCTATATCTGAAAAGGATGGGTTATGTATACCTAAGAGTATGGAGCCAGTTACCCCGAAGAAATCTAGATCCACATTAGATTCACTGGACAATTCCAAGACAATATCCTTAACCATACTCTCCAAGGAATCCATTGGTGAATTCATCAATTCCTTAAGCCTCAATTCAGGTTTATAATGGAATTTTATTCTATCAATTGGCACTTCAGTAAACTCCATGGATCTATTGTAATCGTAAATTAGGTATTGAGGGTAATTCTCCTTCAAGAAGTTAATTGTCTCCATAACACCCATAGCACTATAATATGGGAGTATCCTACCATAGGAAACACCATTCCTAGACCATTTAACCCTAATATTGGATTGAAAGTTTGGTGCATACTTGAGGTATGATATCACTCTACCCTTAGGATGAACATTACCTATAACACAGAATATTAAACCCTCAATGGATTCTATGAAATCCCTATCCCTAAACCCCCTAACCATAACAGACCACACAAAAACACTAAATAAGTGTATCCAACCATAAATATATCCATTGAGGTGAGGAAACTGTTAATTGGTTTAATCACAAGAAACCCGAACAGCTGGTCTTCATATAATTTGATAAGAGCAATAGAAGATGCTGGACATAAAGTTATGCCCTTCCAATTCAATGATCTAATTGCATTCATAGATTACGATGGAGTGAAAATCAAAGTTAGAGATGTCGATTTAATTAGAGATGCATCTGCAATAATAGTTAGACCATTTGGTAGAATGAGTTTAGATCAAGCCATCTTCAGAATAGACTTACTATACGCATTAAATGATAGTGGAATACCAATATTCAATAAGCCATATGCAATAGAGAGATGCGTAGACAAATTTAGAGCATTATGCACATTAAAAATGCATGGAATACCAGTACCGAAAACCATAGTAACAGAAAAACCCAATGCAGCCTTCAAAAACCTAGAGTTCCTCAATAGTAGGAAGATTGTGCTTAAACCAATGTTTGGATCTAAAGGTCATGGAAGTACGAGGATAAATATTGATGAGAGGGATGTATTATGGGAAGCTCTACACACAATAGGATTCGCCAAACACACAATATATATGCAAGAATACTTGAAGCATGGTGGCAGAGACATAAGAGCATTCGTACTTGGAAATAGAATTCTAGCTGCAATGTATAGGAAGGCGCCGAAGGGGATGTGGAAGACAAATATAGCTCAAGGAGCAATTCCAAAGAGGATAGATAAGCTGGAACCTGAATTAGAGGAAATTGCATTGAAATCAACCGAGATACTTGGATGTGAAATTGCTGGTGTAGACATGGTGATAGTAGGGGGATCCCCATACATACTTGAAGTAAATAGTCAACCGGGATGGAAAGGTCTCCAAAGCGTCGTAACAGATATGGATATAGCCATGGAAATAGCTAAGTATGTAATTGAGAAAGCAAAAAAATAGGTTGATAATTAAAGTATTCCAGTCATATCGCTAAGGCCTTTCTTAAAAGATCATAGTTTATGTATCCAGCCTTCAAAATAGAACCAGTTCTAAAATTATTAACCACAACCACTGCTGGAGCAAAGACATTTGGATCTAACTTGAATAGAAACTCTACACCCACTTGTGAAACTAGCTCAGTAAAAGATTTACCATAATCCTTTGATGCTGAACTTGGAGATGAATTAACATAGCTTAATAGTTTAGAGTCATCTGGGTAATCAACTATGTAGAATGTGGATCCACCGTAAAGTAGCATATCATTGGTTTTACCTAGCATAACCATTGGATTTGGATGTAATGGAGCTATTGGGCATACTCCAAAACCATACTTCACAGTCTTTATATCGAAACCCAATGTATGGAACTTATGCATACCAGTTTCAACTATCCTAGCACTAATCTGCACAGAGCCAGCTACACTACTTGATGATGCAACAGCCAAATATAGGTTTTCAGGTTTAACATTAGCTGATTCACTAATAAACTTAACAACATCCTCATTTGGTAGGGATTCAGCCTCCAATACAAGCACAGCTTCATCAGAAGCTTCACTGTAACCCAACTCTTCATATAACTTCTTAGGCTTCCTAGCAAGAGCTCTAGCTGGTCCACTGGCATTGGCAAAGTAATCTCCAACCTTAATCCTCCAACCAGCAAGTTGTGAAGCCATACATGCCTCCACAGGGTGATCTGTGTAAACTGTAACTGCTGGTAGAGTTAAACCATCAATATTAAAACCTGTGAATCCAACTTCACCTAAACCTCCAAGGCATATCTTTGAAAGTATTAATCCAGCTTCAAAGCCACCAGGACTCTTCACACCCATATCCACAACGGTTGCACCAGCAACCTTACTATAACTTATTTGAAGTTCTTCACATTTCTCAATGGCTTTCATCAATATATCAACAGCAATCTTATTCATCGATCTACTCAACTTCTATCCTCTCCTCAATGAAATCCTTATATTGATCAATTAATGACTTATTTTCCTCTAGGGATATATATACGCTACCCCTACCACCAACAACTGCATCTGCTATGAACATTGCGAAGGGTTTATTAATGGATATCTTGCCAACCCTAACAGATGGAACTATTGAATCGAAGTAGAAGCTTGGCAGAATCCCCTCAACAACTCCACCTACAATAACTCTGCCAGCAGTCATCCTAGCACCAGGATATAAGTCGCAATTCCTCTGGATAAGTATAGTTCCACCCATCATATTCAATCCACATAGCATTCCAGCACTACCCTCTATAATTATCCTTCCACCCTTCATTCCAACACCTATCTGTGATCCAGCATCGCCATGTATCACTATCTCGCCACCAGACATCCCCTTACCAGGCTTCTCACCTGGAAGTTTCCCTCCAACACAATCACCACACCCCTTCATAACCTCAATACTTCCACCTTTCATTTTAGCACCAACATAGCTTCCAGCTTTCCCTTCAATCAATATGGATCCACCACTCATCCTATAACCAGCGAAATGTCCAACATCACCTTTAACAACAATTCTTCCACCACTCATCCTATATCCAATATACCTCAACTTCCCGGAACCAAACCCTTCAATTAATATTTCAATGGAGTTCACATCCTCCGGAGCGTTTGAGGGACCATCAACATCAAATAGATCTTTCAACTCAATGGATATTCCACCTTCGAGGACACTGAGTTTAAGGATATCATTTAAACTCTTACCGGCAAATGCATTTGGAGATATGTTTCTGGCATCTATGGGGACTTTAGGCTCATACTTCAATTTAACAATATAAGTTGATTTAACACTCATACATTTCACCTCAAACTGGTTTTTAAAGGCATCTCCATTGGATTTCTCAACTCCCTTTCATCTATGAAGAAGTTTCTAAGTGAAATCGAATAGTACTTCTTGAATGCAGAATCCAAGTATTTTTCAACTTCCACAACCATATCCTTTGGAATTTCAGGCTTAACGTATAGAGTTCTACCATAAACTTGCTTAACAATTTCACCATCTTTAACAATGATCTCACCACCCTTAATGGTCATGTAAGCTCTTCTAAAAGCTTTTGAAACCTTCTCATAATCCCTACTCAAATCCATAGTTCTAGGGTCAATATCATATATCGCTATATCAGCATCAGCTCCAATCCCAAGATGACCTTTAAACTTCTCTAAACCAAGAAGCTTTGCTGGAGAAGCCCTAGTGATTACCGCAATATCATATAATGTGAATTCACGATCTATCGATGGTATCACACATTTCTTCAAAGCCTTCCTATTGAGTTTAGTCATGAAATTCTCCCTAGCCCTCTTACTCATAAGCCAACTCATAACCACTGGGTAATCTATGAATGGACCTCCATTGGGGTGATCTGTGGTTAAGAAGACCCTCCACAAATCCTTTGATAACAATACAACTTCAAGTCCAATAGCCCATTGAACCGTATTAACATAACTCTTCTTCTTATACTTGTATGGAACTATTCCAGATGCTGTTTCCACCTCGGTATCCGTAGTACTCCACTTCCAACGCGTTAAATGATATAATACGAACTCAAAGGGTGCATCTGCAGTCATAGTTGTGGCAGGTCTACCTGGAATAACCTGCCCCATATCCAAAGTCACATATGGATTTACATTTAAAACATTAGCTATATCCTCACCACCACTCTCCAATGAACCCCAAGAATCACCCTTATAACCAGTAAATTGAACATGAGTTATATGTAGAGCTGAACCTTCAGAAACAAGCTTCAAATCCTTAGTTAAATTCATAGTTTCAATGGTAATGGAGTAATTTCCAGGATATCCAAGCCTATTACAGTGGACGTGAACCTTATGTGGCAAGTTTAATTGCTGAGCGGATTCAGCTATAGCCTTAATAATATCCCTTGGAGTCAAGCTGTACCCTGGAACTTGATCATCTAAACCCAAACCTTCACCTTTAATCATCCAAGCAGCATCAGAACCAGCATCAACAATCTTCAAAGAATAAGTTTTGGTTGCATACAGTAGCCAACCAAGATATGCTGTAAGCATATCCCTACGAGATTCTTGAATCAAATCTAAAACTACCCAATTGGAGTCCACGAGGACGAAGGCCATCTTATCTATCATTGGAATTGCATTGAGCTCTTCATGTGTATGTCTAGTTTTCAATGGTGGAGTTGCAGGTTCAGCCACAAAGGTGTAACCCATCCTAGCATAATCATAACCAAGTCTGAAAACGTTGGGTACGGTTAAACCTGTCTCAGCCCTCTTAAATGGAGGTTTATGTGGCACATTTGTTAAGTAGTGATCTTCAGGTCTAATTAACCTACCAACATTAACCTTAGGTCCAGCTATATGTGAATGTATATCTATGCCGCCTGGAAGAACAACCTTACCACTGGCATCCACAACCACAGCTTCACTCAAATTTATCTCGGAGGGATCAACTATCCTACCATCCTTAACACCTAAATCCATAACCTCACCATTAATTGAATTCAATGGATCGTAAATCAACCCATTCTTAATGAGTATTTGAGTCATTCAAACCCACCCCCTCTTCTCCTTAACTTTGCTCAATATTTTAGATAGGATCTCCACATCAGACAAAACCCCATTAGGTGGATCGACAACCTTTCTCATCCTTATGGGTACACCATCCATCCTATAAGCAGTCCCCTCAAATTCAATTCCAACAAAGCCTGAAGGTATTATGACATCGGAAAATAACGTTGTAAGAGACCACTTAGCATCAATAACTATAACTGGAATCTTCGATAAATGTTGAACAGCCTCTATGGGTAGATGAGCTGCAGGATCACTTGCAACCACCAACATTGAATCAACATCACCATTTGCAAGTAGATCAACCGTAGTGGTAACCCCAGGGATCATCTTCGGAAATCCTCTTGAGAAATCAACTCCATACGGGTATCCAGTAAGCCATAGAATTGTCTCATTGGATCCACTAACATTGTAATGCCCCCTCATGGGGATTATTGCAAACTTAGTCCACTCATTCAATTCCTGAACCAACCTTATCACTTCCTGAAGATTCCTACTCTTAGCTCCACTCATAGTCAAACCAACACCAGCAAATATAACTCCATACCTAGCCCTCATCATCATATCAGCCAATTCTAAAACCTTCTCCCTAGGTACACCTGCAACTGTAGGAGCCTCAATATCCAAATCCTTCAAAACCATCAGTAAAGCCGTTATCAACTCAAGATCTTTTCTAGGTTCAATTTGAATGAAAAGATCTGCTTGATCAGCTATTGGAGTCCTCCTAACATCAATAACCACAATCTTCCTATCCTTACGACCCTTAGAAAACCTCCCCTCACGTAGAATTAGACGAGTGAAGTGGTTTAAGTGGGCATGTGATGGATTTGAACCCCAAAAGATCACTAGATCAACCAACTGTATAACTGCCCCAAAAGTAGTCCTAACGCTACCAACCTCCTGAGCCCCCTGAATTGTGGGACCATGACAAATAGTACTCGTATTATCTATAACCCCATGCAAGATCTCAGCCAACTCAACACCAACCTCAACAGCTTCATTGGATGTATTAGACCAACCGTAGAGTAGTGGATACTTGGATCTAGCAAGTATGTCTGAAGCTAGATCTATTGCTTCATCCAAATCAACTTCAACGAGCTTACCATCCTTCCTAATGTAAGGTTTCAGTATCCTATGCCTCCCATAATTGAGGAATTTAGCTATGGAAATAGCACATCCACCAACATTCCTAAGAATTTTATCACCCTCAACCTCTATCCTCAAATGATCGCATAGATCTCCACAGAATGGGCATGGAACATCTTCAAAAACCCTTCTTTCACCTGAACTCAATGGTTTATCCATTGGATAAAATTCAAACCCCTTAACTCCAAGACTCTTCAAAATACTGTTTAAAGATGTAATTTCATCATTGGTGGATTCAACCGAAACCTTAACAGACTTCAAACTAGGCATACCAGTACCATCAGTCAATGAATACATGATGAAATTAGCCCATGGACCCATAGGTATAAAAATGACGCCTAAAGGAACCCTATCACTAGACCTAACTGGTAGAACAACAGAGTATTTGGATGTTGAAACCTTAACCCTATCCACAACCCCAAGTCTACCCATATCCTCAGGATTCATCTCCACAATAGCCACAGCTTGAGAATACTTATCACTAAGCTTACCCTCACTCTCCATGGAAACCCCTTGAGACAGCGTCCTCCCAGTCACTAAAAAGAATTGTTGGGAGGAGGTCATTTGCCACGTGCCTCCTCCATCAACTTCTCCTTAAACAGTATAGAACCATCAGAAGCATGTGGAGTTCTAACTAGTGTATCACCATACTTCTCTATTTCACGAGCTTCATCAGCCAATTCAGCCGCATATCTCATGATCTCATGAGCTGCAGCAAGTATTGGTATGTATCTATCACGCTCCTTAATCTTGAAACACCCTTCAGCAGTTAAATCTGCAACCTTCACTGCAATCTCATAAGCAGCCATAGCCTTAGCCTTAGCATATGGATTCCTATACTCAGCATATGTGGTTGCAACTTCCTTATCCACAACAATTTTAGGTAGAGATGGCTTTTCACCAACCTTCAGAGAGTTTATAACTTTATCCAACTCAACTTGTAGGAGTCTAACAACCCCAGTGGCAGCTAAAACCTTAATTACATCAGCATTGAATAAGGTCATCTCAACAGGATCAAGGAATCCTCTACGAGCTCCAATCATGGAATCAGCTAATATAATTATGTACCCAAACCCCTTCTCATCAAGCTCCTTAGTAATCCTCCTAGCAGGAGCATCAGAAATCACTATCACATTCTTACCCTTCTCACCCAAAGCATTCCTAACTTTAGTTGGACCGGGGAGAGATGCATTTGGACTTGGAATTATGTATAAATCATAGTCTTCAGCTAAAGCCTTCTTAACGAGTTCTTCAGCATGAGCCTCCGTCATCTTAGCACCAACACTTAAAACTCTAACTTCAATGTCCCCCCTATCAGCTCTCTCATCCAAAACGTACTCTAAAAGTGGAGAAGCACCGATACATCCAAGTTTTAAAATACAAACCTTCACAATTTTACTGGACATGCTCATCACCATTAAACTTTAACATCAATGCTTTTAACGCTTTCTAAAGCTTCATTCAAACGTAGATGGTATGGACCAAGCCTACCACCATAATTCCCAGCATCAATCTTGACCACACCTGGAACACTGGCAGTAGCTTTAATGGCTAACCCCATAGCCATCAACACATCCTCCTTCCTAAGACCATTGATAACAATCTCATAAACGGATTCAACACCCTCAGGAATCCTTGTATCCTTAACAATATTCTTCAAGACTGGGCAGTATGGGTGATTAGTTGTAGCTCTAAGCTTCGGATACTTCAATGAACCCACCTTAGACCCTGAGCGAACAATCCCCCCTGGAAATGGGGTTACCACGTACCTGCCATACCTACGTATAGCTTTCACAGCTTTCTCAGCTGCAGTTAAACCAGCATCTCTACTTTTAGCTAATATGAGTATGTTTCCACCAGCAACCCCCTTAACTAAGCCAAAGGAATCTTCAATTATGAATTCACCCTCCATAACTGGGATTCTCCAAATCTTCCTTCCATTAAGAGTATCCTCCCTTTCAAAACCATCACCAAACTTTGCAAGAGACTTACCAATATACATCCTCCTCTTAACCTTTGGAAGACCATTAAATGCAGCTGCTGTAGCTGCTGTGAGAACACATTGACCAATTCTAGTTAATGTTACAAACTTCAAAGTTGCTGGATCATTATGATATATATGTATAGCTGCTCCTGGACGCTGATCCGGAGTCAACTTACTTGAAATAAGCTTCTCAATTCCAGCTTCACCTGGACATGCAATAACCGATGTTCCAAGACCAGTAGCTGCACGTGCAGCCACAAGAGCCCACTTAGCATTAATAGCAGTTATCAAAATTCTAGTTGCATACATTGGAAAAGCTTCAGCAAAAGTATCTTCTATCAGAACATCACCCAACTTAAAACTCAAAAATTGTCACCGTTCTTAATTTAAGTAATGAATTTTAAATTTAAAGTTAATGACCAATGGAAAGAAAAGGTGGAAACTCAAGGGGTATAGGAAGCCATTCAAATACTGGATTCCAGGAACAAATATAGTTAATGAGATTCTAAAGGCATATGGAAAACTGCTTAAGAATGGAGATTTAATAGCAATATCTGAGAAGGCTATATGTACAGCTAAGGGGAACATATATGATGAGAGTAGAATAATATCTGTAGATCCAATAACTAAAATCTCATCATACATTGTAAACAAGCTATTATGGGGTAAAATTCTCAGCTCAAAACTACCATTGGAAGCTGTGGAGATGATTAGAAGAATTCCAATAAAATATATGGCTCCACATAAAAAATTGGCTTTAAAGTATGGTGGATTAATACAATTCCTAAAACCATACTCAGAAGCAGGAATAGATGCCACAAACCTACCATACACATACGTATCATTACCATTAAAAGAAGCAGATAGAGAGGCAAGATACATTAAATATAAGATTGAAAGGAAATTGAAGATAAAAGTGAACATTCTAATCATAGATACGGACAGAACATTTAAAATTAAGGGCATAGACAACATTGCAATAACCACTAGACCATCAACAGTAAACGGCTTAATAGATATGGGGGGATTAGGATTCATAATTGGTAAAATTTTCAAGAATAAATTTTTTGAAGAATACCCAACGCCAATAGCATATAAGGGTACATACATGAATTTGACAGATATACTTGAAGCCACAAAATTTGCAGATAAACTGATGGGGCATGGATTTGGAAGAAATGTAATGGAAATGCTTAACAAGATAGGTAAAAGAAGTTTTGAGGAAGTAAAGTGGAGTGACATGTATAGAATAAAGCATTACCCAGCAATAGTCATCAGGAGGGTATAGTAGAATAGATTTTTAAATCAACATAGGACTATTATAACTTGTACACTGGTGATAATGAATGTGTGAATCAAATGCCTACATTAAAGATGATGGTAAAGAGGAATTATTCGCCAAAGAAATAGTTACACTAATACCAATAGAAGATGGATACACACTAATAGACTTATCGGGAAACAAGTATGAATTGAAAAACGTGGTAATAGACCACATAAACTTCATAGCACACAAAATAGTTTTCAAAAAGAAGTGTTAGAGGACTATTAAATGAAGATAGCTATAGTTGGAAAGGGAGGAACTGGGAAAACAACAATATCAGCATGTCTAGCAAGACTACTTGGAAGAGATGGATATAGAGTTATAGCTGTAGATGCAGATCCAAGCTTAAACTTATCAATAGCTTTAGGCGTACCACCAGAAGAAGCTGCAAAAAAGCCAATACTATTTGATGAAGAGGAATTCATAAAATCGAGAACTCAACTATCAAATGGATTATACGTAATGAACCCAAAAGTTGATGATGTAATAGAAAAATTTGGCATTAAAGCCCCGGACAACGTAATACTAATAAGATTTGGGGAAGTGAAAAGGGCGGGATCTAGATGTTTATGCCCAGAATACGCATTCTTAAGAGCATTATTCTCCCACTTAGTACTAGGCAGAAAGGATACAGTCATATTCGATATGGTTGCAGGATTAGAACATATGAGCAGAGGGACATTAAGAGGAATAGACTTAATGCTATGCATAGTGGAACCAAGTTTAAAATCAATTGAAGTAGCTATACAAATGGAGAAATTCGCAAAGGAATTAAATATAAAAGGATTCTCAATAATTGCAAACAAGGTTAGAAATAGTAGGGATATGGAATTAATATCAGGAATTATGAAAAAGCAACCAATAATATCAATACCATACGATGAAGCAGTAATCGAAGCTGATAAAATTGGAGTATCACTACTAGACTACTCACCAAATTCAAATGCTGTGAAAGCCATATCTAAATTGAAAGAAATCATAAAACAAAACTTGAACATAAGCCACTAGAGGGAATAGATTTAATATCACAACATTTTAAAATAAATACACTCCATAAGTTAATAGGCATGGAGATGATGATGTAGATGTCTATACCCCACAAAAACTTTAGATTAAAAATAGATGAATTAAAGAGCACTTTAGCTGAAATTAAAGGTTTAGATATAAGTGTAGGTTACATAGTGGAAGAATGGGCTGAACCTCAAGGTCCAACACCATTCCCAACAATAACAAGTTTAAGGAGATGGGATCACATACTACTAAACAAATACAAACCACTATACCTACCATACTGCGATCTATGCTGCTTATGCACATATGGTAGATGCGACCTCTCCAGAGACAAGAGGGGGGCTTGTGGATTAGGATTATCTGAACAGCAATCTAGATTAGTAACATTAGTATGTGCAATAGGAGCAGCAACACATGCAAGCCATGCACGTGAAATACTAGACAAATTGATAGAAAGATATGGTAGGGATGCACCCATAAATCTCGGAGAACAAGTACACGTTGAAATGCCTGTAACAAGACTAGTAACAGGGGTAAAACCAAACACCCTAGGAGATTTAGAAATAGTAATGGATTACGTTGAAAGACAGATAGTTCAAACATTGGCAAGTGTACACACCGGTCAAGAAGGCAGCTTAATAGATTACGAATCAAAAGTACTCCACCTGGGAATGCTAGACCACGTAGCATTGGAAATAGCTGACGTAGTACAAACATCATTACTAGACTTCCCAAAAGCAGATCCAGAAGCACCATTAGCAGATCTTGGAGCAGGGGTTGTGGAATCCAAGAAACCAGTAATATTAGTGATAGGACATAACGTTTTACCAGCATCATCAATAATAGATTACCTAGAAGAGAATGGCATAAGAGATCAAGTGGAAGTATGCGGGCTATGTTGCACAGCTCACGACATAACCAGATATGAGAAGAAGAGAGCAAAAATAATTGGGCCAATATCATGGCAATTGAGGTTCATAAGAATGGGAATACCAGATGTAATAGTGATAGATGAACAATGCATACGTACAGATGTAATTGAAGAAGCTAAGAAGATAAATGCAGTGGTTATAGCTGCATCAGACAAAGCATGCCACGCACTACCAGACAAAACAATGGAAGATGTGGATAAAATTGTTGATGAACTGATTAATGGAATAATACCTGGAGCATTAATACTTAATGAAGAAAGGATGGCTGAAGTAGCAGTAAAGACAGCACTTAAATTGTTCTCACTGAGGAGGAGTAAAATTGCTGGATTAATGAGTGAAAATGAGCTCATAGAATATGCCAAGAAGTGCACTGGATGCAGAGAATGCGAGAGGAGCTGCCCACAGAGTTTACCAATATCCACAGCTATAGCTAAAACTGCAAAAGGAGATGTGAAAGCTTTAGCCTCACTATACAATAGATGCTTTGCTTGTAGCAGATGTGAGAAAGCATGTCCAAGAGACATACCAGTATTAAGCATGATACTGAAATCCTCAGAAAATATGATGAGAGAAGAGAAGTTTAAGATGAGAGTTGGCAGAGGACCCATACAAGATACTGAAATAAGAGCTGTGGGTAGAGATATAGTTTTAGGGACAATACCCGGAGTAATAGCCTTCGCCGGATGCGCCAATTGGCCTGATGGAGCAATTGATGTAGCTGAAATGGCATCAGAATTCGCTGCTAGAAGATATATAGTTGTGGCATCTGGATGCTCAGCCATGGCAATCGCAATGTACAAGAGTGAAGAGGGGAAAACACCATATGAAGAGTTTAGTGGAGAATTTGCAGCTGGAGGTTTAGTTAATGTGGGCTCCTGCGTAGCCAATGCACATATATCAGGTGCAACAATAAAAGTTGCAAACATATTTGCCAGACTACCATTGAGGGCGAACTATGCTGAAATAGCAGACTACATACATAATAGGGTTGGAGCTGTAGGGATAGCCTGGGGTGCAATGAGCCAGAAGGCGGCTGCAATAGCCTCAGGCTTCTGGAGGCTTGGAATACCAGTAATAGTTGGCCCACATGGAATAAAGTATAGGAGAATGCTTCTTGGAAACGCTGAAGATGAAAATGCATGGTATGTCTATGATGCTAAAACTGGAGAGAAGGTTTACGGTGGACCTGCACCAGAACACCTATTCTATGCAGCTGAAACTAAGGAAGAAGCTATGGTTATGGCTGCAAAACTATGCATAAGACCTGCAGATACACCACAGGGTAGAGCCATAAAACTCACAAATTACATATCACTATATAAGAAGTTCTTCGGGGAAGAGAGACTGCCAAAAGATATACACCTATTCGTTAGAAGCGAAGGGGATATACCAATAACATATAGGGATGAGGTCATCAGATATCTGAGGGAGGTTGGATGGGTGGAGAAGCCAGTAACATCAAACCCAACACATCTAACTGAAGTTGTTGAAAAGATGAAGGTGAGGGAATCATGAGCATAGAATACTGGCTTAAGGGGGATATACCACCAGGACCAATAAAAGCAACCGTAATACCAGACATCAAGAAGCTAGCAAGCATAATTAAACAGCATAAAAAGCCATTAATAATGATAGGCCCAGAGATACATAAATTAAGTGAATTAATTGGTGGAGACATACTAGGCATCCTAATAAACATATCCAACAATATAAAGGCTGAAATGATAATCTCAGATAGCAAAACTGTGAAGGAGCTTGATTCAAGAGGGGTCAAAAACTATGTGATAGCATTCCCACTGGAAGTGATTCAAAAAATATCGTCAAACAATTCCAATCACGATCTAGCAATATTCATCGGATTCCACTACTATTACTGCTGGCTACTACTAAACTACCTAAAACACTACGCATACAAAAACCTAAATACCATGTCAATAGACCCATACCCACAACCCAATGCCACATGGACCCTCCCACTACTACCACTCTCCATATGGTACAAAAACTTATGTCAATTGGAGGAGGAACTTAAAGTTTAAGTTGAATGACGTAAACTTTAAAATCCACATAAACAATTCAATTATGATTTCATGAGGCGAATTGTATGGGCTTAACGATAAATATATTAAATCCAATCCAAGTCCCAGAAAACATACCGATAAAGGTTTACGACATACCACCAGCACCGGAGAAGGGGATGTTCCTAGATATACCAGTAGATGTTGGACCACAATATGAAGGGCAGAGGGTTAGAAGGGAAGCTATGTTCGTGGAGTTTGGTGGACCGAAGTTAAAACATAAATTCGAACTTGTAAGGGTAAAGATGAATCCGGAGGAAGTTGATGATGGGAAAGTGATAGTTGTGGGTGAAGATATAAATGAATTGAAGCGTGGAGGAACATACCCCCTCGCAATAATACTGGAAGTTTATGGGAGAGGGTTAGATTTAAATGCTGAAGGCGTAATAGAAAGAAGAGTTCATGAATTCTGCAACTACGTACAAGGATTCATGCATTTAAATCAGAGATATGATATATGGCTTAGAGTTGCAGATAAATCGTATAGTAGGGGGTTAACATCATTCAAATACGTGGGCACAGTATTATACAGGCTATTCAGATCAGCATTCCCAATGATAGAGAAGATGCAAATAACATTTGTAACCAATGAAGAAGTAGTTGAAAAGCTATTTGACCAAGCATTGAAAGTATATGAAGCTAGAGATGCAAGGATATTTGGATTGAGAGATGAAGATGTAGACTTATTCTACTCATGTAGACTATGCCAGTCTTTCGCACCAACACACGTATGCATCATAACACCAGAAAGATCAGCAAATTGTGGTGCAATAACATGGATAGATGCCATGATGTCCGCAAAAATAGATCCAAAAGGACCTATAGCCCCAATACAGAAGGGTAAACTGCTAGACCCAATAAGAGGAGAGTGGGAGGGAGCCAATGAAGCCGTTAGGAAGCTTTCAGGAGGATCAATACAGAGGGTAACATTATATTCAGCCTTCGATTATCCACATACATCATGTGGATGCTTTGAATGCGTAACATTCTACGTACCAGAAGTCGATGGACTAGGAATAGTTCAAAGAGGGTATGCTGGTGTAACCCCCGTTGGACTTAAATTTGGAGATATAGCTGATTCAGCTGGTGGAGGAAAACAGATACCAGGATTCTATGGACTTGGAGTATTATACATGAGATCAAAGAAGTTCCTACAAGCTGATGGTGGATGGAATAGGATTGTATGGATGTCATCAGAATTAAAGGAGAGATTATTAGATGTAATTCCACAAGAATTGCGTGACAAAATAGCAACTGAAAAGGAGGCAAAGACAATTGAGGATTTGAAGAAGTTCCTAATCGAAAGGAAACATCCACTTGCAATCAAGATAACTGAAAAGCCGGCTGTGGAGAAGGTTGTTGAGAAACCAGTAACTGTTACACCCAAAGAAGAAGAGAAGGTTGAAGAAGTAATATCAATACCTGAAATACCAATCAGTATGGGTGGTATAAGCTTCATACTAAAGAATGTTAAAATTAGAGCTGAAAAGATCGTGATAAAGAGAACCGAAGAAAGGAAGTGATCACCGTGAATGATAAGGAGAAGAAGATTATGGAGGAATTGGGAAGCAAAGTTATAAGCCAATTACTATCAAACATAATGGAAGCTATAAATAAAGGTATAGTTGAATTACATGACGTTGAAATTGAAGCGGAAGAATTACACGTAACCCTTCAACCAATGGTTAGGAGAGCTCTAAAACCAGCAGTAGAAGTTGTTAAAAAGAAGGTTGTTGAAATTTCGAAATTAACCTTCGAAGAACCCAAAATATCATTTCCGGGAAGAGTTATAGAAGTGAAGATGGGGGCGACTAAAGGTGAGGGTGGATCAAGAGATAGGGTAATAGTGTTGGGGGGACACACGCTACCACCATACTACTATCTAACTGGAATAGCCCAAACAAACCCACCACGTTTTGGTGGAGACGTATTCGATATGAGGATATCATTACCAAGAGCTGTTAGACAAATTTTCGGCGACGCCCTAGACAATCCAATTGAATGGGCTAGGATGTGGGTTGAAAAATTCGGAGCTGAAGCCATAAACATACATCTAATCAGCACAGACCCAACAATAAAGGATACAAGTCCACAAGAATCAGCCAAACTAGTTGAAGAGATAATACAGCAAGTGAAAGTGCCAATAGTGGTTGGCGGAAGCGGGAACCCCATAAAGGATGTTGAAGTATTTAAGAAGATTTCAGATGTAACTGAGGGAGAAAGGGTAGTATTGAATAGTTTAAATTTGGACATGAAACTTGAAGACATATGTAAACATATATCGAATAAGGATACTGTGGTAATAGACTTCTCACCAATGGATCTAGATAAAGCTAGGGAAATAAATAGGAAGGTTTACGATTGGATCCAAAAGGATAGGATAATACTGGATTTGAACATTGGGGGTATAGGTTACGGAACTGAATATGGATTCACAGCTATGGAGAGAGCAAGACTGGCAGCTTTAATTGGAGATGTAGAGCTTCAACATCCATTCAATGTTGGAGCTTCAAATGCTTGGGGTGCTAGGGAGGCATGGATGACAATGGATCCATACTGGGGTCCAAGGGAGATTAGGGGGCCATTATGGGAGACCCTAACATGCATAATATGCCTCCTAGCCGGAGCAGACTACTTCATGTTATTACATCCAACAACGATGAAAATCCTAATGGAGCTGAGGGAAAGTATGTTCTCCCAACCTAAACCACCACTGGAAGAATCCATGAACTGGATCTCATCAAAATTACCGGTGATATGATATGCCGTGGAAAGCACCAAACCCAATAGAGATATATAAGATGCTTCCAAAAACCAATTGTGGGAAGTGTGGAGAAGCAAATTGCATGGCATTCGCAGTTAAACTGATAAATTTTGAAGCAGAACTCGATCAATGTACACCACTATTCGAAGAAGGGTATAGGGAAAGTTACCAAAAGATAAAAGCCTTAGTTGCACCACCAGTAAGGGAAATTGCATTGAAATCCCCTCAACGGGCAGTAAAGATAGGTGGAGAATACGTGCTATGTAGACATGAACTCAAATACATGAATCCAACAGCTATAGCTATAGATGTCGATGACACCATGGACAAGGATACTCTCATAAAACGCTTAAAAGCCATTGAGAACTTCTCATACGAGTATGTAGGTCGTAAATTGAAATTGGATTTAGTGGCTTTAAGATCAACATCAAACGATCCAAAACAATACATGAAAGCTACCCAAACAGTAATTGAAAACTGCACTCTACCATTAATTCTATGCTCACAAGATCCAAGGATAATAGAGGCAGGACTCTCAGTATTAAATGGAAAACATAAACCACTAATCTATGCAGCAACGAAGGATAATTGGAGGGAAATGGCCGATCTCGCCAAAACATATAATTCAGCATTGACAATAGCAAGCCCAGGAGACTTAGACACACTAATATCCCTCACAAAGACATTAACAGAAGATGTTGGCATAGAAGATGTGGCTTTAGATCCAGGATGCTTCACTGGAATAGGTGGATTATCATATACCATAAAGGCGTACACGCAACTAAGATATAAGGCAGTGAACGAAGGTTACAAGTATGCATCATACCCATTAATTGGTACACCAATATCCGTATGGACAAAACCATACGAAGATCCAGTTCAAAAAATGATGTGGGAAACAATTCTATCAACAATAATGATGACTAGATATGCAGACGCCCTAATAATGCATTCCCTTGAAGGATGGTCTCTACTACCACTAGTCATGTGGAGATTCAATCTATACACAGATCCAAGGAAACCAGTAGCCGTTGAGACAGGTCTTAGAGTCATTGGGAATCCAGATGAAAATTCACCAGTATTCGTAACAAGCAATTACGCTTTAACCTACAGCATAGTTTCAAACGACATACAGAAGGGAGGTTTAAATGCATGGTTAATAGTTATAGACACCGAAGGACTAGCAGTAGACGTCTCAGTGGCTGCTAAGAAATTCGTTGGAGATAAAGTTATGGAGGTAATCAAAGAAAGTGGTCTTGAAGAGAAGGTTAAAAACAAAATACTCATAATACCAGGTAAAGCCGCCAGAGTCTCAGGAGATATAGAAGAAGTAACTAAATGGAAAGTTGTGGTTGGACCGATGGATTCAAGCGAAATACCATCCTTCATAAAGAAGATATGGACTCCAGAGAAGATTAAGGAAATACTAGAAGAAGGATGATAAGTAATGGATTATGAAAGAGGGGGCTACGCCAGAATATCAATTCCACAATACAACATAGAATTCAACGCGAAGAAGGGTTCAACAATACTTGAAGCATTAAGAAACGAAGGAATAGGGATTAGAAGTGTATGTGGTGGTAAGGGATTCTGTGGTAAATGTAAAGTTATAGTGACGAAGGGTAGAGTTGAACATAGAGTTAGGGATAAAGAAGCAATATCAGTAGAAGAGCTATCCAAGGGATACATACTTGCATGTCAAGCAAAGATCATAGAAGATATCGAGATAATAATCCCCCCAGAAAGCATAATGGGTAAAGCGAAACTCCTATCAGATTTTATAAGCGGAAGCGTTGAAGTAAAACCATACACGCAAAGAATAATCATAGAAAAGGGGAGGATACACGAATTAAAAAGTATACTAAGCGAATACAAAGCAACATGGAGTGAGGGATGGAATTACGAGGAATTAATGGATAAAGCACTGGAAGACGGTATAACTCTAATCGTAAACTCATACCTTAAAGAGATAATTAAAATTGATGTTAAAAGGAAGATTGAGAAATTTTATGGGTTAGCTGTAGACGTTGGAACCACAAAGGTAGTTGCATCCATAATCGATATGGTCAATGGAAGCATACTAGCAACTGAATCAGAATTCAACAAACAATTGGTCTATGGAGAAGATTTAATGTCAAGAATATCATATGCAATGGAAATGAAGGATGGTTTAAAAGAGCTTCAAAGAGCAGTTGTGGACACGATAAATGAACTAATAAAGAGATTATGTGGGAAACTAGGGATAAATGCTAGTGAAATATGTGAGGTAGCTATTGCTGGAAACACCGTAATGACATATACAACTATAGGGTTGGATCCAAGTCCACTGGTAAAATCATTTAAAGAGAGAGTTAACATTCCAAGAAATCCATACACATTACATGCGAAAAATTTAGGGTTAGAATTGGATGACAATACGCCAATATACGTGCTTCCATGTGCAGGTAGATTCTTCGGTGGAGACGTTATAGGAGACATAATAACTTCAAGATTAAGCTTCCAAGAACAACCATCAATACTCATAGACGTAGGGACAAACACAGAGGTTGTTATTGGATGTAGAGATTGGATTCTGGGGACAACGGCTCCAGCCGGACCAGCCTTCGAGGGGTGGGGGCTTAAATGTGGCGTTAGGGCCATTGAAGGAGCCATTGAAAGTGTTAAAATAGACCCGGAAACACTAAAAGCACATTACAACACGATAGGTGGAGCAAAGCCTATTGGAATATGTGGTTCGGGATACATAGACCTACTAGCAGAACTCTTCATAAATGGAATAATAGACACACTAGGCAAATTTAGAAGAGATATAGATTCACAGTACATTAGGTTGGGGACTGATGGATACGAGTATGTGGTTGCATCGAAAAGTGAAACTTCAACTAGAAGGGATATCATAATAACGGAAAAGGACATATACAATCTAATTGATGCGAAATCCTCAGTATGCGCTGCAATATCAATTCTATTGAAGAAGATGCTAATGAACGTAAACGATGTTAGAAGAGTGTACATATGTGGAGCTTTTGGAAAATACCTAAACGTGAACAACGCCATAGCGATAGGAATGATACCAGAATTCACGAATGCCGAGATAATTTACATTGGAAACGGATCTCTCGGAGGATCATATCTATCATTGATATCAAAGGATTATAGGGGGGAGGCTGAAAGGATTTCAAAGATAGCGGCAATCATAGAATTACTATTAGACCCAGACTTCATGGATGAGTATCAAGCTGGATTCGTACTTCCAGGTAAGAGGGAGCTATTCCCAACATGGTGGGAAGCCAGCAGGAAAATACGCCGCAAATAAGTTAAAGAATTTGGAAGCATACACTATTATGGTGTTGAAGCATGATAAGACCATTCATAGCCTCAATATCAGGTAAGGGGGGTAGTGGAAAGACAACCCTAACAGCACTACTACTCAAAGTGCTACTTGAAAGCGGTAGCAATGATGATATAATAGTAGTAGACGCCGATCCGGCAATGAATCTACATGAGCTAATAGGTGTAAATGTTGAAAAGAGCGTTGCAGAGATAGTTGAAGATTTTAGGCGTAAAGTGGATGATGTGGAGGTAGCCGTGGGATTCTCTAAAGATGCATTGATAGAATACTGGGTTTACAGAGCAATAGTGGAGGCAAATGGCTTTGACCTACTATCCATGGGTAGGGGGGAGGGGGAGGGATGCTACTGCTACATAAATGCTGTATTAACGAAAATTTCCAGTAAAATAATAAAGAATTATAGTGTTGTATTAATGGATATGGAAGCTGGATTGGAACATTTAAGCAGAAGAACGGATAGATATGTGGATACCTTAATAGTAATGGTAGACCCATCGCTAATGAGCCTAAGAACAGCCGAGAAGATCAAGCAACTGGTTAAGGAAGTAAATATAGAGGCTAAACACATGTATATTGTTGGAAATAGAATACCCAAATCCAATGAGGGAAGGTTACGTGAATGGTCTGAGAAGGTTGGCTATGAATTTGCAGGAATAATACCTGAAGATGAAATGATACTGGAATATAGTGTGAATGGGAAGTCATTACTGGAATTGCCAAGCAATAGCCCAGCAGTAATAGCGGCAAGGGAAATAGCAAGAAATATAAAGTTAATAGATTAATGGGGGATTGATAATTCCATGTCACTCCTCTCATACTGGAAGAATTGGGATAAAGTTAAGGATAACGTGAGAAGCCTTGCTGGGAAATTTGGATTTGAAAAGGGGGAGGAGCTCCGCTTCCTAGGATTCAAATTATCATTAGAGGATGGGAAAATATATGATGAAATTCTAAATGAATATGTTGAAGATGATAGGAAAGCTGAAATATACTATGTACTATACATACATTCCCAAGCAATAGAAGATGTTGGAGAGATCGGTGAGTACGCTTCATTTACAGAATTGTATAAAGCTTATGGGGAATACGCTGCAAAACATTGCCCAGCATTCAGAAACATATGTAAAGTGTTTGAAGAGGAGTTTGGCAGAAATCCCGAACCTCTACGTAAAGTTACAAAGATACTAAAATGTGAGACTGTAGATTATGGTGATTTATCAATAAAAATCTACGCTCTCCCAAGAGTACCAATAATACTGGTAATGTGGGTAGGTGATGAGGAGATTCCCCCATCAAGTAACGTACTATTCGATAAATCCGCAGTCAATTACATGCCAGAATGTGAAGCTCTTGTAAGACTTGCAAAAGTGACTATTGAGAGAATTTCAAATATTGCAAAAATAGCTAAATAACTAAAACCGGAATCATTTTGGGTGGTCGAATATAAAGTTGTTTAGTAATTTAGGTTTATTTCATTTGATACCTGGTTTCACGGACTCTTCACATAATTTTTCAGGAAATCATTAATTATTTTACTTGCCACCTTCTCCACTTCTTCATCACTGAAATCCAATGATGGCAATTTATTTATCCCCTCCATCGCCACGGTTATCTCGTATGTGGGGGTAAACCCCTTCCGCCTCAATATATTGGAGGTACATTTATTTTGGCATCCATTGATTGCTATAATGGCTTTAGCCTTCCTAAATATTTCTAAATGAACTTTGCTATCAGCAGCAACAGCCGATAAACAACACATCCTAACAGTCTCTGGAAAGCTCTTTGTTAATTTACGTGCAACCTCATTTCCAATCTGACCTACCGTTGCTGCACCATCACAAACAGCGACTATTATTAGATCTTCAGCATGGATAGCACAATGTGGAAGCAACTGGTACTTGCTGGTTGAACCTTCCTCCCCCTTCGACTCAGTTGTCGACTTTACCGTACATGATCACTAGCCTAACATATACTGACCAATCGGTTAATAAATATTGTTATACAATGCACTCAAACCTACTTCAAGTCAGAATTTCAATTAAAGATTCCAGATATTCTTTGCGATCCAAATCCATAGGTTCATGTAGCATAATAGTACACCGAAGAAAACCCTCGCCTTCACGAGACTCTTAGAGCTCACATTTCCAAAAGCTTTAAAGCAAGCTTTCTAAGTAGCTCCTCAACAAACCTCCTTAGTGGTTCATACACTTTTGAGGAAAAGAGGGTATGTAGTAGGAGGCTCCCATCCTTTGATCAAAGTACTTATCGAAATCTGATTCACCAATGCATTTTAGGAGATCCCTTCCAGTTAACCCCCCAAGGCAATTCAATATCAAATCCATTGGAATAGCTTTTGAAGATACTTCAATTATTAAATCATCTTTACGTTTAAAATACCAGATGCGAGTCCCTTCGATACATAAGCTCTCTTAGCGATCATCTGGGTTGAAGCTTTATGGAATCCATACTCTGCAGACACATCCATTGCAGCTTTAATCATCCTTTCCCTAGTATCAACACTCATAAAATTCAATAAACCCATTATAATATTTATTTATTAAAAATTAATTTACATAAACAACGATTCCCTAATAGCAGTATCTAGTATGAAAACCGCTATTTCTATTGTTCGTTATGGTTCCTACAACTATGGAGCCATCAACATTACCAAT
>Ga0185307_1000389_pt1 | contig 28385 bp, 35 predicted proteins | sample LHCtaG_FD_128010 | JGI IMG/M metagenome (GOLD analysis project Ga0185307, IMG submission 128010) | Hot spring microbial communities from Little Hot Creek, USA to study Microbial Dark Matter (Phase II) - LHC4sed_matched (SPADES... | ecosystem: Environmental > Aquatic > Thermal springs > Hot... | reverse complement strand
TCCGAAGGTGTTCTGCTTTCCCATGGTTTCCAGCCCCAGTCTGACCTCATCCATCCCGGCCTTTTCCATTCTCTCCCTCAGGTCCTTGCAAGCCTCGGAGACTCTCTTCAGGGCTTCCCCAGGCGGAAGCTTGCCGTAAAACCCGGGGTGAAGGACGACAATGTCTGCACCCATGAGATGGGCCCTATCCGCTGAGTCTAGGATCCTCTTCTTGGATGCTTCGAGCTTTGGTTCCTCGGTCGAGCAGAGGTTTATGAAGTACGGGCAATGAACTGAGAGTTTAATTCCCAGCTTCTCGGCCTCCTCCCCTACTTTCTTAGCCATTTCCCTCCCCATTGCCACGCCCCTCACGAATTCTATTTCCATGGCGTTCAGCTCCAGCTCGGCAACCCTCCTGAGACCCCCGATGGTGCTTTTATCTTTCGCAGTAATGGGGATCCCAGCCGGACCGAGGTAGATCATCAGGGTCTGACTTCAAAAGGTTATAAGTTTGGCAATTTCGAGATTTTTCTGGATTTGGTCTTGTATTTTGCTTCTCGAGTGTTAGATGAGAAAAATTTTTAAAACCCCCGCCAATTCGTTGGTTCTCGGGGAGATGCCTCCCGGGTGCAAGCTGTGCATAAAGGGAGCCAAGCTCGTCCTTTTCGTAACCGGTCTCTGTCGGAGGAAATGCTTCTACTGTCCCTTGTCGGAAAAGAGGAAGGGGAAAGACGTGGTGTACGCCAACGAGCGTCCCGTCAGGTCTGCCCGCGAGATCGTTGAAGAAGCGAGAGCGATGAATGCCTTGGGCACGGGAATAACCGGAGGGGATCCTGCTCTGAGATTCCGGCGCACGGTGGGGTACATCCGCATGTTGAAGAGGACTTTTGGGGTCAAACATCATGTCCACATGTACTGCATCGAGCTCACGAGGAGACAAATGAGGATCCTTAAGGCCGCCGGGGTGGACGAGCTCAGGTTCCACGTATGGGAACCCCGGTCGGTGGAGAGGGCCCTAGAGGAGGGGTTACATGCTGGGGTGGAACTGCCCGCTATTCCCGGCAAGCTGAAGGAAATCAAGGATCTGCTCTCCCAGCTGGACGGGATAGGTTGCCGTTTTGTGAACCTCAACGAGCTGGAGTTCTCCGAAACCAATTTACACGAATTGAAGTCTAGGGGATTTGTTCTCAAAACCGAGGAATCGGTGGCCGTAAAGGGGAGTCACGAGCTTGCCCTGAAAATCCTAAGCTGGGCGAGGAGGCACACGAGGCTGAACATCCACTACTGTCCGAGTTCCCTCAAGGACGGCGTGCAGTTGAGAAACAGGTTGCTCAGGAGGGCAAGAAACACAGCGAAACCCTACGAGCTAATCACTCCTGACGGGACGCTTTGGCTTGGCATAGCTTACGGTCTCGGCGGGAGGGAGCTGGAAGAGGAGAAAAGGAGGCTGGTGCGGGAATTCGGGATTCCACTTCCTCTGATCTCCCTCAACAGGGAAAAGGGAAGGCTTGAGATGCCACCTGAGCTGGCAGAGGAGCTGGCGGGGAAAGTTCAAAACCTAGAGTTTGCCTTGGTGGAGGAGTATCCCACCTGGGACAGGCTCCAGACTCTCTTCCTCCCCCTCAAGCCATTTAAAGAAGGTGAGGGAGCAAAGTGTGCTGAGTGAACTCAAGCCCTATTTTGAGGGGCTCCTCCGAAAACCAGCCCGCTTTCTGTCCGATAGGGGCCTGACTCCAAATCATCTGACAATCTGCGGGCTGATCCTTTCTTTTGCGTGCTTTTTCGTCTTCCGCTCGGGTGGGGAGCTGCTGGGCGGGATCCTCCTTCTGGTGTGCGGGTTTTTCGATGTGATGGATGGGGCAGTGGCTAGGTTGAGCGGCCGCGAGACAGCTTTCGGGGGGGTGCTGGATTCGGTGGTGGACCGCTACTCTGACTTTCTAGTTCTTGCCGGCATGATGCTTGGGAAGCTGACCACATCCCTCTGGGGGCTTCTCGCCATATTGGGGAGTTTCATGGTGAGCTACACCAGGGCCCGCGCCGAGGCAGCTGGGACGGGCAAGCTCGCCGTGGGGTTTGCAGAGAGGGGGGAGAGGATGGTGATCCTCTCGCTGTTTTCCATTTTTGGGCTGACTCACTACGGGGTAATCTTGGTCGCCGTTCTAGCCAACTTTACGGCCATTCAGAGAGTGATAGTGGCTAGGTCTAGGCTTACCTGAATTTGCTCTGCATTTCGGTGAGGTACTTCCGGAAGCTCTCTAGAAGCTCTCTGCCTTTTGGAGTTATTCGATAGTACTTTCGGGGTCTCCCCTCGGTTCTCCACTCCGAGACCACATGGCCATCCTGTTGTAGTTTGCGCAGAACCCTCGAAGCGGCAGAGAGCTGGAAGGTGAAGCCGAACCTGCTGGTGACCTCCTTCTTCAGCTCGTATACATACATGGGTCTCTCCATGAGGAGCCGCAGGAAGTAAGGCCACAGCATTTCGAGGGTGGTCTTTCGCTTTATCCTTTTCATCAGGATGAAAAATTTATCTTGGCGTTTTAAAGCACGGGGAGGTAGAAGGAATGGGACGGGTGAGGGTTGCCATCGCGGGCGTGGGGAACTGTGCCTCCTCGCTGGTTCAGGGTGTTCATTACTACCGTGAGGCACGGGAGGATCAGGAAGTTCCCGGTCTGATGCACGTGAACTTCGGCGGTTACCACATCAGGGACCTAGAGTTCGTGGCGGCCTTCGATGTGGACGCGAACAAGGTGGGGCGCGACCTTGGGGAGGCGATTTTCACCCCGCCTAACTGTACCGTGAAGTTCTGCGATGTTCCAAAGCTCGGAGTGGAGGTGATGAAGGCCCCCGTGCTGGACGGACTTGGGAAGTATTTGAAGTCAGTTATACCCGTCGATCCAACACAGAAGGAGGTCGACGTGGTGCAGGTTTTAAGGGAGACGAGAGCGGATGTTCTGGTAAACTACGTGCCGGTCGGAAGCTATCAGGCCGCCAGATACTATGCGAGGGCTTGTTTGGATGCGGGAGTTGGATTCGTCAACTGCATGCCGGAGTTCATCGTCTCCGACCCTAGCTGGGGGAAGAAGTTTGAGGAGGCGGGAATTCCGTGTGCTGGGGATGATATAAAATCCCAAGTTGGGGCGACTATTCTTCACAGGACCTTGGTCAAACTCCTAGTGGACAGGGGGGTGAAGGTTGAAGAGAGCTACCAACTGAACATTGGCGGAAATACCGACTTCCTGAATATGCTTGAGGAGGAGCGTTTGAGTTCTAAACGCATTAGCAAAACGGAGGCTGTCTCCAGTCAGATTCCCTATGAGGTGCCACTGCGGATCGGGCCCAGTGACTATGTTCCCTTCCTCAAGGACAGGAAAATCTGCTACATCTTCATAAAGGGAAGGAAATTTGGGGATGTCCCCCTCTGGATCGATGCCAAGCTGAGTGTCGAGGACTCACCCAACAGCGCTGGGGTGGTGATAGATGCGGTGAGGGCCGTTAAGCTTGCCAAAGATAGGGGCATAGGCGGACCCCTCCTCTCAGTTTCAGCCTACTTTTTCAAGCATCCACCCATCCAGCTTACCGACGAGGAAGCCAGGAAGGCGGTGGAGGAGTTTATAGCGGGAAGGAGGGAGAGGTAGTTGGAGTTTGACTTCCTTGTGGTGGGGCATGTTGCCATCGATGTGAACGTTTTTCCGTGGGGCGTGGTCGAGAACGTGCTGGGAGGGGCTCCTACTTACAGTGGCCTCTTCCTCGCCGGTCTCGGGAAAAAAGTGGCGCTTCTCTCTAAAGTGGGAATCGACTTCACCGAGATTTTCCCGCCGATTTTTGGAAAATTCGGGCTGGATACGGAGGGGCTCCTCGTGGCAGGGGAAAACTCCACCACCTTTCGAAACACCTACGACGAGCAGGGAAACAGGGTGCAGGTGTGCAAACACTTGGCTCCACCCCTCCAACCGTCCGATATCCCAAGTTATTACACCAATTTTCTGGGCGTTTATGTTTCCCCCCTCGGAAGCGAGGTCACGCCAGAGCTCTTGGCGGAACTCAGGAGGAGAACCAAATACCTCATGCTGGATCCTCAGGGTTTATTGAGGAGAATCGGTCCGGATGGCAGGGTGCGTCTCGAGGCCACAGATCTAACTCCGTATCTGAAGCATGTGGATATCATAAAAATCGGGAAGGATGAAATGGCGGCATTCCCGGGAAGCTCGCCCAGACAGGTGGCCGAGAAGCTCCGACAGGCGGGAGCCCCCATCGCCATCGTCACGCAGGGAGAGAAGGGATGCCTCCTCTTAGACGAGAGAGGGGTGAGAGAGTTCCCCGCCCTGCAAGTCCAAGTCAGGGATCACACCGGTGCTGGGGATGTTTTTGGGGCCGCCTTTCTCTGCCGATACGCGGAGACGAGAGATGCGGACGAGGCGGCAAGGTTCGCGAACGCCGCGGCCGGGCTGAAGATTAGGTATAGGGGTGCCGTGGGCTTTCCCTCGCTTGAGGAAATCCTTCGAGTTCTAGCATAGTATGGAGCGTTCCAGGGCCTTTAGGCTGATCCTCCTACTTGGGGTAGTCAGCCTCTTGGGTGACATCATATACGAGGGATGCCGTGGCGTGGTGGGCCCCTATCTGGCGCTCCTAGGGGCAAGTGCCTCCGCCATCGGCTTTGTCTCTGGTTTGGGCGAGTTCCTTGGTTTCGCTCTCCGTTTGCCCTTCGGCTATCTGTCCGATCGAACCGCTAACTACTGGGGCCTCACCGTTGCCGGATACGCGCTCCTCTTCTCGATTCCCCTCTTGGCCTTGGTCGGAGACTGGAGGATCGCGATGCTCCTCCTCCTAGTAGAAAGGGCGGGGAAGGCTCTAAGATCCCCAGCCCGGGACACCATCCTGTCTCACGCCACTCTCGAGGTGGGGGCGGGAAAGGGGTTTGCCATACACGAGATTCTTGATCAGGTGGGGGCAATTGCTGGCCCGCTCCTCTTTTCCCTCATCCTGCTTGTCAGGAACTACCGTGCGGCTTTCCTGATGATGCTTTTCCCCCTCTTCCTCCTCCTTCTCTTCCTCCTCCTCGCGAAGAAAACCTTTCCCGCGGTTGCACAAGCCCGGGGGGAACGGGCGGAGCCGGGCGGGAGCTTGGGATGGTACAATCTTTTCGTTTTCATCTCGGTGGCTGGTCTGCTTCCGTTCCCCCTGCTGGCATACCATTTGAAGATGGGGGGAGCAATGACAGAGCCCATGATTCCCCTCCTCTATGCCTTCGCCATGATGGCCGATGCCCTCTCCGCTTACCCCATAGGAATGAGTTTCGACAGGGTGGGACTGGTCTCTCTCTCCATGGTTCCCCCGCTCTCCATGCTGGTCCCGCTGGCTTTCTTGGGGTATCCGGCCTGTCTCCTTGGTGTAATGGCTTATGGTCTGGTGTTCGGTGCTCATGAGACCGTGATGAGGGCAGCCGTGGCCAAGCTGGCGCCCGCTGGCAGGAGGGGGAGGGCCTATGGCGGCTTCCAGGCCACATACGGTCTCTCCTTCCTCCTCGGGAACACCTTAGCGGGCTTTTTGTATGAGCGCGGTATTCCTCTTCTGGTGCTGTATGTCTTCCTCGCCGAAGCCCTCTCTCTTCCCGTGTTGGTCAGGGTTCTCAGACCTCGCGCGAAGAGGTGAAGCCCGCAGGACCAAGATCCCCTAAACAAACTCGCGAGGCGTCTGAAGCTACCATCGATCTCGAATTTTGGGTCGCAGAAAACAAAAAAGAGGACAGATGAGCTAACATACACTTCGAAAACTCTAACTGTACGCCTGACCCAATCGCTCGATTAGCTTCCAATGCTCACTCTCCTACGGGGGGTCTAAAAAGTCTCTCCCTCGCCTCTCCTGCGGTTCGGCAAGCTGGTAGAGGGAGATCTTCCACCTGTCTCAAAACCTCAGCGGACTGAAGGATGAGCCTCTGCAAGTCCCCTTCCTCCAACCCCGACCTGCCTACCAGGAACCACCAGCTTGCTCCCTCCGCCCAAGCTTTGAGCAAAGAAGCCCTCATCTCAGCTAGGCTCCACCTCCCCTCTCTCATTAGCTCGGGCAGGAGGGGGGATGGCTCCAGTCTCCACCTGCGCTCTAGTTTGGCCACCCGCTTGGCCACGGAGAGCAGTCCCGGCAGATTAACCCTTGTTACCATGCTTCTAGGTGCCTTCTCCCCGCTGAGCGCCGCAGCCCATCCGCAGAGCTCCGCAGTGGAGAGTCCATCCAGAATCCCGCTCCTGACGGACTCGATGATGAAGATGGAGTTGATGTGCCGGACCTCCCTCGCCCACTCCCCATCTTGAGTGAGCTCCCCGTCCCTCGAGACGTATCCGAGTTCTGCTAGGACCCCACACCTTCTCCTGAACTCCTCCTCCAGCTCCCTCCGCGCTCTTTTCTCCCCTCTACGTCCCATTTTTGCCCTTTGATAGACTAGCAGGCTCTTTCCCAGCAACTCAAGTGCCCCGCCGTAGCCGTACCTGCCTAGGAGGTTCAGTACCTGATAGTACTGGACCTTGAAAGCCGATCGCAGCTCCTCCGGCTCGCTGGCGGAGAGTCTGCGTGCTAGCGATAGGCCCTTCCTACTGGAGAGGAGGACGAGGGCGAAGCCCACCCTGTCTTTCCCTCTCCTCCCCGCTCTCCCCGTCATCTGGTGGAACTCTAGGGGGGTAAGGGGCTGAAGCACTCCCCGGAGCGTTCGCTCTGGCAACACCACCGTCCTAGCAGGGACGTCTAGACCGGCAGCCAAGGTGGAGGTGGAAAAGACGGCCCTCAGGAGACCCATGGAAAGCATCCGCTCGACCGCGATCTTCCAGGAGGTCAGGTGTCCGGCGTGATGCGGGGCAACCCCGGCCGAAATGATTATCCTTGCCAGAGGATGGGAGCGGAGGGAGGGGTATTCGGCGGCAAGAGCACCGAAGATTTCTTCCCTTTCGTCCGCACCGCTGGCCGTACTCCCCCTGAAGCTCCAAGCTGCCCTGTCGCATTCCCTCCTCGTGGGCAGGAAGAAGATGGCTGGAAGAAGCGAGCGTCTCTCCAGAGCCTCAACCGCCCAAACCGGTTCAAAGCTCCCAAAAAACGGACCTCTCGGCATGTCGTGCAGAGCGAGGACGTGCCCCGTAGAGGTAAGAACCCCCATGCGTAGGGGGACGGGTCTTTCCTCACACCTGACGAGTTCGGGCTCTTTCCCCCTCACCGAAGCCATCCAGCCGCAGATGTCTTGCGGGTTGGAAATGGTGGCTGAGAGGAGGAGGAACTGAACCGAAGGGGGTGAGAGAATGAGGACCTCTTCCCACGTCACCCCACGCTCAGGGTCCGAGAGGTAATGGGCTTCGTCCAGCACCACGAACTCTGGGGTGCCTCTGCCAGAGTAGAGCAGGTTTCTGAGGATCTCGGTGGTGGCCACGATGAGTGGAGCACCCGGGTTCTCCCTCCTCTCCCCTGTCAGCAGCCCCACCCTCTCCTCCCCGAACAGTCTGCGGAAGAAATCGAACTTCTGATTTGAAAGGGCTTTCAGGGGGGTGGTGTACCAGCATCCCTCTCCCCGGGCTAGCTTTTCCCTTATGAACTCTTGGGCGATCCACGTTTTGCCGCTGCCCGTGGGGGCCACCACCACCACGTCCTTTCCCTCCCTGAGCAGGTGAAGGGCCTGTAGCTGGAAGGGGGAAGGCCTAAACTCCTCCTCAGCCTCACCCATCCCGCGTAGGAAGTTTTGGGTTATCTCCTCGAGGTTCATTATTTACTTAGCTGCTCAGCATCTTCAGGGAATCAGAGAGCACCAAGCATGATATAGGTCCTCTCTAAGCTGTGAGGAAGCCGGATTGCCACGATTTCTCTGTATAATATATACTCCTGTTTGCAATGTTTGAGCTAGCGTTTAAAGTTTCAAAACAAGTTGATATAGGGCCCGTAGCTTAGCCAGGTTAGAGCGCTCGGCTGATAACCGGGAGGTCGAGGGTTCAAATCCCTCCGGGCCCATGTTGTTTAACTTTCAGTTTCAATTTGGAATGTTTCTTTTTCTGGCCTCGAGTAGCGATCCGGCAGCCATGAATGCGGTGGAAGGGCTTAAGGAGTGTTTTGGGATTCTCCCGGGCCAAGAGGCGGAGATCGGCGGAAGAAAGATTCTCCTCCAAGTCCTAAAAGGGAGCGTAGAGAGTGTTGAACCTCCCCCGGAGGTGGAGGAGATCTTGGTGGCTTCTAGGCACGTGAGTAAAACCGCGAGACCCTCCCTTACAGTACATGTTCCGGGTGAGCTGGAGAAGGGCAGGCTTGCGGTGGCGTCACCCTTAACAGTGAAAGGGGCACTTGGGGCCCTCGACCGTCTGGCTAGGGAGGTTGGGTTGGGGTATGAAGTCTCCCTTGAAGCCACTCATCACGGCCCCGTCCACCTTGAGGCGCCCATAACTTTCGTGGAGATAGGGGGATCCGAGGAACAGTGGAGGGAGAAGAAGGCCGGGGAGGTGCTCGCGCGGGCGATGGTGGAAGCCGTGAAGGGCACGGGTGGGAGGCTGGCGGTGGGAGTGGGTGGTCCCCACTATGCCCCTAGACACACCCAGGTTGCGTTGAGGACGGAAGTGGCAGTGGGTCACATCCTTCCCGACTACGCGAGTTTAACCCCCGAGCTTGTGGAGCTTGCGGTTCGGAGGACGAAGGGTAAGGTGGAGCTGCTGGCGGCGGACTGGAAGGGTCTGAACTCGGCCCAAAGGGCGGCGGTGAAGGAGGCTTCGCGCCGCCTTGGGGTGGAGCTCTTGAGGGAGGGCAGGTTGCTGAGTATTATATAACGGGGGAGTAGACCGTGATGACGGAGGAAAGGGTGAAGCCTGGCCTGATTCCAGAGGAGGCGATTCCGACCCCTGCGGGAAAGCTCACCTTCACTGAGGAGGAGCTGAGGGAAATCTTGGAGAAGGCGAAGGCGACGATAAAAATCATCGGGACGGGCGGGGCGGGCTGTAACACTATAACCCGCATGACGGAGGTGGGGATAACTGGGGCGGAAACCATCGCCGTCAACACCGACGCCCAAGATTTGCTCTACACCCGTGCGAGCCGAAAGATCCTGATAGGCAGGACGGTCACGGGGGGTTTGGGCGCTGGCAACGATCCGGAGAAGGGCAGGGAGGCGGCCAAGGAGGACTCGGAGCTTCTGAAGAACGCCCTCTACGGTGCGCACATGGTTTTTTTGACCTGCGGGCTTGGGGGCGGCACGGGAACGGGTGCCACCCCGGTGATAGCGGAGCTGAGCAGGAGGATGGGAATTCTTACGGTTGCCGTGGTGACGCTTCCCTTTACCGTGGAGGGAAAGCGCAGGAGGGAGAACGCGCAGAGGGGGCTGAACGAGCTGAAGCAGTCCGCCGACGCTATCGTGGTGATCCCAAACGACAGGCTCCTTCAGCTCACGCCCGACCTCTCCATAAGCGAGGCCTTCAGGAAGTGCGACACCATCCTCACCAACGCCGTGAAGGGGATAACGGAGTCCATAACCAAACCAGGGCTCATAAACTTGGACTTCGCGGATGTCCGGAAGATCCTCTCCAACGGCGGAATTTCCGCCATATGCCTGGCCGAGTCGGATGCTGAGAACAGGGATGAGGATGTGGTGAACCAAGCCATCCACAACCCGCTCTTGGATGTGGATGTCACAAACGCCAAGGGAGGGCTGATAAACCTGATAGGATCGGTCACCATAAAAGAGGCACAGAACATCATATCCAAGTTCCAAGAACTGCTGAATCCGGACGCCGAGCTGATCTGGGGGGCGCAGCATTCCCCGGAGATGAAGAACACCATCAGGCTGGTAGCCCTGCTTGCGGGAGTGTATTCTCCCCACGCCGCACCCGAGAAAAGGAGACCGAGGCCCGGTGAGGTGGATTTGGGTCTCAAGAGAATATAATGGGCAGGATAACCTCCAGCATCAAGAGGGTTCTGCTGGTCGCCCGCAGGCCGACGTTTGAGGAGCTCAAGGAAGCCCTCAAGGTTTCCGGTACCATTATCCTCTTGGTGGGGATGGTGGGCTTTCTTTTTATGGCGCTCGGGCGTTTGGTGACGGGGTTGGTGTGAGTTGGAGGAGGGAAGGAAAAAGAAGCCGTTTCTGTTTGCGCTTAAAACCACGGTGGGGCAGGAGGTGCCGACGGCGGCCCTCATCATGACGAGGGTCAGGAAATTGAAGCTACCGGTTTCCGCCGTCTTGGTTCCCCCGGGCTTAAGGGGTTATGTTTTTGTGGAGGCCTTGGGGGAAACGGAGGCGGAGGGTAGGACGGTGGCGGAGAAAGCCAAGGGGGGCATCAAGCATTCCAGGGAGCTCCTCCGAACTCCGCTTCCCCTTTCCGAGATTGAGAACTTTCTCACACCAAGGTCACCAGTGGCGGGGATGGAGGTTGGAGACATCGTGGACATCGTGGCGGGTCCTTTCAAGGGCGAAAGGGCGAGGATCACGAGGGTGGATGGGGAAAAGGAGGAGGTAACGGTGGAACTGCTAGAGGCCACCGTGCCTATCCCGCTGACCCTCTCGGCGAGCTGGATTAAAATCGCCCAGAAAAAAGCCGAGTAATGGCAAAACAGTCCGTAAAAGTGTTGGTTGAGGGCGGGAAAGCCACGCCAGGACCCCCTCTCGGTCCCGCCCTAGGAGTACTCGGGGTGAATGTGGCCAAGGTGGTGGAAAAAATAAACGAGCGGACTTCCCACCTGCAGGGGCTCAAGGTACCAGTTACAGTGACGGTGGATACCAAGACCAAGCAGTTCGAGGTGGAGGTGGGACTACCCCCAGTTTCCGTGATGATAAAGAAAGAACTGGGGCTAGAAAAAGGCTCAAAAACCGCGGGAAAAGAGACGGCGGGGGATCTGTCCTTCGAAAAGGTGGTGGAGATCGCCAAGGGAAGGCTGGGTGCGATGCTGGCGAGGGATCTCAAGAAGGCAGTGAAGGAGGTTCTCGGAACCTGTCTGAGCATGGGGGTCACGGTGGATGGAAAGGATCCGAGGGAGGTGCAGAGGGAGGTGGAGGAGGGAAAAAGGGGGGTGGGATAGGTGAGAGAGGCACTCCTCAAGGCCCTTCGCTCCGCCAAGGAGGATGGTGGGAAGAGGAAGTTTAAACAGTCTGTAGAGCTTATCCTCTCCTTCAAGGGAATAGATCCCAAGAAGCCACAGGAGCGGATTTCTGGGGAGGCGCTGTTACCACAGGGGTGCGGGGAGCCGAGGAAGATATGCGTCTTCGCGGAGAAGGAACTGGCTCTCAGGGCGAGGGAGGCGGGGGCCGATGCCGTGTTGGGAATGGAGGAGGCCACCAGGCTGGCGTCCAACAAGAAGGAGGCCAAGAAGCTCGCGGAGGGATTTGATTTTTTCCTCGTGCAGGCGGACATGATGACCTCCGTTGCAAAGCTTTTGGGGAAGTTCCTCGGACCGAGGGGGAAGATCCCTAGGCCCCTCACACCCACGGATCTGCCGGAGCTTTTTGCGAAGTACCGCAAAACGGTCACCTTCAGGATGAAGGATCAGCCAACGCTCTCGGTGAAAATCGGGAAGGAGGACATGACGGAGGAACAACTCGCCGAGAACGCTGAGGCCGTGCTCAAGAGCATAGAGCCTAAACTTCCCAAGGGCCTCTCCCAGCTAAAGGCCGCGTACGTGAAGCTGAGCATGGGAAAGCCACAGAAAGTGGAGCTCAAATGAGGAAAGAAGAAAAGGCACAGGTGGTTGCAGAGCTGAAGCGGAAGCTCCAAGAATATCCCACGGTGGCGGCGGTGGATTTCACGGGGGTGCCGGCCGACCTCGTGCAAGAGATCAGGCGCGAGACAAGGGGGGAGGTGGAGATCAGGGTGGCAAAGCGCACGCTTATCGAGAGGGCTCTGAAGGAGGCCGGCAGGCCCGGGTTGGATTCGTTGGTGCCCCACCTCAGGGGTCAACCGGCTCTGGTCTTCTCCAAGTTGAGCCCTTTTAAGCTCTACCGTCTTCTAGAGGCGAAGAGGAGGAGAGCCCCCGCCAAGCCGGGTTCTATTATTTCCTCGGATATTGTGGTTCGGGCGGGAGAAATAGATCTCCCCCCAGGTCCGGCCGTTTCGGTTCTACAGAGGCTGGGGGCCAAAGCTAGGGTGCAGGCAGGGAAAGTGACGTTGCTGGAGGATTTCAAACTCCTGTCGGCGGGCCAGGTGGTGGACAAGGAGATATCCGATCTCCTAGTGAAGCTCGACATTCTGCCAGTGGAGCAGGCCCTGAAATTCTCGGCCGCCTGGGAGGGAGGGCTCATCTACCTTCCAGAAGTCCTGCGGGTGGACGAGAAGGAACTCTTTCAGAACTTAGTCGAGTTCCACTCCAAGGCGCTCCGCCTCTCCATAAGTGTTTTTTATCCCGTGCCACAGAGCCTCCCCATGCTTCTTGGAGAGGCCCATGCCCATGCCCGCCAGCTGGCTCTAGTCATCCACTTTCCAGTGGGAGAGGTTCTGCCCGCTCTCCTCTCTCAGGCACGTGCGCACATGCATGCGTTGGCTAGAGCGGTGCAGGGCAAGGATGCCGCGCTGGATGAAAGCCTAAAAGCGCTTTTGAGCTAAGGAAGATGGAGTACCTGTACGCCGCTTTGTTGCTGCATGCGCTGGGCAAGAAGGTGGATGAGGCCGGACTGACAAATGTGCTCAAGGCGGCCGAGGCCAACGTGGACGAGGCAAGGATCAAGGTTCTCGTCTCGGCACTAGAAGGTATCAATATTGATGAGGCCTTGAAGGCGGCAGCTACTTTCCCAGCTGCTCCGGTAACCCCACCTGCCCCTGCCCCTGCTGCAGCCCCAGCGGAGAAGAAGGAAGAGAAGAAGGAAGAGGAGAAGAAGGAAGAGGAAGCCTTGGCGGGGCTGGCTGCCCTCTTCGGCTAAAGCGGGGAGACGCCGGTCCGGGTCTTCAAAAACTTCCTCACCTCACTTAAGGTGGGGAGGGAGGTGATGGCCCCGATTTTGGTGACGCAGAGCGCACCCACGGCGTTGGCAATCCTGGCGCAGTCCTCCAGCTCCAAGCCCCTCAGGAGACCCACCTCAAAGCCCGCTGCCCAGGCATCCCCCGCCCCGGTGGTGTCCTTCACCCTCACCTTGAAGGATGGCTCCCTTATCTTCCGGTCCTTGGAGCTCACGTAGCATCCGTCCTCCCCCAGCTTGAGGCAGAGGAACTCAGGGTGGTACTTTGTGACGGCTTCTTCAACCTCCTTCGGTTTTGAGGTGCCGAAGAGCCACTCCGCCTCCTCTCTAGCTAGCAGCAGAATATCCGCTTGCCTCATGGCACGATCGTAGACCTTTCGGAGTTCCTCGGTGTTTTCCCAGAGATCCGCTCGTATGTTCGGGTCGAAGGCTACTCTGGCACCCTCTCTTTTGGCGAGCTTAACGGCTCTCTCAACCGCTTCCCTACAGGGCCTGTGGGAGAGGGCCACCCCCGAGTAGTGGAGGATTTTCACACCTCGAAAGTGGGAAGGGTTGAGGTCGGAGGGCGAGAGAAGGGTATCTGCTGTCTGCGCCCAGGGTCTGCGGTAGAAGAAGAATTCTCTCTCTCCCCTTTCCTTCCGGAGGACAAAAGCCAGCGAGGTCCTCGCCGTTTTTGTCACCACCCCTGAGGTGTTCACCCCGTTCTCACGGAGGGTTTCCACCAAGAACCTTCCGAACTCATCGTGTCCCACGGCGCAAATCGCCCCCACGCTCGCACCCAGCCTAGCCGCTCCCACGGCCGTGTTGAAGGGCGCGCCCCCAAAGCACTTGAGAAAGGTTTTCACCTTGGTATAATCCCCCACCTGCTCCGGGATCATGTCCACGAGGATCTCACCCACGGCCAAAAGTTCGGGCATACTCTAGGGTGAGGGTTGGGATTTAGCGTTACTTGTCCCCCGTTTCTGATTTATAGGGGGGCTACCTCCCATCCTCACGATGCCGAGACTCTGGAGAGAGAGCCTGCTGTTTCTTCTCTTTCTCGCAACGCTCCTGCTGGGCTTGCGGGGCGGGAGGAGTATCGAGGCGAGGGTGGTGAAGGTGGTGGACGGGGACACGCTGAAGGTGTTGCTGAAGGATAGAGAGGAATACGTAAGGCTCGCGGGCATAGATGCACCCGAGCTGAAGCACGGCGGGGAGAGTGCGAGGGAATTCCTCTCGACACTCTGTCCAATTGGGTCCACCGTGCATCTTGAAATCATAGGTAGGGACAAGTATAGAAGGCTGCTGGCGGTGGTCCGAAACGAGAACGGGGTTAACGCTAACAACCGGATGCTTGAGGAAAACCTAGCCGTTCCCCTCTGCCTTCCGGGCTAGACTCTCTTGCTGGCCAGCCGTATATCCTCCTCTCTCACCGTCCGGCGCTTGGCGTGGGCTGCAAGGTTGACGGCCTCGGAAGCTATTCTTAGGGCCTCTTCCTCCAAGACCTCCACTAAGGCTTTGGCTGCTTCGTCACTGACCCTTTTCGCCCCCGCCTTTCTGATTAGACGGTCAGCCGTGGCAAGCGGGATAATCGCCATTTTCCACCTCCTTTTTGGATTTTGAGTGTGAATATAAAGGTTTTTGTTTCAATCAGCAAAATTTCGCACGTTTGGAACAGAGAAATCCAAAACAATGTGGTAGCACTTTGGAGCGTAGGATCTGAGCTTTCTGGCATGTAGAAGCTGGATGTCCCCGATTTTTTCCCGAAGGAAGCGGAGGGAAGGGGTGAAGGGGTCAGGCTCCGTTCCGAAATCGTAGAAGTGAATCACCCCGTTGGGCTTCAACGCGGCCAATGCCGTGTCTAGGAATTCCCTGGCCCTCTCCGGGAGGGGCATGAGGATCCTGTCCGCCTTCTCTAGGGCCGGTGCTTTCTCCCTCGCATCACCCAAAATGGGTATTACCCTGTCCCCTACCCTGTTCAATCTCACGTTCTCGCACATGTAGTGATAGGCATCGGGGTTGAGGTCGATGGAATAAACTCTAGAAGCCTTGGATTGCTTGGCGATGATGATGGAGTAGCAGCCCACTCCCGCGAACAAGTTGGTCACCACTTCCCCCTCCTTTACCTGCTTGGCGATTCTCATGCGGTCGAAGGAGAGACGCGGGGAGAAGTAGACCTTGGAAAGATCCACCTTGAAGAGGCATCCCCCTTCCCTGTGAATCGTTTCGGTCCTCGGCTCCCCAGCGACGACTTCTAGCTTCCTAGTCCTGTAGTCTCCGCTCACTGGGCTAGTCTGAAGGAGCACGGTCCTGAGATTCCTGTGGACCCTGAGAAGGGCCTCCCCGATCACGTGCTTTTTTTCTAGGAGTTCTTCGGGGAGCCTTAGAATACCTATGTCGCCCACGATATCGAAGGCCCTTACCTTTGCCAGCTCCTCCGGGGTGAGGATGTTCTGCAGAGCATCCCGGAGGCTTCTCGGATTCATTTCCTCCAGTAGGGGGAGCGCAGGTCCTCGAAGGCCGAGAGGGCGGCCACAGCGCCCTGCGAGCATGCAACGACAACCTGCCTCACCTGCCCGGTGACATCCCCAGCAGCGTAAACTCTAGGTATGTTGGTCCTCTGCCACTTGTCGACTTTTATGTATCCTCCCTCCAGCTCCACCCCCAGCGAGGCAGCTAGGGAGCTGTTCGGCTCCTCACCCACGGAGATGAAGACGCCCTCCACCTGGAGTTCCTCCTTCTCACCCGTTCGGGGATCCGCGAGCCTCAGGCCACGAACCGACTCTTTTCCTAGGATCTCCTCCACCACGCGGTTGAGTTTAAGGGTCACTCCCTCTAGCCTCCTCCGCAAGTGCGCTTCGGCTCGGAGTTCCCCCCTTCGGTGGATCAGAAAAACCTCACAACCCATCTCCCTCAGGTGAAGCGCCTCCATGGCGGCGCTGTTGCCGCCCCCCACCACTGCGACCCTTCTGTTTCTGAAGAGGGGACCGTCGCAAACGGCGCAGTAAGAGACACCTCTTCCGAGGAGCTCCAGCTCTCCGGGAACGCCTAGCTTCCTACGTTGAGTCCCGGTGGCGAAAATTATCCCCTTGCCAGTGTAGGATCCCCCGCTGGCCTTAACTATAAAATCCTCCCCTTCCCTCCCCACCGAGAGCACTTCCTCCCCCTCTCTGATCTCGATGAGTTCCTTGGCCTGATCCCGCATCTTGTCGGCCAGCTCGTTTCCGCTCATCCTCTTCTCCCCAGGATAGTTCTCTATCCAAGGAGCCTCCCTCAGAAGCCCGCCGGCCACCCCCTTCTCGAAAATAACTCCCTCCAGACCCATCCTAGCCGCGTAGATTCCGGCTGTCAGGCCGGCCGGGCCAGCACCGATGATAAGGAGGTCCATCCTCAAGTGCGGAAACCGGATTTATGAGCAATGGCAGTGCAACGGTGATTAGCCCTTCAGTTTAGTGACAATGGGTATCGGCCGTCCGCACCTCGGGCAGGCGTTTTCCCTCAAGTTGAATTCCAGAATCTCGAAACCAAAACGCCTGATGAGCAGCTGGTTGCAGCCGGGACAGTAGGTGTTTTCACCCGGGTGGCCCGGTATATTCCCGAGGTATACGAACTCGATCCCTTCCGACAGGGCAATCTTTCTGGCGGTTTCCAACCTTTGAACCGGTGTTGGGGGTGCAGTAAATTCGTACGCGGGATAGTAGGCCGTGAAGTGGAGGGGAGTCTCGCTCCCGGCTTCTTGGAGGTGTCGGCGGGCGAGGTCTCTCAGCTGCTTTTCATCATCGTTGACGCCCGGGATGACAAGGTTGACCACCTCCACGTGCATGCCCATCCTTTTGGCCTCCTTTATGTTTCTCCAGACTACCTCCACATCCGCACTGCAGTACTTCCTGACCGCTTCAGCATCTCCCTTCACATCAATGTTTATGGCATCCAGCCCCGCTTCACGTAGCATTCCCAGGGCCTCGAGCGTCATGTACCCGTTAGAAACATAGGTGTTTGCCAGTCCGGCTCGGTGTGCGAGGGGAAAGAGGTCTAGGGCGTATTCAAAGAGTAGGGTGGGTTCGTTGAAGCTGAGAGAGGTTCCCGAACATCGTTGCGAGAGGCACATGCTGACGAACTGCTCTGGACTGATGAAAGTGGGCGATCGTATTTCCGGCTCTACCTTCGAGATGTCATAGTTCTGGCACCAAGGACAAGTGAAGTTGCAGGAGAAGGTGCCGGCGGTGAGGAAGAGTTTCCCTGGAAGGAAATGGAAGAAGGGCTTCTTCTCGGCGGGGTTGGCCGAAAGCGAGCTGACGTTTCCGTAAACGAGGGTGTAGAGCTCCCCCTCGAGGTTCACCCTCGTCCTGCAGAAGCCCCTGCCGCCCGGAGGGATGGTGCAGCGCCTCTCGCAAAGCCCGCACTCTACTTCATCCCCCGCCCTTTTCCACAGCAGGGCCCTCCTCACCCAAGGCTTTCCTTTTAGTCGTGATGGCTCCTCCACTAAATCCAAGGTGAGGGGATTATTTGGTCTGAAGCGTTTAAAGGTTTGGCCTGACCGTGACTTTGCAGAGACTCTTGTCCGTCTGCAGCCTCTTCAGATACTGGGGCACCTCCTCCAGTTTTATCTGCACCGAGATCATGGGGGTCAGGTCCATTCCGGATTTCATGAGGGAGATGACGTTCCAGAAGGTCCCGTGCCCCGAGTGCCCCTGTGAGCCGACGATCTGCGCCCTTCTGACTTGGTAAACCTCACAGGTTATGGGGGTGGGAACCGGCGAGCGGGCCACCACCACCAGGGTAGAGTTCACCTGCCTCCCCAGCCAGATACACTTCTCTATCTGAGGAACCACCTTGTCGGGAATTCCGCTTGCTTCTAGGTAGAGTTTCGCTCCCATCCCGCCCGTTATGTCGAGCACCCTCTCGACGAAGTCCTCCCTGAGGGGATCGATGGTGTGGGTTGCCCCAAGCCTCTTTGCCATTTCCCTCCTGCCAGCTTCTGGCTCGGAGAGGATGACGTTTTCCGCCCCAGCTCTCCTCATGATGGCACAGGCCGCCAGCCCTATCGGTCCCCCTCCCACGATCACAGCCGATTCGCCGGGTCTTATCCCTCCACCCCTGACGATGACGGCGGTGTAGGCCACGCTCGTGGGCTCGACCAACGATCCAGCCAGGAAGAGCTTATCGCCGGGATAGTTCTCCTCCAGCGGCTTCAGGCTCCAAAGATACTTTGCATCGACCTTCACGTACTCCGCATATCCTCCGTCCACGGTGAAGCCCAGTTCCTCCAAGCGCTCGCAGTGGTTGGGGAAGCCGTCGGCGCAGGGCTTGCATGTCCCGCACCAGAGCATCTCCTCCGTGGTCACAGGTTCGCCGGGCTCGAAGGGTCTGTTGGTCCTCCTGTTGATGGCATGTGGTCCAGCCTTTTCGACCACCCCGGAAATCTCGTGCCCCAGGACGCAGGGGAAGGCGGTGAGGCCCGGGTAGAGGATGTATCCCTCTTGGTCGGTCTGGGCCATGTGGACGTCCGAGCCACAAATCCCGCACGCCATAACTTTCAGTAAAACTTGGGTGGGCTCGATTGTCGGGACGGGTTTTTCCACCACCCTAACAGTGGGGTTTCTCCACACTTGGCTCCCCAGCCAGCTGAGCTTTCCTTCGATGTCCTTAGGTCCGAGCTTGAATCCCTTCCTCGGTGCCCAGTCGGCGGAGAGCTCAACCGCCCGCATCTATATTTTACCGGTTTAAAAGCAAGCTTTGCGAGCTACAACACAAAACGTCAGCCCGAGGTGGCCCGCCTGAAAGCTGGAGAGAGTGCTGAGAAGTGCTGCTCCAGCCTAGAGCTGAGCTCCTCCTCGTGCTGTATCAGGAGCTTCTGCATTTCTCGGCCGAATCTTTTCAGCACCGACCCGTACGTCACGTGGAGGATCTGCCTTCCCTCACCCTCTAAGCTAGCACTCCGCGCCTCCCCCACCAGCCCCGCGTACGCCGTCCTCTCCTTTTCGAAGACCTTCTCCGCCAGCGCGCAGATTTGGGAAAAGAGTTGGGGGTCGTGTTTCTGCACGAGTTCCAGCGCCAGCAGGTAGGTGGTTCCGGAGGTTTTAATGTGCACTGGTCCGAACTCGGCGAGCAGTGGGTAAACGGATGGCTTGTCGCTGCCCGAATGGATGCTCAGCTTGTACGGTCCTAGGTGTTGGGCGATCAAATAGTGCTGGTGCAGGTTTTCCCGCAACTTCTCTAGGTCACCCTTATAGTCCACGGCCTTCTCGAATTTCCCGACGAACTTCGGGGCGAAGGAGGTGATTTTCACACCCCTAAGTTTGAGCTCCCGCACGAAGAAGAAGTGCTCCTTGGTGGTGGTGGGTTCCGGGGTCTCGTCCAGCGAGATTTCGAAGTCGAATTCCCCGACCTCCGCCGACAAGAGCTTCCAGGCTCTTTGGACGAAGTTCAGGGCCTTGGCGAACCTTGCCCCGAGCCTCCAGACCTCCTCCTTTTCGAAGGCCAGCTCGAAGCCGGGGACGATCTCAAACCGCTTGTAATCCCTCTCCAGCTCAGTTGGACTCGACCAGCGCGAGACCTTTGCCAGCAGATTCTTCTCGCTGTAGTCTAGGTAGGGGCTGACATCGAGGGTGAACCCAGTAAACCCGGCTCTGATTGCCTCACGGACTTGGCCTAAGGTGGAGAGGTGGTCAGCGTCCGAACCAAAGCCCCCCGTGTACCCCTCTTGGAAAACCCCCCAGATGGCGCACTCCAGCACCTCCCTGAAGCTCCTCCCGGTCTTCCTGAGTTCCCTGGCGGATTGCTGGGCGAGGATGGGGTAAACTTGGAGGGACCTGGCCGCCCTCACGTGGCCCGGGGTTGACAGCCCCAGCCTGTCCCCGAACCCCACGGAGGGTCTGAGCCAGGAAGGTTTCGGTTGAAGGAAGGGGAAGAGGGACTTGAGGGCCCTAGCGTTCCCGCCGTCGGTGGGGCAAAGCCATATTCTTTTGCCCCCTGCTTTCCTTACCTTCCCCGAGAGCTTTGGAGGTTTTCTTCCCACCGCCACCAGAACTTTCCTGTCCCCTTCCCTGGCAAGGGCAAGGGTGGCTCCCTCGAGCTGCTGAACCGATTGGGGATAGAACTGGAGTTCTGGGAGAAGGCGCTGGAGCTCCTCCACTAGCCCACCTTCACCGGTCTCCCCTCTCTAAAGGATCGCTGGGCAGAGAGGGCGAGCAGGAGAGCCATCTTCCCATCCTCGCCGCTCACGGGCGGCTCACCCCCTTCATCGAGGCACTTTACAAAGGCCCGCATCTCCTCGACGAAGGAGGCCTCGTACCTTTCGGGGAAGAAGTAGTAAAGCTTAGAAAGGTGGGAACCCTCCTCGTCGCGCCTGATGTTTTCGAGGGGGAGCGGGTTGGGTACCTCCATCATCCCCTTTTCCCCCAGCACCTCCACCCTCTGGTCGTACCCGTAAACCGCCCTCCTGCAGTTGTCTATCACCCCCAGGGCCCCGCTCCTGAACCTGAGGACGGTGATGAGGGTATCCAGATCCCCCAGCTCCCTCAGCCTCGGCTCAAGCAGAACCGAGCCTGTCGAGTAAACCTCCTCCACCTCCCCCATTAGGTACCTAGCCATGTCGAAGTCGTGGATGGTCATGTCCACCCAGATCCCCCCCGAGACCCTGAGGTAATCGAAGCTTGGGAAGTCAGGGTCGCGGCTGGTGATCTTGAGCACGAGGGGCTTCCCCAACGCACCGGAGGCCAGCTCTTTCTTGAGTGCCGAGAAGTTCGGATCGAACCTCCTGTTAAAGCCCGTCTGCAACTTCACCCCCGCTCGTCTCACCGCCCGCAGCATGTCCTCGACCTCCTCAAGGGTTCTCGCCAGCGGCTTCTCGCAGAAGATGTGCTTTCCGGCCTCGCAGGCCTCGACGACGATCTGTCTGTGTGTTTCCGTGCTCGTGCAGACAAGCACCCCGTCCAGCTCCCTGGCTAGCACCTCCTTGTAATCTGAGGTGTACTCCACTCCGAGTTCGGAGGCCACCTCCCTCGCGGCCTGTGGGTTTGAATCGGCAACGATGGAAAGCTGGGCGCCCGGAACTCTGTGCATCAAGTTTCTGGCATGCAACCTTCCTATTCTCCCGCACCCAATGAGTCCGAGTCTCGCCATTCAGATATTCCTCCGCCACAAATTAGTTTTGATGGACAAGCTGGTCTCCCTGTTTTCTGGGGGTATTGACTCCCCGGTCGCCTGCGCATTGATGGCGAGGAGGTTCAGAATTCTTCCGGTGCATTTTTTCGGCGGCGCGTATGCAGAGAAAGGGAGCTTGGAGAGAACGGTGGAGGCCCTTGAGAGGTTGGTTCCTCTTTGCGCTTTTCAGAAGATCGTCGTAGTCCCCTGGTTCCCCTTTCTGGACAGGCTGGTCAGGTCGGAGCACAGAAGCTACACCTGCGTGCTCTGCAAGAGAGGGATGTTTAAAGTTGCTGAGCGTATTTGCCAAGTTGAGGGGGCTTTCGGGATTCTGACGGGGGAGGCCTTGGGCCAGAAGGCGAGCCAGACCCTACCCAACCTTCTCTCCCTTTCCCAGGGGATCCAGTATCCGGTGTTGCGCCCCCTTTTGGGGACGGACAAGCTGGAGATTGAGAGGCTTTCCAAAAAATTCGGCATCTGGTCATCATCTCATGCTGGTGGATGTAAAGCTGTTCCCTCTTTCCCCAAGACCGCGGCGGACTCGAAAACCTTGGAAAAGATCTTCTCGGAATTGGATTTGACCGGAGAGCTCAGCCGTCTCTACGCTCTCCGAGCTGAGGTAAAGGAACCGCGCGAGGTTCTGGAAGTAGCGGTGAATTTTTAGGGTACCAGAAAGCGAGGTTTGGTGACCTTTTTGCCCTGTTGGTGAGTCAGTGATGCTGGAAATCAGAAACCTGACAGTGGAAGTAGAAGGAAAAAAGGTGCTCCAGGGGCTTGATCTTGAGGTGGGGGAGAAGGAGAGACATGTGCTTTTCGGACCAAACGGTTCTGGCAAGACTTCGCTCGTCCTCACCATCCTAGGTTTTCCCCAGTACAAGGTGGTCTCCGGAAGCATCCGCTTTGACGGGGTGGAGCTGCTGGGTAAATCCATCGATGAAAGGGCCAGGCTCGGCTTGGCGGTGGCCTTTCAGAAGCCGCCGGCGGTCAGGGGGGTGAGGTTGGGGGACATTCTCCAATACCTCGGCGGTGAGGGCGGGCTGCTCTCCCTCCTCAACCTCTCGGAAGATTTCCTTGCCCGGGAGCTGAATGTGGGGTTTTCGGGGGGAGAAATGAGGAGAACGGAAGTCCTTCAGGTTTTGGCCCAGAAAGCAAAGCTAGCCTTCTTCGACGAGCCGGACTCGGGACTGGACGTAGAAAACCTAGAGACGGTGGGCAGGGCTATAAATGAGTTCCTCAGGGAGAGATCGGGGATTATCATCACACACATGGGACACATTCTGAGGCACGTTCAGGTCGATTTTGCTCACGTCCTCCTCAACGGGAGGATCGCGTGTTCTGGTTCTCCCTCCAAAATCCTTGCCCAGATCCTCAAGGAGGGGTACAAATGGTGCGAGACCTGCCCGCGAGCCTCAAGGAGCTAGAGGACTGGTACGAGGAGTTCGACAGAGGCTTCCCTGAGTGGTACCGACGGCTCAGGAGGAGGGCTAGGGAGATTTTCAGGGAGAAGGAGGAGAAAGGGGAGCCGGTGGGGAGGTACGGGAAGGATTTTGACCTCCTGCATTACTCCCCTATTCTCTCCACCCCCAAGGAACCTCTTGAAACCTTGGAGGCTCTAGGGGAGGAACAGAAGGAGGCGGTGAGGTCGATAGGGGTGGATACGGGGGAAAAGGAAAGGTTGGGATCCCATTTACAGCAGGATGCCATCGTCACCTATCAGAAGCTTTTGACACACGAGGGGGTGGTGGTCGAGAGACCAGAGAGCGCTATCCTCCACTATCCTTGGCTCAAAGAGTTCGTGCATAGGCTCGTGCCGATAGATCTGGACAAGTATACGGCCTTCTGCTCCGGATTCTCCCTTGGCGGGGCCTTCATCTGGGTGAAGGAGGGGGTTAGGGCGGATCTTCCCCTTCAGGCCTGCTTCCTTCTGGAAACGGAGAGGCTCGCGCAACTACCCTACATTTTGGTGCTGGCGGAACCTCGCTCCAAGCTAAACATCCTCTCTGGTTGCGTCATGAGCCCGCGATGCCCCGTTGCCCTCCACGGTTCCATCACCGAGATCTATGTGGGGGAGGGGGCAGAGATCACCTTCAATCTCGTGCACAACTTCCAGCCTGGATTTCACGTAAGGCCGAAGGTCGGGGCGCTGGTGGAGGAGGGCGGAGTCTATATCGAAAATTACATCGAGAGGGGCAGACCGGAGAGCTCCCAGCTTTTCCCCACGGTGATCTTGAGGGGGAGGAATTCTAGGGCGGAGCTCCGCTCCTTCTTCTTCGGAAGGGGGACTTCGGACATGGACATCGGTGGAGGGATCATCTTCACAGGAGAGGGCTCTAGGGGGGAGGTGGTGAGCAGGTCGGTCGTGACGGAGGAGGCGAAGGTGAGGATGAGGGGGGTACTGAAGGCCTACGCTAGTGGCGTGAGGGGCCATCTTGAATGCCGGAGCATCTTGCTGAGTGAGAAGGCCGAGGTGAGGGCCTTCCCCAACCTTTCCAGTCTGCAGCCAGATGCAACCCTTACGCATGAGGCGGCGGTGGGGAAGATCGAGGAGGAGCAGCTCTACTACTTGATGAGCAGGGGGATGAGCAGGGAGGAGGCGGCGTCGGCCATCATCCGGGGTTTCCTTGACGTGGCGAGGGGCCTGCCGGATCCCCTGCTGAACTGGTTGAGGGGTCTCATCTCACAAACCGCGGGGGAGCTGCTTTGATCTCGCTTCAACCTGAGAAGTGCATCGGTTGCGGCATTTGCGTTCTGACTTGCCCGAGGGGCGTGTTTGAACTGTCTCAGGTGGAGGTTCCCCTCAAATTAAAGCTTGAGAGATGCGTTGTGAGGAATCGTGAGAGATGCGATTCCTGCGGAAGGTGCGTCGGGGAGTGTCCGGGTAAGGCCCTCTCGTTGAAGTGACTATTTCTGCGGAAACTTCTCCGAAGCGATCTGTCCACCGATACCCCAATTGACCTTGGGCACTTCGTGGATGATAACTTCGACGGCCTCCGGTGGGCACCCTATGGCGCCGGCTACCGCGGATGTAACAGCCTCGACGAGGGCTTTCTTTTGCTGTGGGGTCCTTCCCTCCCACATCTCTATCGTGACCACCGGCATCCGTTTATGAGCACCCTCTTATAAAAATGAATGCCGTTGAGAGCCGTTACCTTCGATGTGGGAGGGACGCTGGCGGGAGGGAAGCTGAACAGAAACCTCTATGGGCAGCACATGCTGGAGCTCTTGGAAAGTCACGGGCAGAGGGTTTCGAGGAGGGAACTCAAGAAGGCAGTTGGGCTCGCCTTGGATACCCTGAACCGCCTGAGGGAGAAGAACTTGGAGATGGACTTCAACGAGTTCAGGAGGATCACCCTGCTTAGGCTTGGGATAACTCCCACTCCGGACCTTATGTCTGCCATGGCATCTCTTTATTATCAGTGCTTCGAGCAGGTGCCCTTGCCGAAGTGCAAGGAGGTTTTGGATGAGCTTTCGAGGAACTATTCTCTTGGCGTGATCTCAAACACCATGAGTTTGGCCTCAAAAATCTTCTTGGAGCGGTTCGGGCTGGCGGGTTACTTCAAAGTCCAAGTCTACTCCGGGGAGATAGGGTACAGAAAGCCCCACCCAAAAATTTTTGAAATAGCCCTCCAGAGGCTGGGGGTGGCGGCTGCCGAGGCCGTTCACGTGGGCAACGACCCCAAGGAGGATGTGCTCGGCCCGAAGAAGGTGGGGATGAAGGCCATCTTGGTTGGGGATACCGACCCCAACGCGGATGTGTCAGTAGGTTCGCTGGCCGAGGTTCCAGAGGCTGTACTCAGGCTAGCCTCAGCACCTGAAACGTAAGGATATATCTGCCCCTCTTTCTTCTTCAAAGGAAAGGGAAGGGGCCACCGGTAGGAGACGATCCTGGCACCGGGCTTGAGTTTTTTTGAGGTTTGGTATCAGTTTTCGGTTCCCGGAGGGTGAGAGGTATATGGCTACCACATCCGCATCGCTAAGGTCAACCTTGTACAGGTTTCCCCACCTCAGTTCTAGGTTGGGTATCCCTCTCCCCGCCAGCTTGGCTAGGAGATGGAGAGAGGGGTTTATCTCCACCCCAACGGCCCTCGCACCCAGCTTTGCGGACATGATGGCAATTCTCCCGCCTCCGGACCCCAGGTCGTAAAGTTTCTCACCCGGTTTGAGCCCGCTCAGCTCAAGCATCCTCTTGGCAATCCTGAGCGATGTGGGTGACCAGATCGCTCCCGTGAAATGGGTGAGGACGAGTGGCATGAAGAGAACAAGCAGAAGGAGTGCTACAAATAGGAGCATAAGCTCTCCCCTTCGAACTCTGGGCCGTGACCTGGGAGGATTCTCTTAGGTCCGAGCCTGGCGATTCTCCTTATGGAGTTCAGAAGCTGCGCCGCGTTCCCGGTGGGCAGATCGGTCCTCCCCACTCCTTCTTCAAAAATGAGATCTCCGCAGAAAAGAATCCGCTTCTCCTCCTCAAAGAGGCTTATGCTCCCCGCCGTGTGTCCAGGGGTGTGGAATACCCGCAGTCTGCTTTGGCCGAGTTCGATGAGGTCGCCCTCCCTCAGCTTCCGCGAAACCCTGATGCCCCTCATCCTCCTCCCGAACAGGCTTGAGGCCGTTAGGTCAGGGTTTCCCGTCTCTATCATTTCCACCTCGAGCTCGTGGCAGGCTACTGGACGACCCTCGGCCGAGAAATAGACATCCCCGCCCGCGTGGTCGTAGTGCCCGTGTGTATTGATCAGGAGATCGATGTCTTTCGCCGAAATCCCTATCTCCGAGAGCCTTCTCCTCACAAGCTTCATGTTTTCGCCGGTTCCCGCGTCAATCAGCACGATTTTCTCATCTAGGAGGAGATACATGTTGCAGTCTGGAGGATGGCCGCCGACCTGATGAATCTCCATTTTCCACTCCCCGTTGAAATCTTTAGAAGTGGGTTTCTTCAACTGGGTAAATTTTATATCGACGTCGATATCGATATGTGCGGACCCCGACACTTCGCAGCGGTGCCGAAGGGCTTCCTGAGGTGGCAGGTCTTGGAGCTACTGGCCCAGCAACCGCTCTCTGGGGCGGAGCTGATGGATCAGCTGGAAAAACTAACAGGAGGAATTTGGAGACCCAGCCCCGGATCCATCTGTCCCCTCCTGGCTTGGATGTGCGAGAGGGGATATATCCAGGCCGGCGAGCAGGGCAGATACTCTCTCACCCAGAAGGGACGGGAGCAACTGGAGGAGTTCAGGAGTTTCAGCGAGAGATTTGGTGAAAGGATGCTTCCCCCCTCTTGGCTTTCTGCCGGAAACTCCCCCCGGAGAGAATGAATCGGTTGCGCGCGGAACTCAGGAGACTGTTCAGGGGTCTCGCCCGCTTTTCCTCTAAGGAGTTTTCGGACAAGGAATTCGAGAAGCTGCTGGAAACAGTGCGGAAGGCAGCCGAGGGAATCGAGAAGCTGGGTGAGGGGTGATGTCGGCAATTGTGACGGATGGGCTCACCAAGGTCTTCAACGGGCTAGTGGCGGTAGATCACGTGAGCTTTGAGGTCAGAGAGGGGGAGGTCTTCGGATTCCTGGGTCCAAACGGTGCCGGCAAGACCACCACCATCAACATGCTGACCACCGTTCTGAGGCCCACCGAGGGCAGGGCGGAGGTGATGGGGTACGACATAGTTTCGGAGGCCGGCAGGGTGAGGGAGAGCATTGGGGTGGTTCCGCAGGAATACACGGCCGACGAGGATCTGACCGGTTATGAGAACGTCCTCCTCTGTGCCGACCTTTACGCTATTCCTAGGGAGGTCTCGAGGAAGAGGGCGATCGAACTGTTGGAGCTGGTGGACCTCCTGCCCTTCAAGGACAAGAAGGTGGAGACCTACTCCGGGGGAATGAGGAGGAGGCTGGAGCTGGCCTGTGGCCTCGTCAACCAGCCCAAGCTCCTCTTCTTGGACGAGCCCACCCTCGGCCTCGATGTGCAGACGAGATTCTCCATCTGGGAGTACATCAAGAGGCTGAAGAGCGAGTCGGACATGACCATCTTCCTCACCACCCACTACCTAGAGGAGGCCGACGCCCTCTGCGACAGGGTGGCCATCATAGACCATGGGAAAATACTGACGCTGGGCTCACCTGAGGAGCTCAAGAAGGGACTGGGAGGGGATGTGGTGACGGTCAGGGTCGACTCAACCGAGGACCTCACACCCGTTCTCTCTGAGCTGGAGGGGATCGTGGAGGTCCGGAAGGTGAACGATTCCTACCTCGTGAGGGCCAGGGATGGGGAGACGGCGGCCCCGAGGATCATGGAGGTTCTCCGGGCGAGGGGGCAGCGGGTGCTGGGCCTTTCCCTGACTCGGCCGACGCTCGATGAGGTTTATCTGAACTACACGGGCCGCAGGATGAGGGACACAGAGGTGTCGGCGGAGGAGGTCCGCAAGCAGAGGTTCGTGCTGAGGAGGGCGAGAGCATGAGGCTACATGGTCTTGGGGCTCTAACCAACCGCGAGCTCAAGAAGTGGTACAAGGATCCGATGCTCTTTCTCATCACCGTCATCCAGCCCATTCTCTGGCTGCTTCTTTTCGGGAAGGCCATGAACCTCGGGGCCATCTTCACCTCCAATCCGAACCTCCCCCCGCAACTGGTGGAGCAGGCCATGAAGCAGACCCTCGGAACCAGCGACTACTTCTCCTTCATGGGTGTGGGCATGCTGGGTTTTCTTGCCTTCTTTACCGCCACCTTCGGGGGGATGTCGCTGGTTTGGGACAGGAGGCTGGGATTTCTGAATAAGGTCATCAGCACCCCTGTTTCGAGGGGGGTGATTATCGTCTCCAAGCTCCTCTCCTCCTCTCTCAGGGCCATGGCTCAGGCCGTAATCGTGCTGGGGGTGGGCTGGGCGCTGGGGATGAAGTTCGCCCCCACCTTCTCCATCCTATCTCTGCTAGGGGTTTTCCTGGTGGTCTTTCTTCTCTGCCTGGGCTTCTCCTCCCTCTTCGCCCTTGTGGCCATCCGCTCCACCCACTGGGAGAGACCCATGGCTATCGTGAACTTGGTGAACATGCCCCTGATGTTTGCCAGCAATGCCTTCTATCCCACCTCTCTCATGCCCTCATGGTTGGCCGCCGTCGCGAGGGTGAATCCCCTCACCTACACCATCGATGCCCTCAGGCAGCTTCTGGTGTATGAGATGGATGTGGGCAAGCTGGCGTTCGACCTAACTTACCTGGCGATCTTCTCGGCGGTTCTCGTTGCCGTGGGCATCATCCTGTCGAAGAGGTACTTGTCGAGGTAAGGGGAGAGACTCCAAGTCGCAACTTGGAGCACCCCGTTTCAACACTGGTGGATGTAGAGGCGGCTCCTTGGGTGCTGTGAGAACTATCTAAAAAGCCCTTGTTTCTTCTCGAGGTTCCGCGGTCGCTAGTACGGGAC
>Ga0185307_1000388_pt1 | contig 28392 bp, 32 predicted proteins | sample LHCtaG_FD_128010 | JGI IMG/M metagenome (GOLD analysis project Ga0185307, IMG submission 128010) | Hot spring microbial communities from Little Hot Creek, USA to study Microbial Dark Matter (Phase II) - LHC4sed_matched (SPADES... | ecosystem: Environmental > Aquatic > Thermal springs > Hot... | reverse complement strand
TACGATGTTTCCGCCGCTTCTCACAGCTGAAACGTAGCCAAGCAGGAATTCACGGTAGCTTTTCGACTTTGTTTTTTCAGCTCTTTTCTGCATAACCGTGAGTGGGTCGTAGCCCAAAACCTCCACTTGGCGGACGACTTCTTTAGCTTCCTTCTGAAAGGTGGGCAAGTGGTCTATGCTGCAGAGTTTCTTCCAGCTTTCGTAGAGGGTTACCTCGCTTGCAGCCAATATAGTGAAAAGCAACGCGGCGAAGGGAAGCTCATGGTTTATTTCCTTCGTGTCCTCCTCAAAGAAGCGACTCAGCATCCGCCCAAAAATCTTAGGCCCTCTTAATGGAACCTGCACTTTACCATCCGCCTCCCTCGAGAAATTCCCTCTGGAAAAGCTCTGGACTGTTGTAGTATTTGCTCAGGACTTTGTTGACGCTTCTGTAGTCGCGGATGCCATGCTCCACCATGTGGGCTAAAACCCTCTTGCGGTATTCCAACTCGTCTATGAGCCTTTCAACAGGGATGTCGAGGCTTGAAGCCATCTTCCTTAAAAGATAGCTTTCCGCAAGGTTTTCTCTAAACATGTCTGTGGAGGGGTTCCAGCTGAAAACCTCCTGATAACTGTTGTAATCCTTTATTTCCGTGACGCTTACAAACTTCCTGCTGGAAAGCCTTCTCCCACTCTCTAGGAAAACAGGTGTTCGAACATGCTTGACGGTGATCACGCAGTTCATGAGGGGAATTATTGACGTTGGAATGTTCATTGGCGGCTGGGTAAGCCTCTTTATGGCCGTGTCCACATCTTCAGCGTGGAGCGTGCATAAACCGCCGTGGCCTGTCGCCAAGGCTTGGAAAAGCACGTAGGCTTCTTCGCCGCGGACCTCGCCTACTATTATGAGGTCTGGACGGTGGCGCACCGCCGACTTGATAAGGTCGTATAGGGTGATTTCGCCTTCGCTTTCGGCTCCAAAGCCCGACCGCGCTATGGTGGACGTCCAGTTTTCATGGGGCAGGTTTATTTCGGCAACCTCTTCCACCGAGATGATTTTGTAGCTTGGTTTTATGAGGCATGCAATGGCGTTTAGGGCTGTTGTTTTCCCGGCGCCCGTTGCCCCGATAATCATGACTGACATTTTGTTTTCCATTAAAAGCCAGAGGTAGGCGGCTATGCTCTCGTTGATGGTTTCGTTTTCTATCAAGTCTATTATGGTGAAGGGGTCTTTGCGGAACTTTCTAATGGTGAAAGCCGTTCCATAAGGGGTTGTCTCCTTTCCGAAGGAAACCGCTAAACGGTGTTTCTCTGGAAGGGTTACATCCACTATGGGGAAGGCTATGCTAACGTGTTTTCCAGACTTGTGGACCATGCGCATGACAAAGTCTTCCAACTCCTGCTCGTCTCTGAAGACTATGTTGGTTTTTATGTTCTCGTATTTGCGGTGCCAAAGGTAGACGGGCTTGTTTACGCCGCTGCAGCCAATATCTTCAACGTAGTCGTCATACATTAGCGGGTCTATTTTGCCATAGCCAACAATATCCCTCTCAAGGTAGTAGAGGATTTTCCGAACTCCGATGGGCGATATGCCTCCGAGAACTTTTCTATGTTTGGCTAGGATGGCGGGCATCTGCCTCCTAAAGGATTCCGCCAGCGTTTCTTCGCCTTCTGGGGCTTGAAGCTCAAACTCCAATATGTTTCTAAGCCTAAAGTAGCCTTCTCTCTCCTCCCTTGTTAGGGGAAGCTCGTCTAAAACGTATAGGTATTCAAGGGTTTCCTCGTTTTGGATTACAGCAGCATAAGAGAACGGAGGCTTAAGGGGGTAGTATTCAACCTCTATGTAGCCTTCTGGAACACTCCATTTTTGGGTTTCCATAACCCCTACTAGTTCGGCTTCCTCCCAAACTGAATCCTTAAGCTCCTGCTGGGTTTGTCCCTTCTTGAGTTTTAGGCTGAACTTCAAATTTTAACCTCCATTTTGGCTTAAACCAGAAATCTGAATTCTGGGAACATCTGCCTCGGCAAAACATCTGATGCGGATGGCTCCATAACCGCTGACGTAACAGCCTGAAGCCAAAGCCTTGCCTGGAAGGTAAACGTATAAAGCCCCGCTTTCAAGGGGCGCTTCTCCAAAGCCGCCTTCCAGCCAAGCCCCCGCCGAGTTGTTTTCGAGCCTAAGCCAGTAGGGCTTGTCGCCTATGGCTGTTGGCGCTTGGATGTAGGTTTCAGCTGAGGCGTTGGCTGTTTTCGCCAACGTTAGGAGTTCTGTGGCTTTCGCCGCCACGTAATCCACTAGTTTTTTGAGTTTCCGCATTTCCGAAGAGAAGCGAATGGCATTAGCGTAGTCAGTGAAGGAGACTATGAGGATGCTGCTTACGGCGATGATGGCGAAAAAAGTGTAAAGGTAACCGGGCGTTATGGCCGGCATTAGGCGATAACCCTCCTGATTTCCACGTGGCATGTTAAGATTTCGAGGCTTACAATGGCGCCGTCTGCTGTGCTTTCTATTGGAAGCCAAACGGTTGTTTTGACGTCTTCTGAAAGGGCTTGCAGGGCAAGAGAGGAGACTGAACTGTTGAACTCGAAACGTGTAACTGTTGAGGTTATGTTCAACGCTGAAATCTTAAGGTGGAAACTTCCATAAAGCGTGAGGACCTCGGAAGAGTTTAGGCTAATGATGTATAAGCGTATAATGTTGAAGGGTTTACCGTTGCTGGCGTCGGCGGCTAAAGCCGTTGCTAACGGCCTATAACACAAGACTAGTTGTTGAGCGTTTTCGCCTCTTGCATAGTAAAGTTGGGTTATGGTGTAGGCGTTTTGGCTTATTATGGCTCTGCCGTCGCCTCTCACAAACAAGCCTTGCTGGTTTTCAGATAAGCCTTCAAGAGTGTATAGGGCTTTTCCAACAGAACCGTTAAAAACCACAATAGAAAAGCCGCTGCCGTCTGTTAGGTTTAAAACAAGGTTTTTGGCTTTTGGTTGAATTTGAAAGTTACATCCGCAGTCTTCCATGTAAACAGTTTTTGAGGCTCCTGGGCTCCATGCCACCGCGCGGATGGCGTCGTCTAAGGCTTGCATGTTCTGCCTAGCCACAGAAGCCTTTAGCAAAGCCTCTTTGGCGCTTATCCTTGTGATGGCAAAACCATACGTGACGGAGATTAGGGTTATAAGCGAGCCGAAAAGTATGAGGTAGGTTACTGGAACGGCCAAAGCCTTCCTAGAGCCTATAAGCCTCTTTAAGCCTTTAATGGGCAATTTTAACAGTCTCCTCTCTTGGCGGATGCAAGCCTATGAAAACCTTTGAGGCTGTGGATAAGATAAGATGGTGTGTGTAGAACAAAACTACACATAAGGAATCGTGATGCAAAATCAATCTTGAAAATACTAAAATAAACAGAAAAAGAAAGAGGGCAAAGGAATTTTATGCTACGTAGGCTTCAACGTTTGTTTCCTTGTAGTACTGAGCGTTAGCAGTGAAGGCTACAACACTGACAGAAACACCGATGTCACTAGTCGATATATGGTCTAAATCGAAGAGATATACGACCATGCGTTGACCAGAAGGCAGCACCAGCGATTCTCCGGCGGTTTGATTAAGATAGTCATAACCTGAAGGTGCAGAAAACTTACATTGTGGGTCCGTTGGACTTGTAACGATGTCATAATAAATTGTGTTAGCTTTAACACCTCTCAGAGTTATTTTGTTTATCACCGCGTCTCGTCCACCGGTGTTTGTTATCATGAATGCGGCTGAAGCTGTTCCGTTACTTGCACACCATATATGTAGGTTTGTTATTTGTAGGCTTTCTTCTTGTACGCGTGTGGTTGTGACGTTTACGGCGTAGAAGGTTACGACAGTCGCTAGAAGCACTGAAACCACTAGGATGATGAGCGTTGTTACCACTGTGCTTAGGGCTTTCCTACTTTTTAACAGTTTCATTTCTTTTTCGCTCCGTGCTCCAAATTCAGCCTTGTTTAAATATGATGGTTTGTGCGTAGAACAAAGCTACACATACCCGTTCAACAGTTCAACAAACAAAAGTTTAAACATGTCTAAACAAAATATACGAAATCTTTATTTGAAGTCAAAGTTTTAGCACAAGTAGGTGATGAAACTTGAAACCTTTAGAGATTGCTGAAAGCGCCGTTTGCGGAGCATTGTATGCCGTGACTGGCTACATAATCTACTTGTTCCTTCCTATAGTGACCCCAGGCATAGGCATAGTGAGATTCTGGCCGAACGTTGTTGTACCAGCGGTTTTCGCTGTGCTCTTTGGCCCGCTTGTTGGTGGGTTCGGTGCAGCTATAGGAATATTCATAAGTGACATATTAATTCATGGAGATCCACTCTTAAGTTTAAGCGCTGGGGTTACAGCCAACTTCTTGGGCTTTTACTTGCTGGGTTATATAAGCAGAAAAAACATAGATTGGACAAAGCTGATAGCAGTTTCTAGCATTGGATGTTTAACAGTATCAGTGGGTTCTCTTGTAACGGTTTCCTATGTTACTATTCCGCTTATAGTTGATAACGGACTAACGGACCAAATAAACGTCACAGTCAATGGGCTTAACCTTTTCACAACAATAATAGTGGCGACCTTCATAGTCGCCGTAGCCATAGGCTATTTGTGGCCTGAATGGCGAAACTACGAGTTAGGCTCGGTGCTAGGGCTTCTTGTTGGAAGCACAATTATAGGCCTGGTGGTTTGGGCATACAGTCAAATATTCATCCTTCCAGCGGCTGTTGGTGGCGGTTTTCAGCTTCCCTTCTACGCTGCTTTGATTTGGCTTGTCTGGGTTTTCGCTACAGAAATTCCCTTTCTAATACTGCTTGGACCACCGATACTCAAGGCTTGTCAACGTGCACTTCCGTCGCTTGCTCCACGAAGAGCAGAGAGTAAGTGAGAATTGAAAACAGTCAAAGCCTACAGTCCAGCTGGCATTTCAAGCTTCTTTGAAATATGTGACACGCTGCCAGACGGAAAGCCCATAACCGACCTAGAAAAAGTTGGCGCCAGAGGCGGCGGCTTCGGAATCCAGAAGGGCGTAAAAACAGAAGTCAAAGTTTCAGAAGCTGAAGAAAACAGCATAAAAGTTTACATTAATGGACGAACCGCTCCAGAAGCTGAAACCACGCGGACTGTTGTGAATGGGCTTTTGGAAAGGGCTAGCGGAAACTTTCATGTTGAGGTTAGCCATTGGGTGGATGTCCCTATAGGCGCCGGTTTCGGCACAAGCGCTGGCGGAGCCTTAACCGCAGCTTTGGCTTTGTCAAAAGCTTTAGGCTTAAAACTAACCCTAAACCAGCTTGGCAGAATAGCCCACATAGCAGAAATTAAATGCAAAACTGGACTTGGAACAGTTGCCCCGCTCACGGTTGGCGGGGGCTGCGTAATCACCGTTGAGCCGGGCGCGCCTGGAACAGCCATAATAGACCGCATTCCAATATCAGAGGACTATGTGGTTGTGGCTGGAATTTACGGTCCCATACCCACAAGAGAGGTTTTATCCTCGCCTGAAAAACGTCTAGCCGTAAACAAGTGGGGGAAGCTTACCCTAGAGAAAATCTTGGCTGAGCCTTCCCTGGAGAATTTTTTGGCTTGCTGCCGCGACTTCGCCGAGAAAACAGGATTTGCCACCGAAAGGGTTCGCCGACTATTCAAGGTTGCTGATGAAGCTGGGGCTGTTGGCGCAGCTCAAAACATGGTTGGCGAAGCTGTACACGCACTAGCAACATCGGAAAACGCCGAAAGAGTGGCTCAAGCTTTTAAGCGAGTTCTTCCAGAAGACAAAGTTCTCGTGGCTGATGTGGAGCTTTACGGGGCAAGGCTGCTGGGATAAAATTGGCCGCTAAAAAATTCAAGGTTGTGGCGGTTGGCGGAACCTTCGACGAACTCCACAAGGGACACAAAGCACTGATTTTGAAGGCTTTTGAGGCGGGTGAACAAGTCCTCATAGGCTTGTGCACCGACGAATTTGTAGCTAAAATGAACAAACCCCACATGGTAGCCCCATACGAGGAGCGCCTAAAAGAGTTAAAGAATTTTCTAGAAGAACACGGCTTAACCGAAAGGGCGAAAATTATACCTTTAAACGACGCTTACGGCGTAACACTGCAGAGAGGCTGCCTAGAGGCGTTGGTGGTCAGCCGAGAAACAGAACCCACAGCAAGAAAGATAAACGAGGAAAGAGCCAAACTGGGGCTGGAACCCTTAAACATAATAGTTATAGACATGATTCCATCAGAAAACCACGCGCCCATCTCCACCACGCGAATCCGCAGAGGCGAAATAGACAGAGAAGGTCACCTAATAAAACGATAAACAGCACGGAATTCTGACAGAAAATTCTAGAGAGGGGTATCCAATTTTGCGCTAGGGTGGCAACCCCAAAATTGACGTTTGGCAAGGTAAAAATAAGGCTTAAAACATAACATACTCTCGGGCTTGAAAGGCTAATGCAGAGAACAGGCGTGGCGAAGCTTCCCCTCCACTATGGTAAGGCTCCGAAATGGCTAGTTGTCCGCATGCGAAAACTCGCCAAAGAAATAGTAACCATAATCGTTGATGAGTATGGAACTGGTGAGTTTCTAAAACGCCTATCCGACCCGTTTTGGTTTCAGGCTTTAGGCTGCGTTTTAGGCTATGACTGGCACTCTTCAGGCGTCACAACGGTTGTTACTGGCGTTTTGAAGCAGGCAGTAATCCCAGAAGAGCATGGCATAGCCGTCTGCGGTGGAAAGGGCAAGATTTCACGGCAGACGCCGCTGGAGATTGGGCAAATAGGCGAAAAATTCGGTTTTCCAGAAGGCAAAATTGAAAGCCTCCAATACGCGAGCAAGATGAGCGCAAAAGTGGATAACACGGCTATTCAAGCAGGCTATCAGCTTTACCACCACGCCTTCTTCATGGATGAAAACGGCAGGTGGGCGGTTATCCAGCAGGGCATGTGCCCCCAAGACCGCACTGCAAGACGCTATCATTGGCTATCCGAAAACGTCAAAAACTTTGTTGTTGAACCCCACAACGCCATCGTGGGCGATGCACGGCGCGAAATAGCCCTAGACATGACAGCCAAAGAAAGCGAAGGCTGCAGAAAAGCCTCTGTAGACTTGGCATGCGAACCGCCGAAAAAGCTTATGCGCCTAATAATGTCCATAAGACCAGCCTACCAGAAATCGCTGGAAGACTGGCTTCCAAAAACAGCCCAAACAAGCTGGGCAGACTACCCAATAGACGTCTTATCCATGCCAGCCAACATAAACTGGAAAGCCCTACAACAAGTCTACGAGTTCAAACCCAAAAACTACGAGGAACTTCTAGGCTTTAGAGGAGTTGGCGCCGCCACAGTGAGAGGCTTAGCCCTAATAGCCGAACTCATCTACGGCGAAAAGCCAAGCTGGAAAGACCCCGTGAAATATTCCTTCGCCTACGGTGGAAAAGACGGTGTCCCATATCCCGTGGACAGAAAAGCCATGGACGAGTCCATACAAATCCTTAGAAAAGCTGTGGAAGATGCAAAGCTTGGAGACAAAGAGAAACTCAAAGCCTTGGGTAGGCTTAGGGTTTTCATACCGCCGACGCGTCAATAACTCTAATTATCGACTATTTGCTAATCATGCTAATTTATGCTTAGCAGACAAGCTTCAGTCAAGATAAGTTTATATCTCTGTCTTTAAAATGTGTGGGAAAAATGGTAACAAAAATGCCAAGGATTGCATATGACCATATTGTTAAGCGTTGCAGCTTTCATAGCGAGTTTGCTGCTCCTATACATAGGCTCGAAAAAGATAGTGGACGCGGCCAAACACTTAGCCTCGAGTCTAAACATCCATAAAGTTGTTGTTGGAACAGTTTTTGTAGCTTCTGTAACATCAGCCCCAGAATTCTTCAGCTCAGTTATAGCAGCGCTCTTTGGCTCATCGCAGTTGGCTATTGGCAACATAATAGGCTCAAACATATACAACATTCCACTCATCATAGGCATATGCGGCCTCATCGGCGATTTCAAAATGAAAAACTCCACAATAAACAAGGAATGCCTCTTAATGATAGGGCTAGCAGCCATGCTCATGATTTTCACGATAACAATGGGCATGGTGACATGGTGGATGGGGCTTATCTTTCTGGCTTTATATCCAGCCTTCATATACTATTCCATCCGCAAGGGAAACGGCAACGGAGAATCCGAAAACAAGGCGTGCGAAACACCGTGGAAACCCATAGCTTTCATGGTGCTTGGTGGCACCGCCCTAATAGCTGGCACCTTCCTACTGGTTTACAGCGCCACAGCCATGGCTGAAATTTTCGGCTTAAGCCAATTCTACGCCGGACTAACAATAATGGCGCTTGGCTGTGTAATCCCAGAAACAGCCGTCTCAGTGGCTGCCGCACTGCACGGTGAACAGGAAATATCCATAGGCAATGTTATAGGCGACAACATAATAACAATAACCCTTGTTTTTGGAATAGTCGCACTAATAAGGTCTTTCACTGTAACGCTACGAGAGATTTTGACAACAGTTCCTTTCATGATCCTCGTAACAATTGTCTTGTTCGCCATGAATAGGCGAAGTCACAAAATAACGAGGGCTTGGAGCTTGCTCATGCTGGCAATAGCCGCAGCAGCCTTCATCCTAGAAACCTTCAACCACATAGCCTAGCATCAAACTTCTGGAAAATCTTAAAAGGTTGCTTATTTTTAACTTCTGTTTTGGAAAACATGGAAATTGTTCCTTTGGAGCCATCCCTTGAGCCGCTTTTCTGGAGAACAATAAGCAAAGACATTCCCCACTTCTACTTTTTCGCCTTTGACTGGAAATACAGACGAGATCAAACGAAAATTCTGCTGGCATTAGACGGCGACAAAATTTATGGGATGATGCTGATATACAGAGGAGAAATAGTGAATTTAAGAGGAAGCATTGAAGCCGCAATAGCCCTTCTAGAAAAGTTAGACTTGGAAAAAGTTGAAATTCAAGCTCTTGAAGAACACAAACCTTACATTCTCGAGAAATATGAGCCCACGGCAACGCATAGAATGATGGTTATGCTTCTCCGCAAAGGAGAAGAGAGACCCTGCATAAAACACCCGGTGGTTGGGTTAGATGTTTCTGACGCTGAGCAAATAGCCACAATAATGAAGGCGGCTGACCCGGAATTTTGGGGAGAGGTAACAACCCAAGACATCATTGAAGGCATGAATCGTGGGGCAAAATGGTTTGGAGTAAAAACTGATGGGAAACTTGTTTCTGTAGGAAATGCTTGGACAACAGAGTGGTTAAGCCTAATAGGGATTGTTGCCACAAGCGAGAAACACAGAAATATGGGTTATGCAACTTCAGTGGTTTCAACAATTGTGAAAGAGTTTTTAGCCGAGCAATTCCCTATGATAATTTTTGTAAGAAGCGAAAACGTCCCAGCAATCCATGTTTATGAAAAAGTCGGGTTTAAGCAGTATAGAAAATACTTTTTCATGAGAGGAATCAGGCGCAAGTCTTAGCGGCTTTTTCACTCTTCAACTGTTATTGCTTGTGTTGGGCATGACGTTACACATGCCATGCATGCTATGCAGTCGCTTTCCCGAACGGGAACAGACTTCTGGGTGTCTGGGTATTCTGGAAGCTTCTTAAGCTCGAAGACGTTTACTGGGCATATTTCAACGCAGACGCCGTCGCCGTTACATTTGCTCCAGTCAACCTTAACTTTTGGCATAATCTCACCCTTTTGCCATAAACTTTGGAAGGCTTACCCTTTTATTTTTTTCCACACTCCCCTTTGAAAAGGCAAATGCTTTATCGCAAACCCTCTTAGAAAAATATGGTTTGAAAAGAGCATGTCCAATAAAGGCGAAGAAAAAGGCTCAACCGCAAGCATAAGCATTGAAGATTTAAGCAGAAAACTTGACTTGATAATTAAAAGACTGGAAGCCTTGGAAACCATACTGCTCAGCAACCCAGAATACGCTGAGCTGGCTCCATATCTAAGGTTGAGCCGCTTCGGAGTAGGCCTATACGGAGAGCCGCTGAAGCTGGCTGCAAGACTGAAAACAGCTGAAAAACACTTAAAAAAGGATTGGATTCGCAAAGACGACATTTCCAGATGCATAGTTCAAGCCCTAGCTGTAAACGAGAAACTAAACGTTTCAGCAATAACCCGCCAAGTGCGACGCATGCGGGGAAAAGCCTCAAGGCGAATAATAAGGGAGAGACTAAAACGCCTAGAAAAAGAAGGCGTTGTCCAAAAAACCAAGGGTTACGGAAACGTTTACCAGCTAGCCGAGTGACCGCCCAGCTGACCACTTTTCTCCAGAATAAATAACTCCGTTAACCACACCCTTGATTTTTACGGGGATGTGGAAGCATGAACTGGAATGTAATGCTGGAATATGAGGTTAGGAAAAGCCAGGCAATAGAGCTTGCCCAAAGGCTCCAAAACCGTTAATTGCTTCAAAAGCCAACTAGAAAGGAGGTGAAAAAGATGGCTGAAGAAAAGGAAAGGAAGAAAAAAGAGGAGAAGGAAGACATTGAAGAGCTAAGGGAAGTCTTAAGCGTAGTTTCAAAGGAGGTTCCAGCCCTAATAAAGGGGATAATAGCCAGTGTCTTCTCAGAAGAAGCCGGAAGAGACATGGGAAGGGCAGCCGCCGCCTTCTACAAAGAGCTTAAAGAGGCTGGAATGCCCAACGACGTAGCTGTGAAAATGACTGAGGGTTACATTTCAACCTTCACAAGCTTAGGCGAAGTCATGAAACGCGCCGTGAGCGGAAAAGGCGAGGAAAGCAAAGAGCTGGAAAAGGAAATTTCAAAGCGAATCAAGGAGAAACTGGCTGAAAAAGGCTTAGCGGAAAAAGAAGAGGAAGAAGAGGGAGACGAGGAAGAAGACTAGGATAGACCTGGACCTAACCATGAAACTGCGCAGCATAATCAGCCTAGTTCTTCACGCGACTCGCTTGTTGCTGGGTCTTCTCGCCTTATGGCTGAGCTTCGGCTGGAGAGTGCGAAGGGCGAGAAAAGCCTTCGAGAAAGAGCTTGTCAAAATGGGAATGGCGAAAAAAGACGCGAAAAAGCTCAGCGCTTGGTATTCAAAACTTAAAAACGACATCATGCAAACCGTGAAATCCTACATTTTTGCAAGACGCTAAGCTTTCAAAAAGTCCAAGTATATCTGCGAACAACAATAGGATGAAAAGCTAATTTTGAAGCCTTGCTTTTCCGCGAATTTTATAGCCTCTTCTGTTGGAAAGGCGACTGCGTCTACACCAGCCTTTACGGCTAAGACATCCGTTTCCGCCCTGTGTTTGCCTTTTGGACGCATGCAGCCTAAGGCTAGGGGTTTTTCTGGAAACATAACTCTTGCAGCGGCTAAAACGCGAGCTATGTCCAAGGGTTTAGGCGGCTCCACATGCGCCATTGCTGTTCCATGTATGGGCATAAAAGCAATAATAACGAGGGCTGAGGGCTTATAACGCGAAATCATCTGCAAAGCATGCAGCTCACCCTTCAGCTTTCCGTAGTGGAGCCCAACAATAACATGGGGGACAAAGGGCAAACGGGTTTGACTTAAGGCCTTTAAAGCATTTTCATAATTCTTAACGGTTACGTTAAGGTTGTAGACTTCCCTAATCGTTTCATCCGCCCCCAAAACGTCTATTAAAGCCGCGTCCACCCCAGCCTCCTTAAGCCTTAAAGCCCTCTCGAAATTCACAATTCCAACATGAGCGAAAACCGTCAACCCAAAATCAGCTTTAACCTGCCTAATGGCTTCGACAAATCTGTCCAGCGGAACCGACCCGTCTGGAAGGCAGCCGCCGCTTATTAGGCAGCCCACAGCCCCTTCGCTTTTAAGCTTACCGCATAAACTGTAAAGCTCTTCTGGAGTTCTGGCCGGATACATGGTTTCCAAAACTTTTCCGCCGCAGTGCTTGCACTTTAACGCGCAGCCGCTGCCCGTCACGGAAATTGTTGGAAAATCCCTTGTTGAAGAGCAGAAATAAGCCGTCTTATAATACATGAAGCTTGGTGCATAAAAATGGATTTTTCTGGAAATAGAATTAAATGCGCCGCTGTTTAAGAGGCGGGATAACTCTTCATCGGGCATTTGCCAGATTGCTTCTGGAGAGGGTTGCATTTTCCTCTTTAATAAAGCCTACACGGTAGCTAATAAATCTCGTTTAAAGTATGGCTTGCCCTCTTGTACCTCAGTTCTCGCTTTCCCTTTTCTCTTCTTTATCGTTGGTTATCACTGGAGTAGGTGCTGCCGTTTCCATACTCGCTGCCTTTATGGATTTTGCGATTTTATCCAAGTATCTTTGGAAGCTTAAGGTTCTGAAAACAGCCATGCCTCTATCGGTTATGGCGTAAAGCCTCCTTTTACCAGTGAACCTTTCCTCTACTAGCCCGTTTTTCATAAGCGACTCCAGGTACTGTTCTATCAACGTGCAGTCCATGTTAGTTCTGTAGGCTATACTGTCAATTGTCAAAGGTCTCTTCGCCAGCGCCGATAGAATAGCCTCATAGGTTTCAAGCTTCGACCTTCGCAAATCCTGCACTCTCTCTTAGAGGTTTGTTGGCGCAGATAATGATAAAATATTTATGAATTCAGAATCTTTAGCAGAAGAGCACACTCTGGGCGTGCAGAGTCTTGCCATTAAATTATGGGCTTCCAGAGAAGGTTCGTGTTTCACTGGGCTCAGCCATAGCATTGGGCTTGCTTAGTGGAAAGCTTGACGCCCCGCCTACAACCGCCTATATACTGACCTATCGAAGGGGCAAGTGCATGGCAAACTGTGGATTCTGCCCCCAAGCCAGAAAAAGCCAAGGCAGAGCCGACATGCTTTCGAGAGTTTCATGGCCAGCCTTCCCCACAAAACGCGTCCTCAACGGAATCGAGAAAACTGCAAAAAACGGCGGAATAAAACGCGTTTGTATACAAGCTCTAAACTACCCAGAGGTCTTCGCGCATCTCCAAGCCCTTGTTAGGGCGGTTTCTCAACACGCTGAAGTTCCAATATCGGTTTCATGCCAACCGCTGAACCCTGAAAACATAAGGCGCCTAGCCGAAGCTGGAGCCGAAAGAATAGGCATACCTTTAGACGCGGCGACAGAGGAAATCTTCGACAGAGTCAAGGGCGTAGCGGCTGGCGGACCCTACGAAATGAATAGGCAGCTAGCCCTACTAGAGGAGGCTGTGAAAATTTTCGGAAGAGGCAAAGTTACCACCCATTTTATTGCGGGTTTGGGCGAAACTGAAAAGGAGATGGTGGACATTATTCAAAAGTGCGTTGACATGGGGGTTTTGCCAGCCCTTTTTGCCTTTACACCCGTCGCTGGGACTGCATTAGAAAATCGGAAACCGCCGTCAATTCAACAATATAGGCGAATTCAGTTAGCCCGACACTTAATAGTTCATGGAGCAGCAAGAGCTGAAAACTTCAAATTCAACGAGGAAGGCCGTATAATAGATTTTGGCGTTGAAGAACAAACCTTAAGGCATTTCATCTCGTCTGGAACACCCTTCTTAACCTCCGGATGCCCTGACTGTAATCGCCCCTATTACAACGAGAAGCCAAGCGGTCCAATCTACAACTATCCAAGGCCCATGTGCGCTGAGGAGATTAGAAAAGCTGCGGAGGAATTAACCCTAACCTAGGGTTCTTTTATCTCCAGTTGTGGCGTTGGCGTTGGGATTTTAGGCTTTTGCTTTGTAACCTGTTCCACTATACGCCAGAAATCCTCTTCGGTTAAGCCCTTCCGCAGTTCCTTCATCAGCTTCTTAATCTGATAAAAGGTCATTTGGGTTCCACCCTTGTCTAGGCTTTCCTGCATGCTTCGGATTCTTCTGACTATTTCCTCTATTTGCCAAGGCGTAGCCTTTATCCCAGCAGCCTCCAAACGCTTTTCAACCAGCTGTCTTCCACCACTACGCCCAATGTAAAACTGCGTTTCTCGCTCAATCATTTCCGGTGGGAACGGCTCGTATATCAGCGGATGCGCTAGCATCCCTCCAACGTGTTCGTCAACTTCATAGGAAAAGGCGTTTTCACCAACTATCGGTTTATGAAACTGGATTGGCAAGGCAAAGCTTTTTTCCGCCTGCTGTGCAAGTCTATAAAGCTTTTTCATGTTTACGCCTGTGTCGATGTTATATAAAATTTCTAGGGCAACGACAACCTCTTCCAGCGGGGCGATTCCAGCCCTTTCTCCAAATCCGACTATACACGTGTGCACGTAGGCAACGCCTTCCTCCACGGCGGCTAGAGTGTTTGCGGTTGCCAAGCCAAAATCGTTATGGCAGTGAATGGAAAGCGGCACCTCCTTTTTGAGGGATTTTTGCAGTCCATCCCTAACATGAAAAACCAAGTAGCGTGTTGACAAGGGCCTCAGAAAACCCACAGTGTCCGCAATCACAAGTCTATCCGCGCCAGCCTTCACCGCAGCCTCAAAAATCTGCAGAATGTCAGGCAAGGGGGTTCTTGAGGCGTCTTCCAAAACAAGGTCTACTGTGACGCCGTGCCTTTTAGCATATTCTATGCATTCAACCGTGTTTTTAAGAACTTGCTCCTTCGACATTTTAAGCCTATACTGAAGGTTAAGCCCGTTAAATGGAGTAAAAATTGGAATTTCCTTAACGCCGCAGTCAAGGCATGCTTCAATGTCGCTTTTTACGGCGCGGGCTGAGGCGGCTATGCTGGCTTGCTGAAAACCCTCATTGGCTATCTTTTTAACAGCGTTCTTTTCCTCCTCCGACAACGCTGGAAAACCAACGGTTATAATGGAGACTCCTGCCTCGTCCAGCAACTTAGCCAATTTAACCCTTTCTACATAGGTTAAAAACACTGTTGGAGTTTCAACGCCCTCCCTTAGGGTTTCATCCCAAATGTAAACCCTTTCCGGAAGCCTTGGCGGAAGATTTTTCCTCAAACGGTTATAATTGGCGATTAACCCTTGAGCTTCAAGCTTTTTAAATATTGTTTTCCGCATGGCATCACATTCCAATAAGCAAGAGACCAACGCATTTATTTTAACAAGGCACTTATATAAGAATTAAGCATTTTAAAAATTCTTGTAAACCGGAAATGCTAAAGAAAATGTGGGAAAATTATGGACTTGTTTGAAGCTATAGAGAAGAGGAGAAGCATAAGAAAGTTCAAGCCCCATCCAATACCCCAAGAAGATTTGAAGAAAATTCTTGAAGCGGGACGACTAGCCCCTTCTGGCGGAAACCGCCAGCCATGGCAGTTTATAGTTGTAAGGAACGCGGAAACCAAAAAGGCTTTGGCAGCCGCGGCAAACAATCAGATGTTTATAGCTGACGCTGACACGGTTATCGTGGCTTTAGGAGACCCCAAAGCGTCGCCTACAAAACTTCCCTACACGCTTTCGGCAACAAGAATCCCTTACAAGCAAGATCCGATGATTGCGGTTGAGCACATGGTTTTGGCGGCAACAGCTCTTGGTTATGGAAGCTGCTGGATCGGGGCCTTCAACGAGGAAGAGGTTAAGAAAATTCTTAAGGTTCCAAAGGACATGGCGGTTATAGCCCTTCTTCCGGTTGGGGTTCCGGATGAAAATCCGCCGCCAAAGCCTAGAAAAGCCTTCAGTGAAGTGTTCTTTAAAGATTCCTACGGTGTCCCTTTAGAGCTTTAAAGCCTGTGTTTCTTGAAAATTTAAATTGTAAATGTCGACAATACTTGTTGAGGTGTCTTTGTTGGTTGAGGCGCCTGTGGAAGATAAGCGAATAACCCTTAAAGAGGCTGCTAAGCTTGTTCCAGACGGGGCCCATGTCTTCTGGGGAGGCTTTGGTTTTCAGAGGCCTCCAATGGCCTTTGCCCACGAGCTGGTTAGACAGAAGAAGCGGAACCTAACAATTTACACTTGCGGCTCAGAGATGGATATCGACATTCTCTGCGGAGCCTATGTTGTTTCACGTTTCGAGCTGGCTTTCTTCGCCATAGAAGGCATTGGTTTGGCTCCCAACATTCAGCGGAGAATCCGTGAAGGGGCCGTGGAAATCGAGGATTACACGAATCTGGCGATGGCTTTGCGTTTTCTAGGCGGCGCCCTTGGCGTTCCATTTATGCCATTAAAAAGCATGCTTGGAACAGACTTGTTGACGAAGAAAAAGTTCAGAGAGAAAAAGGCTGAGGTGATAACTTGTCCATTTACTGGCGAAAAAGTTGTGCTTGTGCCCTCAGTGCGTCCAGACTTCAGCATAGTGCACGTTTCCCGTGTGGACAGGGAGGGCAACGCCCAAATAGACGGCATCAAAGGTGAAGATGTGGAAGGCGCTAGGGCTGGCAAAAAAGTAATTGTTCTAGCCGAAGAAATAGTGGACACGGAGTTTATCCGCTCCCAACCAGACCAGACGGCCATTCCCAACATTTACGTGGATTATGTTGTTGAGTGCCCGTGGGGCGCCTACCCCATGATGGTTTACAACTATTACGACTATGACATGGAGCATGTGCGCATGTACTATCAGCAGTGCAAAACGGAAGAGGGATGGCAAAAATACTGTGAAGAATACATAACGGGGGTTGAAGACCACATGGAGTTTCTCAAGAAAATAGGGTTTGAACGCCTCATGAAGCTTAAAGCCAAAAAGCCTTTCCCATACTAGGAGGGCGATGAAAGATGGAGAAAGAGAAAAATTACGCTAGGCTGGGCGAGTTCACGACGCTTGAGCTTATGGCAGTATGCGGAGCCAGAGCCATAAAAAACGGCGAAGTGGTTTTCGTTGGAACTGGTTTGCCCATGATTGCAGCGATGCTAGCTAAAAGAACGCATGCGCCTAAAGCCAAAATAGTCTATGAGGCTGGCTTTATTGATTCAAACGCCATAGACATAGCCCTCTCAATAGCCGACTCAAGGCTTGGCTACAGGGCGGCGGCAGCCATAGGCTTAATTGAGACGCTTGGACTGTTGCTACAGGGTGGACATGTTGATGTAGGGTTTGTAGGCGCCGCTCAAATAGACGAGTATGGAAACATAAACACCACCTACATAGGCGACTTCGAACACCCCACGGTGAGGCTTCCTGGAAGCGGCGGTGGAAACGACATAGTCTCATCGGCAAAACGCATCGTAATAATAATGACCCATGAAAAGCGAAAAATGGTGAAGAAACTCGACTACCTAACAAGTCCAGGCTTCCTAGACGGGCCGGGAGCAAGAGAAAAAGCCGGCTTGTTAGGCGGAGGGCCATCCCTTGTGGTTACGAATCTCTGCCAAATGGACTTTGACCCTGAAACAAAGCGGATTAGGCTGGCGACAATTCATCCCGGTGTGACATTGCAGCAGATTATGGAGAACACGGGCTTCAGCCTAATTGTGCCGGAGCATGTGCCAGCAACGGAGCCGCCGACATATGAGGAGCTAGCCATTTTAAGGGCTATAGACCCTCACGGAATTTACATACCAAGGCCATCCCAAGCACAGCAATAGCCCACGTCTACTTTTCCGTTTTATTTTCGGCTTTTGGTTAAGAAAGTATTTTATAGAGTCGTCTAAAATATGTGAAAACCGGTTGTGGAAGCATGGATTTTGAGCTAACGCCAGAACAGAAAATGATAGTTGAAACAGCCGCTGAAATCGCCCGCGACTTTGGTCCAGAATATTGGAGGGAAAAAGACCGAAAACACGAGTTTCCAGAAGAGTTTTGGAAAAGCCTCGTGGACGCCGGCTTTCCAGGCATAGTGATTCCGGAAAAATATGGCGGGGGCGGAATGGGCATGTTCGAGATGCTCTTGGCCATGGAAACGCTGGTTTCAGAGGGCTGTGGACTGGCTGGAGAATGGTTTCTATGCTTGTCCTCGGTTTTCGGAGGCTTATCCATAACAAAACACGGCAACGAAGCCCAAAAAGAGAAGTATCTCCCAAAAATTGCGAAGGGAATGGAGTTCTGCCTAGCCCTAACAGAGCCGGATGCTGGAACAAACACTTTAAACATTAAAACAATGGCCGTTAAAGACGGAAACAACTATGTGATTAATGGGCAGAAAATTTTCATTTCCGGCGCGGACAGAGCCAAGGGGATGCTCCTTGTGACGAGAACAACCCCGGCTGATAAGGCTCCTAAAAGGACGTTGGGCTTGACGCTTTTTCTTGTGGACCTGCCCAATCCCGCCGTTGAAATAATTCCCATAGAGAAGCATGGCATTAACTATTCAAAAACCTTCGAGGTTTACATAAGCGACTTGCGGGTTCCCCAAGAAAACGTTTTAGGCGAGGCGGAAAAGGGATGGTACTTGCTTTTGGACACGCTTAATCCGGAACGCATGTCCTTTTCTGCTGCAGCATGTGGTTTGGGGCTTTTAGCCATAAAAAAGGCTGCGGAATACGCCAAAGAAAGAAGGGTTTTCGACGCTCCCATAGGGGCGCATCAAGCCATACAGTTTCCACTGGCGGAGGCCAAAGCCAAAATCGAGGCTGCGAGGCTTTTGAATTATAAGGCTGCTTGGCTTTACGACCGTGGACAAGAGTGTGGAGCGGAAGCCAACATGGCTAAGGTGGCAGCAGTAGACGCTGGAATTCAAGCGGTTTACCATGCCATGCAGACTTTCGGCGGGTATGGCTATGCTGTGGAATACGACGTAGAAAGATGGTGGAGGGAGATAAACCTCATAAGACTAGCGCCAGTCACCCATCAGATGGCTTTAGCCTTCATAGGACAACATGTGCTAGGGCTGCCAAAATCCTATTAGACATTTAAAGCGCCTAAAATGGTGGGATATGCTGGGCTTTACAAAAAGTCATGGACTGCTGGTTCTGGCCAGCTTCGGCTTCAGTTTCATCCTTGTTTTTTCAACAATGCTTAAAAACGTTGGAGTTTCAAGCCTTCAACAGGTCTTTTACCGCGTAACGTTGGCTCTTCCCTTAATATTTTTGCTGATTAAGGGAAAATTTAAGCTTGAAAAGGGAGACTTGCAATATTTTGTTTTGATAGGCTTAGTCTTTTCAGCTTTCCTTCTGTCAGCTTTAACGTCAATTGTTTTCGGCTGCCCCATTGCCGTTTCTGTAGCTTTAATTTACACGCAACCCCTTTTTACGGCTTTGCTGGCCGCCCTTTCTGGGAAGGAAAGGCTAACACTTAAAAAACTTATCATTGTAGTTGTCGGATTTTTAGGAGTTTTGCTCGTGAGTGGAGCACTCACAGAGCCTTTATCAAACCTTAATGTTACGGGTGTAGGCTTCGCCTTTACCGCAGGATTTCTCTACGCTGTTTACCTTTATCTTAAAAGGGTTAGGAAAACGGGTTATACACCTCTTCAAGCATTGTTTAACACCTTTATGTTTTCAGCCCTCTGCACGGTGTTTTTAGGTTCAGTGCTTAGGCTTTTCATAGCAAACCCGGGTTTCGTGGGCTTTTCAACGCCTAACCTACACCAGTTTGCGTTGTTGTTTTTGTTTGCCGCTTTCAGCACGGTGTTTCCCTATGGCTTATTAAACTATGTAAAACCAAGCGAGGTTTCGCCAACAACGGAGGGAACAATTCTGCTTTTAGACCCTTTGCTTCACAACTTATGGGCGGTGCTCATTTTCCAGCAATACATTCCACCAATTCGCTACTTTGGCGTAGGATTAATCCTTCTCAGCGCTGCAGCGATGTTAAGAGTTAAGGGCGGTTAAACTCTTTAGCCAGTGTTTAAGGGGGCGTTAGCAATCGGGAATGTTTTAGATTGGCTTATGCTACATATGCAACGGCTCTTATTCACCAAAAGTTATATTTGAAAGCGTAAGGCTAAGGCTTTTCTCAAGCGTTCGGAGAAGGCTTTAATGCCAAATCCCAAAATATTATTGAAGGACGAGCCTGGAAAACGGGTTTTACTCCTCGGCAATGAGGCTATAGCCCGTGGCATTTTAGAAGCAGGCATAGGCGTTGTCACCACTTATCCGGGCACACCAGCCTCTGAAATTGGTGACACGGTTTCCGCCATAGCTGCAGAGGCTGGTGTTTACATGGAATATTCCGTTAATGAGATTGTAGCCGTTGAAGTGGCCGGAGGAGCTGCAAACTGTGGAGTTAGAGCTCTTTCAGCCATGAAGCATGTGGGTTTGAACGTGGCGGCAGACGCGCTGATGACGTTGGCTTACACTGGGGTTAGGGGCGGAATGGTTGTTGTGACGGCTGACGACCCGGAGTGTTACAGTTCGCAGAATGAGCAAGACAGCAGATTTTACGCTTTACTTTCAAATTTGCCATGCCTTGAGCCTTCAAACCCGCAGGAAGCAAAAGAAATGGTGATTTCAGCCGTGGAAATCTCTGAAAAACTTGAGCTGCCAGTCATCTTGCGGACAACCACGCGTGTAAGCCACACGAGGGCAGCTGTCACTTTTGGAAAGCTTGCAAAGCCGCGGTTGAAAGGCGAGTTTGTGAGGGATGTCAAACGTCTGGTTATGGTTCCAGCCCACTCCAGGCCGAGGCATGATGCTCTCTTAAGAAGCATGGAAAAGGCTAAGGAAATAACTGAAACCTCACCTTATAACGCTGTAACCCTAAGGGGCAAAAGCGGAGAGTATGGCCTAATCTCATCAAGCTCAGCCCACAACTATGCTTTGGAGGCTGCTGGCCTACTAGGCTTAGACGTTGATGTTTTAAAGCTTGGAATGACCCATCCGCTTCCGGAAAAAATGATTGGACAATTCCTGAGGGAACACCGTAAGGTTATCGTTGTGGAAGAGCTTGAACCCTACTTGGAACTTCATGTTAGGGCAATAGCCAAAGACTGGGCGCCTTCCACCGAGATTTACGGCAAAATTGGGCAACAATATTTCCCAAGATCCGGCGAGCTTTCACCACGTTTAGTCCTGAAGGGGCTGGCATCAATAACTGGAAGGGAAACCCCACCGTTCATGGAAGATTTGGATAGGCGGTATGCTGAAACTGTTAAAGAGCTTCCGTCTAGACCGCCGATTTTGTGCGCCGGCTGTCCCCACAGAGCTTCCTTCTACGTTATCAGAAAGGTTGCCGGTGAAAAGGCTGTCTGCGCAACGGATATAGGCTGTTACGCCTTGGGGATAGCTCCACCCCTAAACGTTGGCGACATTCTCGTTTGTATGGGCGCGGGGATAGGGACGGCGCAAGGCATAAGCAGAACAACTGGAGCAGCTACAATAGCTATAATTGGAGACTCAACGTTTTTCCATGCTGGTGTGCCTAGGCTTCTAAACGCAGTGTACAACAAGCATCGAGTAGTGGTTATGGTGTTGGATAATTTAACAACAGCTATGACTGGACATCAGCCTCACCCTGGAACTGGCGTCACTGGCATGCAGACTGCCACTGAAAGCATAGCCATTGAAAAGGTGGCTGAGGGCTGCGGCGTTAAGCTGGTTAGAGTTGTTAATCCCTTCAATGTTAGGGAGGCGGAAAAAGCCTTAAAAGAGGCTTTAGATTTTCCGGAAACATCCCTCATCGTTTTCAGGGCGCCGTGTGCCTTGCTGTTTGTGAAGGAGAAGAGGCGGAAAGGCTTGGAGATTGTTCCCTTTAAGGTGGGTGAAAAGTGCACAAACTGTTTGGCTTGCATAAAACTCTTGGGATGTCCAGCCATAATTCTCACAGAAGACAAGAAAACCGTTATAAACGAGAATCTCTGCACCGGATGCGGCCTCTGCGCCTATGTGTGTCCCTACAAAGCCATAGAGCCTGCAAAACCAAGCTAGGAGGAAAAGGGGCTGGATGAAGGAGTTTAACATAGTTTTGGCCGGTGTCGGTGGGCAAGGCATACTTTTGGCCTCGGAAGTTTTAGGGACAGCCGCCCTCAAAGAAGGCTTAAACGTTCGCGTCGGCGAAATCCACGGCATGGCCCAGCGGGGTGGAGCTGTTGTCTCCACGGTTAGGATAGGCGAGAAGGTTTTATCACCGCTGGTTTTAGAGGGAAATGCGGACATAATTTTGGGATTTGAACCCTTAGAGGTCCTAAGGAACATAAGATATGCCTCTGAAAAAACGCTTATAGTTGTTGGAGACGAGAGAATTCCGCCGCCGGGGCTCACTTTGAAAGGCGAAAGCTACCCGCCGATGGAGGAAATACTGAAGAAACTGAAGCTTTTTTCCAAAAATGTTATAGTCGTTGAAGCGTTAAAACTGGCCAAGGAAGCTGGAAGCGCTATAATGCAGAACAGCGTATTGCTAGGCGCCTTATCAGCAACGGGAAAACTGCCGATAAAGAAGAAAAGCCTAATTGAGGCTTTGAAGGAGCTTGTTCCGGAGAAATATGCAGAAATGAATGCTAAAGCCTTTGAGCTTGGCTACAAATACGTCGAGAAGACTTTGAAACATTAAAATCTTCACCTTTCGGTTTCAGCCTTCTCCTTTATCGCCTTCAATATGTTCTTGAATATTTTCATGTCTGAAACGTTCACTATTGGAATTTGGAGGCTTTTGTCCACCTCGTAGATTTTCTCATATTTGGGAAATTCTGCATAGCAGATTTGGCTTATGGGGAACTCCCGATTTTTCAACTCGTGTTCAAAGGATTTCTCGTAAACTTCTAGGCACAGCAGATATCCGTCTATCCAGTAAAGCCTATTCGCTCCGTATGTGGTGGCGCACCATGTAATGTCGCCCACGGCGCGCTTGTCTAAGCCTAGGATGCTAACCTTTTTTGTTGTTGCAATCTCCACATCCATGCGGTTTCACCCCTTAAACGGAGTGTTCAACACTTCTTTAACTCTACTGCTTATTTTTGGTCCAAGCCCATAAACTGTTTTGGGCCATTCGTCAACGTTTAGGAAGGCATTTAACGGTGTCTGATAGGATTTAAGGATTGCTATGGCCTTCTCCCTCCCAATGTTGGGCAAACTTGCCACAAAAAATATTTGGGCTTCCTCCACAGTCTCGCACTTCTTGACAGGATGCACTGTTGGAACGCGCTTTTCAACAATTTGCTCCTGACGGGCTGCAATGTAGAGAAAATCCACAGTTTCCTTGTAGGAAGTAGTGTTCACTATGGCTATGCCGTTTTTAGCCAAATTAAATAGGGCCCCCCACACGGCTTCAGGCTTTATTCTGCTGAACTTGTAGATTATTGGCATATAGCCTTCAAGAAGGATTAACGCCTTAGGATAAGCCTCTTTAAGCTTGAAAAGCTGCTCGAACAAGTAGCGGTGCGTAAGCGTGTAGACAAAGTCTTGAACCCTTTTCCGCTCCACCGCACAAACATCAGAAAGAACATAGTCGCCCTTCTCTAAGACTTCAATTTTCACGTTTACGCCACGCTCCCTAAGCCCCTTAACAACCTTTCCGGCGCTGCTGGCCTCCCGGCTATCCACAATAATTGTTGGCTCCTCCTCGCCGCCTTTCTTTTCCCTCAAGTATGGTAACAGCGTTTCAGCCCCAGACATAGTATCAACTCTAACTTGTATGCTAACTCTAGCTGCTATTTTCCCTTGCGGTTCTAAACCGCTTTTAAAGGTATAGTAAACTTGCTCTAAACAATATAAATGGTCAGCTTTTAACCTTGAAATAAAAAGGAGGGATGGATGTTATTGCAGTCCCTTTTTGGTTATCTCTTTCACGATGCCGGCGGCAATGGTTGTGCCCATGTCTCTAACGGCGAATCTTCCAAGCTCCGGAAACTCCGCGTAGGTTTCGATGGATATGGGGCGTAATGGCTCCATCCGCACCAGTGCAGCATCTCCTGTCTTTAAGAATGAGGGCTTCTCCTCGACAACCTGGCCTGAACGGGGGTCAATTTTTCTTATGAGCTCCGTGAATCTGCATGCCATTTGCCCAGTGTGATAGTGGAGCACCGGCGTGTAGCCAGCCGCTAGAGCCGTTGGGTGATATATCACGATTATTTGGCCTATGAACTCTCTTGCCACTGTTGGCGGGTTTGAAACATGACCACAGACGTCTCCTCGGCGTATGTCTGTTTTCGCTATACCCCTAACATTGAATCCAATGTTGTCGCCAGGCTCAGCCCTTGGAATTCTTGTGTGGTGCATCTCTATGGATTTGACTTCGCCTTGCTTGTTCGCCGGCATAAATATTACCGTGTCCCCTTCCTTAAGGACACCTGTTTCAACCCTGCCAACGGGCACTGTGCCAACACCTGTTATGCTGTAAACGTCTTGAACTGGTATTCGCAGCGGCTTGTCCAAAGGCTTCGGCGGAACCTCAAAAACGTCTAAAGCGTCGAGGAGGGTTGGCCCTTTATACCATGGCATTTTGTCGCTTGGCTTGACAAGGTTGTCGCCTGTCCATCCAGAAGTGGGAACGAATGGGATTTTTTCAACCTTATAGCCGACCATTCTAAGCATTCGGCTAACTTCGTTTTTCACCTCGTTGTAACGCTCCTGGCTCCAGTTCACCGTCGGGTCATCCATTTTGTTAATAGCTACTACAAGCTGGTTGACACCCAAGGTGAAAGCCAAGAAAGCGTGCTCGCGGGTTTGTCCGCCGGGGCCTATGCCCGCTTCAAATTCGCCCCTCTTGGCGGAAACGAAGAGGATGGCGCCGTCGGCTTGGCTTGCACCAGTAATCATGTTTTTAACGAAGTCTCTATGGCCTGGCGCGTCGATAATTGTGAAGTAGTATTTCTTGGTTTCAAATTTTAGAAACCTCAGGTCTATTGTTAAGCCTCTCTCCCGCTCTTCTTTAAGGTTGTCGAGTATCCAAGCGTACTTGAAAGTTTCCTTGCCAAGCTTCCGCGCTTCTTCCTCATAGGCTTTTACAGTCCTTTCGTCAACAACCCCAGCAAGGTAAAGCATGTGCCCTGTAGTCGTTGATTTTCCATGGTCCACATGGCCCATTATCACTAGGTTCAAGTGAGGTTTTTCCGGCCTACTCATTTCTTCTCCTCCATATTTTAAGCCTAAATTTCCCCTATTTTTAGTGGATTCGTTTACACAACTGTTCATTCAATTATTTTAAGTTTATGATAAGAGCGTTTGAAATTTCTCAGCTTTTCGAAACGGATATTAGAGCTGTTTTTGAATATGGTTTTGGATGTGTACGGTTTATGCCTACAAACTTGCCAGCGGAAGCCAAGCGCAAGTGGGCTGAAGTTTCAGCTTGCCGAAGCCCTAGGGAAAAGCTTCGGCTTATGCAGGAATTTCTAAGCCTTGTTCCGAAGCATAAGGGGACAGCTAAACTCTGCGCGCAGGTTAAGAAGCAGATGGCTGTTTTGCGGAGGGAAATCGAAGAGGGAAAGCATAGAAAAACCGGCAGGGGTGGGCCTAAATTTTTCATAGAAAAAGAAGGCGCAGCCCAAATAGTCCTTTTGGGATTGACGAATGTTGGGAAAAGCAGCTTTCTAATGGCGGCAACAAACGCGAAGGTTGAGGTTTCACCCGCGCCGTTCACCACTAAGGAGCCTGTTCCCGGCATGCTCCCCTATGAGGATGTGCTGTTTCAAATTGTTGAGGCTCCAGCCTTGATGGAAGGAGCAGCGGAGGGGAAAGCTTGGGGGCTTCAAACATTAGCTTTGGCTAGGAACGCCGACGGCTTGATACTTATGGTGGATTTGACACAAAATCCATCTGAACAATTGTCCACAATCCTTGGAGAGTTGGAGAAAACGCGGATATTGGTTAGCAGGCCTAGGGCGCGGGTTGAGATTGAAAGGAAGTTTATAGGCGCCGGTTTACGCATAATCGTTTTTGGAAAGCTTTTAGACTGCACCTTTAAGGATGTTGAGGAGCTCCTTAAAAGCTATAGGGTTACAGACGCTGTTGTCAAAATTTATGGCGAAGCAACCCTAGACGAGGTTGAAGACGCCGTTTTCGAAAGCACAGTCTACAAGCCAGCCATAATAGTTGCAAACAAAATTGACGTAGAGGGCGCAGAGGCAAACCTAAAAACCCTAGAAGATTACGTAGGAGGGCAACTTCCCATAATTGCCATTTCATGCAAGACCGGGCGTGGCTTAGACAAGATTGGAGGCTTCCTCTTTAAGGCTTTAGATTTAATCCGAGTTTACACTAAAGAGCCGGGTGAGAGATACCCATCGCAGAAGCCCTTTGTTTTGAAAAGGGGGTCAACGGTTTATGACTTAGCAAGGAATATTCACAGCGACTTCAGTAAGAACTTCGCCTACGCAAGAGTTTGGGCTAAACGCCTGGTTTTCAGTCCGCAAAAGGTTGGCGCTACATTTACATTGGAAGATGGAGATGTCGTTGAAATCCACACGAAATAACGCCTAGAGAAGGCTATCTTGAAGCCATGGCTATTCTTTCCAATTCGTGGCGTTTTGAAACAGCATAACTTTTCATGTCATTGTTCGCCGCCAAGATAAGCTCCTCCGCCAAGCACTCCTCAATGGAACGAGGATTATGCATAGCTGCTTGCCTTGCGCCTTCGCATATATACCTTAAAGCCAGGTCAACTCTTCTCTGGGGTGAAACATCCACGGACAAGTGGTAAACAATTCCACCATAAGCTATGCGCGTTGTATCCTCGCACGGCGCGGAATTTTCCACAGCCCTGACAAGAACCTCTATGGGGTTTCTTCCAGTGCGCAAATGGATAATTTCAAAGGCATGTTTAACGATGTTTATGGCTTTAGCCTTTTTACCCGCATTTTTCCCTGGACGCATGAGGTTGTTTACGAGCCTTTCCACAATGTTTACGTTTGCCTTTCCAAAACGTTTGTGCTCATGGCGTCCCATAGTGTGGGGTATAACAACGGGCTTAAGCGAAATATACCTCTTTAAACCAGGATCCTTAACCTCAACTTCTTTGAAGCTCCATTTACCGAAAAGCTTTATCTCTTTTTCTTCTTCCTTTTTCTGTTCTTTGCTCAAGGTTTTCACCGCATCGGCTTCTGTTTTCTTCCAAGCACAAGCTCTTTTAATGAAACCCCGTTAACCATTATGACTTTCCAGCGCACTCCCGGAATGTCCCCCATGCTTCTTCCACGGGAACCGCCGATTCCTTCCACAATTACCTCGTCATGTTCATCGACGACATTGAGGGCGCCGTCTCCCGGGAGGAAGGCCGTTATAACCTTCCCATTCTTTATAAGCTGTGTTCTTACACATTTTCTAATGGCGCTGTTAGGCTGCTTGCTTTCTACCCCCACCTTCTCTAAAACTATGCCCCTAGCCATGGGCGCGCCTTCGAGGGGGTCTGCCTTAACATCCAAGCCCAGCATGCGCCTTTTATAGTACATGCTACTCCAACGGAACTTTTTCCGTTTTTCAGCCAGCTTTCTTGCCGCGAACTCGCCCCTTGGAGATTTCGAACCCATAGCGTCCGTTTTCCTCTCGCTACGTCTAATCACAAATCTAATATTTAAACTGAACGTGGCGCCACACGCAGAAAACCTAGAGGGGGGAGGCTTCTAATGGCTTGAAAACGCTCCAAAAAATAAAAATTCTAAGGTGGAGCTAGCTTAATGCTGTTGGGAGAGCCCTCCAAAATGGCTTGCTGGAGACTGTTGAAGCTTGAAACCCATAATGCTTACATGAACATGGCGATAGACGAGGCTATATTAAACGCGAGAATTAAAGGACTTGTGCCCAACACCGTGAGGTTTTATCGCTGGAGCCCATCGGCAGTCTCCATAGGAAAATTTCAAAAAATAGAGAACGAAGTCTATTTGGAAACCTGCCTAAAACACGGCGTGGACGTTGTTAGACGCATAACTGGCGGCGGCACAGTTTATCATGATGCTGATGGCGAAATAACCTATAGCATAGTAGCAAGCAAAGAAGACTTAGGCGCCAAAGACATAGCAGAGGTTTACTCAAAAATTTACGCCGGGATAATTGAGGCGCTGAAAATTCTTGGGTTAAAGGCGGACTTCAATGAAGGCGACGCAAGGGCTTGTCCCAACCTAACAGTAAATGGGAGAAAAATCTCTGGAAGCGCCCAGTGCCATAAAGCCGGCATGGTTCTACAACATGGCACTGTGCTGGTGGATGTCAACCTTGAGAGAATGTTCAGTTTTTTGAAGGTTCCATGGGCAAAAACATGCATGGAAGTCGTCTGCGTAGCCAAAAACAAAATAACCTCGATAAACACTGAGCTTGGAAGGGCGGTTCCACTTGTGGAAGTATATCAAGCCTTAGCCGATGGCTTTCAAAAAACGCTTAAAACAAGACTTAGAAGTGAAGAGTTAACAGCCTACGAGAGAGAACTCGCCGAAAGGCTTTACAGAGAAAAGTATATCACCGCAGACTGGAACATGCACGGAAAGGAGCCTACGCTGGTCAGTTAAGCCGAATAAGGTCGCGATTTAGAAGGTTAACCTCTTATAGAAGAGTTTCGAAAAGGCAAACAACAGATGCCAATTTTAGCGTTTTTCTATTCGCCATCTTACCCCTTGAGGTGTATCCTCAACTATTATCCCCATAGCCCGCAGCTGCTCCCTAATCTTATCGGCAGTCGCCCAGTCTTTGGCTTTTCTGGCCTCCTCCCTCCTTCTAATGAGCCCCTCCGCTTCAGGTGGCAGCTTCTCCACGTGAAT
>Ga0185307_1000386_pt1 | contig 28435 bp, 29 predicted proteins | sample LHCtaG_FD_128010 | JGI IMG/M metagenome (GOLD analysis project Ga0185307, IMG submission 128010) | Hot spring microbial communities from Little Hot Creek, USA to study Microbial Dark Matter (Phase II) - LHC4sed_matched (SPADES... | ecosystem: Environmental > Aquatic > Thermal springs > Hot... | reverse complement strand
AATGGGTGGAAGTAGTAGACAAAATATCATAACCTTAAGCGTGCATGGTGGTTTCTCCGATTGCAAAATGAATGGCCCATGGTTTCCGTGGTTGTAGTCAACTTTAAGGGAACAAGCCAGCTTGAGAAGTGCTTAAGCTATTTATTAAGGACAAAATATCCCCGCTATGAAGTTATTGTTGTAGATTGCCTAACCGAAAATTTGGCAACGTGGATTAGGCGGCGTTTTCCAACAGTAAAATTTATCCACTATGACTATGATATTGGACCATCCGCCTCCCACAACGTTGAAAGACATGTTTTAAACCCGTACAGCAAGTATTTGGCATTCATCGACAACGACACTTATGTAACTGAAGACTGGTTAACTGAGCTTGTAAAAGTTATGGAAGGCGACGAGAAAATAGGCGTTGCACAAGCAAAAATATTGGCAACATGGAACAGCAGTCTCATGGATAACGCTGGATTGGCAATTGACGCTTTGGGAACATGGTACACAACAAGAGGCCTTAAAGCAGACGATTTTCAAAACATATTTGAAATTTTCGCTGCGTCCTCCGCTGGATGCCTAGTACTGCGGGAAGTTTTCGAAAAAGCTGGAGGCTTCGACCCCGACTACTTTATCTATGATGATGATACGGACTTTTCCTTCAGAGTTAGATTGCTCGGATACAAAATAGTGTTTGTTCCATCCGCCGTGGTGTTTCATGACGGAGAACCCATGAGGGCTTTGAATCCAAGGAAACTGCGGCACTCGGTTAAAAATAGGATTTGCACAATGATTAAAAACTATGAATTAAGAAACCTCTGGTGGCGATTTTCCCTATACTCGGCCTTAGCCTTTTTAGCTGGAGTCAGCTTTATGATAATGGGACGCCCTCTAGAGGCTAAAGAAACTCTTAAGGGCTTTAGCTATCCCCTACTAAATATTAAGAAGTTATGGAGGAAAAGGGTGGCTGTTCAGTCTGCCAGAAAGGTTAGAGACGCAGAGCTTTTCCGGCATGGTTTTATCAGAAACGATATTCGCGCAACTGTTTCAGACATTAGATTAAAAGCGGGGCACTTCCTATAAATTAATCTTGGCAAGCCAACTTGTAGGAGTTAAAGGAATGACGTTCCTAGAGTGCAGCGCTTGTGGTTCAAAATTTAATGGTTATCCGCCAAAGTGCCTATGCAGCAAGTGTGGTGGTATCCTGGAGTATAAGTATGATTATGAAATGTTTAAGACTGCAAAGTTTGTGGGGCGTTTTTCCTTTTGGCGTTACAGACACTTTATGCCAGAGGTTAGAAACGTTGCCTCCATGGGGGAAGGCGGGACCCCCATTCACAAAACGCGGAGGTTAGCCAAAAACGTTGGGCTGACCAACGTCTATTTTAAAGATGAAACCCGAAACCCCACAAACTCTTTTAGGGACAGATGCGCCGCGTTGTTGGTTTCCAACGCCTTGGATTTGGGTTATAAATCGGTTGTCTGCGCCACAAATGGGAACATGGGGGCTTCTTTGTCCGCCTACTGTGCAAAGTTTGGGCTTGTCTGCCATGTTGTGGTTCCAGAAAGTGTGGATGTTGGAAAACTTGCTCAAATGCTCATTTATAATGCCGTAATCGAAGAATTTGGCGAGATAGTTGACGAATCCTTGGAGAGGGCTGAGGAAATAGCAATGGAAACAGGCTGGTATCAAGGTTCAGTGGAACTAAACCCTTTAGCGTTGGAGGCGCTGAAAACCATAGCCTACGAGGTTTTCGAACAGATTGGTGTTCCAGAATGGTTAGCGGTTCCCATGGGAAGCGGCGGAACATTATATGCCATATGGAAGGGATTCAAGGAACTTGAAAAGGCTGACAAGGTGGACACTCTTCCTAAAATGGTTGGCGTCCAAGCTGAAGGATGCTCGCCAATAGTTAATTCCTACCTTCGGAAGATACCAAAACCAGTCTTAAAATCGAAGCCCTCAACTCACGCCCTCGCCATCTTAGTTAAAAATCCCACCTATGGAGGCTTTGCACTCCAAGCCATAAAAGAGTCGAGGGGATTGGCGGTGGCGGTCTCCGATGAAGAAATTTTCTCGGCGGAGCGGGAAATGGCGAAATTTGAAGGAATCTTCGCCGAACCAGCAAGCGCCGCAACTTACGCCGCTGTTAAAAAACTTGTAAATCAAGGTTTAATGGACGCGTCGGACAAAATTGTGTGTTTGATAACTGGAAGTGGACTTAAAGCAACAGATGTTCTACAAGCCTTAACGAAGAAGAGAAAGACAGCACTTGTCGGATTAGAGTTAAGCACAAAAGAGAAAATATTGAGAATCGTAAGCGGAAGAGATGCCTACGGCTATGAGCTATGGAAGGAGCTTGGAAAAATCATGACCAGAGCCGCCGTTTACCAACATCTAAAGGAACTTTCAAAGAAAGGCCTCATAACAAGCTACAGCAAGGAAGGGCGAAAATTTTTTAAAATCACCAAACGCGGAAAAGAAGTTCTTCGGGCATTCGACGACCTAAAGCTTCTTCTGTAATAATTTTTGCAAGTTCATTGCAATAAATTAAAATAGTTAAGTTATTACTATACTATCTTCAGATGGTGTAGAAGATGTCTCTTAAAACGTCAAACCTTACGAAACAGTTGAGTGTCATAGGAGTTTTTACAGCGCTTGTTTGCGTGGCCACAATCAGTTTCACAGTTTATGTGCCCAGCACGAGGGGCTACTTTAACATTGGCGAGACTATGGTTTACACGGCAGCTTTGCTTTTCGGCCCTTTTGTGGGGGCCTTTGCTGGCGGGGTTGGCTCAATGCTGGCGGACATTTTTCTCGGATATTATTATTATGCCCCTGCAACGCTTATAATCAAAGCTGCGGAAGGATTTGTTGTCGGCTTTCTTAGTCGAAAGGGATATGCCCTCGCTAAGTCTTACACTAAACGTGAGTTGAAGTTTTTCACTTCTGAAATGGGGGTTCTTGTCGGAATGCTTGTCAGTCTTGTGGGCTTCCTCTACTACAGCGGTTTTGTGGAACTCTATTCTAGCATGTTTTCCGCCGAAAATCCAGCTTCAACGATTTTTATTCCCGCCGAGTTTTGGTTTGGAATAGGAGTCTTCGCGGTTTTACTGGTAGCGGCTCTCGCCTTTGTTTCTGAACCCGAATTCGGCTTTGCGATTGTCTCATGCATCCTTGGAGGGTTATTGATGGTTTTCGGCTACTTTCTTTATGAACAGCTCTTTCTCGGAGTCTTCGCCTTTGCCGAAGTACCCGTAAACATTGGGCAAATGACGATTGGGTTGATCGTGGCAACCCCCATAGTGAGAGTTGTTAAGCGTGCTTTGCCACAGCTTAAAAGCCAACTTTAATCCTTAAAGCGAAAAGTGAAGGGTGGAAAAATGAAACTGCCGCTTGGAAAAGTTCCCGTTGAAATTTTAAAAGAAATCGTGTTCAAGAACCTGGGGGCAAAACGCCAAGAAGTTGTTTTAGGGCCTTCCGCCGGCTTTGACGGCGCTGTAATAGACATCGGCGATAAATCCCTAATAGTCTCCATGGACCCAATAACCGGAGCCATCGCGCAGATAGGATGGCTTGCAGTCAACATCAACGCCAACGACATTGCAACTTTTGGCGTTAAACCAGCATTTTTCTCCTCATGCATCCTTCTCTCAGAGAATGCTGATAGACAAATAGTAGAAGCCATATGTTCCCAAATGGATAAGGCGTCAAAAGCGCTGGGAATGGCCATAATAGGAGGACACTGCGAAGTTACACCGGGGCTTGTTAGCCCAATAGTTATAGGATGTGCCATGGGAATTGCTGAAAAAGGAAAATATGTTACAGCTGGAGGAGCTAAAGCCGGCGACAAGCTGATTCTGACTAAAAGTGCTGGAGTTGAAGGAACCGCTATACTTGCAACAGAACATTATGAACTGTTACGTGAAAAAGGAGTCAGCGCAGAACTATTAGAGTCGGCACAGAAATTTTTTGAAAAAATAAGCGTTGTAAAAGATGCTGTTCTAGCCTTTGAAACCGGCGGCGTAAATGCCATGCACGACCCGACGGAAGGCGGTGTTCTCGGAGGCATCCACGAAATGGCTGACGCTTCAAACCTCGGCGTAAAAGTTTTTGAAGAAAAAATTCCAATAGCCGAAGAAACAATCAAAATTTGCAATTTCTTCAAAATAGACCCCCTTCAATTGATAAGCTCTGGAGCCCTACTCATAGCCTCAAAAGATGGATTCGCAGAAAAAATTGTCCAAAGACTAAGAGAACAAAACATAGCGGCTTCTATAATAGGAGAATTTCTCCCCTCTGCAAAGGAGCGCTTGATAATCCGCGAAGGTGGAACGGCAGAGGCTCTTCCACGCCCGGAAAGCGACCATTTATGGGTTGCCTTAGCAAAACACAGATAAACATATCGCATAACCAATAATCACTCAAACAATCTGGTTTCAATGGGAGCGAAACGCCATTGAATTCTCACCTCGGAAGAGTCTTCATAACAGGTGGGGCCGGCTTTATAGGAAGCCACCTCGTTGATAAGCTATGCCAAAACCATGTTGAAGTTGTGGTTTTTGACAACCTTAGCGCCGGAAGAATGGAGAACCTTAAAAAATGGCTGGGGGCGCCCAACTTCAAGTTTGTGATGGGCGATCTTCTATCTCCCGAAAAGGTCTGGAAAACCTTGGATGGATGTGAAACGGTTTTCCATTTAGCGGCGAACCCCGAGGTCAGAGTTAGCTCAGAGAATCCTAAAGTCCATTACGAACAAAATGTGCTTGCAACCTTCAATTTACTTGAAGCAATCCGCAAAGTGGGCAGTGTAAAAGCCCTAGCTTTTGCTTCCACCTCAACCGTCTATGGCGATGCGTTGGAAATTCCAACCCCCGAGGAATACGCTCCCCTTAAGCCTATTTCGGTTTATGGCGCTTCAAAGCTTGCCTCAGAAGCCCTAATAATAAGCTACGCCTACACTTATGGTTTTAAAACAGTGATCTACAGACTTGCAAACATAGTTGGCTCAAGAGCCCGGCACGGGGTAATCTGCGACTTTATAAGAAAACTTAGGGAAAACCCTAAAAAGCTTGAAATACTTGGAGATGGAACCCAAACGAAATCCTATCTACATGTTGAAGACTGTGTAAACGCAATTCTAATAGGCACAAATCTAAGCCGTGAAAAGGTTGAAATTTTCAATGTCGGATCGGAAGACCAGATAACCGTTAAAGAAATAGCAGATATCGTCTGCGAGAAAATGGGCCTCAGCAATGTTCAGTACATATTTACCGGAGGCGTTGACGGGGGGAGAGGATGGAAAGGAGACGTAAAATTTATGCTGTTAAACGTTAATAAACTTAAAAAACTGGGCTGGAAACCCAAATTAAACAGTCGGCAGGCTGTTGAAAAAGCCGTGGAGGAAATCCTGAAGGGAGAATAAACCTGAAGGGTGGCAGTTGATAGGGGAAAAGGAGGCATACCCTAAAGTTTCGATCGTCGTTCCAGTTAAAAACGGAGCGGCGGAAATAAAGGATCTCCTAGAATCCTTAATGCGTGTTGATTACGACAAAGACAAGCTTGAGATAATAGTTGTGGATGGGTGCTCCACTGATAGCACAAGGGAAATAGTTTCACGCTATCCGGTTAAACTTTTAAAAGAGGAGAAACCGGGAGTTAACGCTGCAAGGAATGCCGGCATAAAAAACAGCACTGGGGAGATTATAGCCTTTACCGACCACGACTGTGTTGTCCCAAGGAACTGGGTTAAAAAAATCGTTGCAAGCTTTCAAGATCCAGAGATTGGATGTGTCGGCGGCCAAATCTTAAGGTATAATGACGATTTTCTGGCGCGGTATGCGGATGAAAGCATAATCCCAGTGATGAGGATATTTAAGAAGAAGACGTTAATAGAGAAAATAAGCTCCCCGATTTATTATCCTGTTGGATGCAACTTTGCCGTTAAAAGGGAAGCCGTGGAAAAGACGGGCTTTTTTGATGAAAGATTTGAATACGGCTTTGATGAGTTGGAGTTCGCCGAAAGGGTTTGCGAGAAGGGATACAAGATACTCCTTACCCCTGAAATTTCTGTAAAGCATAAACATCGCTCAACATTGTCGGGGCTTCTGAAGCAGACCTTCCGCTATGGTCAGGGAGGCGGCTTAGTGCCAAAGGTTAAGGGGGTTAACAGCATGCTATCCAAATGGGTTTTGTTAAGCATAGCGTGTTTCGCCCTATGGTTTTTCATAATCCTATCTCTAATGGTCTACATGTTTTTCACATGGTCCACAGAGTACCTTTTCACCCTTTTTGCATTGTTGTTTTTCCCTCTGGTAGGGCTTATGGCATTATACGCCTATAAAACATTTAAAGCGGGGGATGGAAAGTACCAGCGGATATTGGCTTACCCCTTCATAGATATTGCAAGGTCTCTTGCGTTTGTGGCTGGTGGAATACAACGTCTATTAAAACCGTTGAGCATGAAACCGCATGGAAAAGCTTTTCAACCCAAAGTTGGGCGCTGAAATAGAGAAAGCCTAAATTGCCACCTCCAAATACTGTAAGTGGCACGTGGGTTGGTTGTGATGGCGGAAGAAAAAGACCCTGTTAAACTGCATAAGACTGGAAACACTCTCTATGAGCTGGGCAAGTATGAGGAGGCAATAGAGAACTTTCTGAAAGCATCTGAGCTTTACCAAAAGGCGAACAACTTCTTTGACGCAGCTTACTCGCTTTTCAAAGCTGGCGAATGCTCCTTCATGCTTAAAAATTATGAAAAGGCTGTTGAATACTTCCTAAAATCTGCGGATTTATCTTTCAACAAGGGCTTCGACAGATTCGGTGTGACTGCACTGGAATATGCAAGGGACTGCTATAAGGCGTTAGCGCAAAAAGAGAAAGTTGAAGAGTTGGAGAAAAAGATAAAAGAGGTCAAAGCAAAGCTGGAAGAATCCTTCTAGAAAGCCCAAAGCTCTTTTTCTTTGTGCAATATATTTAACAAACCTCGCCAATATTCATTTTAGAACCACTGAAAGGGCAGATTATGCCAACGAACTTCTCCGCTCTTGCAGAACTATGCGAAAAACTGGAAGGAATGAAAAAACGAATCCCCATGGTGAATCTCGTTGCAGACTTCCTAAAAAGCCTAGAGCCCAAAGAGGTTGAACCCGCCGTCTCAATGATTTTGGGGAGAGCTCTACCAAAAGGGAGTCAGCAAACCCTCGAGGTAAGCTGGGCAACGCTTAGCGAAATAATTAGGCGCATAACAGGAGTTGACTGGAGAGTTTTCATGGACGCTTTCGGCAAAACCGGGGACATAGGTGCAGCGACAAAAGTTGTTTTTGAAAACAGCAGAGTCAAAAGGCAGATGCCGCTATTTGAAAGGGCTTTAACGATAACCGATGTGAGAGAAAGTTTTGAGGCCATAGCCGAGGCTACCGGGCATGGTTCTAGGGAGAAAAAGGAGCGTTTAATAGAAACGCTGCTGAGTTCAGCTTCCCCTCTTGAGGCCAAATACTTAGTCAAAATAATTATTGGAGAGATGCGAACAGGCTTTCACGAAGGCTTGATGGAGCAGGCGGTTTCCGCAGCTTTTCACGTTCCACTGGATATGGTTCAGAGGGCCAGCATGGTTTTAGGTGACATAGGCTCTGTGGCGGCCATAGCGAAAACCGAGGGCGAAGAAGGGCTCTCGAAAGTGGGTTTTAAAGTTTTCAGACCTGTTAGGCTGATGTTGGCGCAGATGGTAAACGACGTGGCTGAAGCCTTAAAAGAGCATGGCGGAAAAACCGCCTTCGAATACAAACTTGACGGAGCTAGAGTCCAAATTCACAAACATGGCGAGATTGTCAAAATTTTCAGCCGCAGACTAACCGATGTGACTGAAAGCCTCCCAGAAATAGCTGACGCTGTGAAAAATAATGTGAAGGGGGAAGAAGCTATTCTAGAAGGCGAGGTTATAGCCGTCAACAATGAAGGACATCCACTTCCCTTTCAGCATTTGATGCGAAGGTTCAAAAGAGTTCACGAAGTTGAAGACATGACTGAAGCCATCCCCATAAAACTTTTCCTCTTTGACATTTTATACTTAAACGGACAAAGCCTAATAGCACTTCCATACGTGCAGCGAAGACAAATCTTAGCTGAAAACGCCGGCGAAATTCCCCTTACAAAACAAACTATAACAGGTAGCGTCGAAGAGGCAGAGCAGTTCCTCAAAGAAGCCACAAGTGCTGGACATGAAGGACTTATGGCCAAAAAAATCGACAGCGACTATGTTCCCGGAATTCGCGGAAAACGTTGGCTTAAGATAAAGCCGACCCTTGAACCCCTAGATCTTGTGATTGTTGCGGCTGAGTATGGTTATGGGCGGAGACGCGAGTGGCTTTCCGACTATTACTTGGCGGCGCGGGACGCCGAAACAGGCGAGTTTCTAACTGTTGGTAAGACTTTTAAGGGTTTAACTGACGCGGAAATCATTGAAATGACAAAGCGCCTCAAAGAATTAGCCATAAAAGAGGAGCCTAGAAGGGTTTTTGTGATACCGAAAATAGTTGTTGAGGTTGCCTACAACGAAATCCAGAAAAGCCCAAAATACAAGTGTGGCATGGCCTTGCGGTTCGCACGGATAACCCGCATAAGAGAAGAAAAAACACCGGAAGAGGCGGACACCATACAGCGGGTTAGGGAAATATACAAAAGTCAATTCTTGAAAAAGGGTAATATAAACCTAGAAAACAGCAATAGATTCTGAAGGCTGGTTTCAATGGCAAAAAGGGGGAAACCACCAATCCCATACGACGAATTTTACAGTCGCCAACTAGTCCTAAAAGAACTCGGCCGCCTAGGACAAGAAAAGCTTGCAAAGGCGAAAGTTGCAGTCGTCGGGCTTGGCGGACTTGGAACAGTCTCATCGCTTTACTTGGCCTTAGCTGGTGTTGGCTACTTGCGTCTCATAGACCAAGACACCGTTGAGCCCAATAACCTTCATAGACAAGTCTTATACACGCCGAAAGATTTGGGCTATCCTAAAGCTGAGGTTTCAGCGAAAAGGCTTATGGAAGTAAACCCCTACATCCAAGTCGAAGCAGTTCCAGAAAACGTAAACGCCGACAACGTTGAAAAACTTCTAAGCGGCGTCGACTGTGTTGTTGATGGTTTAGATAACATGCGCACCCGCTACCTCGTTAACCGTGCAAGCGCAAAACTTAAAGTCCCCTACGTTTTTGGGGCAGCAATAGGCGTTGAAGGAAACCTCTCAGTTTTTGCTCCTCCCGAAACACCGTGCCTTGAGTGCGTCTTACCCAACCTTGATGACAGCACACTGCTTACATGTGACGTTAGAGGAGTGCTCGGCGCAACCCCGGGAATAATAGGAACTATGCAAGCCATGGAAACCATAAAACTTCTAGCTGGAATAGGCACAACGTTAAAGGGTAAACTCATGATATGCGACTTCAACGACATGTACTTCACCACCATAGAAATCCATAAAAGACCAAACTGCCCAGCATGCCAAGGCGAAACAACACCCCAAAAACCCCGCGAAAAACTAGTTTGGCTATGCGGCCGAAACACAGTCAACATAAACCCAGAAAAACCAACAAAACTAAACCTAGAAGCAATCCACACAAAAATAAAAGAAAACTTCAAAATTCGCATAAAATCTTCAATGGCCATAGTCTTCACCCACAAAAACTATGAAATAACACTATTCAACGGAGGACGCATGCTAATAAAAAACGTGCCAGACGAAGAAACAGCCACAAAAATCTACAAAGAAATCCTCCAAAAAATAGGGCTAAACCAATAAAACCTTTATTACAGCCAACACAAATCCCTAATAATAGAAAGCGCCGGGGTGGCCGAACGGTTCAGGCGGCTGCCTGCAGAGCAGCTATATGTGGGTTCAACTCCCACCCCCGGCTTTTTAGGCGCCATCCACGGTATAAATCTCACCCTTTGGAATTAACTGCGGTTTTTCAAAATGCAAGCCGTTAATATATCGCGACGAATTTTATAAATAGGCGTGGACATGAAACCATGGCCAAGAAATTTATGATGAGGCTTGATGTGATACAGCCAACTCAGCTCTACATTTGTTTAGAAAAGCTTGTTGAAGTGATGAAAACCTTTCCAGAAGCTCCGGAATTAATGGAGCCTATACCGGTGAAGAAGCTTGGAGACAAGATTATCCTTGTAGATGGGCACACTAAGGCTTTTGCCGCATTCTTACGTGGCTTTTCTCAAGTTCCCGTTTATTGGGAGGACGAAGAACTTGATTGGGATGCGTATAGAGTATGCGTTGAATGGTGTGAGAAGGAGAATATCCGTACAATAGCCGACCTCAAAGGTAGGGTTGTTCCCGAAAAGGATTATGAGATCTTATGGTACAAACGCTGTGAAGAACTGGATAATAAGCTGAAAGCGGAGAAGAAGGGAAATGTAAAAGTCCATAAATAGGAAACCCACGCTTGCAGTTTTGTTATACAGAGCTGGGACTACTGCTTTTTAACGGTTAGCTTTCAACAATCTTTTTCAGCTGTTTCTGGTACATTTCGATGATTTCGCTTATGGTTGTAGCATCCTCCGCCGCCTTATCAAGCCTATAATTGCCCGTAAACCTTGGGAAGCGTATGGCCAGTCCGCTTCCTTTGCGTATGGCGTCCATGGCGCATGTGTGGATTGGGCTTAGGGTTATTTCTGCGCCTAGAACTTCGATGACAACCTTCGGCTCAAACCATACGTCGGCTTCAATCATGGAGTTAACCCGTGGATGCTTATGCTGTATAACATGCTTTTTCATCATTTCGGGCAGCTTTGCCAAGTCCTCGTCTGTGAAGCCTGTTCCACATTTTGTCACCGTTTCGAAGGTGTCGTTGTCTGGGTTGTAGGCTGCCAAAAGAAGAGCGCCATAGGTTCCGGCGCGTTTTCCCCTTCCGTGGAATGCGCCGACGATTACTAGGTCTACGGTGTCGGTCATTTCGCTCTTGTAGTCGCGTTTATATTTTATCCAAAGCCAGCCTCGTGCTCCCGCTTGATAAACAGAGTCCTCGGCTATGGATTTGCACATTAAGCCTTCGCAGCCTTCTTCTATTGCTTCTAAAAAGAAGCTTTCAAGCTCTTTGACGTTGTCTGTGATGATGTGTTTGGCGATTTTAACTCTTTCGCCTTCCTTAACCACGCTTTCTAGGGTTTTTCGCCTAACTGGGTACGGCTCAAGTGTTAAGTCTTTTCCATCCACGTATAATGCGTCAAACATGAACAGCGAGACGGGATACTCCTCCATGGCCTTTTCAATGCCGTATTTGCGTCGGCGGTGCATAAGCTCTTGGAAGGGTCTCATCTCACCAGTGTCGGGGTCTATGGCCACACATTCAGCTTCCAAAATGGCCTCTTTAGCTAAAACATGCTGCTTTAGAAGTTCGATGGCGTCTGGGTATTGGTCTGAAATGTCTTCGAGGCGCCTAGAATAAAGCGTTATTTCATCGCCTTTTTTGTGGGCTTGGATTCTTTCGCCGTCATACTTGTATTCGGCTATGCATTTTCCGCCGAGCTTTTCGAGGATTTCCTCGGGTGATGAGAGCCTTTCAGCCAGCATAGGTCTTATAGGCTCGCCCACAACGACCTGGAACTTTTTAATTCCGCTTAATCCTTTTTCGGCGAGGACTTTGGCTACTCTTCCAAGGTCTGAAGAAATGTTGTAAGCCCGCTCTATAAGTTCACGGGCTTCTTTTCCACCACCATAGGCTATTGCCAAAGCATCTAAAACCGTCATGTCTGCAATGCCGAGGCGAAGGTTTCCAGTGACGGTTCGCATTATATATTTGGCTTCTTTCGGCGTCGCGTCCGCGAGAAGGCCAGCCAAAAGTGAAATCTTCGTGTCGACAGCTCCGGAGCCGGAAGCCCTTGCCATTTTATCAAATGTTTCGTAGACCCTTTGAACTGTTAGGGGCTGCTGGAAGAAGGTTATCTGCCTTTTCTGGGCTATAAACTTCTGGGCTGTTTCGCCAATGTCTCCGCTTTTTTTCATGTCCTCTTCAATTTCGCTTTCTCTTCTTCCGGAGGCGCGGGCAAGAGCCTTTATGGCAAGCCTTTCAGCTACTCCTATTTCCAGCTTGATAAAGTCTGGATAGATTTTGCCTTGGGTTAAGTAAACAACCTTATCGATGATTTCTTTAGGGGTCTTCTTGAGGAGGTCGACTAGCAGGTCTGTCATTTCAAGCCTTTTAGTCGTAGCCTCAATTTTTTCATAGGCATCTGCAATTTCAGAGTATAGCAAAATCCTTCCTCATTTGATAGAAGAAAAGCCTCGCTTATTAAGGTTAAAGATTCACATGCTGTCAAGCTCCTTCAGAAAGTCTACAAGTCTTTCTATGGCGAGTTTCCAAGCTTTTTCGCCTTTATCCTTTGACGCCTTTGTAGGGTCGCCTATAACCCCAGTATTGCTTAGCTCCTTTGTCCGAAAAGCCCATGAAACCTTAGGCCCAGCTTCTTTTAGCCCAATCTTTGTGTATTTCGACTTTGGAAGGGTTAACTGTGGCTTTGCAATACGTTCTTTAACAACAAGGCTTTCACGGTTCGCCAGGGTTGTTGAAGTTTCAAATTCTCCAGCATGGGCATCGTAGGGTGTTTCTATGAATTTCTCGACGAAGTCGGGTATTAAGCTGACAGTGTCTATGGCCACAAACGCGTTGGTTTCAGCCTTAATTCTTTGGGCTGCCGCCTCTAAGGCTGGAGTGTTTCCGCCGTGGCCGTTCTCAAAAAGTATTTTGTTGAACCCATGCTTTGTAAGGCAGACGCCAACTTCGTATGCTACTTGTTCAAGGGTTTGGGGACTTAACGTTATAGTTCCTGGAAAGTCCATATGATGTAATGAAACACCATAATAAATTGGAGGAGCCACAAGGGCGCATTGCGCCTTTTCCGCGGCCTTTAAAGAAAGCCAAAAGGCGTCGTAGGCGTCTGTGTCCAACGGCAAGTGGGGGCCGTGCTGTTCGCAACTTCCCACGGGCACCATTACAGTTTTATGTGCTTTTAGAAATTCTTCCACGTCAAGCCACGTTAATTCGCCTAAATAAAAGCTTCGCATTTTCATAAGACTATCCGCCTAGAATTTCTCATAATGAACTATCTGTTTTAGGGGTCTTCTACTTCGTGGCGAAGGTGACTCGGCTGGATAACCAACTGGGATTATGGCTACTGGCCTCACCCCTTCTGGAATGTTCAGAACTTTTCTTGCCTCCTCTTCACGGAAGGCGCCAACCCAGCATGTGCCCAAACCCAAAGAGTAGGCAGCCAGATGAATGTTTTGTATGGCCGCAGCCGTGTCCTGTATACAATATAAGGTTCTTCCTCTTGCGCCGTAGCCCCGTGCAGACCGCTCTTCATCTGCACACACAACAATGACCACCGGCGCCTCTTCAATAAAGGACTGTCCCAAAGCAGCCTCAGCCAGCTTCCTCTTAGTTTCGGAGTCTCTAACAATTATGAACTCCCATGGTTGAATGTTCCCAGCGGAAGGAGCCCACCTTGCTGCGTCAATAAGCCTTTCAACAATTTCCGGCGAAACATCAGCATTCTTGAAGGCTCTGATGCTTCGTCTTCCCTTAATGGCTTCGAAAACATCCATCCCCTTTACACTTCCAGATTAAAGCTATATGTATGTCCAGATAAAATTTTACTATAACGTCACCAAAGCTTAAGTCTTCAGCTGTTGTAAGAGATGGATATGAACACTGAAGAAATTATGGAGTTATCCTTGAAACTTGCCGGGTTTAAAGAGGTTCCCGAAGACAGCGCGATATTCGTTAAAGGGAAGAACCTCAAAAGAGTTCTTTTTTGCATAGATGCTGGAGCGCCGGAGCTTTTGCTTGCAAAACATTTGGGCTTTGATGCCGTCATCGCCCACCACCCAGCAGGAGGGTCTGCAGTTCTTAATTTTCCTCAAGTGTTTAAGAGGCATGTTCATCAAATGGTTGAGGCTGGTGTTCCCTTTGAAGAGGCTGAAAAGGCTGTGAGCAGAAAGCTTGAACAGTTAGAGGTGGAAATGCATACACGAAACTATCTACATGCAGTTGACTTTGCAAGGCTTTTGAATATTCCCTTCATGAATATTCATACTCCTCTAGATGAAATTGGAAGACAAAGGATGATCAAACAGGTAAACAGCAAAATCAAAAACAACTCCAAGGTTGGAGATGTAGTGTCGGCATTGATGGAGCTTCCAGAATTCAGAAACGCCCTAACAAAAATCAAAATTTGCCTTGGAAAACCCGAAAACAAAGCTGGAAAGGTTGTCGTCTCCCATGCCGCCGGCACCAACGGAGGTTATGAAATCGCCAAAACATATTTTGAACACGGTGTTGGAACAGTAATATACATTCACATAAGCCCTGCAGATTTAGAAAAACTGAAGGCGGAAGGAAAAGGAAACCTGATAGTTACGGGACACATTGCCAGCGATTCTTTAGGCATAAACCCGTTTATTCACGAATTGGAGAAAAGAGGAGTTTCAGTAACCAAAATCGAGTTGTAGGAGCCTAACTAAAAAGCTAATTTTGATGAACAACTGTCGAGTGAAAGGAGAAGCTAGAGGAAAACCCTAAAAGTTAGAGTTGCTTTTTACTTTTTGGATGATGAGTTGGAGAGTCAATAGAGCTTAGGGTAAGCTGTGATATGGCTCGACGGGCGAACTGACACTTCTTATACGGAAAGCTTATCAGCAAATTTGGCGAATGAGAAAAGAAGCACGTTTAGTTGTTAATGGGACTTAGGCTGGTGGGTTTGCCCAAAAAACTCGTGGAGAGGCTGGATAGGCTTTCCTCGAAACGCGTGGTCAAATATGGAGTCTATTTAGCCGCCGTTGTATTGTTTTTCGCTTTAATTTTGGTTCCGCCAATTTTGGGCATAATAATCAAGTGGGGTGAAATGCAGGGAGTTTTCGGCGACGTGGAGCTTATGGCCAGGGCATTGAATGCTGTGGAAAATTCCTTCGCGGTGGCTGTGCTTGTGTCAGTTTTAGATGTTGTGGCTGGGATTCCCATGGCTTGGCTTATAGCCCGCAGTAAATCGAGATGGATTAATGTTTTAGACACGCTTGCAGATGTCCCTTTCATAGTGCCAACAGCAGTGCTTGGCTATTCGCTTCTCCTTTTTTGGTATAAGCCGGGAGAAATTTCGCCCCTTTTTGGCTACTCCCTTGTTTCGCCGGGATGGCTTCTTGTAGCTTTGCTTCATTTCACGTTTTCCTACCCCGTTGTGGTTAGGGTTATTGTGGGCGCGCTGCTGGACTATAAAATCGAGTATGAACAAGCCTCAAGGACTTTGGGTGCGCCGCCGCTTACAACAGCTAGAACCGTCACGCTTGGAATCATAAAACCCTCGTTAATTGCGGCTTTTATTCTGGCGTTTGCAAGGTCCATTTCTGAAACGGGTGCAACAATGATGGTGGCGGGGGCATTTGAGAATGGCCCAACATTTGAGAATGGCCCAATATTTATTCAAAACACTAAGGATGATTATGTTGGAGCAACTGTTTTTGTGAGCCTCATCCTCATAGTTTTTTCATGCCTAATTTTTGCGGCAGTACGTGTTCTTGGAAGCCGTTTTAAGCTGCCAATTAAAGGGGCGTGGCCAACTTTGGAAAGGAAACTAAGCTACACTGCGGCAGCGTCGGCTAGAGACAGTGTCGCACTATTAATTTTCTTTGCCGTGGTGTTGGTTCCTTCGCTTTTTGCGGCTCTTCCAGCTTTTGAAGCTCTTCCAACCGATATCCTTCAACGTGCTTTGTCAAGCAGTCCTCCTTGGAACGATTATTGGGAGGGTCTCATCCGCTCATATTCAATCGGAGCAGCTGTGACTGTTTTGAACATCCTTATAGGTTTGCCTATGGCGATAATTGTTGCAAGAAAACGTGTAGGAAACTTTTCATCAGTTTTAAACGTGCTTGTTGACGTTCCGATAATTATCCCCTCAGTGGCTTTAGGCGTCTCTCTAAAATTTTTCTGGAAGGAAACTTTGGCTTTCATACCAGAAATTTGGCTCCTCACCTTTGCCCATTTAGCCATCACATACCCCTATTTTGTGAGGGCCATGTCTGCGGCCGTGGAAAGAATAAGTATAGAGTTGGAAGAGGCTTCAAGAACGCTGGGAGCTAAACCATTTTGCGTGTTTAGGACAATAGTGTTTCCGTTAACCAAGTATTCGATGTTTTCCGGCGCCATAATGGTTTTCACAAGAAGTGTGAGTGAAACTGGTGCAACGTTGGCGGTTACTCAGCTTAAGACGGCTCCAGTGGTTCTAGTGGGATGGGTTAAGAAAGAAGTCTCCCCCCTAGAGATAGGTTTGGGTTGCGGTTTCTTAATATTAATCTCCTTCCTAATCCTATTAACCCTTAGGCTCGTCGTTAAAGGCAAGGGAAGGTACTAGCATGCCAGATGTGCGCCTAGTCAATGTCACAAAAAGGTTCGGCAAAATTGTGGCCGTTGACAACGTAAGCCTCCACATAAAAGACAAGGAATACTTCTCCATTCTAGGGCCAAGCGGCTGCGGGAAAACGACGCTGCTTAGGCTTATTGCGGGGCTAATTGAGCCAGATGAGGGAGAAATATACATTGGCGACAGACTTGTAAACAATGTTCCGCCCGAAGACCGGGACATAGGTTTCGTCTTCCAGACGTTTGCACTTTTCCCTCACATGAACGCGTGGGAAAACGTCACCTATGGCCCGCGGGTGAAGGGTTTTGACATGCACAAAGCCGAAAGGATAGGCCACGAGGTTCTCGAGATGGTTAGACTGCACGAGCGTCTAGACGCCTTTCCAAACGAGTTAAGCGGCGGCATGATGCAGAGGGTAGCCGTTGCAAGGGCTTTAGCTGCAGGAGCGAAACTGCTTCTTTTAGACGAGCCTTTGGGACATTTGGACGCCAAAGTTAGAAACGAGCTTAGATACGAGATTAGACGCATGACGAAGGACTTGGAACTCACTGCAATCCATGTTACCCATGACCAGTCGGAGGCTATGGCCATATCGGATAGAATAGCCGTGATGAAGAAGGGCAAGGTTTTACAGGTGGGCACACCTCAAGAGCTTTACATGAACCCTAAAAGCATTTTCGTAGCCCACTTCATCGGAGGAGCAAACTTTCTTGAGGGCTTTATTGCAGAGGCAAACGGCGGAACCGCAACCGTTGAGCTTCGTGGCGGTGTTAAAATTCAGGCGGTCAACAAAGGTTTAAACAAGGGTGAAAGGGTGGTTTTAGCTGTAAGGCCTGAAATTTTCACGATTAAAAGGGGAAAGGGCAGGGAAGAAAATTCCATTCTAGGTGTGATTGAAAGAGTTGCCTTTGAAGGGACAAACATACGATACGAGGTTAGGCTTGAAAATCAAGACTTAATAGTGGTTGTTATGCCATCCCTTACATGTGAATGGTTTAATATAGGGGAAAAGGTTACTGTAAGCTTTCAGCCTGAAAACGCTCACTTGTTTGCGTATCCGGAGGTTGGGTTGCGGGAGGAGATGGCTGTTGAGTGAATTAATAAAATGGTTTGAGAAAAGGCGGGAGGCAAAGGCTTTAACGACAATACAGCAACACCTAGCCTTAACAACAAGCATAGTTGAGGATTTAGAAAAGGCTGTCATCGCAGCTGTGAAAAACGACGCCGAAGAAATGCGCGCATGTATTGAAAGAGTAGCAAGCAACGAAAGGGAGGCGGACACATTGCGGAGAAAAGTTATGGACGAAATCTCAAGGGGGGAGCTTCCACCCACGGCGAGAGAAGACATAATGCACTTGGTTAAAAGGGTGGACATGGTTGCCGACTGGAGCAGGGAATCCACGAGGGTTTTGGGTGTCATCCCCATGGATGAATTGCCAAAATCCATCAAACAAGAAGTTTTAGAGATGGTTAAAGGCGTTAAAGAATGTGCAGTTTTGTTGCAGAGATGTGTGAACAAAGTTATGGTAAAGCCTGAAGAAGCACTGCAAGCTGCGGATGCTGTTGAAAGGGAGGAAGAAAAAGTTGACGATTTGCATGAAAGAGCCAGAATGCTGCTTGGAAAAGAGGATTTGCCGAAAGCTGGAGTAGCCGTTTTGGTGGGTCAGCTTTTCGAAGCTTTAGAGATGATTGCAGACTCATGTGAAGATGCATGCGACCAGGTTAGGGTCATAATGGTTAGAAAATAGGAGGTGCTTGAGAAATGGTTGAAATGAGAATTGATATATCTGAGTTAAAAGCCGAAGGAGACGATTTAATAAAAGAGTTAGTGGATTTTCTGCATGAAAAGACAGGTTTAGAAGTTGAAAGAGTAGCGGATGAAATAGTCATGAAAGCCGACGAAAAGGGTGTTCCAAAACAGTATTTGCGGGTGCTCTTGCGAAAGTTTTTGCATAGGGTGGAGCTTAAAGACTATTTTAGGGTTATAGGCGGGAAGGAAAACACCCTCATAGTCAAGGAAAGGAAGATATCAGAAGAAGAGTAACCTTTTATTTTCTAGAGGCTTCATGCTTCTTTTTGTTTAGGCTTTCCTGCGCTTTAAAAATGAAATGTCTCGCCAGATAAGCACTCCTGTAGGCGTTCAACAATTGGCCGTCCATGATGGATTTTTGAGCTTCACCAACCAACTCCTTAACTTTTAACACGATGTTATCCATCTGCATGTTCTTAATTTCTGGATTGAGCTTAGCCACTGGCATGCTGTTCTCGCTTCCAACAGCTAAAGAAAATAGGAATAAGGCGTATTCAAGTTCTGCGGCAACATGCCAAACGCCGTTTGAGAAGGCGTTTTCATCTCTGCTTTTCAAGGCTGAAATCGCTTCGTCTAGGCGGTTTAAGGCAGTTTCCAAAGTCTTCAATATTTTGTCGTTGGTAGCCATTTTATCAGCTCAGCCCGTTGCAGAGTATTATAACCAGCTTTTTTATCTGTTTCGTCTAAAATGAGCTATTTACCTCCCTTTGCAATAAACACTATGCCCAGCAACACTAGAGTTGTTCCCAAAATGAAAAGCGGGGCCGGAAGCTCACCGAACAAAACTGCGCCGAGAACCGCTGCCCCTATTGGTTCAAGCAAAGCCATGGTGGCGGTTTCAAAAGACTTCAGGTTGGAGAGGGATGAAAAATAAAGTGTGTGGGCTGCGGCTGTTGGCAATATGCCTAAACCCAACAATGGGAGAATTACGCCGGGTTCTGTTGGCAGTTCCAGTCCTTTTCTGGCGCCTATTGGACTTAAAAAGCCTACGACAACCGCTGCAAACATGTAAATCGGAAGCATTATGGTTAGTATGGCTCTTTGACCCCTTATCTTCTTGCCATAGTTTAGGTAAACCGCCTCCACAAAAGCTGCTAGAACAGCTTCCATGTCGCCCTTAACACTTGGAACCGCTCCTGAAAAAACAACATCTGAACCAGCAACTGTGGACTCTGCATACGCGATGACACATGCACCAGCAATGGATATGGCTATTCCCGCAACTGCCAAACGGGAAGGCTTCAAGTTGAAAATGAAGGTTGAGATGAAAACCGAGAAAATGGGCGTTGTATTAACAAGAACCGTTGCATTCAAAATCGTAGTGTCTTTAACGGCTGATATGAAGAATATGAAGTGCAACCCCAGCAAAAGCCCAAGAACCACCAGCTCCTTCAAACTTCCTATCGCATAATCCTTTAAACCAGAAAGTTTGCCGGAAAAAAGCAGAATCGCTGCTAAAATACAGCATGCAATTATCAGACGCCAAAAAGCTATGGAGAAAACATCTAGGCTTGGAAGAAACCTTATGAAAATAGCCGCTGTCCCGAAGAGGGTTCCAGCAGTTATGCCCTCTATTAAAGTTAGTTTTCTTGTTCGTGACTTCAGAGGCATAAACCCATAATTCAATATTCAAACTGAAAAACTTTCCTTAAAAGTCTTCTAATCGGTGGAAAATTCAGAAGTAGGAGCTGAAAAAGGCTGTTTGCTATTTTTCTATTGCTATTGTGCTTTCGCCAGCTTCCTTCTCGACGCGTATGACATGTTCGGCTTTTTCTGCGAAGGCTTCGCTGTGGGTCACGGCTATTATCTGTTCTATGGCTTTAAACCGTGATATGGCTTCGGCTAGACGGTCTATGGAACCGTCTTCCCTTCCAAGGCTTTCAGTTGGCTCATCAAGCAACAGCAAGCTTAAACCATGTCCAGTTTTAGACTGCATTATGAGCTGTCCCAAGCCCAACCGGTATGCAAAAGCTATGAGTGTACGCTCCCCGCCTGAAAGGTTTGAAACGTCTCTTTCAACTCCGCCTTCGCTTAACACGTAAGGCGTGTAAGTCTCGTCAATCATGACGTTTATTGGAGCGCCTTCTTCGCCGACTAAATTGTCTAGGATCTGCTGGACAATGTTTTTTAAGACCTTTACGAACTCGCTTCTAAGTTTTGGTTGGATGCTTCTGTAAGCGTCGCGGATGCTGGCTATAACGCCGACAATCCGACTCAACCTCTCCATCTGCTCCAGTTTTTTCTGGGCTTGGTCTATCCGCTCCTTAATGTCGTCTAGACGTTTCATCAAGTCGTCTTTACGATTTTCCATGGTTTGCAGCTCAGACCTAAGCAGATAATAGTTCTGGTAAACTTTGTCTCTGTGTTTTTTGGCGTTTTCAAGCTCTGAAACGTCGAAGCGGGCTATTTCATAGCGGACTTTTTCAAGCTGAGCCCGCAGCTCCGCCTCTAACTTCTGTTTTTCTTCAAACTCTTTTGAGAGTTCCATTAAAGCCTTAGATTCCTCGTTTATGCGGTTTTTCAGCTCCTCAGTTCTTGGCATTAAGCCTTGAAGGCTTGTGATGGCTGCGCTGGCTTTCTCCTTTAACTGTTGCAGTTCTCCGATTTCTTTTTGAAGCTGGTTTAGAGTTTTCTGTCTTTCATTGTTTTCTTTTTGGATTCTCTGAATTAGGTTTTCCTTATATTCGCTTGTTAAAGGCTGCAAACACAGTGGGCAACGGTTCTCCGTTGAAAGTGATGAAAGCCTCCTTTGGTCTGTCTGCATGCTGCTAAGAGCGGTTTCATATTCGGCTTTTAAGTCGGTGATTTGGCTGTCAAAGGCTAGTAAATGCTGTCTTAGAGTTTCGAGAGGCTGGTCTGCTGGGATTCCAACTTCTTTCAGTCTATCCCTATGGGATTGAATTTGAGCTTCTAAAGAAGCGAGGCGTTGCTTCAAATTTTCAATAATAGCTTTTTTGCCATCGATTTTCTCCGCGACGGCTGCCAAAGAGTCTTCTAGGCTTGTTAGTTGAGCCTGAATTTGAGCCTCTTTCCTTCGGTGTTCATCTATGAACGCCCTTTGCTCTTCAAGCCTTTTAAGCCTCAAATCAGCCTCCTCAAGGGCTTTTTTGGCTTCTTCAAGCCTTCTTGAAGCACTTTGTATATCGATTTCTAAGCGTGCGAACTCTTCAGCTAGGCGCGTGTACTCGTGGTTGAGCTTTTCTAAGCCGACAACATCTGGGTCTTTTTCGTAAAACTTCTTTTCATTTTCGTATTCTTTCTGGTATCCGGCGATGTTGCTCCATGCTAGTTCATAGTCTGAAAGCCCAAAGAGTTCGTCTAGGCGTCTTTGTCTATCTCTTGGCGGGGCGTCTATAAGCTCTTTCAAGTGTTCCTGTCTAACCCAGACTATTTCGCGGAAAAGCTCCTTATCAAGCCCTGTTATGGCTTTAAGCTGTTCTGCCACCGCTTCGCTTTTCACGCTTGCTATTAGGTTTTCGCCTTCAAAAAGCTTCAATTCGTCAAAGTCTTGGCTTATCCCCTTCCCACGCCTCTTCAATCCCCGCGAAAGCTTGTAGCTTTTGCCGTTTTGGGTAAATTGGAGAACAACCTTTCCGTTTTCAGCTCCTTCCCTCAGCAAGTACTCGTAGCTTCTTCCCAAGGGGTCTCCGAACAAGGCGAAGTCTATGGCGTAAAGTATGCTTGACTTTCCGCATCCCAAACCGCCTACAAGACAGTTGAAGCCCCTTGCAAAAGGCACTGTTGACTTCACGTGGGAACGGATATTCTCCAGTTGAACAACTTCGATTTTCATTGCACAAGCTCCTCCAAAATCTGCTTAACCTTTTCATCCTGCTTTCTTGTCAAGGGTTCAATGAGGTTGACGGCGGCGCGGGCTATTTTTTCAGCTTGTTCCGGGCTGAACCGCTCTGTGAAAATCTGCATGAAGTATTCGAAGCTTTTCGTTTTCAAATCTTTAACTTCGCTTTCGAATATGGAGCGAACAACAGCCTCTGGAACCTCGCTTTCACGCAATAAAACAACCGGGTGAACAAGCAGCGCCTTCTCAGCGGCGCTTCTAATTTGGGCAACATCAACATCAGCGCGGCTTGCCTCAGCGGGCAAAACTCCCTTCAGCACAGGCACAAGAATCGCGCCTTCTTCATCAGCGCCTTTCACGAGTTGAACGGCAAGCTCGGTAATCTTCGGAGCTGCAACACCAGTAAAATCCTGCTCCAGAACAACAAACTTGCGGGGGGACTCCAACTTTATGAATTGTGGTGAGGCTTCGCCTTTCTCGTCCACTTCCACGTAGTAAAAGCCCTTCTCCGTTTTAGCCTCATCATAATTTATTGTTTCAGTGCTTCCAGGATAAACCAGCAAGCCATTCTTAAACTTTCCAACGTAAGGCGCATGCACATGTCCAGCAGCATAATAATTGAAATCTCCGGGTATGAGCTCCGGCGACGCCTCAGCCTCGATGTAAGGCGGGTTAAGCTCCGGCAACTCTAAAGCCATGTGGAAAACGAAAATGTTAAACAGCGAGGGATCCGGCCTCGGCTTGTTCTGTTCCATAAAGGCTGGAAGCATTTCTTCCGTTTTGCGGCGTGTCCTAAAGTTTGGCACTCCATAAACGTAGCAGCATTCCGGCTTCCGCCAGCAAGCCCCCTCACGCCTTGGGAGGAAATAAATCAGCCCGGCGCTGTCTAAGGGGTTTAAAATGGTGCTTGTGACAACGTTGGGCGCGGAATCATGGGAACCATCAACCACCAGAACTGGAATGCCAGCCTCCCGTAGTCGGCTGAAGTTTTTAACCGCGTTTTCCAGTGTGACGTTTGATGGACGCGCGTTGTGGAACAAGTCTCCAGCGATAATCATGAAGGTTGGCTTCAACTCTAGGGTTTTATCAACAAGTTCGCAGAAAGCTTTGTCAAAGTCTTCCCGCCTAGCCTCAAGGCCGTATTGGGAATAGCCCAAATGCAAGTCTGCAGCGTGGACAAAGCTGAAAGTCTTCAACCCCATTTCCACCTCGCAACTACTACAATAGCGGCATAATCCCTATTAACGTTTAATCATCAGCAACAGAAACATATAAGAGCAAAACAGACATTTCAAGCAGCGGAAAGGCGCCATAAAATGGAATGTGAGAAGTGCGGGAAAGAAACCTTTCTGCCTTTCAGATGCCCCTACTGTGGAGGATATTTTTGCTCTGAACACCGCCTTCCAGAAAACCATGAATGCCCAAAAATAGAGCTAGCCCGCGCTCCCTCAAAAGAAGAAAGGCTGGTACCAACGCAAAAAGCCCAAGCATCATACGAATACTTCGTAACATACATCCCCATTGAGCAGAAAAGGAAATTTTACTTCAGCAGCAAGGAAATCGCGCACCTCGCTGTGGCTGCACTTCTCGTTTTGGGCATAGGCTTATCGCTGGGGCTTTACCGAGAAGCATACGCAGCACTGGGAAGCCCCATTATGCTGTATGTGTTCGCTTTTATTTTGGCGGCATCCTTCCTAGCCCACGAGTTAGCCCATAAGTTTGCAGCCCAAAAGGAGGGGTTATGGGCTGAGTTTAGGCTGATGTTTATGGGCTTAATCCTTACAGCCATATCTATCATTTCGCCATTGTTCAAGATAATATCTCCTGGAGCAGTTGTCATATTTGGGTTCGCCGGGAAAAAGAGCGTTGGAAAAATTTCTATCGCCGGGCCATCCACCAACATAATCTTATCAATGGCGTTAACTGCACTGTGGTTTTTAAACCCGCAGCCGATACTAGTGTATGCGGCTGCCTTCAACGCTTGGATAAGCCTCTTCAATTTAATTCCATTCGGGCTTCTTGACGGCTTCAAAATCTTTCAATGGAATAAGGCTGTTTGGGCCATAGCCTTCACGTTGAGTTTAGCCTTGACTATACTAACCTACCTAAAATTGTAGAAAATCTAAACTAGTTCGATGGTGACGTGGACTTCTTCCGGGACGCGAATGCGCATAATCCTTCTCATAGCGCGTTCTTCAGCGTCAATGTCTATTAGGCGTTTGTGGATGCGCAGTTCCCACTTGTCCCATGTGGATGTTCCTTCCCCGCAAGGCGACTTTAAAACTGGAACCCTAAGCCTTTTAGTGGGCAGCGGAACTGGCCCTATCATTTTTACCCCTGTTCTTTCGGCTATGGTTTTCAGTTCTTGGCATACCTCTTCCAGCTTCTTATAGTCGGTGCTTGTTAAGCGTATTCGCGCCTTTCTAACCATGGCTTATTATTCACGCCTCATTTTTACGTGTTCCCTTGTGGGTTACCTTTAGACAACAAAGCACAAATAAAAACTTATCGAAGAGAACACCCATTAATAAGCAACGCCGCGACAGTCATCGCGATGGATGGACAACAGCCATGAGTTTGAGGGTTAAGGGAGCCTTAATAGACCTTGACGGAACAATCGTTGACTCTAGAAGGGCATACAGCGAAGCCCTTAAGAAAACCTACAAAGTGCTTGGTTTGAAAAATTTTAACCCCGCCATCGCGTTTGAGATTCCAAGGAGGCTGGAGCAGAACCAGCCATTAAACGACTTAATACCCGAAACCATTGTTGAAAAGTTTCTGGAAACCTATTTAGGAATATATTACGCGATAACGGAAAGTGAGACAAAGCCGCTGCCAAATGTTTCAAAAACGCTTGAAGAGCTTTCTAAGAGGATAAAGCTTGCGCTCCTCACAATGCGGCATGTTCCAGAGGAAAACATTAGAAAAGAGCTGGAAAAATTCGGTCTAGCCAAACATTTCCAATGCGTAGTTACAGCCTTGGACACGCGTTTTCCTAAACCCTCCCCAAAAGCCATACTGGAATGTGCTGAAAAACTCGGCGTTAAAATAGGTGAATGCGTGGTGGTAGGTGACTCCGTTATGGACGTAAGGGCTGGAAAAAATGCTGGAGCCAAAACGGTGGCAGTTTTATCCGGCATATTTTCAAGGGAAGAGCTGGCGAAAGAGAAGCCAGACTTGATTCTAAAAGATATTAATGAACTCCCAAGCTTTTTATCCATATTATAATATTACAATGGGTGCAATATAGCTAAAAATTACTTAAGAGTGTTATAGAAGCAACCATAAATAAAGCTTAATTAAAACTTTGTATTAGTAGTATGTTGGAGAGGGCTTCGAGCAACAATGAATTTCATTGAAATGCTATTGTCTGAAAAATTGAAAAACAAAAACCCAATGCTGGATATCTTCGGCGCTGACCGCAAGGTTCTCCAAATAGCATGTCAAGACCTAACAAACTACCTTAAAGTTCACTGGAACCTCGTTGGCAAAGAGGCAAATGAATGTGAACTTGCGGATAAGCTTGAAGAATTCTATCAGAATGAACCAAAAGAGCTTGAGGAATTCATAGAATTGTGGACTGGGATATGGCTTAAAAAATGGGGCGAGAGAGTGAAACTCCTAATAGGCGACGAGGATTCGAAAAGATGGAACAAGATGACGAAAATTCTCAACAACGCCGAACCCCTCTGGAGAAGACTAGCCAACCGACGGGAAATGCAGGAGGTAGTGATATCCACGCTCATTAGAAACGGCGAAATCTGCGGCACTTCAATTCTCGCTGAGAACCTATTAAAAATGGAGTTAGGCGAAAACAAGAGGAAGTACGCCACTGAAGAAGAACACGCATTAAACATTGTTAACAACACTTTGCGTAAGGCTAGAGAAATAACTAGAAGCAAAGGACCATTAATATTCGTTAGAATTGATAAAGGCTATTATAATAACAGCGAATTCTAATTAATTCCCATGTTTTAGCGTGTTCTTTCTCTGTTGAGATTTTTAGTCTGCCATGAATACTTCCTGATGGTTGTGGATTCTCCATAACCGCATGCGGCGCACCGCTTTTTTGACACGTTGTAGGCTCTTCTTCCGCAGCGTCTACAGCGTATGTGAAGCGTTTTTCCAGCGCGTTTTCCGAAGGAAGGCGTTCCTTTTCCCAAAATGCCTTCACCTTGGTGGCGGCGATATCAATACAACGTTGTCTCCGCGGACTATTATCAAGCCTAATTTTTTGATGTTCTCAGCATCTGTTGTATCTTCTGTCTCCTCAAGAACAAGGTTTAGGTGCTGGTCAAAACCCTTGAGTCTCCCTCTAAGGCTTTTTCCGCCCTTTAACCTTACAAGCACGATTTTTCCAAGATTCTGTTCGAGGATTTCAGTTGTCATTTCGCTCATCTGCAGCCCTCAAGCCACATACTTACCCTTTTATACTTAAACTTATACAATTTAAACCTATCTAAGAAAGAAGCGGCAGAGAATGTCTAAAAAGCATAAGAGACATTTTCTAAAAGAGAAAGAGGCTAAGGCTTTACTGAAAAGGGCTTCGGAAAAACTGAAAGTCGATTTAGAAAAATTTTTCGGTTCAGAAACAAGGATAGAGCTTATTGAAACGGATTTCGGCGAAGTTTTCCTAGTAAACAGCAAACCAGTCCTCTTCAAAATCGGAGAAAACATTTACCCAACCCTACTTTTTGAAGAGTTTTCCACATCAGCGCCAAAAGTCGTCGTGGACATGGGAGCAATTCGCCACATCTGCAACGGTGCAAATGTTATGGCTCCTGGAATTGTCCGCTTTGAAGGAAGCTTCAGAAAAGGCGACTTAGTCTTTGTCGTCGACGAAAAATACGGCAAACCCATCGCTATTGGCGAAATCCTTTACGATGACGCTGAGGCTGTGGGCGTCAAGAAAGGCATTGTGGTTAAGAACGTGCACTTCGTCGGCGACAGAATATGGGGCTCCATGAAAGAAATCGCCTAAACACTCTTTGCAAACTGTCAATCCATATTTTAAATTCATAAACCCTTAATAATCAATCTATATTTTAAATTCAGAAGGCAGTTCAATAAAGAAATGCTTAAACTCTTAAAGGGTGTAAATAGCTATCAGAGAGGAGAAGTTTGCCTGGTTTAAGCGAACTCTTCCGTAAATACAAACGAGAAGAAAAGGAGACGGAACGCAAAACAGAGGTTAAGGGCACGATTAGCAAAACTTTTTTGAAGGCTATGCCCCTCCGCGACTTATCAGACTTAGATGCTGTTAAGAACGAGGTACGCTCCGGAAACATCTTGATTCTTAGAATAACTCCTCTCGCAAACAAAAGCGTTGAAGACGTAAAGCGGGCGGTTAACGAATTATGCGAGTTTGTGGAGTCACTTGGCGGAGACATTGCCCGTCTCGGCGAGGAACGGGTTGTTGTATGTCCGCCCAATGTTAAAATCTGGAGAGAGAAAGCCCATGTGGCAAGTGAGCCTATATCTACAGCAGCCTAAAAGTTTCCATGATTGAAGGCGTTATCGTCCGTATTCCGCATTTTTTCTCAATGAAGTTTGCTATGCTTGCTATCTTCGCTTTTTCACCGTGGCAAACTATGACCCTTTCAGGTCTTGGTTTAAGATGGGTTACATAGTTTATTATTTGCCGCCTATCAGAATGTCCTGAAAAACCTTCTATGGATTCTACGCGCATTTTCACTTTCACGACGGACATTTTTCCTTCGCTGTCAATCATTGCAACCTCGTTTATGCCCTTCTGCACTCGCCTTCCTAATGTGCCCTCAATCTGGTAGCTTACAAAAACTATCACGTTTCTTTCATCTTCAGCTAAACTCTTAAAGTATTCTATCACTGGGCCACCTTCAAGCATTCCGGAAGTAGCCATAATTATGCACGGCTCGCCGTCGATAACGTCTTGCCTCACGCTGGGATGTTCGACAACGGTGAAGTAGTCTGACTCAAAGGGGTTTACCTCTTCGTGAAGTATGCTGTTGCGGACTTCCCTCCCCAAATATTCCGGGTAAGCCGTGTGGATGGCCGTGGCTTCCGAAATCATGCCCTCAATGAAAACTGGAGCTTCTTTCATAAGCCCCCGCTTCATATAACCGTCTAGGACGAGCATTATTTCCTGTGCTCTGCCCACGGCTGGCACAGGGATTAGCACTTTGCCTTTCCTCTCCAACGTTTCATTCACAATTTTTGTTAGACGTTCTTCAGCTTCAACCCTTGAAGGCATTATGTCCTCCTGGCCGCCATATGTGCTTTCCGTTATGAAGGTTTCAACTCTTGGAAATTCCGCTGTCGCAGCCTCCAAAAGCATGGTTCTTGCATACTTGTAATCACCTGTGTAAACTATGTTGTGCAAGCCTTCGCCAATATGTAAATGGATTATCGACGAGCCTAAAATGTGCCCAGCGTTATG
>Ga0185307_1000385_pt1 | contig 28440 bp, 30 predicted proteins | sample LHCtaG_FD_128010 | JGI IMG/M metagenome (GOLD analysis project Ga0185307, IMG submission 128010) | Hot spring microbial communities from Little Hot Creek, USA to study Microbial Dark Matter (Phase II) - LHC4sed_matched (SPADES... | ecosystem: Environmental > Aquatic > Thermal springs > Hot... | reverse complement strand
TAGACGAAAAGGATTTGGCCATACTGGCTTTGCTTCAGAGCAACTGTCGGATGACCGCTAAAGAAATCGCCCATAAAATAGGTTCGCCGATAACAACGGTTTTTGCAAAAATAAAGCGGATGGAGCAACAAGAAATAATAAGAGAGTATAGAGCCATTTTAAACCACAAAAAATTGGATTTCGGCGTGACCGCCTTCATTTTAGCGTCCTTCTCCTACAGAATGGGCAGGGAGGAGACACCTCTATCACAGAGGGCCATAGCTGAGCAAATATCAAAATTTCCGGAAGTGCAAGAAGTTCACATAATATCTGGAGATTGGGATATATTGATAAAGGTTAAAGAAAAAGATGTGGATGCTGTTGGAAAGTTTGTGGTGGACAAGCTGAGAACGGTGAAGGGTATAGAGAAGACTTTGACATGTATGGTTTTTGACACCATTAAGGAGACAACAGCCATACCGCTACCGTTGAAAGGGCTCAAGAAATCATAAATTTAAGCTGAAAACTTCTTCAATTCGAAGCCCACTCACTTAAATTAATGGAGTAGTAAAAGTGTCAGAAGCACTACATTACGACCCTTTTCTGTAAGCGTATACTTCACCCTGAGGGGTGGACCGGGTTCCACAAATCTTTCAACGTAGCCGTTTTTCATTAAGTCTTTCAGTTTGTCTGAGAGGGTGCGGGAGTTCACGCCCAAAATTCTCTTTAGTCCGCTAAAAGGGACTGCCCCAGTGAAAAAGAGCGTGTAAAGGAGTTCAAGATTCCACCTTTGGGATAGAGGTTGAAGCTTTTTTCGAGGCTTTGGGTTTCCTCTTTTAGGTCATCAGCTGTTATTTTTTGGTTTTCTAATATGCTTTTCAATGTTTCCTCTATTCCTTCGAGGGTTCGCCTCATCCGCGCTTCTATTAGACTGCGAAGTTCGCTGCTTAATGTGATTTTGCGGTTTATTTGACTACACCAAGTGTGAACAAGCATACTTCAATGTTTATAAAGGTTTACTATTACAACAAGGTATAGAAAGTAAACCGAGGCATGTAAATGAAATACGACTTGATAGTTGTAGGCGCTGGAACAGCCGGATGCCTAGCTGCCAAAACAGCTGCCGAAGCTGGTTTAAAAGTTTGCATAATTGAGAGGAAAAGCCAGAGGGAAATAGGCGAGAAAGTCTGCGGGGACGCGCTCGGTGAACATCACTTAAAGGCTTTAGACTTAAATCCGCCGCAGCACGGCGAGCTTGAAAGAAGAATTGAAGGTGTTAAAATTTATTCGCCAGACTTAGAAACTGTTTTCACGGTTAAACATGAGGATTTTTCCGGTTACTTGTTGAATAGGCGGCTTTTTGGACAGTGGCTTTTGAAGTTGGCCTTGGATGAAGGTGCAACCCTATATGATTCCACTCAGTGTCTTGAACCGATAATTGAGAAGGGCTACGTAGTTGGCGTTTCAGCCAAAAACATGAAAACTAGCGAAAAAGTAAGGTTTGATGGAAAAACTGTTGTGGACGCCAGTGGTTTTTTAGCCGTTGTTAGGCGGAAACTTCCCAAAGAAATGGGCGTAGAAAACGAGATTTCCAACGAGGATGTCGAAGCCTGCTATAGGGAGATAAGACAGCTTAAACAGGAATCCTCGGACAAAAACTACTGTGAAATCTACTTGAATCAGAAAGTAACGCCGGGAGGCTACACTTGGATTTTCCATAAAGGCGGCGCCAAAGTAAATGCTGGACTTGGAGTTTGCATGCGGGGTAAGTTCCCAAATCCCAAAAAACAGTTTTACGAGCATATTTTGACAAAGCCGCTTTTTGAAGGCTCCCTTTTGCTGGACGGCGGAGCGTGGTACGATCCTACGCGGAGACCTTTAGACAATATGGTTGGAAACGGCGTCATAATCACGGGAGATGCTGCGTGTCTCGTAAACCCCATCCATGGCGGCGGTATAGGGCCATCCATGTTGAGCGGCTATTTAGCTGGGAAAACGATAGTGGAAGCTTTGGAAAAAGGCGATGTCAGCCAAGAAGCCTTATGGGCTTATAATGTTAGGTATATGGAGGGTTATGGAACTAAGCAGGCGGGACTTGACGTTTTTAGGCTGTTGCTTTTAACATGCAAAGATGAGGACTTAAACTATGGCATGAAATATCAGCTTTTGACAGAAGAGGATGTTTTGAAGGCTGGTTTAGGCGAGGATTTCAGCCTAAACATTACCGAAACAGCAAAACGTGTTTTCAGAGGCTTAAAGCGGATTCGCTTCTTAAACAAGCTTAGGGTTACCGTCAACTTGATGAACAAAGTTAAGGCTCACTACAGAAACTATCCTAAAAATCCAAGGGAATTTGAGAGATGGCGTTTAAGGACGGAGACGCTTTTTAAAGAGGCGCGGTTAAAGCTTCTAGAGTAGGGTTATATGCGAGTAGCAGTTTTGGCCACTGGTGGAAAGGATTCTACGCTTGCGCTTTACAGGGTTATGCGTAGAGGCTATGAAGTAAAATGCCTAGTAAGCATGATTCCGCAACGCGAGGACAGTTGGATGTTCCATTATCCTAACATGCGCTTGATGGACTTGTTCGCTGAGGCGGTGGGACTGCCGCTGGTGAAGGGTGAAACCTCTGGAGTGAAGGAGGTTGAAGTTGAAGATTTGAAACGTTTGGTTGCCAGGCTGGACGTTGAAGGTTTGGTTTGTGGGGCAATAGCTTCCGCTTATCAGAAAACGAGGGTAGAGCAAATCTGTAAACAGTTAAATTTGGAATGCGTTTTTCCCCTTTGGCAAGAAGACCAGCGGAAAATTTTGGAGGAAATTTTAGACCTCAAGTTTGAAGTTATTATAACCGGCGTTTATGCATATGGCTTTTCAAAAGAATGGCTTGGAAGAAAAATCGACGTAGGCGCTGTTAAGGCTTTGATTGAGCTGAACAAGCGTTTTGGTGTTTCCCTCGTGGGGGAGGGAGGTGAATATGAATCTTTGGTGCTTGACGCCCCATTCTTTAGGAAAAAGTTAAAGATTGTCGAGGCGGAAAAGCTTTGGAAAGGGCAAAGCGGCTACTTACTGATTAGAAAGGTGAAGCTTGAAGACAAGACAAGATAGGCGCCTCAAGCTTTTTGGAAAAGTTTATTTTGCTGGTTGGCGAATCATTGAAAGCCGAGCGGCGGACTTTGTCCGCTGGGATGTAACCATCATGGTTGAACCGTAAACTAAGCGAGGTGAAGAAATGGCGTATAAATATATAGCCGAGGCTTGGAAAAAGCCAGAGGAATCCTTCGTAGAAGGGTTGATGCGGCAGAGGCTTATAGAGTGGCGCAAACAGCCGGCAGTAGTCCGCGTGGAAAAGCCGACACGTTTGGACAGAGCTAGAAAACTTGGTTATAAGGCGAAGCAAGGCTTCATAGTAGTTCGCGTTCGCGTTAGGCGGGGTGGCCTTCGAAAACAGCGTCCAAGGTCGGGAAGAAGACCAAAAAGGATGGGTGTCGCAAAGTATAAGCCCGCCAAGAGTTTGAGGCTCATCGCCGAGGAACGCGCCGCAAGAAAGTTTCCAAATCTGGAGGTTTTAAACTCCTACTGGGTTGGCGAAGACGGCCGTTTCAAATGGTTTGAAGTCATAATGGTTGACCCAAACCACCCAGTTATAAAGGCAGATGAAGATGTCAACTGGATATGCCAAAAACAACACAAAGGGCGAGTCTTCAGAGGACTGACAAGCGCAGGCAAAAAAGTCAGGGGGCTAAGAAAGAAGGGACGTGGAGCCGAAAAGGCTAGGCCAAGCAAAAAAGCGGCAACAAAGGAGTAACATCCCTTTATGAGTGCCGTAAAACCCCTAGTATTCAAAAAGGGTGGAAAACAACGTCTAGGAAAAGGCTTCAGCCTTGGTGAACTTAAGGGGGTTAATCTAAGCCTAAAGCAAGCGCTAAAGCTTGAAATTCCCGTGGATTCTAGGAGAAAAACGGTTCACGAGGAGAATGTCGAAGCCCTCAAAAAGTTTTTAGCTGCCAAAGAAGCAGCTAAATCCAAAACCAAACGAAAGGCCGTCAAAGGTAAGGGAAAATCTAAAAGTGGTGGGGTAAAGAAGAGTAAACCGTGATGAGTTGCTTTGTCTTCTAAAATTCCAGTGACCCACATTGAAATAAGAGTGTTCGCCCACGCAACAGAAGACGAAGAGAAAGTTTTAACGGCTGTAAGAAATACGCTTCCACCCCAAGTTTCTGAAAGCATCACTTTTAAAAGGTCAAACCTAACGGGGCATCATGGGAACCCAATAACGCTTTTCGAGGCAAAAATTAAGGAAAAAGACCACGTTAAGGCTTTTTTTGAGAAATTGGCTTCAACCCTAAACAGCTTAGACAAAGAAGTTCTAAGCAACGAGATTGAACGGCACATCGACAAGGGCTGCCTCTATTTAAGGCTTGATAAGCAGTCCGCCTACCTAAACGAAGTTAGGCTTTGCACAACAGACCCTATACACTTCCGAATCCACTTTAGGAAGGCAGATTCCAAAGAAATAGCGGAGTTTTGCAGAAAAATTGGGATAATCTCATGAAAAGACGATTCGCCGACCTCCACTTGCAGCCGAATCTGGACAATTTGGAACAAACAAGAGCCATGATAATGAAAGCTTCGAAGCTTGGCTATAGCTTGGTGGCGGTGCCACTTCCAACCGTTTCCACAGAAAATTTCGCTCAAAAGTTAAGGGCAACATGTCATGAAGCAAAAGTGGATTTTGCCTCCCGCTTGGATTTGAAGCCTAAAACAGCCAAAGAGCTTTTGCATCAACTTAGAAGGTTTAGGAGAAAAGTGGAAATAATAGCCGTGATATGCGATTCAAAAGCTGTTGCACGGCAAGCCGCCAAAGACCATAGGGTGGACATCCTAAACTTTCCAACAGTGGATCCCCGTAGAAGATTTTTTGACAAGGCAGAGGCAGAACTAGCCTCCAACAGTTTAGCAGCCCTCGAAATTGATGTAAAACCACTAATAACACTGAAGGGCCCAGCAAAAATTAGGTTTATATCCACTTTAAGAAGGGAAGCGGCAATAGCCAAAGACTTTCATGTGCCCATAGTTGTTTCAAGCGGTGCCACAAGTGAGCTGTTTATGCGGAAGCCTTTGGAAATGGCGGCTTTAGCTTCTCTTTTCGATTTGGACAAGCCAACAGCCTTAAACGCCGTTTCGAAAACCCCATTGACCATTGTTAAGAGAAACCGGGAAAAGCTTAGCCCAAACTTCATTGCTCCTGGCATCCGCCTGGTTCGAAAGGGAAGCGACTGCCCATGAAAGCGAAAGTTAGGCGCCGCTACCTAGCCCTAAAAATCGATTCAAGCGAAAAATTTGACTCAAAAGAATTTATGGAGGCTGTTTGGAACACCCTTCTAAGGCTTTTCGGCGAATATGGCGCCAGCAAAGCAGGTTTAACACTAATAGACTATGACGTGGAAAAGGGGCTTGCGGTAATCCGCGCAGCCCACACAGAAGTCGAAAAGGTTAGAGCAGCCATAGCCTCCATAACAGAGATAAACGCCAAACCAGTAGCTGTCCATGTCCTAACAATTTCTGGAACCCTTAAAACCCTTCGAAGAAAACTTAGGACAACAGCCTAAAATACGCATAGTTCAATATTGTCTAACCATAACGCATAATTGTAGCTGAACGCGTTTGTTAATTTTGGGGGATGATGACGCCGTCCCAGTCTGATTTAAGCCATATGAGGAACTCATGACGGGCGGACCCCATCATATGCTTTTAGAGGCGAAGCTTTCTATCTCTTGCTTTCTTCCTTTCCAGTCCAAAGGCTAGTGCCAAAACCATTCCAGTTATAAAGCCGCCTATGTGAGCCCAGTAGGCTATTTCACTGCCAATTTCGAAAAGGCCGAAAAGCCACTGTAGTATAAACCAGAAGCCTAAGAAAAGCACGGCGGGAATTGGAAGTATAAAGTAGGCAACCCATGTTAGGATTTTCGCCTTTGGGAAAAGCACAAAATAAGCGCCCAAAACTCCTGAAATAGCCCCTGAAGCACCCAAAACGCCAACACTAAAATCAGCCGGATAAGTTAAACCCAAATATAGGCTTAGTATGTGGGTGAGGGCTGCCGCCAACCCACAAGCAATGTAGAAGGCAAGATAGCCTCCATGGCCAAAAATATCTTCAACATTGTCTCCAAAAATATATAGGAAAAGCATGTTACCTAACAAGTGGAACCAGTCTGCATGCATAAACATGGATGTTACCAACGTGTAGAGACTTTGCCCATGCACAACTTCCTGAGGTATCATAACAAATTTGCTCTCAATTTGACTGGCAATTTTGTTCGGAAAGAAAATTTCCTCCGCAGATAGCCAGTAAACCAGAAATATTATGAAGTTTGCAATTAGCAACATGCGATTTACATGTGGTGTTCGCAGGGGACGATTTAAATCCTTAAGGGGAAGCAAACCTAGGCCCCATTAAACTGCCTAGCCACCATTATGTCTAAGTTTATACTTAAGTTTACCGCGCCGCGTTGCTGCTACTGAGTTAAGCACTCAATCATTCTGCTACACGTTAAGCACTCGTCAGGTATCGGCATGTTTTTTGGGCGTTTTTTCAAAAAACCAAAAAAATGCGCACATTTACCTTCGCTTGCCTCGCTGTCCTTTGTCCTTTGCATTGCGGTAAGTTTTTCATCACTTTTCTCGGTTTTTGAAGCTGCGGTGTCTCTAACTTTTGTCAGACAACGAGGACACGCATAATAGGTTTTAGAGGAACCGCCGGAAGAAATTGTTGCCAAAACAGGCTTTTCAAAAACCTCTCCACACTCGCCACATGTTATGTTTTCTGGCATGTTAGGCAAACCTCAAGCCTATTCAAATCTTAATATTTAATAAACTTTTTCGAATAAACGTTCAACACAAAAACACATAAAGCATTTTAGTGGGCCGGGCCGGATTTGAACCGGCGACCTTTCGGTTATCAGCCGAACGCTCCAACCAAGCTGAGCTACCGGCCCCCGTCAGTTCTAATGTTATAAGATTTAATTATTATTTTAAGGTTTTCAGAACATTTTTAACCCTTTAAAGTTATATCATTGCCATGGGCCCGTGGCCAAGTATGGATTAAGGCGTCGGCCTTCGGAGCCGGAGAACGTGGGTTCAAATCCCACCGGGCCCGCCAAAAACAAGAGCAATAAACTTTATAGAAAGGGAGTTTTCTTGTTTGTTTGGTTTTGAATGGTATGGCTGATGTAGATAAGCTGGTTGACTTGATAATTTCGAAGCATCCGGAGATTTCAAGGGACATTATATTAAAGAGGCTTGAGGATGAACGGAGAAAATCTGGAGGTTTAATTTCTGACCAGGTTTTGTTGCGGATGGTGGCGGCGGAATTTGGCGTTGAAGTTTCTAACGCTGCTTTTGTGCCCCTCCCAGTTTTGGGAAGTCTTGTTCCAGGCTTGAATGACGTTTCGGTGATTGGCAGAGTCATCGCCGTTTACCCGGCTAAGGTTTCGAACAGAAATGGGCTGTCCAAGTTTGCGAGTATGCTTGTTGCCGACAAAAGTGGTGTGATGCGAGTCGTGTTATGGGATGATAAGGCTGAGCTTTTAGAGTCTCGAAGAATAAGTGTTGGACATGTTGTAAAGCTTTCTCATGGATACACTAAAGAAGGCCGTTTTGGGCATGTGGAACTTCATTTAGGCGAGAGTGGGGATGTGGAAATCCTTGAAGAAGTTAAGACCGAAAGTTATCCACGAATTTTGGAGCTTTCAACAAAAATTGGGGCGATCACCAGCGTCTTCAAAAACAGAAGGATAAACCTTGTAGGAAGAGTCAAGGAAATCTTAAGGGAATCCACTTTTGAAAGGGAAGATTCTACCACCGGGAAAGTTTTGCGGCTTGTTTTGGCAGATGAAACAGGTGAAATTCCAGTGGTTATTTGGAACGAAAAAGTCGATGAGGTTAAGGGGATTCTCCAAAAGGAGAACGCTATGCTGCAGGTTGTGAACGCTAAAGTCAAGAGAACGTTGGACGGAAAATTGGAAATCCATGTGGACCGCGAAACTTATATAGACGTTTTCGAGGCTGAAAAAGAGTTTTTGAAAATAGCCGAACTAAAAGATGGAATGAAGGACATTCACATACAGGGTGAAGTGGCAACCAAACCGATTACAAGAGAGGTAAAAACGGCTAAAGGCGAAGCTGTGAAATTGACAGTTTTCGAAATAAAGGACGAAACTGGGCGAATTTGGGTTTCAGCATGGCGAAAAAACGCGGAAAAAACTGCAAACCTAAAAATAGGAGAAAAAATAGCCATAAAAAACGCCTATGTTAAAAGAGGGTTCGGGGATCAACTTGAAATATCAACGATGAACAAAACATCCATAGAAATCATTTCGAAAGGAAAGTGAACTGAGTTAATTTTGCAAGTGCCGGGGGCGGGATTTGAGCCCGCGACTTCTGGACGGTTGGGCGCTTATGCCCCCCTTTTACGTTCTCCAGATTATGAGTCTGGCGCCCATTCCAGGCTAGGCTACCCCGGCCTCCTCAATAATCAGATGTGGAAAGGGCCTCCTTGTTATTTCTTTCGCTCAAGTTTTTCAACCTTGTCATGTTTTCCCACGTAAACCAGGTCAGCCATGCCAACGAAAAGTCCTGTCTCAACTATCCCAGGAATAGTTTTCAGTTTAGTTTCCAGCTGGGCTGGGTTTTCTATAAGCCCGAAGTCAACATCTATTATGAAGTTGCCGTTGTCCGTTACGACTGGCCCAACTTTTCCAGCATTTTCCCTCATTTTCGGCTTTCTTTTTAGCATTTTTATTTTGTTTATCACGAAGGATGCGGCGAAGGGCAAGACTTCTATTGGGACTGGTTGGCCGTTTTCTCCTAAAATTTTGGCTTTCTTCCTCCAATCCGCGATTATTATTAGGGTTTTGGATGCGGCGGCAACTATTTTCTCGCGGGTTAGGGCGCCGCCCATGCCTTTTATTAGGTTTAGGTTTTCATCTATTTGGTCTGCTCCATCAATTGTTAAATCCAGTGTTGGGTGTTCCTCCAAGGTTGTTGTTGGGATACCGTTTTTAACTGCCAGCATAAGCGCTTGATAGGATGTGGGAACAACTTTCACCCGCAAGTTTTCTGCTTTTATTCTTCTTCCAATTTCTTCGGCGGCGTAAGCAACTGTGCTGCCGCTTCCAAGGCCCAGTATAAAGCCGTCTTTAACATGTTTTACGGCTTCTAATGCCGCGTTTCTTTTGGCTTTCTCCACAGCTTCTTCCTTTTTAGGTTTCAATTTCCATCTGCCCCAGTCTCTCCAAAACCTTCTCCACTTCGGCTCTAATCTCTTCTATGCGTTTTTCCGCTTCAGTTCTAGGAGGAGGCTTGGCTGGCGGTTTTCTTTTTCTCTTAGCCTTTTCTTCGGCTTCTTTTTCTGGTTTCTCCTCTTTTTCCACCGTTTTGGCTGGCTTGGCTGTGGGTATTGTTATTTCCTTTATTGGTTTGGCTTCAACCTTTGAACGCAGCTCCTCAATTTTTGCGCTTATTTCGTCGAAGCGCTCGCTGAAAAGCTTTATTAGGTCTTCCTGCATGGCTTCAAGCTCGTGTAATGCAACCAGAGACTCGTCTTTTGAAATGGCCTCCTTAACAATCATCATTCTCTCCTTATAGGTTTGGGCAAGTCTATCTCTCTCTTCCTCTGTTATTTTGCCTTCAGCGTGTGCCTCGTAGAGGCGTCTTATGGCGTCGCTTAAGATTTCCCTCTCCAAATCCAGTATTCTTAGCTCTTCCTTGGCTTTTGCAGCCTCTTCCGGAGAAACCGTCTTAACGATTTTGAAGGGTGAAACCTTTGTTTCGGCTTTTTCTCTCCCCCCTTCCGCAATCGCAGCTTGCTTCTCCTTTCTCCACCTCTTTCTCATGGCATAAACAATTATAGAGCACGCGATAATCACCCCTACAGCTACAATTATCAGCGCAGTGGTTAGGGGGTCATCTAAGGGCAAAAGTTTCCCTCTTCCTCCAATAGAATTCTCAGCCTTTTATATATTAAATTATCCAGAGCCTTGATTTTCAGAAGCCTTATTAGACATATGCGCTAATTTTCTGGAAGCTGTTGGAAGCGGTTCAAATGGATAGAGGGAAAGTTTTTAAATACATTGAAGAGCACTTTGAAGAGCATTTAAGACGCTTGCAAGAACTTGTTAGACAACCTTCAATTTCTGCTGAAAACCTCGGAATAAGGGAGTGTGCAACCCTCATTCGGGACTATTTTAAGGCGTTGGGATGCAAAGACGCAAGGCTTGTGGAGACTTCTGGCAACCCCGTTGTTTACGGCTTTTACAATGCCGGCGCAGAGAAAACCGTGATAATATACATGATGTATGACACGCAGCCCGTGGACGAGCCCGGATGGATTGTTCCCCCACTAGAGGGGCGTGTCGTTGAGATGGAGCCTTTCGGAAAATGCCTAGTCGCAAGAGGAGCCATAAACACGAAAGGTGAGCTCGGCGCCTTTCTAAATGCATGCGAATCCATAACAGCAGTGGGTGAGGAAATACCGCTAAACTTAATTTTCGTGGCCGAAGGGGAGGAGGAGCTTGGAAGCCGCCACCTGCCCGAGTTTATACACAAGTATATGGATAAACTGAAGGAGGCGGATGCTGTTTTCTTTCCAACAGCAGACCAAGACGAAAAAGGCAAGGTGCAGATGGCTTTAGGCGTTAAGGGAATAGTCTACTTTGAACTTGAACTCGACGGGAAAAGCTGGGGTTACGGACCCACGGAATTTGACATCCATGGGAGTAACAAAGCTTGGGTTGACAGCCCAGCGCTGCGGATGATACAAGCGTTAAGCACGTTCACCTCAAAGGATGGAAACACAGTCCTGGTGGAAGGCTTTTACGAAAACGCTGCTCCACCAAGCCCAGAAGACTTGGAGTTAATAGAGAAGCTTGAAAAAACCTTCGACGAAGAAACGGTTAAAAAAGAGATGAAGGTTGAACGTTTCATCGACGACGTCCACGGAAAAGAGGCGTTACTGAAATATCTTTACTCGCCGACCCTAAACATAGACGGAATATGGAGCGGATACACGGGCCCCGGCACAAAAACGGTTCTACCCCATAAAATAAAAGCCAAGATTGATGTGCGCCTCGTCCCAGACATGACTGTTGAAGAGGTTATCCCAAAAATAAGGCGCCATTTGGACAAGCATGGCTTTAAGGAAATAAAAATAGTGCAGCTTGAGGAAGGCTATGGATGGGCTAAGACAAGCATCCGCGAACCAGCAGCCCAAGCCGTGCTGAAGGCTTACCGCGAATTTGGCTACGAACCAGAAATATGGCCCCACATGGCTGGAAGCGCCCCCTTCTGCATGTTCAACCGCGAACCATTAAACCTGCCCTTCGTAATGGGAGGCCTTGGCCACGGAGCAAGGGCCCACGCGCCAAACGAGTACATAGTTGTCGGGGAAGGCGGCCCCACAGGCGGGCTTATAACCCTTGAAAAATCCTATGTGGCCATTCTAGATAACCTTTCAAAAATGTTGTGAAACCGCCTTTAGTCCTTGGAACCGAAAACTTTTCCGGCATTGCATGAATAGAAATAAAAGGAGAGGTTATAGTGCTTCTTTTAAAATTTCAAGAATATCCTTGACGGCTATTCTGTTCTCCACCTCTAGGACTTTGACGGCGTCTTCCAGCGTTGTTACACAGAAGGGACAAGCCACTGCAATGGTGTCCACTTCCATCTCTAAGGCTTCCTTAACGCGGTTTACACATGGTCTTTTCTCCGGCTCAGCTTCTTCCGTCCAGACTCTGCCAGCTCCACCCCCGCAGCAGAAGCTATTTTCGCGTGTTCTTCGCATCTCAACAAGTTCTAAACCTTTTATTGAGTGGAGAATCTGTCTCGGCTCGTCGTAGATTTGGTTTCGTTTGCCCAGGAAGCATGGGTCGTGGTAGGCGACTCGCCTTTCAACCCGTTTTGAGGGTTTAATCTTGCCTTTTTCTATGGCTTCAGCCAAAAACTGCGTGTAGTGCTGGACGTTTAACCCCAAGTCTTTGTAAGGCCTATCGTTTTTGAAGGTGTTGTAGCAGTGGGGTGAAACTGTGACAATGCGGTTTGCATTGAACTTTTGGAAAACCGCCGTATTATGCTCCGCCAAGATTTCAAAAAGACCCTTCTCGCCCATCCGCAAGATGTGGTCTCCGCAGCACCACTCTTCTTCGCCTAGGGTCGCATAGTCAACGCCGAGTCTGTCAAACATGGCGGCCATGGTTCTGGCGATTTCTCTGTTCCGCACATCATAGGCTGTTGAGCAACAAACAAAGTATAAGACATCAGCCTTCGCCACGTTTGGAAAAGTCTTAACGTTTAAACCTTCAGCCCAAGCCATTCGCTTGCTTTGGTGGGTTCCCATGGGATTATGGTATTTCATAACGCTTTCGAGGACATCCTTAACCGTTCTGGGAATGAATCCCATTTCCACGAGGATGCTTCGGTCTTCAACCACAGCGTTTGAGCAATTTACAAGTTTCGGACAGAAAAGTGTGCAGGAGTTGCATGATGTGCAGAGCCAAACGTTGTCAGCCATGGGTTTAAGCCTTTCATTTAAGCCTTCATCCCTTGAGTCTGCAATAAACCTATAATTGGCGGTTAAGGCTGAAGGGCCTAGAAACTTTTCGTCTATGGCAGCGGGACAAGCTGAATAACAAATGGAACATTTTGTGCAAAGCGTCAAATCCCAATATTTTTTAAGGTCTTCAGGAGGCTGATTGAATTCCTCCGCCTTTTTGAGGATTTCTGGAGGCTTGATGAGCACTGTTTTGATTTTCTTGAAGTTTTGGAAGAAGGGTTGAATATCCACCACCAAATCCTTTACAACTGGAAGGTTTGAAAGAGGTTCGATGGTTAAGACGTCAGCGCCAAGGTCGAGAACTTGGGTATAACAAGCCAACATGGGTTTGCCGTTTATGTTTATTCCACAGCTTCCGCAAATTCCCATTCTACAAGAGTGCCTAAAAGTAAGCGTCTCATCCAAATTTTCCTTAATGTAGTTAAGGGCGTCAAGCACTGTTGTTCCACGGCGGATGGGCACTTTATAGGTGGACATGTAATGCCTTTTTGCATCCGGGTCGTAGCGGCGAATTCGGAATTCAACAACCTTTACAACCTCATCATTCATGGACACGCGCCTCCTAATATTTCCGCGCGGCGGGCTGCCACTTCGTAATTGTGACGGGAATATACTCAAGCCTCGGCCCCTCCACCGTGTAATATGCCAACGTGTGAACCAGCCATTTTTCATCGTCTCGGTTTGGGTGATCCAGCCTTGAGTGGGCTCCTCTGGATTCTGTTCTTGCCAGTGCGCTGATTACTGTGACTTCTGCCAAGTCTAACATAAAGTCAAGTTGAAGGGCTGCCGTAAACCCTGTGTTGAAGGTTTTGCCTTTATCCTCAACCTTTATGTGTTTAAACCTCTCCTTGAGCGTTCTGACCTCTTTTAAGGCGCTTTTCAACTCGTCGCCCGTTCGGAAAATCCAAACTTTCGTGTTCATAAGCCGCCTCATCTCGTCCCTAAGCTGGGGAACTCTCTCACCGCCCTCGCTTCCAAGGACTCCGTCGAAGACCCGCCTCTCTTCGGCTAAAGCCTTCTCTCGTGGAAATTCGCGGAAACCCGTGGACATGGCGTATTTTGCCGCTTCCTCTCCGGCAACCGCGCCGAAAACTAGGCATTCAGCCGTTGAGTTTGTTCCAAGCCTATTCGCGCCATGCACACTTAAACAAGAGCACTCGCCAGCAGCATACAACCCCCTAATCGGAGTTTCGGTTCTTATGTTAGCTTTAATTCCTCCCATGGAATAGTGGGCTGCCGGGCGGATAGGAATGAGATCCTTAACCGGGTCAACTCCGCCAAGTTTTATGGCCACTTCCCTGATTAGCGGAAGCCTCTCGTTAATCTTCTCCTCGCCCAGATGCCTAAGATCCAAAGCGATGTAAGGGCCATAAGGGCCTTTAAAGGCTCTTCCTTCAAGGATTTCCGTTTGCTCAGCCCTTGAAACCACGTCGCGGGGAGCCAACTCCATCTTTTCAGGGGCGTAACGCTTCATGAATCGTTCACCTTCAGCGTTTAACAAGTAGCCACCTTCACCCCGCGCCCCCTCAGTTATCAAAACCCCTGAAGGCACTAAGCCTGTTGGGTGGAACTGAACGAACTCCATGTCTTCGAGGGGTGCGCCAACGCGGTAAGCCATAGCCATTCCATCACCGGTTGTGGTGTGCGAGAAGGTTGTAAACTCATATATGCGCTCGTGTCCCCCTGTAGCCATTATCACAGCCTTTGCTTGAAAGGCGTGCATCTCGCCAGTCTTAAGCTCTATGGCTGTTAGCCCCACGACAGCGTTGTCCTCAACAATAAGCGAGGTGGCGAACCACTCGTCATAAAATTTCACGTTATCATAGGTTGTGGCTTTCCCATAAAGCGTGTGCATTTCATGAAAACCAGTCATATCCGCCGCGAAACACGCCCTCGGGTAAGAGTGACCTCCGAAGGGCCGCTGGTCAATTTTGCCGTCTGCCGTTCGGCTCCACGGGCAACCCCAATGCTCCATGTTTACAATCTCTTTGGGAGCTTGCCTAACAAAGAATTCTACAACATCTTGGTCTGCTAAGAAGTCTGCACCCTTAACGGTGTCCCATGCATGCAAATCAAAGGAGTCCTTCTCCCGCATAACAGCAGCTGTTCCGCCCTGAGCACAAACAGAATGAGACCGTAGGGGATGAAGCTTCGAAATCACGGCAATGTCAAGTTTGTCGCTGGTTTCCGCCACTGCAACAGCAGCCCTTAAACCAGCCAAGCCAGCGCCAACGATAACTATGTCATGGGCATACTTTTCCATCAGCAATCCCTACTAAATTTAAAGAATAACACATAGATTCCGCTTCAATGTTTATATTTTTTGTCTACAAATTTTGATGATTTAAAGTTTTAATTCTCTTAAAATCCATCGCAGTCCACAGATTTTAACTTCCAAGCAAAAATCGAATAATGAATGGACGATTTTTCCATCTACTTTTCAAAGCTCTTAATGCATAGGCTACTAACACCATGAAGAACACCACCGCAATATAGATGAGCAAGAACATTTCAAGGCTCACCTCCAACCATATAGGCGCAACAATGTAATAGAGCATGGAAAGGTGCAGGATATACATAAAAAGCGGGGATTCCCCCAAAACTTGCATAGGCCTATATAAGATGAGGGAAGGCTTGTAATCTATTATGGGAAACAATATGAGGATTATCCCAATTGCGCTTATTATATATCCAATCGAGGGCCAAGTGTAACAATTAAAAGTCAGCATCCAAATGAAGCCGCCAAGGGTTAGAACGCTGACCCCTATTAAAAAGGTAAACTTTTTCTCCATTGCAATGCGTGAGCTTTGTTTCCAACGTAGGTAAGCAAGGTTTACGCCCAGCAAAGAAAATCCAAGCCATGGAAATATGGGGAACCAGCCGTCAACTATAAAACGGTGAACTATGTGGTCTGCATGCTTAAGAGTTTCTTGAAGGAAAGGGTGCAGGAGAAAAAATGTTATTACGATAATCCACCTTGGAAGACCCTTCAAACGTGAGAAAATACGTGCTATAGGCAAAGAGACCCCTATAAGATAGAGTATTTGGAAAAACATGAAGGGAGAACCGCCAAGCATAAACACTTCAATGAGCAAACCAACAATCACAAGCATGGTTCCCCGAAGTAAGAAATATTTCACCCCATGACCTTTCGTTTGGGCTGTGAGGACAACCATCATTCCAGATATCGTAATAAACAAGGGAGCAGCCCACGCGTTATAGAGGACAAGCCAAAAAGGATAGGGATTAACCGATAACACTGTGGGCAGATTACCGCATACCATCATGATAACCGCTAAGCCCCGCATGACGTCTATAGTTGCATCTCTTTTAAATTTCGGAGAGGATACGTCTTCCATATTACTTACTCATGTTTTAGAAAAATATTGAGGCACTTACAAACTTTTGTGTGGTTCCTTAATCTCAGCCTTCACTAAACATTTGATAAGTGTTTAATGCTAAAATAAGCGCTGATTAATAATACCTACAAGGCTAAGCACCGATGGAAGGCTTTGGAGATGTTCAAGAAGGTTATGATTGCTAACAGGGGAGAAATTGCCATAAGGGTGATAAGAGCATGTAAAGAGCTCGCCATAAAAACAGCCGTCGTATTTTCAGAAGCGGACGCCGAATCGTTACATGTGCGGTATGCCGATGAATGCTATTTCATAGGTGCAGCGGAACCAAGCCAAAGCTACCTAAATATAGAAAAAATAATCGAAGCCGCTAAAAAGTCTGGATGCGAAGCCGTCCATCCAGGCTACGGCTTTTTGTCGCAAATTCCAGCCTTCGCAGAGGCTTGTACTAGAAGCGGCATAGAGTTTATCGGACCGCCAGCTGAGGTCCTGAAAAGAATGGGAAATAAGGTTGAAGCTAGAAAGGCTGCATCTGAAGCCGGAGTGCCAGTTATTCCAGGAGGTTTAAAACCGGCAAGCAGGATTGAGGAGGCTATTGAAACGGCTGAGGAGGTTGGTTTTCCCGTTTTGGTTAAGGCTGTTTATGGAGGCGGTGGAAAGGGCATGCGCCTCGTTAAAAATGAGGACGAAATGCGCCATGTTTTAGAAACAGCCATGTTAGAGGCTGAATCCTCTTTTGGAAAACGCGAAATCTATGTTGAGAAGTTCCTTCCAAGGGCAAGACACATAGAATTCCAGATACTGGCAGACAAAAAGGGCAAAGTCATCCATCTAGGCGAGAGGGAATGCTCAATTCAGCGGAGATACCAGAAACTCATCGAGGAGACGCCCTCCCCTTTTATGGATGAGGAGCTTCGGGAAAAAATGGGCGAATCGGCCAAAAAAATCGCCAAGGCCGTAGGCTATGTTAATGCTGGAACAGTCGAATTTCTTGTGGACCAAAACCGCAACTACTACTTTTTGGAAATGAATACAAGGCTTCAGGTAGAACACTTGATCACCGAAATGGTGACCGGCATAGACATAGTGAAAGAGCAGATAAAAATAGCCGCTGGCGAAAGGCTTGCGTATAAACAGAGAGATGTGAAAATTCGTGGACATGCTATAAACTGCAGGATAAACGCTGAAGACCCCTACAACAACTTCGCTCCGTCACCGGGAACTGTTACAAATTTACGTCTGCCCGGCGGTCCGGGCGTTAGGATTGATACACATCTTTACACCGGCTGCACAATACCAGTCTTTTACGACCCGTTAATCGCTAAGCTTTCCACATGGGGTTTAAGTCGCCTGGAAGCCATAAGAAGGATGCGCAACGCCCTAGAAGAATTCAGCATAGAAGGGGTGAAAACCACGATACCCTTCCATAAGCGTATAATGGATGATGAAGACTTCTTGAAGGGGGACATACACGTAAGCTTCGTCGACGAGAGAATGAGAAAGCTTCTCCCAGAAAAAGCCTTGACGGAGGAGGAGATAGCCGCGCTAACGGCGGTCTTAGCTAACCAGAAAGCGGAAGCCAAAGTCAAGGCATTAATTCCAAGACGCGCGTATAAAGAGGTTTCACTTTGGAAAGTTGCCAGCAGAATTAAGGGGCTGAGGCGAACCCTTTGAAAACCTACGAAATTTTGGTAGATAAAAAGGCACATAACATTAGAATTTTGAAAAGGGAGAGTAATTCCTTCTTAGTTGATGTTAACGGTAAAACCATGGAAGTTAAGTTTGCCAATTCCGGAGCTGGAAAATTTTCCTTGGAGATAAATGGCGAAAAAGTTCAAGCGGAACTTTTGAAACTTCCTGGAAGCATAATGCTGGTTAAAGTTGGCGGTAAAACATTCGAGGTTCAATATTCAACACCAACTTTTAAGCTGGAAACACAGAAGGTCAACGTCCCCTCAACTCTTTCTAAAAAGTCTACTGTAAGCCTTTCTGTTGAGAGGGGTGCTGTTCTAGCCCCGATAGCTGGAAGAATTGTAGCTTTAAAGGTTAGTGTTGGACAAAAAGTCTCCAAGGGGGAGTGCATATGCATTCTTGAAGCTATGAAAATGGCAAATGAGATTGCAGCCCCAAAGGATGGTGTTGTTAATGAAATCTTCGTCTCTGAAGGAGACATTGTAAACAAGGGTGATGTTTTAGCGGTTATAGCCTAGGAAACTTTTTATGGCAAGAAACAATTGCATTTAAACTCTAAAATGGGAGCTGCATGTAAATGTTCCTTGGAATGGATCATGTAGGTGTGGCTGTTAAAAACTTGGAGGAAGCTATCAGCGTTTACCGTGACACGTTGGGCTTCAAGCTTCTGGGCGTGCATGTTTTAACGGAGCGGAATGTGAAGGTGGCTTTTCTATCAACAGGTGGCGAAACCCAAATTGAACTTTTAGAACCCCTTGGCAACAACAGTCCTGTGGCGAAATTTCTTGAAAGCCGAGGTGAAGGCATACATCACATTGCCGTAAAAGTGGACAACATTGAAAAAGCCTTGGAAGATTTTAAAAGAAAGGGCGTTATGCTAGTTGACGAAGTGCCGAGAATAGGCGTTGAGGGAAAGAAAATCGCTTTCGTGCATCCAAAAAGCACAAAGGGTGTGCTGCTTGAACTTGTAATGGAGTGAAAAACCATAGCAGTTCAAAAGGCTTTCTCCATGCGAGTTGATGTTATTTGCGTTCCGTAAAAAACGCCTTGCTTATTCAAGTTTTCCACTCCTTCGCTAGCGGTGTTTTGGGCGTTGTCATACCATTAATGATGAAGGAGAGAAACATAGATGTAGTCCTAATAGGGTTTGTCTTTGCATCCATGCCTTTAATAATGCAGTTTGGAAGAATGTTCTTCGCAACGCTTTCAGATTTTTTCGGAAGAAAACCCTTCTTCATAGCCAACGGAGCTCTAGGCACAGTTTCAAGCCTAATCTATTACTTCGCCCGCACGCCCATGGAGTTCCTCTTCGGCAAAATCTCTGAAGGAACAAAAGAGGGTGCCATATGGGCTGTTAATAGGGCATACCTTCTCGAAAGAAGTCGGGGAAACTGGAGAACCCTAGTCTACCTAAGAACGGTTGTTTACGTGGCCTACGCCGTCGGCAGTCTAGCAGCTGGTTTTCTGGCTGTATCCATTTTTTACGAGGGAACAATGCTTCTTTGCGCACTATTAGGCGTTTTTGGAATCCTACTTTCCCTCACGCTTATAGATGAGAAAAGGGGAGAGTTCAGCATGGAGCAAGCTCTGCGATTTCTCGACTTCAGAAAGAAGGAACGGAAATTCAAGATTTTTCTTTTCCTCTTTTTCATGATGGGTTTGGCCTTTGGTTTTCGCTCCGGATACGTAATACCATACTTTCTAAGCACTGCTGGCTTTTCTGCGGAGATGGTGGGGCTGATTTTTGGCGCAATGATTTTGTCGGCGGGTTTGTCGTCATACTTATTTTCCAGATGCGCCCGCATAAAAGAGCTTATCCTATTAAGTGGGATCCTATACTCAACCCTTTTAACCCTTCTAGGCTTTTCCTTACCAGCATTGGCGGCGACGCTTGTGATTGCCGTTGGTTTCGCTGAGGGAATGAACAGTATAGGCCAAGAAGGCATCCTTTCAAAAATATGTGAAAAAGAGTCTTATGGAACGGATATAGGCTTGCTTATGATGGGCCTTCACATAGGCGAGTCTGCCAGCCTAGCCCTCAGCGGCGTGTTAATCGCAAACTGGGGTTTCGCCATATCCTTTGTGTTGGCAGCCATCCTTTACGCTGTTTTCTACATAGGCACCTTCACACTTTATGGAGAAAAATAACATGCCGACAACAATCAAGGTTGACAAGCTTCAAGAAGGGTTGAAGACGAAACTTTTTGGGAAATACATTTTCTTCAGCCGCGAGGTTGACTCAACCAACAATTGGGCTAAGGAGTTAGCGGAGCTTGGCGCATTAGAAGGGACGGCGGCCGTAGCGGAAACCCAAACCGCTGGAAGGGGAAGGCTTGGCAGAAAATGGCACTCGCCGAAGGGCGGCTTATGGCTCTCCCTAATTCTCAAACCAAACCTAAAGCCGTCTGAAACAGTCAAGCTTGTGTTTTTAACAAGCCTAGCGGTGGCGGAAACCCTCCGCGAACTCTATGGGTTAAAGGCTGAAACCAAGTGGCCCAACGACGTGCTGGTGGATGGGCGAAAGGTCTGCGGCATATTATGCGAAACGAAAACGGTGGGTGAAAAAGTGGAATATGCAGTTTTAGGCATAGGCGTAAACGCCAACTTCAATGTTGACAAGGAGTTTCCCCAGGAGCTTAGGGAAACCGCAACTTCACTGGAAAATATTTTAGGAAGAAAAGTAGCCCTCGAAGAGCTCTTCAAGGCTTTACTGGAAAAAATGGAGTGGCTCTACCAAGTTTTCCTCAAAGAAGGATTCACCCCAATTCTGAAAAAATGGAAAGGTTACGCCTCATTCCTAGGCTTTGAGGTGGAGGTTTTCATCGGAGGAGAAGACGAAAAACTGGAAGGCACAGCCCTAGACGTTGACATCGACGGAGCACTGATTTTAAGGCTTAAAGATGGCTCTGTGAAGCGCGTTTTCGTCGGAGACCTCTCCCTAAAAATAAAGCGCGTTAACAAAGCCTAAATCTTCTTCTACAGTAAACAATACACTCAGCTTTCAATTTTCATATAGCTATAAAGCCTACTGGCTATATTTAATGGTCTCCGTTTTTGCGAAGCGTTCAATTTCCATACGACAGTTTTTGGCCAACTGGTTAAGCTTCTTCTCGATTCTCTCAAGCCTTTAAAGACCCTGTTTGCCGATAGAAATGGTTTCCAGCTCTTTTTCAATGTCGCGGATCTCCTTTGCCATTTCAAGAAATTCGCGTTTTCCCCTATGCTGGTATAGGCTGAAGGCTCTTCCTTCTGGATATCCCAGATATCTGGAGTGGATGACGATCATGCGTTGCAGAAGCTGTTTTGAATTCTCATCCTTAAGTTTATCTTCCCATATTTCCCAGAGTTCTTCGATCGCCGCGCATAACTCTAAAGCGGCAACCAGATTTGCGAACAAATCGGCATAATCATGGCTAAGCGGTGTGTAGGTGCGAACTTCTGTGATTTTTACAGTTTTCCCTTCATACGATGAATTCGTTTTCACTACATTTTTTCGGGTTTTCATTTTAGCTTCCCGTGTGAAGCTGGTGGTGATTTTCCAAAGACATATTTGTGGTAATAGCTGTCAATAACCGATTCATCCCAACTGTCCCATTCATCCTTAGGAATAAGCTTTTGTAGGCCTTTCAGTTGGAGTCTTCTTTTTAAGAGCCTATTTTCATACAGCATATTAGAAAGCCTCATAACCATGGCTTTGTTCTCCATGAGATACTCGTAAGCTTTAAACTTCATAACAGCATATTCGCCCCACAAGTTATGAGCAGCCTTTGAATTCATTTCACGTTTAAGCCTCTCCAATTCTTCTTCACTTTCACTTGAAAGACCATATTGAATAAGCAGTGGGATACCTTGGCTTTCAAGTATCCATTTCTCTTTTAGAAAAAGTCTTACCCTTTCAGCAGTTTCATATGGAATTGTGACCTTTATGCAAACTTTTTCGCGGCTTTCAATAGCCTCTAAAGCACTTATGAGGTCATTTCGACGTTTTTGATGTCCGTCATCACGCAGAGGCTTTCCCTTAATCTTCATTTCTCATCCCTTCAAATCTGCCTTTTCCAGAATATTTTTTAGCTGCTCATTTTCCATTTGGATGGCTTTTAGAAGTTCATTGTCCTTTTTGAATTCTTCAAATAGATTCTTTATGTGCATGTAGCTTGCCTTTATTTGCTTAAATTCAAGCAGCCAATAATTAGCCATCCCATGCTCCAAAATCTTCACAACTGTGTCGCTTTCGCTTAGGCAATTCTTTATCACATAATCTCTGAACCGTTCATAAGTTGATTTATCCAGAAAAGCTTCTAAAACAGCGGGTTCACCCTTTTTACCAAAAACCAATCTGCTAAACATTTCTGTTTATACACCCTCCACTCCGTTAAATATTGTCACGCTTTATTCCTCGTCTGCCGACAATTTTTTGAACGCTCTTTAACAACACGTCCTCTACTGCTTTACGATCTTCGTCTGAAAACTCATAGCTTTGCCTTCTAATGTATTCTGAAAGCTCTGATTTCAGTTGGCTGAAGTTTTTCTCTTCAACATCAATTATGGTTTTAATGATTTCTTGGCTTTGACTGCGCATCGTGTCCTGTATCATTTTAAGTAATAAGGCGAAATGTGGAGTGCAGAGACCTTTAGAGTTTCTAAAGAGTTTAAGAAACTCTTCATTACGCGAACAAAGCAGTTCCACGATTTTTCTATTATAGACTTCCATCAGATTGGCTAGGTGAGTGCATGCCGGGCACTCTGTTGTTTGGCGGAAAACCTCTTTGCCACGCTTTCTTTGTTTTTGTAAATCTTGAAGAGTTTTTTCTATGATGCTTTGGGCTATTAGGGCTATTCCGTGGCCGTCAGAGCTATCTGGTCTTGTTGCAATTGCTAGCATTCTGTAGAAGTGGTGGTTGCAGAATCCTCCGCCTTCAACGAGTTTTCCTCTTGCTTTAGCATCCATCACAAGCTCTGAAAGGTAAGCGTCGATGTATTTTCTCTCGATCTCGTCTTCTAACGCGCATAGGAAGCACTCTGCACCGCTTCTAATCATTCTTTCGATGCGGAAATATGTTACATCCCCACTCATGCGCGGTCACCATTGCTTGCTGATTGTTTGCAGCACGCTTACAGCGTAGAACGTATCCTCAAAGGTGGATATGCCGATGTCTGACCTTGCGAATCCTCCGTTCGCATTTTGGCATTTTAGAACGAGCTCAGCTGTTTGTTTTGGATACCGTAGGCTTTCGCCGAGCAGATTAAGCGTTGATGCTCCATAGTATATGTGTTCCATGAATGGTATTGTGCCGATGGGCACAACTGTGAAGCCTCCATAGGGCTTCTCGCATGTCCGTACATATTCAAGAGTGCCTCCAAGCGATTTGACGGGGTAGCTTAAATTAGACAGCGAAGCCACAGCGTGATAGGTTGAATTTAGATTTGAATGTCCATGCGCGCCGAAACCACCGTCGTTATTCTTAAGGCTCAGCAACCAATCCACGGTTTTCTTGCGGTTAATTTCCACGTCAGCCATGTCAGCAAGTTCTATCACCATAAAGATGGAAAGAAATTCTGAGGCAACTTCGGCGTAAACATTAACGGTTCCGAACTCGCCATTAATAACGGGTAAGGAAAGAATAAACTTTCTAAGAAGTTTCTTATTTGGCTCTTTGCCGCAAAGTTTGAGGGCTTTAGCCACATAATAATGCGAGTAAAGGCTGTCTGGAACAAAACTATCAAGCCACTCAACAGTCCTTTCAACATTTGGGAAGGGCGCACCCAACAAATCCAAAATTGCCAGCCCATAATAGGTGTCTTGCGCATTCGATTCGGTGCCTTGACAGAAAGTGTAACCTCCATCCTCATTCTGCCTATTAACAACATAATCAATAACCCGCCTAACCCACAAGTCTGTGGACTGCCTATCCGCCAAAAGCGTTAACCGCCCCGCCTCCCGCAACCCAATACCTACCTACACGCCTTTTAACAATGGGTAGAAGCTATCAGCCCCCGCGCAAAGAGAAGCGAGGGCGGTTAAAGGCGAGCTTCATCGCCTTGAAAACAGTAAAAAATCACTTTGCAGATATAAACATTTCTTGTGCGGGTTTCACGCATTTACCTTTTCTTCTCTGTTATGTGGAACCCCCCACTTTTCAAGCTGTTCTAAAAGCACTTTGGGGTTGGGATACCATTGTCCCCATTTTCTGCATATGTGCTCTGTCCAACTGTAATTTTCATATGTGTAGGTTTCTTGGCGTACGCTTTCCAGCGGTATTTTGGCTTTTAACCGTCTATAATAGTCTTGGGCTAGGTAGCCCTCATCCATAACCCGCATAGCCTCCAAAAACCATTTCGTCTGTCAATTCTGGATATTTGCCCTCGAAAAGTGCGAACCCCAGTGGGTATCTTGGTCTTGGCGGCGGATCCTCGGCTGGATAATCCATAACAAGCTGCACAAGTGGAAAAACCCTTTTTGGCAATTGGTATTCTTCTGCTATCTTTTTAGCTTGGAACATGGCGCTTCCTAGGAAGCAGCTTCCTAAGCCTAGGCTTCTGGCGGCGATAACCATGTTTTCAGCCATTAGGGCGGCATCTTGAATCCCGAAGAAAAGCAGCACCAAATCGTTGGTGACCATTTTTCCAGCCTCGCTTTTCCATAATCCTCTCAAACTTGTAATAGTCAACGCATATAGTGAAGAGCAGAGGCGCCTTGTAGGGGTGGCGCTCCCTATCCCGCGATAATAGTATGCTGTATGCTTGAGATGCGAAAGGCGCCTGCTGCCCAGCCCTAACGAGATATAATTTTCTGGGCGGGGCTGCATATACCCTAAATACTGATTGCCCTCACATATTCTAGCAAACTGGAAGGTGCCAGTTATGGTGGAGATTAGAGAACCAACCGTTGAGGAGAAGATTAAACGTTTAAGGGAAATGCGGGAGCAAGCCAAACTCGGCGGCGGCCTTAAACGCATAGAGGAGCAACATGCCAAGGGCAAGCTTACCGCCAGAGAACGCATAGACCTCCTCCTAGACCCGGGAAGCTTCAACGAAATCGACCAGTTTGTAGTCCACCAGTGCACGGAGTTCGGCATGGCTGAACGCAAATACCTAGGCGACGGCGTTGTAACCGGTTATGGGACAATAGACGGAAGACTTGTCTTTGTTTTTTCACAAGACTTTACGGTTTTCGGCGGCTCCCTTGGCGAGATGTTTGCACGAAAAGTCTGCAAGCTTATGGATTTGGCGATGAAAACAGGCGCTCCAGTCATAGGCCTAAACGATTCCGGCGGGGCGCGTATCCAAGAAGGCGTAGCGAGCCTAGCCGGATACGGCGACATATTCTTCCGCAACGTAATGGCTTCAGGCGTCATACCCCAAATATCCGCCATTATGGGTCCATGTGCAGGCGGCGCCGTTTATTCGCCAGCCCTAACAGACTTCATCATAATGGTGGACAAGACAAGCTACATGTTCATAACTGGTCCAGACGTCGTCAAAACCGTGCTTGGACAAGAGGTCACCTTCGAAGAGCTTGGCGGGGCTATGGTGCACAGCCAAACCAGCGGCGTAGCCCACTTCATAGCCAAAGACGAGGAGCACTGCATCCAAATCGTAAAGAAGCTTTTGAGCTATTTGCCAAGCAACTACCTTGAAGACCCGCCTTACATGGAAACCGGCGACGACCCAAACCGGACAGACGAAGAACTGGCGCGCATAATGCCAGACGACCCGGACAAACCCTACGACGTTAAGGAGATAATCCACCGCGTCGTCGACAACGGAGAATTCCTCGAAGTTCAGCCCCTCTGGGCTCCGAACATAGTCATAGGATTTGCAAGGCTGAACGGCCATGTGGTCGGCATAGTCGCCAACCAACCCGCCTACTACGCCGGAGCATTAGACATAAACTCTTCAGTTAAAGCCGGAAGGTTCGTGCGTTTCTGCGACTGCTTCAACATACCCATAATAACCTTCGTAGACGTGCCAGGCTTCCTGCCAGGCATAGAGCAGGAACACGGAGGCATAATCCGCCACGGCTCAAAATTGCTTTACGCCTACTGCGAAGCCACGGTGCCAAAAATAACCGTTATACTTCGGAAGGCTTACGGCGGAGCCTACGACGTCATGGGCTCAAAACATTCAGGAGGCGACATAAACTACGCTTGGCCAACAGCCGAAATCGCCGTCATGGGACCTCAAGGAGCCATAAACATAATATTCCGTAAAGAGATCGCCGAAGCCCCAGACCCTGAGCAAAAGCGCCTAGAACTTGTAAGCGAATACCGCCGAAAATTCGCCAACCCCTACGTGGCAGCTCAGAAAGGCTACATAGACGAAGTCATTGAACCAGCAGAGACGAGACCAAAACTTATTAGTGCCCTTGAAATGTTGAGCACAAAACGCGAGGCAAGACCGCCTAAAAAGCATGCAAATATACCTCTCTAAAATCCTTTCGCTAACTTTAAATGAGTAGGGGGCTTCATTTAACAGTGCGAGTTGGTTGCGTTGAGTTCGCAGCTAGAAGATTTAATGGATAAAGCCATTAATCACGCCTTAAAACTGGGGGCGAGTTTTGCCGAAACAAAAGGTGAAGATACCAAAACCTTAAACATTGAGGCTATAAACGGTGAGATACGGACAGTTTCCGAAAGACACAACGTTGGAATAGGCGTCAGAGTGTTTTATGGAAAAAGTACAGGCTTTTCGTTCTCTAACATTCTGGATGAAGCGAACGTTTTTCAAGCCGTTGAAAATGCGGTGAGAATTGCTAAGGCTTCAAGAAAGAAAACGTTAATGAAATTCAATCTTGCCAGCGTTAACCCCGTTAAGGGAAAAGAATCAATAGAAGTTGGTAAACATCCAAGGGACTGCTCTTTGGACGATAAAAAAGACTTATGCTTGAGGCAATGTGAAACTGCCATGTCGAGGGATAAAGCTATAGCCAACGCCACGAGCGGGTTTGGTGAATATTATGGCGTTATTTATTATGCGAATTCCGAAGGAACTAGAGTAGCGTATGAACCATTATTAATTGGGTTGAGGGTTTCATGTGTTGCAAAAAAGGGTGCAATAATTGTTGATGCTAAGGAAGGTCATGGTGGTAGCGTCGGCCTAGAAGCATTTGAAGAGGCTGCGCACACACCGGAAAAAATGGCTGAAAACGCGGCGGAGTGGGCTTTGGAAAAACTTAAAGCCAAACCTGCACCTGCCGGAAGGTTTGACGCGCTTATAGATCCAAGACTTGCAGGGGTGCTTGCCCACGAATCCTTTGGACATTTATCAGAAGCAGACTTCGTTGTAATTGGAGGCTCCCCGTTAACTGGCCGGGTAGGCCAAACTTTGGGAACAGAGCATGTTTCAGTCATTGATGAAGGATTGCCGGAGAAAGGCGGATACAAAATCCCCTTTGACGATGAAGGAGTACCATGCGCCCGCGTTGAAGTACTCAAGAAAGGAATTTTGAAGAACTATTTACACAGCCGAGTCACAGCTAAAGCTTTAAAAACGGAGCCTACTGGAAACGCTAGAAGCCAAGACTATTCCTATGAACCTATAGTACGTATGAGAAACACCTATTTTGACGCTGGAGACTGGAAGGTTGAAGAAGCGTTAAAGGAACTTAAAAGGGGCATATATGCAATAGACACCGCGGGCGGGCAGGTTGAAGCTACCGGGACTTTTCTGTTCAAGGCTGTTAGGGGGTACTGGGTTGAAAATGGTGAACTAAAATATCCTTTAAAAGATGTCGCTTTGACTGGAAACATTTTAGAACTGCTAAAAAACGTTGAAGCAGTCTGCAATGACCTTAAAATACACGCTGAGCCTTTCGGTGGATGCGGGAAGATGAATCAACGAGCCTATGTCGGCCTCGGAGGCCCCCATATGCTGGTGAGAAATGTTCTGTTTGGAGGCGCCGCCTAATGTATGAGAATGAACTTTTAGAAACTGGTAAAAAGGCATTAACCCACGCGCAAAAACTAGGCGCTGATGAGGCGGAAATATTTCTTTATGTGGAAAAGCAAACTTCTGTGCAATTTGTCAGTGGGATATTTGCTTCAAGAAGCGGTGCAATAAAAGGACTTAAGGGATCAATCATTCGAATGGCGGAGCCTTGGATAAAAAAGAAGGGATTGCCGAAAGTAACAAGTGGTGTGAAAGCAGGCGTTGGCGTGAGAGCCATAATTAACAAGGCGATTGGTTTCTCAAGTGTATCAAGCATTGAGGAAAAGAAGGTTTTAGAGATGGTTGAAGCAGCGGTAAGAATAGCAAAAGTTAGACCTCCCGATTCCCATTGGGTTTCTCTTCCCAGCTTTAAGGAACCGCAAGGCGAGGGCGGGGTTTTTGACAAGAAAGTTTTAGAGGCTAATGTTGAAAGTTTGCTGGAGCATTGCGTTGATGGATGCACGGTCATCGCTGATTATGATAAGAGAATAAACCAAGCCTTGGGTTCGGTTTCTACGTTGGTTGCTACAAAAGCTATCCTTAATACGAACGGGGTGGAAGCCACCGACAAGGGAACCGCTTTCATGGCAAGCTTTTATGTTAAGGCAAAGTCTGGCAGTGAAGAGGTTTCCGGCGGAGACTTTCTTTTATCCAGACGTTACACCGAGGATCTGCGTCCAATCGCCCTCAGCGCATCAAGATGCACTGTTGAAAATTTTGGTAAGAAAGCATTATCCCAGAAATATGTCGGACCTGTAGTGTTTGAGAACATTAGCTGGAATGAACTTTTCTCCGTGATATTTACATATGGAATTTCGGCGTTCAATGTTCAAGAAAACCGTTCGGTGTTAAAGGGAAAACTTAGGAGACAAGTGGCAAGCA
>Ga0185307_1000384_pt1 | contig 28446 bp, 33 predicted proteins | sample LHCtaG_FD_128010 | JGI IMG/M metagenome (GOLD analysis project Ga0185307, IMG submission 128010) | Hot spring microbial communities from Little Hot Creek, USA to study Microbial Dark Matter (Phase II) - LHC4sed_matched (SPADES... | ecosystem: Environmental > Aquatic > Thermal springs > Hot... | reverse complement strand
TTTCATAGAGTGAGCGAATTAGATCTATGGCCTCCTCGGCATGACTCTTATCTATGACCGTTATATTCGCCACAACGTCTCCGGAATTGTTATCGGGGGAGTAGGTCGTCTTATAGGCTAGTGACATGTATTTCGTCAGTATTGAGCCCATCCTCTCATAGGCTAGAGCTCTGGTTAGCTCTTCCAAACCCCTCTCCGTGATTCTTCTACCAATCCTCTCATGGCCCTCGACAAAACCCCTCTCCTCAAGGATCTTGAGATGATATCTAACGGTTCTTTCGCTGAGCAGGAAGCCCCGCTTAGCAAGCTCCCTCTGTATTATTGATGAGCCGATTGGCTCGACATGCTCGCTCAGGATTCTCAGAATCTCTATCTGCTTCCTATCAAGTTCTCCAGCCGACAAGGGGCCGCTCCACCCTCTCCGAGAGATTGATAGCTGGAAGCAACGCGAGATAAGGGTTTCATGGCCTTATCACCGTTTTACAGAGCATATAGTAGCCGTGTTAGGGTCGGGTTATACGGTAATGTATTGCCTAAATTCTTATAAGTGACGAATTTCGAAATGTGAGCCGGATTTAGAGGTGGAGTTTATGAGCGGATTAGACCCATTCGAGATGGCTGTCAAGCAGCTTGAGAGGGCTGCCCGCTACATGGAGATAAGCGAGGAGGCGCTCGAGTTCCTTAAGAGGCCAATGAGGATCTTGGAGGTCTCCATCCCCGTCGAGATGGATGATGGATCTGTGAAGGTCTTCACCGGCTTTAGGGTTCAGCATAACTGGGCTCTAGGGCCTACCAAGGGCGGTATAAGGTGGCATCCCGAGGAGACCCTCAGCACAGTCAAGGCCCTCGCGATGTGGATGACATGGAAATGCGCAACGCTCGGGCTGCCATATGGCGGGGGCAAGGGAGGAGTGGTGGTAGACCCGAAGAGGCTCAGCGACCGGGAGAAGGAGAGGCTGGCGAGAGGTTACATAAGGGCAATCTACGACGTGATAAGCCCTTACACCGACATCCCAGCGCCAGATGTTTACACTAACCCGCAGATCATGGCATGGATGATGGACGAGTATGAGGTGATCTCTAGGAGAAGAGATCCATCATTCGGGATAATTACCGGGAAGCCTACTATCGTCGGCGGGTCCTTGGGGAGAGAGACCGCGACAGCTCAGGGCGCCATATTCACGGTGAGGGAAGCCGCGAAAGTCCTGAAGATGAGCCTTGAGGACAAGAGGGTCGCCGTTCAGGGTTATGGAAATGCGGGATACTATATGGCAAAGCTCGCTAGGGAACAGCTAAAGATGAAGGTTATAGCCGTCTCCGACTCTAAAGGTGGGATCTATAACCCGGATGGCCTCGACCCTGATAAAGTTCTCAAGTGGAAGCAGGAGCATGGCTCGGTCGTGGACTTCCCAGGCGCCACGAACATAACAAATGACGAGCTTCTGACACTCGATGTCGAGGTCCTAGCACCATCTGCGATAGAGGGAGTGATTCATAAGGGCAACGCGGACAAGATCAGGGCCAAGATACTGGCCGAGGTCGCGAACGGCCCGGTAACGCCGGAGGCCGATGAGATACTCTTCGAGAAGGGCGTTCTCCAGATACCGGACTTCCTCTGCAACGCCGGTGGAGTGACCGTGAGCTACTTCGAGTGGGTCCAGAACATAACAGGCTACTACTGGAGCGAGGAGGAGGTGAGGGAGAGGCTGGACAAGAAAATGACCGAGGCATTCTGGGGAGTATACAACATCCACAAGGAGAAGAGGATACACATGAGGGACGCAGCATACGTGAGGGCCGTCACAAGAGTGTATGAAGCGATGAAGGCACGTGGATGGGTGAAAAAATAGAAATCCCCAACCCTATCTCCCAAAATCATCCATCTTTAATTAGGAGAGTTTCTTCAGACGAGCATCATTCGCATAGGCCTAAGTTCCCGCTTAAATGGATCTAGAATAAGCCCGAGAATCTCTAGCGTTACTACACCTAGAACAGGCTGATCACCCTCCTCCCCCAATACTACTGGAGTATGCCCCTCGCCCTGCGGCAAAATAATATAACACTCCGAGACCCTCCTCCTTATCCTCGTCCCATCCGCAAGTATAAATTCATGCTCTCGAATGGGTTTAAGCCCTATCTTCCTCCAGACATTACTGGGAAGAACAGTATATGTGGCTCCGCTATCAATGAGGAAAGAGAGTTTTTCCTCTCCCGCTGGTCCTCTAACGATCCCCTCAACGTGTACTAGGCCCAAAGTTTCTCGAAGACTCTTTTTGGAGTTAGGGGTATTAAAGCGTTACTTGAGTGGGACGTACATGCTTGATCTTGTCGCTCCCACTCCGGCTTTTCCATGCTTTACCTGCTTGCATGTTATCGCGAATTCTCCTAGCCTATGCCCTATCATCTCGGGCTTTATCTCAACCGGGACGAATTCCTTCCCGTTGTAAACGTGTATTGTTAGGCCGACCATCTCAGGCAGGATCACCATATCCCTCGCATGCGTCTTGATGGGCTTCTTCGGCTTCTCACCCCTCTTCAGCATCTCATTCGCCTCTCTCACCTTCTCGAGAAGCCTTAGCTGGACGTGGTTTAGGCCACGCATAAGGCTCCTCCTCATCCTGCTCGGCAGTAGCTTTATGAACTGATCCATGCTCATCTGCCTAAGCTCATCCAGCGTGTATCCCCTGTAGGTGAATTCTCGCCTCGATATAAGGCCTCACCCCCCTCTTTATCAGCCAACATGTTAATAAAGATAATGGGGGTCTGCTGAGACACCCATGTCCATCAACCTATCTCTCAGAACGTCTTTCTACATGCTTCGCGTATCACTTGAGCAATCCGGCCATTCACTATGACTGCGTAGCCCCCAGTCCTCCCCTCAAGCTTCCTACGGCCTAACCTGAAGCTTCTTTCACCCTAGTTCTTCTCGAGATTTGTGGGAGCATTTTCTCAATTGCCTTCACCACCAGCATCGCTAGTATGGTCGAGAAGAGTGTTTGGCCGAAGATATCCCTTGCATAGGATATTATGGCGACTGGGAGTCCCTTTATAAAGACGTTTACGATGAAGTATGTTGTCGCCATGTAGATGCCGCTCGCGAGGAGTATCGCCGCTTGCAGGGGCATGCTTCTACCCTTCCCGAGGCCTGCCATCATCCCCTCTCCCCCATGAGCTATTATCGTGATGAACCATCTCGGGTATCCTATCATCAGGTCCGCTATCAGTGGGCCTATCGCGCCGACGAGGCCTCCAACCCTAGACCCATAAAGGAGAGCTGCCACGAATATTGCTGTATCACCTATGTTCGTGTATCCGCCTGTGGGCGATGGGAAGAATGATCCGGTGAATGCCGTCAGCACGGCTGCCATCGCGGATAATGATGTCGCGGCCGCGAGCTCAACGCTGGTAAACCTCAGAATCGGCTCTGCGCGGCCGAACCTTAAGATGATAGCCGCCTCGACTGCCAGCATGATGATCGCCGGGACTAGGAGCACATCGCTGAGCATGGAGGACGGATAATCGAAGGCGCGCGGGAGGATCAGCAATACGATTGTCGAGACGAGTGCCAGGATGGTGATGTATCCACACCATTTAACACGCCTTTTGAGGAAGATGATGCCGGAAGGGATCACGGCTAGGATCGAGGTCGCTGAGAAGGCTAGGTAGAGCGGCACCCTGATCCTCTCCACATCAGGCAGGGAGATCACGGACAATATGTCGGAGACGCCGAGATGCTTCAGGATTATGGAAAGCTGGATCCCTATGCTCGCCGCGATGAGAGGTGTGGACAAGGCCACTAGGATTATTATCGTCCATGAGATCCTCATACCCTGGTACCTCAAGGATGCTCTGCCGATATTTATCTGAGAAGCATATAAGGCTCGTAGCCAAGAATATTTGAGCGCGCCTGTGGTGGTATGGGTATTCACGTGCTTAGGATTTTTACAAGCCTGCTTGCAAGAATTACTGCTATGGCCGGGTAAATGCATAAGCTCGCGAATGCCGTGGAGAGTGGTATCGCGTTGAGTAGCAGGGCTATGATGATGGGGCCGAAGAGGTTTCCAACATCCCACGATGTCAGGTATATCGAGTTACCTAGTATCCTGAGGTTCGGCCTTACGACATGGGCTGTTATCGCCGCGGTTAATGGAAATGTGAGACCATGCGCCATCGCGACGAGGTAGAGCCCGATTATGAAGAACGACGTACTGGGTGCCAGGCCGGCGATCAGCGCACCTATGGCGCAAGAAGCCATAGAAACCTCGAGAAACCTGACAATATTGATCCGGCCCACGTATCTCGATAATATTGTCCGGGTTATGTATGTGATTAGGTAGTAGCCGGTGAATATTGCTAGGATGAGGTGATCCGGGATCCCAAGCTCTATGCTTGCCTTCAACGGCCCATATGCGAAAACCCCTCCAATAGTTATCGAGTAGAGGAGGTATAAGAGTGTTGGAAGGAGGAGCGGCTCCCTGAGAACATCCTTGATCATGGATGAGGTTATCTTTGAGTAGTATGATTCCTCCCAGAGCGGCGGCCTAGTCTTTGCAAATGCCGCGCCGAGGAGGACTGCGATCAAGCTGATTAACGAGGCGGAGGCCATAAGCAGCCTCAGGTCCATTAGATAGCTAAGGGCCACGCCGATTGCCGGCCCGGTCCAAAGGCCGAGAGCAACATAGGCCGTGTAATTCGCGACCGACTTCCGAGCCTCCTCCGGCGCCATTATCAGGCTTGCGAGCGAGAGAGTTAAGGTGTAGTTCAGGGCGAATGTGACTCCCTGGAGCACTCTGAAGATCCCCAGCATCCATGGTGTCGTGCTGATCGCGTAGCCGAGCAGGGCCACGGTGTTCAGCGTTATCCCGAGGACGAGTATCCTCAGCGCATTCCTCCTGACCGCGAGCATCGACGCGGGTATCCTGCTGAGCGCAGAGGCCACCGCCGTCAAGGATACCAGTATTCCCACCTCACTCTCTGACGCCCCCAGAACCGAGTATATGTAGACGGGCAAGATCGGGCCGATAATCTCGTATGAGAGGGTAAGTGTGAACGTTGTGTAATTGAGGAGCCTTTGATACCGTCTCATAATAGGTCGGGAATGATATCCTCAATATTCCCGATAATAAATCTTGAAGAATGGAGAATTGGGCGCTACTTCTTCTTCCTGCCGGTTCTCCTTGCTGCGATGTAGCCAACCTTCCTCCCAGGCGGCGCATTCCTCGACACAGTCTCTGGCCTTCCAAGCTTCTTCCGAGTCCCACCGAATGGATGGTATGCGGCGGCCATCGCAACACCACGGACCCTCGGATATGTTGCAACTCTATGTTTCGCCACCATCCAGTGATGCTTCTTACCAGCCTTTAGGAAGGGCTTATCCCGTATCCCCCCGCCCGCGACAACACCTATCATCGCGAGACATTTAGAGCTTAGCTCTATAACCTTCTTCGACGGCAGCGAGATTATCGTCCTATCACCAAGCTGTGATGTAACGGTCGCGTATGTCCCGGGCGCTCGGACGAGCTTGCCGCCATCACCCGGCTTATGCTCTATCATCGAGACCTCTGTTCCCTCGGGGATTTTGGCTAGCGGGAGGATGTTGCCCGGAGCTATCGTCGCCTGTTCGCCCATCTCGATAACCTGGCCCACATACATCCCCTCAACAGCCACGACCGGGAAAGTCTCACCATTCTCCAAGGCGATTAGGGCTACTGGAGCGCCCCTACCGGGATCATGATCCAGCTCGACCACCCTGCCTAGCAGGAGCCTAGACTGCGAGATTAGCTGAGAGGGGTAGCCGACGGCATACTTCCGCCTAAGCGATGCCCTGAAAGTCGGCGAGCCCCTACCCAGCCTCTGAGCCCTAATCCGCTTACCCATCCCACACCCACCGGGATCTTATCCAGTCCACCAGCCCAGACCTCAATCTATTAAGTATTTTCGCATAAGGTAAGTTTTCCGCTATTAAACCTCCTTCGGCAAGTTTTCAGCATTAAGATCAAAGTTCTAGTTTACTCAGCATTTTCATCTCGAGTATATTCCTGTTAAGGTGGCTTCTGCAAGGATATGGTCTTTCATGAGCTTTAAGAGTTCGTCTTTTGAGGCCGCTGGACCTAGTTCGAGCATCGTGTCCAGCGCATATATCCTGAAGACGTATCTATGTGGTTTTCCCGGCGGTGGGCATGGGCCTCCATAGCCCGGTCTTCCGAAATCGTTTAAGCCCTGCACTATTCCTCCGGGAAGCTCTTCAGCAGGCTCCATTCCCTCATCGAGCCGATTCACATCCGCGGGTATATTATAGATTATCCAGTGTGTGAATATTCCTCCGGGGGCATCCGGGTCCTCGACTATTATGGCGAGGCTCTTGGTTTCGGGTGGCTGACCTCTCCAGCGAAGGGGTGGAGAGATGTCAAGGCCGTCACACGTATATTTTTCCGGAATTATTCCATTATCCTTGAAGGCAGGGCTCTCTAAGATAAAGCCTGTGATCAAAGTGGTGGCGGATCTCTCCGGGGCACTCGGGTAGATGATATAGGCGGCAATTACTCCGGCTAGCGCGATGATGAGCACGATCATTAACGCTATCCAGCGCCTCGCCATCCATAGATCATTATGCTCGAGGCTGTTATAATTTTTGCCCGCCGGGTTTAGAGGATTCCAAGCTCGACTGCGAGGTCCGCTGCCTTGTATTCTGGCTTTAGCTTGACGTATGCCTTCTTCTCGCCTCTTGGCGTTATCATCGTATTCACCTTCTCCACCTTCACACCATAGAGCTCCTCAACCGCCCTCTTTACATCGGCCTTGGTCGCTCTCAAGTCGACTATGAAGGTGAGCTTATTCTCCTTCTCGATTAGCGAGACCGCGTCCTGCGTGATCACAATCCTCTTGATTACTTCGGAGGCCCTCATGCTAAACCACCCAGTATCTTTTCATCCAGCTTTTCTAGGGCGGATCTTGTCCAGATCGTAAGCCTGCCTGGCTTGGCGCCGGGCGCGAGGTGGAGGACGCTTAGATCCTTCAGCTTCACGACCTTGACACCGGGGATGTTCTCTGCGGCCTCCTCGATCCCGCGATCCTCGAGTATAACTATCAGCGGCCCAACCCTCCGCTTATATCTCCGGCCCCTCCGCTTGCCCTTGCCAGCCCTAACCTTCTTCTCACTACATCTCTCGAGCTCCTCGCCAAGCCCTATCTTCTCCAAGAATTCTCGAACCTCCCTAGTCTTGGCGATAGACTGGAGCGCGTCATCAACGACTATTGGGAGTGGAAGGTCTTCCGGGATCCTATGCCCTCTATCCTTAACCGCCTCCCTATCTGCCGTGAATGCTATCGCCACGGCGAGCGCCGCCCTCTTCTCCTTCTCATTGAGATCCTTGTGGATCTTCTTTTCCGGCACCGGTGGGTGTCCCGGTCTACCGCCTACGGCCGAGTTAATCATCCCGCCAGCCATCGCCTTGCCAGTGCCATGAGCTCTTATCCGGGATACTCTGGCTACGCCATAGCCCGCTCCAAGCGACTCAACAGAGTACTTGTGTCCCGAGCCCTTGAACGTGCCCTTAGGCTGTAGGACATGGGTCTGGAGATGTATGAAGGCCCTCCAGACTAGGTCCTCCCTAAGCGGGGCCAAGAAGGTCTTGGGAAGCGTGATCTCGCCTACCTTGTTACCAGCTAGATCTAGGACGGGCACTCTCCTCTCGCCCGCCCTAGAAGCATTCATCAGCAGCTCAACCAGTAAGCTCATTCTAGGCTTCTAGCTCATAAGAGCCCATATTTAAGGCATGACTCTCACATATCAATATATCATCAAAAAATCACATGCATTAGAAGCTGTCCAACTCTGGTAAGGGAAATCCTAAATTGGGGACTAGGGAAAAAGGGTCTCACTATCATCCTTTTTCTTTCTTCCTTCATCTCTTCTCCCATTGGGGGTCTCTGGAATCATATGTCTCCATCTTGCCCTTAGCCATGTATATTCTTCTCCTCTCCTTTAGAGTAGAGTCTATCCCGCCAGCCTTTCTGAGAGAAATTCTCCTACACGCTTCTATCCTCTCCACCCCCAATACCCTTATCCATACCGTAATTGATCTCGTATCGCTCCTCATCCTAGCTCATGCCGCCGAAGACCTTATCCTCCTCGATAAACTTCTTCTTGAACCTCTTCCATTAACCTTGATTCTGAATGCTGAAGCTAGCATCCCTATGATGAACTAGAAGTCCCTATTTTTGGAATGATCCTCAACGAATGAAGGATGGCCCATGTCGGGGATGTGGTTGTCTGGGGTTCTAGCTAGGTGTCTGTCCTCGAGAATCTTGACGGGATAGATGATTTCGCCAAGACATTTGGAAGATGTGTTGGGAAATCAGCGATAAGGGCGTTATACAGTGAGCCCAAGGATCTGATGAGGTGATTGATAAATTCTTCCTGCAACACGTTATCTTGACGCTTGGGTAGAGGCGTGCCCTCCGACTATTATACTAAACTAAGAAGAATGCAAACGCAATGATAAGCTATGCTCTAGCGATCATTAAGTGGTTTGAAGATTCCTGGAGCTCGCTCCAGGAAGGGAGCAACGTATAGCTAGGGTTTAGTCTGGTATCCCCGCATATATTAGCTGTGGCGGCTCGATTGGTGGCGGAGGCCTTGCCGGTATCCGGAGGACTATCGGCCTCTTCGGTGTCCCCGGAACAGTTCCTTCGAGAAGTATACATGTTGTTCTTATGACTCCAAAGTGCGGGAACCCGCCCTTCGGAGTAAGCTTTGAGCCATCCTCCTCGATCGCGAGTATCCTCTTGTTGTATTCTGTTCTTCTGTGGTAGCCGAGCTGGCCCGGCCTCGGCACCGTGTATGGGACGTATTCGGGTGTTCTGCCGCCGATTGCTCCGACGACGCGCCTGCCCTTCCTCTTCTTCCTCGGCAGTATCTTGACGCCCCATCGCTTCACCACGCCCTCAAAGCCCTTGCCCTTCGTCACAGCGATGACGTCGATGAAGCCCCCAGGCTTGAAGACCTCGCTTATCCTGATCTCCTGCCCAAGTTTTGAAACAGCATAGTCGATCGCCTTCTCTATGGCCCCGCCGACCTTTATCTCGATTATATCCGGCTTCTTCTTCGAGAGGCCGGCCTGCTTCGGAAAAGTCATACTAATTATCCTAACCTCTGTAATATCGTCTCGCAGAGCCTCCAGCCTCTTCAAATTCTCCTCATTCGGCCTCCAGTTCGGGATCTTCCTCCTAATCAGGTCCATGGGAACCTTGCTGCTCCAGACCTTCAAGAGCTCTTTGAGAGATTTGTTCTCCTCGGTGTATGCAACTATGCCGGCCGCGAGCATCGGCGGAGTGACTATCACAGTGGCGACCTCCGCGACCTCCTGGCCTTGGGTCGGGGAGTTCGGCGTAGTATCTATGTAGTATGCTGTGAGGTGACCCGCCTTATAGCCCAAGAAGCCCAAGGGCTTCGGCTCGCCCTCATATGGAGGCCAATACCTTACCCTAGGGACGAGGCGACTGGCCCTGCCTCTAGGCAGGAATGCGAGCGAGCCTGATCTCGGCTTCGAGTCCTTGACCATCCGCTATCTCCCGCATAGCCCTAGGGCTCGACGATATAAGCCTAATCCTTGGAAGTTTGTGGGAATCCCCTTAAATACGAGGCTGGCAAGTCTTAGTCCGCTATGGCTGCTCGGGAGCTTCCCGTGACCCGTGAGATAATTGAGCTCATTAGGAGGCCGAGTGTGGTTGGCCTGGCAACTCACCGGCATCTGCCGCATGAGAGGGCGATATACCTGAGGCATGGTAGATGTGGCTTCGCGATCGATGTGCTGGTGGAGGAGAATGGTGTTAGGAAGCTCTACTCCGTCCTCGTGGAGGCGGAGGCGAACATCGGCGATAGGAAGGAGTTTAAGTCATTCATGGAGCTCGGCGGCATAATCCGCTACCAGCTCTCCGAGAGGATCGGCGACAGGTTCAAGATAACAAGGAAGGAGCTCAGCTACAGGGATGGAGAGGAGCTCTTCCACCAAGTCGATCTCGTTAGAGCCGTATTCTATGAGAAGTATCGGGAGCTTAAGGCCAAGGCCGGGGTTGGGCCGGCAAAGATAGAGGAGGAGATCTTCCACCAGGTTGGAATCAAGCCCGAGGAAATGCTTCTGGGAGTATAGCCGATGATAGGACTCGCGGTTGCGGAGAGAGCCGAGGATGCTAGGAAGATTGCTGAGAGGCTTGTGAAGTCTCAGGAGTATAGGCTCGTCAAGCCATTCAAGCTTATCGAGATTGAGACAGAGATAGGCTACGTCTCCGTCGCTGCTAGGGAGGATGAGCTCGTCGAGAGGGGCGGTGCACTGGCGGCATGCATGCATTATCCGCGTGCTGGCATAAAGCTCCTCGAGAATCTCCTAGAATCCGAGGATCTCGTGAAGGCTTTGATGAATCTTGACCTCTTCTTCTCCGGCGCCATAGTTGATTACGATGGGATTGTCTTGTTCAGGGATCATGTCGGCCACATGCCCCTAGCATATGCTAGACATGGTAGGTCGTTCATGGCGGCCTTGAGCAGGTCGGCGATCGGGTCGGCCGCGAGATCTCTTGAGCCGGGCCACATGCTAATCCTAGACCACTCGGGTTCAAGGCTTGTAAGGTGGTATCATCCCGGAAGATGGATGATGGGCGATCCTGGAAGGGAGCTTGCCAAGAGGCTGATGCATGTCGCCGAGAAGTATCTCCCGGACACTGTCTTCCTCGGGTTCTCCGGCGGGCTTGATAGCTCGATCCTCGCGCATCTAGCGGCTCGAGCTGGCAGGAATGTTAGGGGGATCGCCGTGGCCATGAGGGGGAGCCTTGATCATGCTTGGGCCCAAGAGATGGCGGAGATCCTAGAGATCGGGCTAGAGATCCTAGAGCCATGCGATGAGGAGCTCATGGAGGCTGTGAAGATCTTGTCGAGCCAGCTCCCGGGAGCGGGGCTAATGAATCTCTCGATAGCATCTCTCATGTTTCTCGCCGCGAGGAGGGCTGGAGACGTTCTTGTGGTCGGGCAGGGCGCTGACGAGCTTTTCGGGGGCTACTGGAGATATGAGAGTATTCTGCGTGAGCATGGCATCGAGAAGGCCGCCGAGATTATGAGCAAGGATATTGAGAGGATCGGTGAGAGGAATTTGGAGAGGGATGAGCTCGCTGCAGCCCTCGCAGGCTCGCAGCTTCTCGCACCATACGTTGCTAGGCCCATCTACGAGGCCGCTCTCTCAATAAGCCCAGAACTCAAGCTAAGGATACTGGATGGAATGATTGTCAGGAAGTGGATATTGAGAAGGGCTGCTGAGGTCCTCGGGGTCCCGGGGAAAGTTCTCGATAAACCTAAGAAGGCCGCGCAATATAGCTCTGGAATTCAGAGGAGGCTGAGGAAGCTCCTAGCGGAGAAAAAATTGTAGTTGAGGAGGTTTTATGGTGGAGACCCCTTCTCCTTCTTCTTTTTCGAGGATCCTCCACGGCAGCAGGGAGTCATGGCGATGTCCTTGCGGCGCCTAGTGTTAAGCGTTTTCCGGGCTGGGGCGCATGGATAATACGCGGGTTATCTCCTAGGTCTCTCGATGAGTGTGGATAATGGCTTGGCGGTAATCTATGAAGCTGTTCTGAGGCTTAAGGGGCTTAAGAGAACTGGCTGGCTCGAGAGGGGGGTGAGGGATGCGGAGAGCGTAGCCGCTCATAGCTATGCCGTCGCCCTTCTCTCGATGATCTTGGCGGATATCAGGGGGCTTGATGTTGAGGAAGCTATGAGGATGGCGTTGATCCACGATCTGCCAGAGGCCTTTATCGGGGATCTTACGCCCGGCGAGAAGGAGAGGATTAGAGATTTCCGGGAGAGGGAGATGGGGGCTATCATGGAGATGGCCAAAGCCCTTCCAAGCAAGGCCTCGAAGAAGCTTATCGAGACGTGGAGACGGTATTCTGAGGGGTCGAGTGATGTGGCGAGGCTCGTCAGGGACGTGGATAAGCTTGAGATGGGGCTTCAAGCCCTAAGCTACATCAAGTCTGGATACTCTGGAGCATGGGAGATTTACGAGTCCGCGCTGAGGGAGATTGGGGATCCGGAGCTCCGGGAGCTTTTAAGAAGGCTTGGCGAGGGCTTAGCTTAATACATGGCATGCCACATGATTAGTGTTGGATGGCGGCTATCCGAGAGCTCTCCATGATGGCTAAGTATCCATTTCTCCCCGAGGCCCGGGGGGAGCTTGCGAAATACGGGATAACTCTTGAGAGCTTTAGCGACCCGGCCTACCAGAAGGTCGTTGAGAGGGCGAAGGGGAGGATAATTGACGCGATAGAATATGGTGATGACGTCAGCCCCTCGAGCATCTCCGATGATGATTTTGTGGAGCTCGCGTCATTCCCGCTCTCAATTGCCATGATAGCCGCGATCGGTGATAAGAGGCTTGCGAGGAGGTTCGCGCTCGCGACATCCTCCCTCACGATCAAGCTCCTTGAATCCGAGGATCCCGAGTGGAGGGATTATACAGTTCTCAGGATCGCGCGAGATGTCTTCGGCATGGATGTTAGGAGGGAGGACAGGGTTGTCGGCGGCATCACATATGACTACTCCCTAGGACTCAAGGATTATCTAAGAGGAGCATTGGCGTTCAATAGGCCCGAATGGAAGCTCGTGAACCGCGTCGTTGAGCGCGGAAGGGTCTTGGTAACAGCCCATGAGCTCATTAGGCTTCTAAAGGATCGTGTGATGGAGCATATCCTATCTCTCGTGGAGAGGGCTGGCAAGATCGGCGCTCTCCCCGGCCCGGTCGAGGAGGCGATTAGGGAGATTAGGGGGAGGATGCCGGCCGCGATACAGCTCGAGCTCACTACCGTTAAGAGCGGGCCCGAGACATGGCCGCCATGCATGAGGGCGATAGCGGACAAGCTCATGGCCGGCGAGAATATCAGCCACTTCGCGAACTTCGCCTTCGCCGCATTCCTCTCGAACATAGGATTCGAGCCACATGAGATAATCAGGTTCTACGCGAATAGGCCGGACTTCAACGAGAGGATCGCGAGGTATCAGGTCGAGCACATCGCCGGCCTCAGGGGCAGCAGGACAAAATACATGACACCAAGCTGCAATACTATGAAGACTAACGGCTTATGCGTGAAGGATGGCGCATTATGCGGCGATATCAGGAACCCGCTAATTTATTATAGGAGGGCGATTAAGAGGATTAGGAAGATTGATAAGGATAAGGCTGAGGTGGGAGGAGAACGCGGAAAGGCTGGCGGCGAAGCTATCAGAGATTCTGGCCCCGACGGGGATACTCCCAGTGATCAACAGATCTCAGGTAATCCTGGATGATGATCTCGCTGATAGATCGCTGAGAATCGAGGAGATGGTCGAGCTCACGGCGAAGACACTATCAGAGCTCGGGATAAGATTCCGCGGAATCACTGCCTCAGATAGAGAGATCATGATTGAGGATGAGAAGCCGGAGAGGAGGGGAAGCCGCGGGCCGGGCTTCTTCATCTGCCCCCACTGCGGCTTCATAACACCATACGAGGAGGAGTACTGGAATCACTTGAAGATTCACTATATCGGCTTCTAGGGCCGCTTATACCCCGCGATGAGCCTCTTCCAGTAATCCCAGTCCACAAGCCCATAAACCCCCTTAACCACGTTCTCGTCAATCGCGTCGGCAGCCGCCTCACCGAGCTTATCAATGGCGATGTTCGCAATTATCCTGAATGGGAGGCCGGCAGTCTTCGCTGCATGAATAGCCACCGATGTGCAGGATTTGACAAGATCCCAGCTCACTGCGCCAGCCTCCCTCCTAACCATCTCCACCAGGCCCCCGAGATCGGCGAAATAATTCCTCAAGTCCTTCTCCATATCGGGCACGCTTACAAGAGTATTCCTAGCCAGGCTTAGAATCCTGTGAGCCGAGGCCTCTACACGCGCTATCCTCCAAGTTATCGAGATGATCCTCGAGGGAGAGATTTCATCCTCAAGCTTCTTAATTCGCTCCTCGAGCTCCCGGAGCTTTCCCGAGATCTCCTCTCTAAGCCTCCTGACCTCCTCGAGAAGTCCCTCCTCGGATGCCAAGCTCCTAGAATCCTTTGACTGCGAGATCTATAATCTTTTTGATTGATTCCTCGAGGAAGCTTGGGAGGTTGAGGGGGGATACGTCTAGGAAGCCCCTGACTATCAGGGACTCAGCATCCTCCCTCGAGAAGCCCCTCGACATGAGGTAAATCAGTTGATCCTCGGAGATCCTGCCTATCGCCGCCTCATGGGTCAGCGACGCGTTCATTCTTCTCGAGATCAGCTCCGGTATAGTGTATATCTCCGCATCGTCAGAGAGCATTAAGCCTCTGCAGCTTATGTGGCCGCGGCCATCATCCGCCTCACATTCTATCCTTCCACGCATGGTGAGCTTGGCCCTATCCAAGGCGACTGCGCTCGTGATCAGCTCAGCCCTCCCACCCCTCCCTGTTATCAAGCAATCGCCACCCATATCCATCCTCGAGGAACCGTCGAGATAGATGATATTACTCAGGGATATCGCCGCGCCCCCTCCCTCAAGCCTCGCAGACGGCTTTGATTGGAAGCTACCAACAGAGCCGAGGAGGACATAGTTGTAGGATACCGTCGCGCCCTCCTCGAGCACTATGCCAGTCCTTGGCCTTACGTGGAAGCTCGGCCCCCATCTATGAATCATCGTATAATTCAGCTTCGCGCCCTGCTTGACGAATATCTCTGTTACCCCAATATGGAGCCCCCTCTGATCATGCCTCCTCATCGTGCAGCCCGTGATTATACATGCCTCGGAGCCCGGCTCAGCAACTATGAGGTTGTGAACACTCTGGATTATCCCGGGCGAGTAGGAGAAGAAGCATGCCTGAATCGGCATGTGAAGCCTCCTACCCTCAAGTATCCTGAGGAAGAACCCGCTCGGCGGCCTCAAGGCATTATACGCGGTATACTTGTCAGCATATGGGCTTACAAGGCTCCAGAAGTGCTCCCGAGCCCATGGATATCTCTCAAAGGCCTCCTGTATTGGCATGAGCTCTATATCTCCTTGGAACTGCTTCTGGATAGCCCTATACGCGATCTCATGATCGATCTGGAGGAATGTTGTGAGAGATGATGCTCTCCCCAGATCCACCCCAACCTCGAGGCTCCTCCTCCTAACATCCTCATCAACCTCGATCCTCCCCCTAGGCTCCTGCTCGAACTCCTCGAGATCCAGGTCCTCGCCATATTCAGCCGGCTTGCTAAGAGCCTCTCTCAGCCGCCTCTCATCAACCTGCATCTATCACACCACCTATATCCATCCATCATTATTCTGTTAAGTATCTGATCTGGATCCCCCTCGCATGCTATCACGCCGTCTATGAGGACATGCGCCTTCACGGGCTTCAGATGCCTGAGAATATAGCCATGATGCGTTATTACCAGGGCGGATCTACCCCTTAAGCTCTCCGAGAGGAATCTCCCAATCAACTCGAGATTCTCCACATCAACGCCCGAGTCCGGCTCATCAAGTATTATTAGCCTCGGGTTTGATGCTAGCGCCTGCGCAAGCTCGCATCTCTTAATCTCCCCGCCCGAGAAGCCTACGTTCACATATCGGTTCAAGTGCTCCTGTGATATGTTAAGCCTATCAACTATCTCGAGGAATCTCTCGCCGATGCCATTCTCGGATGCTATTCTCGCGAGGAGGTCCTTCAGCTTTATCCCATGGAGCTTTGGCGGGTTCTGAAACGCTATGCTTATCCCCATTCTAGCCCTCTCATCTATCGGTTTCTCCGTTATGTCTTGGCCGTCGAATATTATCCTCCCGCCGACTATCCTGTAATCCGGGTGCCCGATTATGGCCATTGCGAGCGTCGACTTCCCGGAGCCATTCGGCCCGAAGATCGCGTGAATCTCGCCATCACCGACCTCGAGGCTCACGCCCTTAAGTATCAGCCTATTCCTCACAGCGACGTGAAGATTCTCTATCCTGAGCAAAGCACATCACCCCTGAACTACTTTTACGTGATCTTGAAGAGGAGCCAGCCCCTCCCGATGTTTATCATCGCATATCTTCCTTTTAACCTTGAGCCCATACAGTGGAAGATTATCTTCTTGCCCTCCTCGTATTCGACGAGCTTAAACTCACCCTTATCCCATATCTTGACCACGCCGGCGCCATAACCCTCCTTGATCACACCCTCGAAGTCAGCATACCATAGCTCATGATCCGGCTGTGGTATCCCAAGCCTCCTGACACCACGCGTCATCGGGAGCTCCTTCCTGAATGCCCATGACTTGAGAACTCCCCCGATCTCCAGCCTAAGATCATAATGTAAGCCGGCCCTGTGAGCATGATGCTCATGTACAACGAATCTGGGACACAAGGGCTACCAAAATAATGAGATAGTGAATGATAAAGCTGTTAAGGGTGTCGGGGGATAGCTTAATACTCGGCGAGCGAGCCTCAGATCCTTGGATGAGCCTTAGGGATTTTCTCGGGGTCTTGGATGATGAGGGGCTTCTCGTCCATGTTAGGAGGCCCGTCTCAACGAGATATGAGGCTGCCGCGATAATGAAGAGGCTCGATCCGAGGCCTGTATTATTTCATGAGGTGCGTGAGGCCCCGGGCTTCAAGCTTCTCGGAAACCTCTGCGCCGATAGGAGGATCCTAGCAAGGGCTCTAGGAATCTCGGAGCGAGATCTGCTAAGGAGAATTGTCGAGGCGATGGAGAATCCCGGAAAGGGTGAGATCGTAGAGGATCCGCCATGCCAGGAGGTCGTGATAGATAATCCGGATCTTAGGAGGCTTCCCTTCCTCATTTTCGGGGAGAGGGATGGCGGCCCATACATGACTGCCGGGATAGTGATCGCCCGGGATCCAGAGCTGGGGCATAATGCGAGCTATCATAGGCTCATGCTCTTGGATGAGAGGAGGGTTGCGGCGAGGATCCTGCCAAGACACCTCGACGAGTTCATCAGGAGGGGTGTTAGGAGGATCGCTATAGCCGTGGGTAATCATCCAGCATTCATGCTGGCGGCAGCTGTTACTTGGAGGCTGGGCGTCAGCGAGCTCGATATAGCCGCCGCGCTCGCCCCGATAAGATATGCCAGGGCCATGACGAGCGATATCCTCGTCCCGGCCGACTGCGAGCTCGTCCTGGAGGGGACGATAACGGATGAGAGGGCTGATGAGGGGCCGTTCATCGACATAACAGGGACATATGATATCATGAGGAAGGAGAGGGTTATCGAGATCGAGTGTATCACCATGCGGAGGGGCCCGATATTCCAGCAGATACTCCCGGCTGGCAGCGAGCATAGGAACTTGATGGGGATGCCGAGGGAGGCGGCGATATACGCTGAGGCATCAAAGGTCTGCGATGTCGTTGATGTGAGGCTTACGCCGGGCGGCTGCAACTGGCTCCACTGCGCGATAAGCATTAGGAAGAGGAGCGATGATGATCCAAGAAGGGTTATTGAGGCCGCGCTGAGAGCCCATCAAAGCCTCAAGCACGTTATAGTTGTTGATGATGATATAGATCTCTCGAATCCATATGACTTGGAGTGGGCGATAGCGACGAGGGTTCAGCTGGATAGGGATCTTGTGCTTAGGCCGAATGAGCTTGGATCATCCCTCGACCCGTCAGCCGATCAGGTTACTAGGAGGACTTGTAAGGCTGGCTTGGATGCGACGATCCCGCTCACAGCTGATAGAAGCAAGTTCATTAGGGCCAAGATACCGGGAGAAGATGAGGTTAGGATAGAGGATTACGTGAAGTGAGCCTGGATGTATCTGACGAGCCTTGAGGAGAGGATGCTCGCGGGCGAGTATGGCTATGCGGCCCAGAAGGCCATGGAGATACTCGTGGCGCTGGGGAAGATCTATGGCGCGGAGAGGATGATAGAGATAAGGAGCGCGCAGATCTCCGGCGTCTCCTATAGCAATCTCGGCGAGGAGGGGCTCGAGTTCCTCCTCAAGCTCGCGGAGGATGGGCGTGTCAGGGTTCCCACGACGCTGAACCCCTGCGGGATGGACTTGGAGGAGTGGCATAAGATGGGCGTCCCCGAGGATTTCGCGGAGAAGCAGCTGAGGGTCATCGAGGCTTATCAGAGGCTCGGCGTCGAGCCCACGCTCTCCTGCACACCCTATCTAGCTGGCAACATGCCGGGGTTCGGGGATCATGTCGCGTGGAGCGAGAGCTCAGCCGTGATCTACGTCAACTCGGTCATCGGCGCGAGGACTAATCGTGAGGGTGGGCCGAGCGCCCTAGCAGCCGCAATCGCCGGCAGGACGCCGCTATATGGTCTCCACCTAGATGAGGCTAGGAGGCCTACAATAATCGTGAGGGCGCCGAGGATAAGCGGGGAGCTTGATGCCTCAGCCCTCGGCTACCATGTCGGCAGGGTCATAATGAGCGGCGTGCCGCTATTCACCGGGCTCGGAGCGGTCTCAAGAGATCAGCTCAAGGCCCTCGGAGCAGGCCTCGCATCATCGGGTGGAATAGCGCTCTTCCATGTCGAGGGCATCACGCCGGAGGCGCACAGGTATTCTAGAGAACATGTTGAGGACGTGATCGAGGTAACGAAGAGTGATCTGCGGGATGAGATTGAGATGCTTGGCGAGGGATTTGATGATCCCGACCTGATATTCATCGGCTGCCCACACGCATCCATCGAGGAGTTAACGGAGGTATACCTGCTTCTCGGTGGCAGGAGGGTCTCGAGGAGATTCTGGATATTCGCCTCTAGGGCTGTAAGGGCTCAGGCCGAGAGGATAGGGCTGCTGGCGAAGCTCGGGGAGCTCGGTGTCAGGATCTACTGCGATACATGCCCGGTCGTGGCGCCGCTCAAGAGGCTAGGGTTCAAGAATGTGCTCACAAACTCGATGAAGGCAGCATACTACCTGAGAAATCTTCATGGGGTTAGGGTTCGGCTTAAGCCTCTCCAAGGGCTCGTGGAGGATGCAGTAAGATGAGGATCATCTTAGAGGGTAGGGTGATATGGGAGGGGCATGTTGAGGGAGAGGCGCTCGCGGCGCGGCAGCCGATAAGCTTCTATGGTGGAGTTGATCCGGAGACCGGGAGGATAATTGAGAGGGGGCATGAGCTCGAGGGAGTATCAATTGGCGACAAGATACTCGTCTTCCCATATGGTAAGGGCTCGACCGTCGGCTCATATATTCTTCTAAGGCTGAAGAGGCGCGGCCTGGCGCCGAGAGCGATAATAAACCAGAAGTGTGAGCCCATAATAGCTGTCGGGGCGATAATAGCGGAGATACCATGCGTTGACTTAATAGATGTTGGCAGGATCTCGACGGGGGATATCGTGAGGGTTGATGGGCCGAGGGTTGAGGTCTGGAGGAGGACGCCCGAGCCCTAAAGCTCGATAAGCTCCTCCCAGAGCTTCTCAGCCGGCATATCCTCATACTCGACTCCATAGAGCTCGATCTTGTATCGCCCCGGCTCGAGATCAGCTATCTTGATTGCGATCTCGTATTCGCAGATGCATCTACACATCTCGCCGACATTCCTCTCAACTATTTTAAGCAGCATATGGTCTCCGCGATGCTCCATGGGCTCGAGGCTAACCACTATATCGGCGCAGCAGACATAGCTTAAGTGGTGGATCATGTTTATCGAGGAGGGGCTTGTTGTGAGCTCAATCCTGCTTGTTGAGCCGTATCCGCGCGTAAGGCCATTATAGCTCATGCTGGAGCAGCCGCCCACATTATATGCTAGGTTGGGCTTCACGGCTGGAGGACTCCCAGTAAGGTAGAATGCCATGAAGACTCCCGCAGCCAAGGCGATCACGAGGGCGACAGTGGTTATATAGGCCAGCTTTCCCACTTCAGCACCGCGCCAACTATCGTGAATTATGGTTAATCAGGATTTCGGCCCAAGGGCGTTATGGCTAAATTCAGCCTCGCGGCGCAACATCCAGAGATATTTTACCCCATTCTCGGGGGTGTGTGCTTATGAGCCTGCCGATCCCAGTGGTTAGGAGGAAGCTTAGGGATGGCAGGATCATCGAGAGGGAGGGTAGGGGCTTTAGCTTGAATGAGCTCAGGGAGGCGGGCATAACAATTGATCAGGCGAAGAGGCTCGGGATCTACATTGATAAGAGGCGGAGGAGTTGTAGGACGGAGAATGTCGAGGCATTGAAGATGCTTTTGAGAGCTTTGAGTGAGGCTGTGGGGGCGGGCTCCGGGAAGAGCTCGTGAACGTGTTAGAGCTCCTCGGCCCTCGACTCCAGCACCTTGAAGAGATCCGCTTTCGTCACGATGCCGGTTATCTTGCCATCCTTCTGGAGGAGGACTGCTGGATACTCTTGGAGGAGCTGCCTGACGATGTTTAATGATGCCTCTTCGGGTATCATCGGGAAGGCCTCATCCATAACCTCGCTCACAGGCATATCTGTGGACTTCACTCTCTCGAGCTTCCTCATAATTGTCGACTCCGAGATGCTTCCAACCGGGCTTCCATTCCTGAGAACCGGTAGCTGCGATATCCCATGCATTCTCATCAGGCTTATCGCCTTGCTTAGTGGATCGGATGCCTCAACGCAGATTACATCCCTAGTGCAGATATCCTTGGCCAAGAGCTTTGCACCCCTCTCAGCCCTAGCCATCTCAAGGGCCTGGAGGATGCGCCTAACAGCCTCATACGAGGGGTTGATCCGGCCGCGCTCTATCTTCGAGATCAGAGATTGGCTTAGTCCCGACATCCTCGCAAGCTCCCTCTGCGTAAGGCCCAGCCTCTTTCTAAGCTTCGCGAGGGACTCAAGATCCCAGAGGTTCTCCAAGGGGTTATAGCACCTATGATTCCTATAGGAATATCTGATTATAAATGTTTATGAGCAGCAGATTACTGGCAGAGGTGATGCGGAAGCCGTCAACAGAGGCTATTCACGGGCATGGTTATCGGGATCGGGAGAGGGGGGTATTTAAGGTCCCCATTTACCAGACAGCCATCTACGAGTATCCCGACTCGATCACCGGGGCGCCTAGGCTTAGTGATCGGGGTCTAGATCTCAAGTATAGTAGGGAGGAGAATCACACGGTTAGGGCTCTTGAAAGGATTCTGGCTAGGCTTGAGAAGGGTGTCGACTCTCTCGCCTTCGGGAGCGGGATGGCCGCGATAGCCGCCGCATATCTCTCGAGGCTCAGCGCCGGGTCAAAGCTCCTAGTTCCCCTAGAATGCTACGGGACCACTCAGGAGCTTGCTCAAAACCTCTCGAAGTTTGGCGTTACCTGCGTTCTCGCTAGATCGGATACGGATGAGTTTCTTGAGAGGCTTGAGGATGGCATCTCACTCGTCCTCGTCGAGACCATCACGAATCCAATGATCAGGGTTATCGATGTTAAGGAGATTTCGAGGAGATGTAGGGAGCTGGGGATACCTCTTATCGTTGATAACACGTTCTCCACGCCTATACTCTATAACCCCCTTGAGGATGGTGCTTGGATAACGATCCACAGCTTGACGAAATATATTGCGGGGCATAATGATGTGGTGGGCGGCGCGATAATAGTCGGGAGTGAGGAGGATGCGAGGACTCTCTGGAACTGGAGAAGGAAGCTTGGATCGATCATGAGCCCATTTGACGCCTTTCTCACGATCCGGGGCGTGGCAACCCTCGAGGCGAGATTCGAGAAGCAGTCAAGGAGCGCCATGGAGATAGCAGAGTTCTTGGAGGATCATCCGAAGGTTTTGGAGGTTTATTACCCCGGTCTCTCAAGCAGCCCGTATAGGAGCGTTGCTGATAGGCTCTTCAAGCGTCGGCTCTATGGCGGCGTCCTAAGCTTCAAGGTTAAGGGAGGCCAGAGAGAGGCCGTAGAGGTTCTCAGGAGTACTGAGATTATCAAGCCGACGCCAAGCCTAGGCGGTGTTGAGAGCCTCCTAACATATCCGATATGGACTGCTGCCAAGAACATGAGCAGGGAACAGCTGGATATGCTCGGGATAGGCGAGAACCTCCTCAGACTATCAGTCGGCCTCGAGGACATAGAGGATCTGAAGGAGGATCTGGATAGGGCTCTCTCAAAAATCTAGGCTTCATGGAGCTATACCGGCATGAGATCCCGGGTATGATCCCCGCCTCCCATCGGGCCTGAGGTTAAAACCTGATCTGGAGCATATTTGGGTGGGCGGGGATGGAGGCCGTCTTAAGGCACTATGTAAGGGAAGATGTTGCGAGGGAGATCTCGAGATTCTGTTCTGGTAGATGGGTTGCCTTGGAGTGTAAGTCGAGTGGCGGGGGTCGAGCCTTTTACAGGTATTGGCCTGATGATGGGCCGCTCACGATTAGGGAGCCGGCTGACATAAAGAGGATCATTAACAGGTTTGGTAATAGGATGCCGAGGACTATCTACGGTTCCGCGAATATCTATCGGAGGCTTGAGCGGAGGGAAGATGTCTCCGACGTGAGTAATATTCTCATGAGCACGCCAAGTTGGGATGTTGATGGATCGTTGGAGGAGGTTGAGCTAATCAAGGGGGCTGCGAGGATCCTTGTTGATGCTCTTAGGAGTGAGGGTGTCGAGAAGTCTGTATATCTTATCTGGTCCGGCCGCGGGATACATGTCCACCTGAATGAGAAGGCGATAAGTGGTGAGGTATGGGGGAGGGGGCCTCTAAGAGCCTCATTCGCAATAGCTGAGTATATTCTCAGGCGCGTGAAGGATGAGCTTGAGGCTGTATGCGAGAGGTCAAGGTCGCCTGATAGGAGGCTCAAGATCGAGAATCTCATGGATATTCAGAGGGTCTTCACAGCCCCTCTAAGCATTCACCGGGAGCTTGATCTCATCGCAGTCGCGATCAAGCCGGATGATCTCGAGAAGTTCGAGATAGAGTGGGCTAGGATTGATGGTTATAGGCACTGGAGTGGGTGGGATGAGTATGAGCCGGGCGAGGCTGATGACCTCGCATTAAGGGCTCTCGCGGAGATTAAGGGAGACCTTAGGACGATGATAGGTGGGGAGGAAAGGGGAGGGAAGGGGGTCGAGGATGTTCAACATGTTGCTCGGGCTGGCCAGATTGGCAGGTTCCAGGTCATGGGTCTCCTCCAAGCCGCGAGATACTACGTGCTGAGAGGTGATCTCGAGCTCGCCAAGTCTTTCGGGCTCAATAGGGCGATATTCTATGCTTGGGCTAAGAAGCGCGGCGTAACCGTGAGGAGGGCTGGAAAGGGCTTGAGATCCATCCAGCCATCCGAGAGGGGGGAGATTGAGGAGAGGGTTGGTGATGAGGTCGCCTACCGATCTCCACGTGGATACTTCATGATAGGTGGGCAGATTCAGAGGCCCGTGGACTTCGACCGCATGATAGCCGCGAGGTTTGGGCGGAGCTTCGAGAAGTTCTGGAACGCGGCCATAGAATATGTTAAGAGCTTCCCGGAAAGCGTCCTCAAGAGCCAGCGAGAGTTTTATGAGAAGGTCTATCTGCCGGTGAGGGATCAGCCTGAGAAGATCCTAGGGCAGGGGAAGCGTGGCCAAGAAGCCTCAAGCCTTGACCAATCCCGCGACATGCCATAGCATTGAGCCATGAATGCGGGCTCGCCTTTAATAGAGGGGCTGGAGCCGGCTTGAGCTGGGAGGCTGGCGCGGATGCAACATGACGATCTAGCCGACAAGCTTATCGAGATCTTCGGGATCAAGGTTGATCTTACGGAGGATGTCGATGTTGAGGGGCTGTCTCCAGGGAGCAGGGTTTACAGGGTTAAAGGCTTCCCGAGGAACTGCGAGGTCTACATACTCGATTGTGGGGCTGGGAGGGAGATAGCATGCCATCCGCATATAGTTGGTGAGAGGCTGGCCGAGCTAGCCCTCCTCTGCGCGAGGGATGCAGCTAGGGCGATAATCGAGCTGACAGGTATCAACGAATATGGTAAGGATGCCATTGTCTTTGAACATGTCTTGAGGGCAGCGCCCGGCTACAGGCTTCACGAGGCGCTTAGAGAGGCTGGCATTGGGTTCAGGGAAGTCTGGATAAGGCCGCGCTATGTGATTCCATCATATCGGGCTCATCATGCCGCGGATGAGAGGAAAATAGAGATAATTTATGAGGATTTCTCGGAGCTTCCAAGGAGGGAGCTATTGATGGTTCTAAAGCCTGATACTGAGGCGAGCGGCAGAACCGGGAGGGCGTCGCTGGAAAGATTGGCCGAGGTCGCCGAGGAGAAGAACTCCGCGCTCGAGGAACTCATAGTCTATGGATTCATCTCGATCGACGGGCTCAAGACAATATATGAGACTGCGGCAAGCATCGGGTTCAGGAGAACATACTTCTTCGCGATCGGTAACCTGACAGCCCTCTGCCACAACCTCTATGACATGCCGCTATATGGTCCTGATGAGAGCTACTACTCGGAGAGGAGGGAGCTAAGGCTGCTCGGCGGGATAACAGATTATGAGACATTCACCCGGTATGTGCCCGAGTATATCCCCGGGGCTGATCAGCCTGGAGACTGGTCGGCGAGGCAGACAACACTCTACACAGGATATGATTATGAGCCGGGCGACATAGAGAAGCACCTAACTAATAGCATCGACCTCATCGAGAGGCTCTGGAGCATCTCAAGGAACCAAGAATGGTTTTCCGGGATTCATGAGGAGGCGATAAGGAGGGAGCTCGAGAACCTGAGAAGCACGCTCGCCAGCTACCGGGAACAGAAAAAATAGATGTGGATACGCGGCCTATCCCATTATCGGGGCCGCTGAGGCCTCCTTAAGCTCCGCGCCCCCGCCACCTATCTTGAAGATCCTCCCCGAGGGGAGCTTTACTAGAACAGCTCCACACTCGAGGCACTTGAAGTAGTGATTGTAACCCTCATAAGCCTTCTGAGCACCGAGATAAATGAGGCGAGTATGATTGCACATCTCAATACATAGTATGTGAATCCAAGTTATATGCCTTGTGAGCGCATATTCGTTAAAGTGACGGGTTGAAAAAGCTCCAAGAGGAGGTAGGTTCTTATACCTCCCGCGGGCGAGGTGCTTCACGATTTTGAGAGTTCTGGTGACTGGCGTTGCCGGATTCATAGGCTCTCATCTTTGTCAAAGGCTCCTCGATCTCGGGATGGAGGTTCATGGATTGGATGACTTGAGCAGGGGGTTTGCTAAGAGGGTCAAAGACTTCGAGGATGCTGGCATGGTTTTCCATAGGGCTGATGTCAGGGATTGGGCCATGCTGCATGAAATCCTGCATCGCGTCAAGCCCGATGCCATCATGCATCTTGCAGCACTAATCAGCGTTGAGGAGAGCATCAGGATGCCAGGGCTATACATGGAGGTTAACGCCGAGGGCACTAGAAATCTCGTGAGGGCCGCGAGTAGGGCCGGCGTGAGGAGGTTCATCTATGCGAGCAGCGCAGCGGTCTACGGCAATCCCGTCAAGCTCCCGATAACCGAGGATCATCCAGCAAGCCCCCTCTCACCCTACGGCCTCTCAAAGCTGATTGGAGAGCGATATGTGGCATCCGAGTTCATAGGAGGGGAGAAACCCGTGATACTCAGGCTCTTCAATGTTTATGGACCTGGCCAAAACCCCGAGTACGCCGGCGTCATAGCAAGGTTCATGGAGAGGTTGAGCAAAGGCGAGCCGCCGATAATATTCGGCGATGGACGCCAGACGAGGGACTTCATCCATGTTGATGACGTGGTTGAGGCGTTCATAAGATCGCTTGACGTGTCTCTTGATGAAGTGCTCGTGGCTAATATCGGGTCTGGCAGGCCTGTCAAGATCATCGAGCTAGCCCGCATGATGATCAGGCTATATGGCCTGGATATCGAGCCAGTTCACGCGCCGCCGAGGCCGGGCGATATAAGGGATAGCTATGCCGACATATCTAGGGCTGGGAGGACTCTTGGCTGGAGCCCGAGGATAAATCTCGAGGAAGGGCTGCAGAGAATCATCCGTGGAGAAGACCTATAATTAGTGGCCCTGCTTACCGTGCGCTGGGCTATGAGGGTTGGGGTTGGCTCGATGAATGAGGTTAAGATTGAGGCTGTGAGAACATGTTTCGAGAAGTTCTTCGGCGGCGCGGACATAGTTCCAGTCTCGGTTGAGGTTCCGCCTCAGCCCATCGGCTTCGAGGAGACTCTTAGGGGCGCGGTGATAAGGGCGCTGAAGGCCCTAGATAGGGCGGATGCGGATCTCGGGGTCGGCATAGAGGCCGGGCTCATCAGGATCCCGCATACCATAACTGGATACGCTGACCAGCATATATGCGCGATAATAGATTCTGACGAGAGGATTACGCTGGGCTTCAGCATGACGCTCGAGTTCCCCGAGATTGTTGTTAAGAGGGTATTGAGTGGGCAGGCGAGGGAGGCTGAGGAGGTGATGGAGGAGGTCTCGGGGATAAGGGAGATCGGGCGTAAGGGTGGGGCGGTCGGATACTTGACAAGAGATCACGTAAGAAGGATAGATCTATGCATACAGGCCGTTACCTCGGCGCTCATCCCGAGGCTGAACCCACAGCTCTACAACACCAGCTGGCCGAGAGCCGGCGATATCTTAGATAAGATGCCTTAATCACATCTCTCCTCGAGATATGTTGGAGGGGCTTGGAATATGATCATGAATATAAGCATTCGATCATAAGTATAATTTCTGGTTATTGGCAGCGGCTGCCAGGAGCTGGAATGAAGAGGATAATCATTATGTCGATTAAGCCGAAGTTCGGCTATAGGATTCTTAGGGGTAGGAAGAAGTTTGAGCTCAGGAAGTATTGTAATCAGGATAGGATTCGGACCGGTGATACGATCTTCCTCTACTTCTCTTATCCTGTGAGGGCTATTCTCTGCATGTTTAGGGCTGGCAGGGTTTATGAGGGGACTAGGGATGAGCTTAGGAGCATCGCCGAGAAGTTCAGGAATAATGGTCTCGGCGATGAGGACTGGACATATCTTGATGCTAAGAGGCCCGGGATGATGATAGAGGTTAGGAGCCCGGTCCGCATCCGGAGGATAACTCTTGAGAAGCTTAGGAGGGTTTTCGGCTTCGAGCCTCCGATTAGCTATAGGATCCTCGAGCCTGATGAGCCCCTCTACAAGTATCTCGCAAGGCGCGTCCATTAACTCTTACCTATCAGTCTCTCCAGGCACTTATCTAATGAGCCTTAGGGCTCACGTAAAGGAGGTCTTCATCGACGAGTATGCGTATAGGTGGCGGGGGCATCTTGTCATCGGGGATTTCACGCTCCTTCTCCCGGGCTTTATTGCTCAATGGTTTAAGCCCGGAGATGCTGTTGAGCTTGAGCTGCTTAGCGAGCCTCATAGGCTTGATGGCGTGAATTTGCTGACCCCACAGGATTTCAGGCTTAGGAGGATTTGGGAGAATGATGTTATCGAGGTCTGGCCCCTCCATAGCAGGATTTACGAGCATAGGGGTAGGAGGGTTCTAGCGAGGGAGGCTTATCTTGAGGAGGATTATGTGGCGATAGCTGAGCTTGAACAATACCATTACGCCTCCGAGAAGGAGCTTGTCGCTATATGGAAGTGCCCGATATGCGGCGAGCTTGCTGAGGCGAATACGCAGCCGAAGTGCCGTAGATGCGGCGCGGCCATGAAGATCCAAGAGATTAAGGGGAGCATACCGCCATCCAGGTTCCTCGTCCTCGAGCTCCTAGACGTGAAGCCCTATGAACCGAGAATCATAGGATATGTTAGGGTCGATACGCCGGTTCCATTAATGCATAGGAGGATCGAGGCTGAGGATGGTAAAGTCTTGGTCGAGAGGGAGATTAGGGAGAAGGTCTTCCCCATGAACTGGATTCATCCGACATTCTGGCCGAGGGCCTATAAGGACTTTGAGATCCTGATGGAGAGGTATCGGGAGCTTAGGATGCTGTATAGCCCTAGGCTCGCCAAGAAGCTTGTCGCTGATGAGAGGGCCGCGATGATCGCTAACGCGGATACGGCGGCGGCGAGGATAGCTAGGGTCGTGATACACCCGGACTTCAGGGGCGATGGTATAGGTGTCCTAGCTGTGAGAGCGGCTGTTGAATGGATTCGGGAGCGCAGGATACCTGAGATGAAGAGGAGGAAGCATCTCGTTGAGACTATAGCTCAGATGGCTAGATACAATCCATTCTTCGAGCGGGCTGGCTTCATCTACCTATGGGATACTGCTGGTGGGAGACCAGTCCTCTCCTACCCATTATCAGAGGAGGCCCGGAGAAGAATTGAGGGCCTCCTTTCAAGGGATAAGTATGCCTCGAGGCATGGTGGTAGGCTGTATAGATCGAGGATTAGCAGGGTTCAGCCCCTCTCAGGCCCAGTAGTTCTTCACAGGGTCTCAAAGACCTATAGGAGTGTTCTCGATCTCTCGGCTTTAAGCCCGGCTATGAGGGATGTATTAAAGGCCTTCGGTGTTGAGAGGAGGATAATCGAGAGGGCGATAATCAGGGATCTCGATCTCGAGATTAGGCCTGGCGAGATCGTCGCTGTTACCGGGATC
>Ga0185307_1000383_pt1 | contig 28480 bp, 25 predicted proteins | sample LHCtaG_FD_128010 | JGI IMG/M metagenome (GOLD analysis project Ga0185307, IMG submission 128010) | Hot spring microbial communities from Little Hot Creek, USA to study Microbial Dark Matter (Phase II) - LHC4sed_matched (SPADES... | ecosystem: Environmental > Aquatic > Thermal springs > Hot... | reverse complement strand
GTACGCTACCTATTCTCCATGCCCTATAGGCGGCTTGAGGACTTCACGAGGGCTTTAAGCAGGCTTATTCCAAGGCTTCCACCAATAGACTACTCATGGGCTAGGAGGCGCATTCTCATGCTTGATTTAAGCCCATACAAATCCCTAAGCGGATATGATGGGCCGGTTGCTATAGCCGTTGACTCAAGCGGCGTCGGCGTCCATAAATGCGGAGGATGAGTTGAGAGACTCTACGACAAGAAGAAGCGCTATGTTAAGATACACTTCGCAGTTGACGTTAAAACAAAGGAGATATTAGCAATGGATGTGACTACAGATGACATATATGATTCTGAAGCCCTGCCAAGCTTGATAGCCGGTGTCTCAAGGTATAGGCTGATCTCCGAGGCATACATGGATGGAGCATACGATTCAATAAAGTCCTATAGGCTCCTAAAGAATGCTGGAATAAAGCCTATCATTAAACCTAGGAGAAACGCCAGGACAGATCGAGGGCCTCCTGAGAGACGCCTTTTCAGCCATAATATTCAAGAGGCTTGGGGGAAGATGTGGAGTAGATTGATGGGTTATGGTGGGCGCTGGAGACAGCATTCTCAACATTCAAACACCTATACGGAGAATATTGTATGGCTAAAAACATGGAGACCATATCTAAAGAATTAGCAGCTAAAGTATACATATACAACATGCTAATAAACCTAGAAAACTAAAGCGAGGGCAAACAACCTAAAAACTAGGAGAGGAACCCAAACCGAAAGAATTAAGCCACAAAGTTATATTAAAAAACTTGCTTAACAGATGACCACTAATTTCCGCATCCCTCTGTAAATCGTAAATTTTAAAGTGCGAGAAGGCTAGATTCCACCTCTTTAGCCATCTTAAATGTTCGCTTGGCAAGATGCGAGATCCTGCTATTATTGTATCCTATAACGTAGCTTTCTACTGTATCATTTAGGGATTTAATCCACTTTTCCGGAAGATTTTTTGCACCTAAGATCACGCCTAAGATTGAGCCGACTGTTGCACCGTTACAGTCTGTATCTAAACCACCCATAACGCTTATTGTTATACTTCTCTCGTAATCTCCTTCACCGTGCAGTAATCCCATGGCGACTATGGCTGCGTTATTTATTGTGTGAACAAAGTGATAGTTGCCATACTTCTCGATTACTCTGCTACATGTATCCCTCCAATCCGCATACCTCCTACTCCATCCTATAACATCCTTTATAGCATCAGCGAGCCTAGACCTTTTCGGAATTGCGGCTAAGCCAGTCTCGATGATCTCCTCAATATCATCGGTTGCAAAGGCTGCGCTTATCATCGCGCTAACAAACATCTCCCCATATATCCCATTCTTCACATGTGAGAGGCTTGCATCCCTATACGCTAATTCAGCAGCCAGCTCCGGTTTCCCAGGGGCCACATACCCCCACATATCAGCCCTAATTTGGGCGCCAATCCACTCCCTATAAGGGTTCATGTAAGTTGCCGTTTCAGGCGGCTCTAAACCATTAACAAGGTTTCTATAGGCTGCGCGCTCAGCTGTATAAACCTGAAGATATGGAAGCAAGCGAAGCCATGCTTCGCCAACATTCACGGTCGTGAAGTTTGGTCCATAATTCTCTAAAATATGTAGATTAATTATTGTGTAATCTATGTCGTCATCGCGGGCCATACAATTTATTTGACCGCGTAAAACACCTACACCTGTCCTCTTAAAATGGTCATCAATGTAGTGGAGCCTGTCCTTCAACCACTTTGGCGCATCTTCAGGGAGATTGCATAATGGTGGAAAATAATCTTCCAGCGGATATGTATCCGCAATCTTCAGCCAAACCTCAATCTGCTCACGGCTTAAACCCTCGACAGGCTTCCCAAGCAGGCAACCAGCACAACGACCAAGCCAACCACCATAAATTTTGTCAAACAACTCCTCATCAGAGAGCTTAACGCTCGCTCTTTCGAGGCTTCGCGGGCGCTCACCAACTATTTCAGAGAGGCTTGAAGGCTCCTTATATGGAAAATTCGATCTAAATGGGCATCTCTCTAAAACCTCAATAAAACTCCTCAAATCAGCCACAGTTTTAACCTTAATCCCGGAAAATAACTTCTCAACCCCAGTTACATCATAACCCTCCTCCCGCCTCTCCGCTATTTCGTCCTTTAGTATCTGCTCGAGATCCTCAATTAACATATGAGTCACCCCGCCTAACAAGAAAGAATTGCTTAAGAGGTTATTAAGATTAAGGGACGATATGTAGGTTGAGTCATTCTTCAATTATAAGATGTCAGCCCCAATTTCACCATCAATTAATTTAATCGCTTTTCAAGAATCTTTCCTTGCATGCAACATCAAATATGCGAACTTGCTGGAGCAGGACAATCCTAAAAGGTGGAAATTATGAGGGAATAACCTTCGGCTTCTCGAGAAAATCATTGAGGTTAAGCCTTTTGAAAGCCATGAATGTGCTGACTACGTTCCTAGGATGCAAAGGGGCTAACGCTTGATGCCTTAATCTATGAAGCTTACAAATCCAGTGCGCAACCTACACACCTAGTTTTGAATTTTTTGGATGAGCATTTTATAAGCCTTTATGAAGTAAGGCTTAAAACATCTTTTCAACCGCTTTATAGAGTCTCACATATGTACTGTATTGCCTATCGTATATGTCTTTATTAGTTTCCGATGGCATTAACCTATCGCTTATCGAGACCATGGATTTAGCGGCTTCTCTTACGGAATCGAAGATGCCGGCCGCCACACCGGCAAGCATAGCCACACCTAATGCCGCCGTCTCCTCGCAATGAACTGTTAAAATAGGTTTTTGAAGTACATCGGCTTTTATTTGATTCCACAGTCTGCTTCTGGCAGCTCCTCCTGTAGACCTTATCTCTTTCACCGTAATACCCAGCCCTTCGAGGAGTTCAATATTGCTTCTAAGCATATAGGCGATGGACTCCATTATCGCTCTTATTATATGGCTTCTCCCATGGTATAGTGTGAGACCGAATAAGACGCCTTTAGCATTTGGATTAAATTCTGGGGAAGCTGCTCCTGCAAAGTGCGGCAGTAAGACTAGTCCATCTGAGCCTGGAGGGGCTTTAGATGCTTCAAGCGTCAATAAATCATATGGATCTACTCCTATTTTATTGGCAACTTCAACCTCTAATGATCCGAAGTTATCTCTATACCATTTAAGAATGGCTCCAGCCGTATGGCACCAAGGTTGGAGGAAGTATCTTTCCTCTACAGCATGGTGGTGGCAGGGGATCCTTCTCATAGAGTCTAACACTACATGATCTGTTGTCGCTACTATAGCCAGTGCCGCGCCAGTTGTTTCCGTAACTATCCCCGGCTCTATATTGCCAGCTCCGATAGCATTTGCTGCCTGATCGTATGCTCCCGTCGATACAATAGTGCCTACATGAAGCCCAGTTTCTTCTGCAACCTCTGGCGTAATATTGCCTGCAAAAACACCTGAAGGCTTTAACTCGGGAAGCTGATCTTCAGTTATGCCGATGAAGTCTAAGATGTCGCTCCACCACTTCCTCCGCGTTATGTCAAATAAGAGGGAAGAACATACTATTGAGTATTCCGTAGTGAACTCCCCCGTTAACCTGTATATCATGTAGTCCTCAAGCAGCAGATACTTGTACGCCTTCTCAAAAACCGTGGGCTCGTTTCTCTTCAGCCATAATATTTTAGTCGCCGTCCATGTTGGGATGACGTCATTCTGCCCCGTAACACTATACACCCTATCCACTCCAAACTCGTCTTTAATGAGCTGAGCCTCCCCCCTCGATCTATTATCAAGCCAAACTATAGCTCTCCTCAAGGGTTTTCCATCTCTATCTAAAGGTATGAATGACTCCCCTTGACTAGACACGGCGATACCTGAAATATCTCGAACGTTTACCTTCGATTCACTCAAAACTTTCATAAGGGAATCTTTAAAAGCACTCCAATAGGTCTCAGCTTCAGCTTCTACAAAATCAGGCTGAGGCATGGAGAGTTCATACTCGCTTCTGCTAGACGCTACCACCCTACCCATCTGGTTAAAGAGAACACACTTAATAGATGTTGTACCTAAATCTACCCCTAATAGATAGCTCATAAACACCCCGCAACCACGATATCTACTCATAGTGTTGGTGCATTTATCCATATTGTGGTAGTGTGAGTACGTCTTCTAGCAGTTTTCCAGCCTGTTCTTTTGATTTCGTCCATGGATCCATGAGTATTAGCTGGAGTAGCAGTTTTCCCACTTCGTAGGCTTCGAGTTCAATGTTGACTGATGCAACCTCATCTCTTAATATGTAAGCGGTCAAGGGTTTTAGAAGCCCTCCCGTCTTAACCCCTCTTACTACGCAGGCATTTCAACCGAGAAGTCTATAGGCAGCCTTCAAACCTATATCCGTGCTTAAACCCTATATTCCATCCAGCCCTATAACCGCTGTAGCCCACAACCAAGGCAGCGTTTATCACAAATTCTGCATCCCTTAGAGGCCCTCTTCCATCCATAGTTTTCTCAAGCCTCAATCAATATTAATCCATACTTTCTTCACAGCGCATAAACAGCATTTAACCTATGTTTGTAAGACACAAATCTTTGACGAGTGCAAGAGGGAAAGCAGCACTACCAGCACCAACAACACTTATTAATCATGACGTCACTATTGCGAAAATAATAACTCACATTTTTTATACCTTGACCGTTTGAGACGTGGGCTGTCTAAAGTTCAACCGGCATTCCCTATGTTAGCTTGTTTCCAGCATTTTTAGTGCTTCTTCTACGCTGAAGTTTTCATGCACTATTTTTACTAGGGCTTTTACCATGGCTGCTGGGTCTTTATACCCCCATATGTTTCTACCCATTATCACGCCTTTAGCTCCTACGCTTATCACGTCGTGGGCTATCTGCAACAGCCCCTTAGGGTCTCCAGCTCCAGGACCGCTTAAAACTATCACTGGTACTGGGCAGCACTTCACAACTTCCTTGAAGCTGTCAGGGTCTCCAGTATAATACGACTTTACGACATCTGCTCCAAGCTCAGCTGCAACCCTATCAACGAACTTCACATGCTCAGGGTCAGGCCACCTCCACTCGGCTTTAGGCTTGAAGTGATGTTCGACTATCTCGGGCGGAAGCGCTTCAACTATATGGGGAACGCCCCATTTTTCACAATCCTGTGAGACGCGGCCTATCTTCTCAGAGTTCTCGCTCTCCCTCTGAACGCCTAGGAATGCCATGGTGGCCACTGCGTCGGCGCCTATCCTCAAAGCCTCCTCGACAGATGAGAATAGCCTATAATCCGTTATATCCGGCCCCATTATAGTGGCTGTACCGTCTAAACGGGCTATAACGCCCACCTCTCCGGCGAGCCTAGCATAGTTCAACTTTATCATGGAAGGGTTCATAAGGATTGCGTCGGGCCTAAACTCACCGCTTAAAACCCTAGACAATGTCTCGCCAGGGTTCTCAAGACCCTCCAGGGGGCCGAGGTCAACGCCATGATCCATAGTGACAACAACAGCTCTACCAGACCTCCTATTGAAGATCCTACCAAGCCTGATATACTTACCAACCAAACCCATAATATTCCTCCAGATAGCTTTAATGAAGCTCATTTTAGAGTCCTATTGTGAAATTATTTAAGCTTTTCTTGAATAATAGTTGGAATTCTTGAAAAAGGGCAACTGGAAGATATTCTCGAGACAAGTGTAGGTAGGATAAGCTTCTATATCTACTAAATTGAACTCTGTGGCCTGAGTATACGTCTCCTAGCCCATGAGTAGTCTATTGGTGGAAGCCTTGGAATAAGCCTGCTTAAAGCCCTCGTGAAGTCCTCAAGCCGCCTATAGGGCATGGAGAATAGGTAGCGTACAACAGCCAAGAAAACAATATACTCATTGTAATCTTGAATGGGCGCCCAACCTTACCATCATTCAAGAGGCTAAAATCATGATCATCAAGAAAATCTAGGCTGAGCAGGAGCTCGCCGCGCCAATAAGCCTCTCATCAACAAGTCCCCAATCCATAAAGAAAAAAGAGCTAAACAGAGAAATTAATTAAGCCACAAAGCAAAACTTAAAATTCAAAGTAGTTTAAAAGTTGAGGTTTTTAAAAAGAAATTATTGAGAGCAGAAGATCGAGAGGGAAGGGTTAAGTGGAGATGAAACAACACGAATCACCACCTAACTTAGAACCCTTATGCTGGACAATGTAGAGAAAAAAAGAGTGAGACTTGAAACCAAGTTATTCCAGCTGGTACACTAATGAAACCCTTAAAAGAAAAATTAGGCTTGCTGAATTAGTTCTTGAAAGAGACAGCGAGGTGCTTCCTACACCTCGTATCTTAGAGCTTCTGCAGGCTTTAATCTGGCTGCGTAAATTGATGGATAAGCCGCCGCTACTACGCTGATTAGTATTGCTAATCCAATAGACATTCCTATTATAGATATATACCTAATTAATGAAACTTTGAAGACTACGGCTCCAAGCTGAATATAGTATATTACTACTGCTGCCACCCACCCAACTATTGCACCAATAATGCCGCCAATCACGCCCAGCAATAGAGCCTCAATCAAGAATATTTCTAGAACAGCGCTATCGGTTGCCCCTAGGCATTTTATAGTTCCTATCTCCTTATAGCGCTCCGTCACCGACATCAGCATGGAGTTAACTATTCCAACGCCACAAACAAGTAGGGCTATTATCGCTATCCATATCTGGTATTGTTGAGCACCAGCTCCACCGCCAACTTCCGGCAACGAAAGTACTTCACTCATAGTTAGAAGTGAAACTAGAAAGGCTATGCTTAAAAGCACTGATAAGGATGTTATCATAGTTCTAGTAAAACGTTTCCTGATGCTTTCTAAACAATATCTGAAGGCTTCAGTGATTGGGAATTTTATGCTGCCAACCTCACCAATTCCAGGTTCAGGTTGCTTGGTCATTTTAGTCTCACACTATTAACTTCTAATTTAAAATAGATATTTGGCTGGGTATATTTAAATCTTGTCAAAACTTCCTTAATTCTGAAATGGAAGATACCAAAAGATGTTTGGATTTGGCAACTTAAGGCTTATATGTCTTCTAGTCTTCTTTGTCTCTCTTAAGCCTTCTTTCTTACGCTGATAGCTCTAGATGAGACATGCGTCAAGGTTAATGGATTATAGTATTGGGTTTACGCAGCATTAGACGTTGATAGGAACGAGATATGAGGGTTTACCCATCTAGGAATGTATTGGCCGCAGAGCGGTTCATAAATGAGGCCCTAAAGTACTGCGGGGGGAAAGCCAATGTTCATAGTTGATAATGCGCCACGGCTTAAGCAGACCCTGGAGGAGTTGGTCCTACCATGCAATGCGGAGTCCTTTCGGTGATAGAAGCCTAATAGAATCCGTATATTCATCATTTAAGCCAAAATATTCTTCAACAACATAACATCAAACCCAATAAACAGAAGCGAGAGATTCGGAAGGTCGATGGCATGCTGGAACCTACTAATAAAACTATTTTATACTATACTACAACCACATGAGGAGGTGAAGTTAAGTTGCCACGTCCAATATTTTTAGAAAAGTTTATAACTCACTATCTCTAACCAAAATTAAAGAAGATTCGATATGGACGATGCTAAGAACCTTTCTCTCAGGTTGTGTTGATATTGACGGAGACAAAGAAGTGTTCTCCTAGATGTAATAAATTTAAATGTGGAAAAGGCTTCTTAGCGTTTCATGGAAAGACTCCATGGTGCCGATGGACTGATGAACCATGCGATCCAGTAAATTGCAACTATGCGGTGTGTGTGGGCAGACGATTGCTCCCAGGAGGCATATGTGGAGAAACCTTGAGAAGAAAGACCATTGACAAGAGCCCGGAGGAAGTTCAAATACCATCGATAAAGGTTAGGGGAAAAGTCTTTAGGAAAATCGGTGAAAAAGAATTATTCTAGCAACTTTCAGAGATATCGAAATCAATTTATCAAAGAGGGCAGCGTCACTTCCCACAATTAACTTAGTTTTCTTCCTAATGCCTACTCAAGAGATAATTTAGCTACTGCTGCAATTACTGTGATTAAACAAGTGGTTGCCCGTGCATTATCTTTCGGTAATTAGGGATGCTTTGAAAACCTGCACGGGCTTCTCCCTCAGCCACCTCATGTGGCTCAGTGGTTCATTGGGAGCTACATCGACGGGCACCACAGGGCCCGCCTTACGGAAGAATAAGGCTAGTCTCCCGCTTCTGATGGCTACTAAGCCGTCATTGAGCGGGAGAAGAGGTTTAAACAGGCGATGTAGTGAGCATTGAATGTAAAACCGCATTTTGTACATCTAAACACTTCCTTGTTTATCCTGTTCTTTTTATCATTACACCCACATAGTGGACAGGTAATGGACGTTTTCCTCGCATCAACCTCTATCACGCTTAATCCGCGCTCATAGAACTTGTAGTCAATATACTCTACGAATTTGCGATAGGAAAACGTGGATAACCTGTAGTTCAGTGTTTGCTCCTCTTCTCGCCACTAAGCTTGAGGTCTTTGAGGTTTTCTCTAACAAGGTCTGCGTTGTGCTCTCTAGCAATCTCTGCTAGTAGCGTCGTTATCTTCTTCGATCTATCTTCAACACGCCTCCTCTCGCGAGAACCATACTTAGCGAGAAGCTTATCTCTTAGTGTAGGGTTCTTGACTTTCAGCTGAATACTCTTCCTAATCCTCCTATAATTGAGACGTATCCTCCTGATATCGTGCTTTATGGAGAACAGTGTAGCTTTGCCGCTACCGTAATCTACCAGTAAGCAGTCGACGCTGTCCTCGTTAATGTCCACAACTAGCTTGTTCCTTTGCTCCTTTACAACTGAAAGTCTCGCCCTTCAGGGCGGGGAGGAGGTCAGAATTACCTTAGATTCGGTGAGAAAGCCCTATCTTCATTTAGGGGATGAACTGCTGTTAGGCTTATATTTTTGTTGCTAGTTCGATGCAGTATGTCGACGCCAGTCAGAGCTAAGAGGGAAACGGTTGTGAGCTTAAACGGTTAAAGGTTTATCTGAGGAAAACCTACGACGACGTTATTAAGAGGCTGATTGAAGTGTGGAAAAAGCGCATTCATAATTAAGGGTCAACTTAAAATACTCTTTAGGGAAAATCATGTTATGGTGGGATGTTAGTTGACTAGGATCAAACTTGGATTAATAGTTCCCTTGCGGGAGGAAACTGAAGAGGAGATTAGAAAGGTGCATACGCTAGGTTTTCCAACGTGTCAAGTTTCATGCTGGAATGTAAACCTCTACAATAGAGACGTGGCTCGTTTGCTTAGAAAGACCGCGGATAAATACGGTGTTGAGATCACGGCTATATGGGCTGGGCTGCCCGGCAGATATGTCTGGAACTTTATTGAGGGCCCTAGTACAATAGGGCTAGTTCCCCCAGAGACCAGGGAGATCCGCTTAAAGGCGCTAAAGAAGGCTTCTGACTTCACAAGAGAAGTTGGTGTTGAAAATATAGCTACACATGTTGGATTTATACCGGAGAACCCAAAAGACCCAATTTATATTTCGCTTATAGAAGCCCTGAAAAACGTTGCTAAATTCTGTGCAGAGAATAGCCAATTCTTTCTCTTTGAAACTGGTCAGGAAACCCCTGTAACTCTCCTCAGAACAATAGAGGATATTGGAGCGGAAAATCTTGGAGTGAACTTGGATCCAGCAAACCTATTGATGTATGGTAAAGCTAATCCTGTTGATGCATTGGATATTTTGGGTAAATATGTTCGTGGAGTCCATGCAAAAGACGGTGAATATCCAACTAACGGTCGAGAACTTGGGAAAGAGAAGCCTCTAGGTGAGGGTAGAGTGAATTTTCCAGCACTTATATCTAAGCTTAAAGCTCTCGGCTATCGAGGGGCAATAACAATAGAACGTGAAATAAGTGGGCCGCAGCAGATAGCAGATATATTGAGAGCTAAGGAAATTCTAGAAAAACTTATCTCTTAGACCATTAAAGCGTTTTCGATGTTGTTAGATCTGATATATCGACGCTGTGATCATATACGCGGTTCAGTAGTGAAAGTATAATGGTTAAGTCCTGCGCTCTTTCGAGAGATAATTTACTTGCTAGCGATTCAATCTCTTGATTCAGTTCTTTAACTTTAGACTCCCTCTCCCTTACGGATTCCGCTATAGGAACATTACGAGATAAGAAAGCCACAACCGCATCATTATAGGTCTCATGAATAACCTTGTATAAATTCCTTATAATCCTCGATACCCCCTCATCCATCTCAAGGTCTTTGATTTTAATAGAGCATTCAGCTATTTGTGAAGATTGATCCGCAACGGATTCAACTAAACTTGCCACTAAACGATAGTCTAAACAATCTATCGGGTATACATTTAGTTTCTCGCTTAAACTCGGATTCTGTATAATCGTCCTCAAAACCCTAACCAGTAGAAAGTAGAGTCTATCAACCTCATTATCTCTGGCAATAACGTTTCTAGCTAAATGGACATCTCTATCCAGTAACGCCGTGATTGAATCCTTAAACATGTCTGAGGCAATCAGGTGCTCACGGCGCAAGATTTTTTCTGGAGGAAAGGCAGAGGGTTCAAGAAGACACTGCATAACGATCTTAGTTTGATCCTCTTCAATTATCTCTAGACCTACAAGACGATTCGATGTTTGCTTAATAACGTTCCTTTGCTCAAGCGTAATTCTATCTCTAGCTTCAATCATAAGAACATCATAGCCAAGAAGATATTTGCTGATGATTTCACGGCTAATGTGGGGGCCAAGTTTAATAGATGCTGTCCTCGGCGCTTGTTCAGCAGTATACTTTGGATCAATTATAATTTTATCATCTGGGGTTATTAAGCTTGCAACAATAGAGCCGCGGTTTATACCGTTGCGAATAGCCCAGTCTTTAGGCAGAGTAACAAAGAATGTTCCGCTCCTTGTCATTTGTATTTTCCGAAGCTCCATCATCCCCCATCGCTTCCGAGGATAGAATTACAATATATTTTAACGTTAATGGCATAATATAAAGGTGTATATATTTCTGAGAGTTTTGACATATATCTGAGCATAGTGTGAAACGCTATCTATGTAAACTTCTAGATGGGAATTGAAGGAGAATGTCAGAGAGCAAAGAAGATGTTAGGAAAACAATATCTCTGATAATCGAATCTGGATACCAAGTTGATAGAGAGGCTTTTGAGTTACTGACCTCAATATCTCATCGAGTCGACATATATTCTCTTGTCAAGGACCTTATTGAAGAAATTAGTCTGCTCTCAGAGAAACCACTTTTCATAACCCGAGAGATCATAGAAAAGAAGTTAGTCGATAAAACGGATGTTACAGAGACACTACGTGAAGTTAGCGGGAAGTATATTTTTAAGCCTCATGCAAAAGAAGTCGAGACAGATCTTAAAGTATTAAGTGATCCAACAGATAAAATAAGTGCTACAGGATCCCTTAAAGATTGCATTGAATACTTTAGGAATCGATTCAGGAAGATAAGCAGAATATTGAGGAACCGGATTGATGTAAGGGATGCTGGCAGCATCTCTGATGCACTAAAAGCCCCTGAAAACTCCAAGATCAAGATTTTATGTATGATAATGGAGAAACGTGAAACAAAGCGTGGAGTATTTTTTAGAATTGAGGATCTTGAGGACCAGGCATTAGCATTTGTCCCAGCGGAGAACCATGAGGTTTATCAAAAGGCTCAAAGGGCGCTTTTAGATCAAATTGTTTGCATAAGCTCTATTAAAGGGAAAAATAATCTGCTTATAGTAGACGATATAATATTACCCGACGTCCCCCTAAAGAAGCCTAACAGATCCCACGCGCCTGTATATGTTGCTCTTCTATCCGATTTACATGTTGGAAGCAAAATGTTTATGGAAAAAGAGTTTAGGCAATTTATAAAATGGCTTAGGGGTGAGGTTGGAAATAAATACCTTAGGGAAATTTCCGGCTACATAAAGTATGTGTTGATAGCTGGCGATATTGTTGACGGCGTAGGAATATATCCCCAGCAATACGAGGAACTTGAAATAAAAGACCTATATGAGCAGTATAAGGTCGCGGCGAGGCTTCTTGGGGAGATCCCTGAGTACATTGACATAATTATTATACCTGGAAACCACGATGCTACACGGAGAGCTTTACCGCAACCAGCTATCTCAAAAGAATATGCTGAACTACTATATGAAGATGAAAGAATACATATGTTGGGTGATCCGTCAGTTATAAGTCTCCACAACGTTGTTGTTCTTTTAACCCATGGAAGAAGCCTAGACGATATTATATCAGCAGTTCCTAACATGAGCTTTCAATCTCCAGACGAGGCGATGAAAGTTCTCTTACAGTGCAGACACTTGGCTCCAATATACGGTATGAGAACGCTCATAGCCTCTGAGAAAGTTGACCATTTAGTTATAGAAAACGTTCCCGATATTTTTCATGCGGGACATATACATGTGATGAAATATAGCACTTATCGCGGCATACTCATCGCGAATTCAGGAGCATGGCAAGAGCAGACAGAATATCAGAGGGAGATGGGACATATACCTAATCCAGGAATAATTCCAGTGGTGAATCTACAAACATTGGATGTTATTCCGATAGATTTTACTACAACAATGATGTAGGAGAAGATCATTTTGAAGAAAGAAACCTGGGTCTATAATTTAATATGTTTTTAAATCTCTCGTCTTCAGAGAAAACTTCAGTTATCACCTTTCGCGGAACCCCGATGGTTATCTTCTTTGTTCGTCCATATCTTCCAAGACTTATCACACGCGAGCTCAGCAGTCCCATAACATCAAGCTCATTTACTAATCCACTCACCCTTCTTTGGGTTAACGGGTTTATTCCCAGCTGTTCGCAGAGCTCTGAGTAGAGGTTATATATTTCTCCAGTCATTGAACGGTTTGGATCAAATTTATTAAGTAGGAGAACGCTTAAAAGAACTATTTTAGAGTGTGTCGGTAAACTCTTTATGCTCTCATAAACTTGGTCATGTTCTATTCTCTCCTGAGCTTCACGGACATGATCCTCAATTATCCCCCCATCACCTTTTCGTTCAGCTATTTCGCCAGCAACTCTTAAGAGATCAAGAGCTCTTCTGGCGTCGCCATGCTCGGCAGCCGCCAATGCAGCACATAGCTTAAGAGCACCCTCACTTAAAACACCGTTGTAAAACGCCATTTCAGCCCTTTCCATCAAGATATCTTGAAGCTCCTCAGCAGTATAAGGCTTAAAAACCATCTCTTCCTCACTTAAAGTACTCAAAACCCTTGGGTCAAGGAACTCTTTAAATTTCAAGTCATTAGATATCCCTATAATCGAAACTTTACTTTCATTAAGATTCTCATTTATCCTCGTGAGCTCGTAGAGTAATGTGTCGCCACGCATTTTAATTAACGCATCAATTTCATCTAATGCAACAAGAAAAATTATGCCCTGAGCCTCCAGATTTCCTTTGAATCTATCGAAAAGTTCCCCAACAGCTAAGCCTGTAAAGGGAACCTTTACGTTAATGCTTGAGCACAGTGTCGCCAGAACTCTATACTCTGTTCCAGCCAGCCTGCAATTCACAAAGCAAACCCTGAGAGGTGCTTTAACCTCCTCAGCTTTTTGAGCAAGCTTATTTAACACAAATTTGACGACAGCTGTTTTCCCCGTTCCAGTTTTACCATATATTAAAACATTGGAGCATGGTGACCCCCTTAAAGTAGGGGCTGTAATCTCACCTAAATGGAGAATTTCCTCTCTTCTATGTGGAAGATTATCTGGGACATAATCATGTCTCAAAACCTCTCTATTCTTAAATATTTTTGATCCCTTCAGGAACTGCGCAAATACATTGTCTAAGATATCTGCTCTATTTTTCATCTCTCATAGCCCTCTTCTATAAAAGATGACCTCGGAGAAATTAAGACTCTCATACAAAAAAATAGATAAATGATAGAAAGTCTTAAAGAAAAGAGACTCCCACCCCTATATTTCTACTGGAACAGCCTCTAAATTGATTTATAATAATTTCTTCTTTATTAAAAGAACAGCCTCCCAATTTTATGTAGGGAATAAAATATTTAACATAATCTATATAATTTTTTGTATGAAAAATACAAACTTTTGCTATATTTTCAGCTTTTCCAAGGAGACAAAATTAGAGAAGATTTCTCTCGGTAATCAACTTTCCAATGTTTTACCCGTTTTCCAGTGGAAAAATAGGGGTAGGTGTGATGGATTTTTAGGGTAAAAAATATACCTTAGCAAAGTTAAAAAAAGTTAGCAGTTAACTTAGTGTTAACGGTCTGTTAACAAATACTTCTTTAACCATTTTATTTTTCCCTTTAAACAGAAGAAATATTTTAATGTCTCTTTCTCTTGTTAAAGCCCACCCCTTCCTTTCCATTGGAAAATGGAAAAGAATTTTTTCTTTTTCTTCTTTTCCAAGAGACAGAATTCTGATAACTTTGTTAATAAAAAAATTTGAAATTTTTCCCTTTTTATTGAAAATAAAATCGTTTTTCTTTTTTCTCACTTCACAAATTAACCAAATAATTTATAACTTGTGAAGTGATAATATTAGTTGACTTAGAAAGCGGTGAGAGATTTATTGCCCGTAAGAAAGATGAAAGTAGAAGTCTTTGATGAGTCCGGAAACCGCTATGTCATAAGTTTTGAAGGTAGAGTTACTAGGGATAAGGCTCAAAAAATTTTTGATATGATCGAATTACTTGGCGGTATACCCATAGCTGAATCATCCGCTGAATATTCACAGAATCTTTCGAAAATTGATAAGACTTTCTTTATAGTTAAAAAGAACTTTCCATTAGCATGGTTTTCAGCTAGAGATGTTCAAGAAGCATATGAGAAAGAAGTTGGTGAACCAATCAACTTAAGCACGGTTTTAACCTATCTCTCAAGGCTCTCAGAGAGAGGAATGCTAATTAAATCTAGGAATGGAAATAAAGTACTCTTTAAGTTAATATCGCATGAGTTAAGGGAAATAGTAAGGCCTCTAAGAGAATAGCTTATCTCTTCTTTAGAATTTCCTCCATCTCCCTGTTTAATCGATAAACGAATGGCATTTTATCATCCCTTCTCTCAACATACCCCCTCTCATACAAGCTTTTCATCAAACGCGCCGTATGCTCCCTGGTTAGACCAATTCTCTCCCTTATTTCTGAAGCAGTTTTTTCTCCCTCTCTAGCTAGAATCTCTAGGACCTTTAATTCTGTGGCTGTTAGAGATGAAATGACTTTATCATCCCTCTCCGTGATTATGTATGGATGAGAGCTAACAGTCCTATTTTCACCTTGAGGTTTCGCTGTAGTGCTTTTTTCATATTCATTGATCCTCTTCAATAATTCACTATACTTGGAAGACATCTCGTCTATTTTCTTCCTCAAATCCTCAATCTCCGTAGAGATCCTCTCTTTATAACTGACTAACTCTTCCAATTTACTTTTCATATCCGCGAGAAAAGAATCTATATTCTCCTTCTCTTGAATTTTCTCGGCAATTTTCCCCTCATAGTTTGCCGTTATTGTGGTTATCTCATCAACTTTCTCCTCTATTTTCTTAAGATCACTGTTAAAGCTGAAGATAATATCCTCAAGAATTCTTCTCGATTTAGCGTATTCACGGCTTGCGCTTCTGAGCCGCTTTAAGTAAACTAGCAGGAATATTGAGGTTATGCAGAAGAGAATTGAATATGCGATTGTTGCGACTTCATCCACGATATCACCCCCATGAGATCACACATCACGTGATTTTTATCATATCACTACTTGATCACATTCATAATAACTATTTTCGCTTAAATCGCTTACGGTTATGATGTCACAAAACTCTCGGAGGTAATTAACGCAGAAATACAGAAATGGTGTTGGAAAATGTCTCTTTGAATGTGACATCACATTATGTGATCTGTGAGGTCACGTCTTTTTGAAAGGGCCCTTGGCTTTGAAAGAGCGTATAGACTCTTCTCAATTTCCTCTTGGAGAGTTCGCAGTATCCTAACTTGTTCCTCATTTATCTCCCCGCTCTCCCATATATCTCTGTATTTGTCACAGTAAGCTCTGACCTTACTAGATATTTCAATATATGGATTTAGCTGTGGATCATCAAAAATACCTAAATATCCAAGAAGAATAATTGTATAAATCGATCTAATTACGTTTTTTCTAGCTTGGGCTAAGCTTCTGTTGAAGGATCCGCGGCTCACACCGGATTTTATCAGCCTTAACTTTGCCTTCTCCTCATAAACCATTTTTTTATCAACTATTTTTTCGGCTAAAATATCTATCAGGAAAGTTTCTATCTGCACTTTTGTCAAATTGCTATTTTTTAGCAGCACTTTGAAAATCGGGTCTTTATTTAGTTCAGTTAACCATCTCCGAACTTCTTCCTTTACGAGAAGTTCTACCACTTCCTATTTCCCCTCTTTTGAATACATTTTTGTATACGCGAAGAGATTTTAAGCTTTATCGTCCACCCTTTAAATTCTTGTGATATGTGATGCTTTGGAACAGTTATTAATCACAGTACCCTTCCTAAACCTTTAAGAATAGAGAAACAATATTCTTAAAATATTAATCAAGTGCTGGGGCTAGAGATGGGTAGAAGGAGGAGAAAAGTAATTCGAATACCAAAAAAGAAGTTACCGAAGGTTTTTCTATGCCCTAAATGTGGTCAACAATCAATAAGAATCGAAATCCTTGACGAAAGCGCGGGAGGAAGCGGGAGAAAGGCTGTGATCCAATGTGGCAATGTAAACTGTGGATATATGAAAGAGATGCAGGTGAAACCATACTTCAAGGAAATCGACATATACTGTCAATTTATAGATGAATTTTACGGAGTATAGCGGAGGGCATCAAATGATTGGTAAGGTCGAGAAGTATTTATTGGAGAGGATTCATAGTGAAGGAGCAATTCATATGACTCTTATTGATCCTGAAAGAGTAACTCCGGAAACAGCGGCTATGATAGCTGGTGACAGCGAATCCCTTGGGTCAGCGGCCATAATGATTGGCGGTACAACACTAGTGTCGCAGGAATTGCTTAACAAAGTTGTCAGGGCTATTAAGGAGTCGGTAAGCATTCCCGTAATATTATTTCCAAATAATATTACTGGTATCAGCGAATATGCTGATGCAATATGGTTTATGTCGCTTCTTAATTCAGCCGATCCATACTTTATTTCCGGAGCCCAGGTTCTTGCAGCGCCAATCGTTAAGAAGCTTAAATTAGAAGCCATTCCACTTGGATATATTATTGTTGGCGAAGGAGGCTCCGCGGGCGTTATTGGTAAGGCATGCCCAATCCCATATAATAAGCCTGAGTTAGCTGTTGCACATGCATTAGCTGCACAGTTTCTCGGCATGAGGTTTGTTTATCTAGAGGCTGGGTCAGGTGCTAGCCGCCCAGTTCCTGCGGAGATGATTAAGATGGTTAAAGAGACTATAGACATAAAGTTGATTGTTGGCGGAGGCATAAAGACTGGTGCTCAAGCTGAAAGGGCTGTTGGATCTGGTGCTGATATACTGGTAACGGGAACCGTGACTGAGGGCTGCAGAAGGGAGGAAGTTAAAAATAAAATTAGCGAAATAATTGGGAGCGTAAGAGAGGGGGCCAAAGTTAAACTTGAGAGGTGAAGAGATTTTTGACTTCCTTTGAACATTATTTTGAGGCTTTGAAGAAGATCTTAGGGAAAGAGGACTTATATAATATTTGGCCTGATTTTGAGCCTGAATACGATGAGCGCGAGTATGCTTGGACAACATTAAAGGGGTTAGGTGAATCCTTACTTCTAAATTGCGGTCAATGTGATGGTCCATCTGATATGAGACATAACAGATGTAAGGCGTGCGTCGAAAGAAGAAAGGAAATAGCTAATAGGACCTATGAGAAGGTTATGGGCCGCCCAATAGAGAAGTGGAACGCCATCATCCTCTGTAGAATTCATGTTGAGTAGCGTTGGCCAGATATGGAGACTCTAAATAACATAAGCCAAGAGTATCAAAAGTACTTTTCAAGTCTATTTAAGGCTTTAGAAGAAGTATACGAGGTCGCCAAAAAGGCTAGGGCTAAGGGTCTAGATCCAAAACCACACCCAGAAATAGAGATAGCGAGCGATTTAGCCAGTCTCGTCGAGGGCTTTATTGGTTTACCGGGCATTGCTGATAGGATAAGAGAATTGTCAAAAATTATGTCGAGGGAAAGAGTTGCATTTAAGATAGCTGAGGAGATAGTTCGGGGAAGATTTGGAGATCTAGGCGAGGAGAAGGCCGCAGACTTAGCCATTAGGACTGCGCTTGCGGTGCTAACTGAAGGCGTAACTGCAGCGGTTTACTCTGAGGGTATAGCTAAAGTTGCCATAAAAACGAATATTGATGGGTCTAGGTACTTAGCTGTCTACTTCGCTGGTCCAATACGTTCAGCCGGTGGAACCGAGGCGGCGCTGACGCCGGTAATCGCGGACTTTGTTCGCAGACTGCTGGGTTTAGACAGATATAAGCCTACCAGAGAAGAGATAGAACGTTTTATTGAAGAGCTGCGCCTATACGAGAGAGAAGTCGGTCGATTTCAGTATAGTGTTTCAGACGAACAGGTGAGATTTTCACTGAGGAACATTCCAATCGAGATCACTGGAACTCCATCGGATCCGGTTGAGGTTTCATCATATCGAGATTTGCCGCGTGTAGAAACTAATCGTGTAAGAGGAGGGGCGCTTAGAGTTATAAATGACGGCATTATTGGAAGGGCTGCAAAGGTTCTGGCAGTAGTGGAAGATCTCGGGATGCAAGGTTGGGAGTGGCTTAAAGACATTAAGGAGATAAAGGGTAAATCCTCACTTGGCTTTATGGAGGAGGTTCCAGCTGGAAGACCAATACTGTGTTTTCCATCGAGAAATGGCGGATTTAGACTGCGCTACGGTAGGTCAAGGAATACTGGCTTGGCCGCGATTGGCGTACATCCATTGACGATGATGACGCTTCAAAATTTCCTTGCAGGCGGCACTCAGCTTAAAATTGAGACTCCTGGTAAATCCGGCGTAGTTATGCCAGTAGACTACATAGAGCCGCCAGTCGTTAAGCTTAGAAATGGATCTGTTGTGAAAGTTTCATACGAAAATATAGACTTGGTTAGAAGGGAGACTGAGAAAATTCTATTCTTGGGGGATATTCTGATAAGCTTTGGAGACTTCCTCTATAATAACAAGGCGCTCCTACCCTCCGGATACACTGAGGAATTTTGGTGCGAAGAGCTCCGTGAGATTATCGCCAGAGACTTCAATGGGAGCATAGATGAAGCCGCCTCAAAGGCCGGGGTTCCTCCAGCTATGATAAAAAGCTTTTTAGACGATCCATTCAACAATAAGCCTAGTATCCAGGAAGCTGTTCTTTTAAGCAGGGCACTTAATATCCCCCTACATCCATCTTACACGTTTTTCTGGTCTAACATTGATGTTGAACATCTTATGAAAGTTAGGAAATGGCTGCTTTCCTCAGAGGTTAACTATGAGGGTGATTTAATAGCCAAGATAGAGGGCCATCTTATCCCAGATATAAAGGAGGTTCTGGAGGAAATATGTGTTCCACATAGAATCACCATCAATAAGAAGATAATTATTGAGGGGTCCGATGCGCATGCTTTTGCATTATCTCTTGGAATACATAGTCCCAATAACGAGGTTTCCAGAAACCTATCAGTTTTAGAGAATCTATCAAGTCTCAGCGACTTGATAATCAGAGATAAAGCCCCAACATTTATAGGCACTAGAGTCGGTCGACCTGAGAAAGCTAAAGAGCGCGAGATGAAGCCACCTGTTCACGTACTCTTCCCCGTCGGCTTAAGCGGGGGATCACAAAGAAATTTGATGAAAGCTTACGGCAAGAGAACCATCAGGGTTGAACTCATCAGTAGGATCTGCCCAAAATGCCAAACACTCACTTTCAAAAGAATATGCTCTGAATGCGGCTCTGAAACACAAATTAGGTTTGTCTGTCCAAAATGCGGTCGAAGTCTTTCCACGAATGAATGCCCCGTTTGTAAGGTTGAAGCCAGAAGTTTCTGCCCGCAGATGATATTTATTAAGGGTTTAATCGATGAAGCTTGTCAAAAAATTGGCTTTAAGCCGGATCAAGTTAAGGGCGTTAAGGGCTTAACCAATAAAACGCGCACTCCGGAACCCCTTGAGAAGGGGATTTTGAGGGCGAAATATAACCTCTCAGTTTACAAAGATGGCACCATAAGATTTGACGCTACAAATGCCCCCCTAACACACTTTAAGCCTTCTGAAGCAGGGGTTTCAGTGGAGAAACTTCGAGAGTTAGGTTATACACAAGATTACCTCGGCAACCCGCTAAGTAATCATGATCAGATCTGTGAGCTTAAAGTTCAAGACGTCATAATTCCATGGAAGTGTGCTGAATATTTGGTGGCTGTTGCGAATTTTATAGATGAATTGCTCCAGAAACTCTATGATCTACCACCATTCTATAATGTGAGTAAACCTCAAGATCTAGTTGGCAAACTAGTGATAGGCATAGCGCCCCACACCTGTGCGGGGGTCTTAGGTAGAGTTATAGGTTTCACTAAGCTGAATGTTTGCTTAGCACATCCATTCTGGCACTCAGCTAAGCGGAGGGACTGCGACGGTGATGAAGACAGCATAATATTGGCCTTAGATGCTTTTCTAAACTTTTCCAGAGAATACCTCCCGGATCAGATAGGTGGAATAATGGATTCACCGCTCTTCATAATTCGCATGGTTGTTCCAGAGGAAGTTCAGAGGCAGGCTCACGAATTCGATGTGGCTGACAAGTATCCACTAGAATTTTATAGAGAATCCTTTAAGGGTACACCAGCTAGAGAAATAATTAACCTCATTGACATTGTTAAGCATAGGTTTAAGTCCGAATCTCGCCTCCAAGGCTTCATGTTCACTATTCCAACATCGAATATTGAGGCCGGCAACAGAGAAAGTGCATATAAAACTCTGAAAAGGATGACTGATAAGCTAAATGCTCAATTAGGTCTTGCGGAGAAAATTAAGGCTGTTGACGCCAAAGTTGTTGCAGAAATAGTCTTAAACACACATTTTATCCGCGATATCTCTGGAAATTTGAGGGCGTTTGCAACACAGAGTTTTAGATGCAAGAGGTGTAATAGGCGCTTTAGACGTGTACCGCTAAAGGGCGTTTGTTCTGAATGCGGCGGTGAGCTGACGCTGACCGTCCATAGGGGTGCAATAGAGAAATATCTGGAGGACGCTTGGCGTCTCGTGAAAAAGTATGGTATGTCAGACTATTACGCTCAGCGTCTGGTCTTGATAGGGGAGGAGATAAACTCGCTCTTTGAAAGTGGAAAAAGCGTTAAACAATCTAATCTCTCATTTTTCTTAAATAAGAACAACTAATATAAATGCCGCCTGCCGTACAGCAATGTTATTTTTTCGGTCTATATCTGCTCGATTTTTCCTCTTAAGGCTTCTATGAAAATAGGTGCGACAGATACCTTGGCGTACTTATTTGATACGCTGTCTGTTCCAGCTATCTCTTCAACCCCGCTTTCAATAATTATCCTCTCAGCTTCTCCTACGAGCAGCGCGTGTGATGCTCCGACAAAAACTCTTTTTACACCCTGCTCCTTAAGTATTTTGGCAGCATTTGCCACAGTTTTGCCAGTACTTATTATGTCATCGATTATAAGGGCATCCCTCCCGCGAACATTTAACTCTTTTGCAAAAGTAACTATCTCCCCAGTATACCTATCCCTCCTCTTTTCTAAGGAATTCCATTCGGCTCCAATTGCTTTAGACGCATGCTCCGCTCTCTTCCTAGCCATTTCCTCATCGTCAGGCGCTATGACAAGAGGATCATTTAAATCAACTCTGCTGGCGAAGTATCTCGCCAGTTCACCGGAAGCTGTTAAATTGTATGTTGGTATATTATACATTTTCAATACATCTTCATTATGCACGTCAACGGTGTATAGGGCATCGACGCCTAAGCCCTCAATTATTTCCGCCATCAGCGCCGAGCTCAGGCATTCGCCCTCCAGGAATCGCTTATTCTGCCGACTATACGCGAGATACGGTATGAAGACTCTTATTGTTTCCGCGCCGAGTTCTCTTGCGGTATGAAGGATTAAAAATAGCTCCATCGCATGGATGTCTTGAGGTGGACATAGACTTTGTACGACTAGGAGGTGCTCGCCTGAAATCTCTTCCTCAAATTTAAAATAGAATTCTCCATCCGGAAAACGTTTCATCTTGACGTTAACTAATGGAGCATTTAAAGCCTCACTTATTCTCTGGGATAATTCTATGGAGCTTGGGCCGCCTATTATCTTCAACTTTTCATCCTCCAGGAGCAAGTAAGGTTTATAGCAGGTTAAACATAAATTCTTTGCTTTAACCTTTTAGGACGTGGCAATTTAACATATAAAGCTTTTATATACTAAGTTGCCAGATCTACCTTTTAAGGGGCTGGAGAAGTTATTAGTCTTGGTAGCTCCAGGAAGCTAGTGGGCTTAAATGGTCGTTTACACTATAGGTTACTGGGGTAGAACTATTCTGGAGTTTATCGATGTATTAAGGGAGAACAACATTACAGTTGTTGTAGACGTTAGACGCTTCCCGAAGAGCAGCGATGTGAACTTTAACAGAGAGAATCTGGAGAGATATTTGCTGGAGCATAGAATAAAATATATGTTTTTAGGCGAGGCTCTGGGAGGTTTTGTGAGGGGCGGCTATGAGAAGTATATGGAGACAGAGAAGTTTAGAGAAGGCTTCAAAGTCCTCATTAAACTTGTCGAGAGCGAAACCGTTGCAATAATGTGTAAGGAGCGAAAAGTTGAACACTGCCATAGGCGTTTCATAGCTCGATGTCTAGAAGATCTAAGCATAGAGGTTAAACATGTTTAACCCGGAACAGAACGTGGCGTCCTAAGTTTGCTGTTGACTAGTTAAGTTAAGTCCAAGTATTTATGTCCCTTATTGTGTTTCCTTAGGTATTGTCTAGCTGCATCCTCCAGTCCCTCTATGCTTTGGTATGTGTGGTTTGTGCATATATTTTTCTTAAGCATCATGATTCTGCCTTCGACCTCGTTTAGGCTGGGCGAGTACTTAGGCAGATAGAAGGGGTTTATCTCCCTATGCCTCTCGAGGAAAAGCCTCGTCTCCCGGCTCCTATGGATCGTAGCGTTGTCTATGATTAGGATAAGCCCTTGCCTCCTCATATGCCTGAGGAGACTTTTAAGATGATCCTTAAACTCCCTTCGGATGTTGTATAGGGCCTTTTTGGAGGGCTAAAGCATTGTTATGAAGACATTTCATTCCCTCCAGTCGTAGGGGCCTCCCTCTGCTCGCCTCTAGGCATCCATCCCGGTCCTATTATGGGGTTAAGCTCAAGCCACGCCTCATCCTCGAAGGCTATGCCTTTTTTAGAAGATCTGAGTCAGAATTCTTATAGCCTTCCAATATCTTTTCCCTCTCCCCCCCGGGTCTTGGCTCCTAACCACGGCTTTAAGCCTTTTATAGACGATCCCAAGATCTTTCAAGATGAGCAATGGATTTACTTATCTTTATCCCAAGCTCCCTGGATAGGTGCTCCGCCAGGGTTCTCATTCCTAAGGTAGCCGAAGGCCCCGGCCCTTTAAGGGCTGCCTCAGCTATAGCCTTCCTCTGATCTCCAGTTATCTTAGGCCTTCTTCACGGAGGGGCTTACGCCTCAAGCCTTCTATGCCCTATAAGCCTCTATCCAGCGGTCCTCCTTGATACGCCAAGCATACTGGCGATGTCATGGCTTGACGCCCCTAGCCCTAATGGCTAAGGACCGCCTATACCCCCTTATCGCCCTCAGCCATAAGCCTTCTCAATCCTTCCTCCTCAGTCTCAGATACCACCAATGGTACAGTGCGTCTCAAAATAGGCAGCCAACTTAATAAAGGACTCGGCTACTTGGACTTAACTTAAATGTCACGCCCATACCTTGTCTCAAGCGTATCTTCAAAATGGCATAATCTTCATTATTTAAGGCTCAGGCACCCTTTGTAACTTGACCAGCCGAACAATAATCCGCTAAGTTGCCACCGGAACCGGATAAAGATTAATAAATGTGATCTGTTAAATAAATTGAAAGGTGATCTTATATGGTGATACGCGTTGCAATTAACGGTTTTGGCAGGATTGGTAGACTGTTCTTCAGAGCTATTGTTGAAATGGATGCAATGAAGGATATAGACGTTGTCGCTGTAAACGATTTAACGGACGCGAAGACTTTGGCCCATCTGCTGAAATACGACTCAGTTCACGGCAAGTTCCCAGGCACCGTTGAATCTAAAGACAATAGCATAATCGTTAATGGCAAAGAGATAAAGGTTCTCTCCCAAAAAGATCCAGCATTGCTCCCATGGAAGGATCTTGGCATTTATTTGGCTGTTGAGTCCACTGGGCTATTCACTGATAGGGCTAGTGCTTCGAAGCATCTTCAGGCTGGTGCAAAGAAGGTTCTAATCACCGCCCCAGCAACGGAGCCGGATATAACGATTGTTTATGGAGTAAACCATGATCAATACGATCTTGATAAACACAATATTATATCGAATGCCTCATGCACAACAAACTGTGTAATACCGATGGTTAAGGTTCTCCAAGAGAACTTTGGCATTAAATCGGCTCTGATGACTACAGCCCACGCTTATACAAACGATCAAAGAGTTCTAGACTTAGTACATAGGGATCTCCGCAGGGCTAGGGCTGCAGCCTTAAACATTATACCTACAACTACTGGTGCCGCTAGGGCTTCAACAATGGTTTGGCCGGAGCTTAAGGGTAGGATTGATGGCATAGCTCTTAGAGTTCCAGTTCCAAATGTTTCAATATGTGATCTAACGGCAGCGTTAGCGAAGGATGTCACGAAGGAGCAGGTTAATGAAGCCTTTAAGAAGGCTGCTGAAGGGCCACTCAAGGGTGTATTGGCTTATACTGAGGACCCAATTGTATCCATGGATGTAAATCACACGTCATATTCATGCATAGTTGATGGGCTATGCACGATGGTTGCCGGCGGAAACCTCGTCAAGGTCCTCGGCTGGTACGATAATGAGTGGGGCTTCTCCTGCAGGCTAGTTGACGTTGTAAAGATGATTGGAGAGAAGGCTGGTTTACTCTAAGCCGCAGCGGCGTCAATCATAAAACTCATATCTACTTTATTTTATTTTAAAGTGAGAATAGGAGGATTAGACATGCCGAAGTTTTTAACCCTTGATGATTTTGATGTTAAAGATAAAGTTGTCCTTGTAAGGGTTGACTTCAACTCGCCGGTTGATCCGCAGACCAAGAAGATTATTGATGACACGAGGATTAGAGCCCATGGCGAAACCACAATAAAGGAGCTTTCTGAAAGGGGAGCAAAGGTAGTCGTATTAGCCCACCAGGGGAGGCCAGGTGACCCGGATTTTATACCCTTGGAACAGCACGCCCAGATACTGAGTAAAATACTTGGTAAGCCAGTGAAATTTGTAGATGACGTTTATGGCGAGATGGCGAAGAAGGCTATAAGGGAGCTTAAGAGCGGCGAGATACTTGTCCTAGATAACGTTAGAAACTTTCCGAGGGAAGCTAAGGATGCTCCGCCCGAGGAGCACGCGAAATCGGAGCTCGTGGTTAACCTCGCGCCTCTGGCAGATCTATTTGTGAACGATGCCTTCGCCGCGGCCCATAGAAGCCATGCTTCGATCGTGGGCTTTACGGTTGTTCTACCAAGCGCCGCTGGAAGAATAATGGAGAGAGAGCTTAAAGCCCTTGGCAGGGTTATGGAGAACCCTGAGAAGCCATGTATATATATTCTTGGCGGAGCTAAAGCAGATGACTCGCTTAGAATATCAAAGTATGTTCTAGACAATAATATTGCAGACTATGTTTTAACTGCTGGAGTAACTGGCCACTTATTCTTAGTGGCTAAAGGCTATAATCTTGGTAAGCCTAACATGGAGCTGCTTGAGAAGAATAAGCTGCTGGATCTTGTCCCTGGAATAAAGGAGCTGATTGAAAAATATTCGGGGAGAATTGAGGCTCCAGTTGATTTAGCCGTTGAGGTTGAAGGAAGGAGGAAGGAGATATCTTTAAGCGAGTTGCCGATGGATTACCCAATATATGATATTGGAGCAAATACAATTAAGAAGTATACGGAGCTAATAGTGAAAGCTAAATCCATAGTATTCAGTGGACCGCCAGGAGTCTTTGAGAAAGAAGAATTTAGAAAGGGGACAAAGGCCCTGTTTGAAGCAATAGCTACCTCAAAAGCCTTCTCACTGGTCGGCGGTGGACATAGTATAGCGGCCGTTCAAAGCCTAGGATTAGCTGACAAGATGAGCTACATAAGCACTGCTGGGGGAGCCTTAATAGAATTCTTGATGGGCAGGAAGCTACCGGGAGTAGTAGCCCTGGAAGAAGCTGCAAAAAGAAGAAATCGTTAAAAGACTTGATTTTCAATTTTTTTATTGCGCCTTATGCCTTTAGCAATTATATTCATCTATAATCTTTTTGCGATATCGAAGGCTTAGAGTAGGCTCTGCGAGCGAATAGAATGGTGATCTAGACATGCCGAAAAGAGCGTGAAAGTAAATTTCAGTCTTCCTTATCATTCATATTTTAGGGTCGAGACCACGTTGATATTCGCCATATATACTCCTAGTATTAGGCCGCTTGGTAAAATTGTTGAGATTATGAAGAGCGCTGAGTCATATATGGTGCCTATGGACAGATTTAGAGATGCTGAGAATGGAGCAATACTGCTCAGGTAGTATGAAAATGCTTTTAGAGCAGTCGGCATCATAAGTGTGCATAGTAGTGCCGAGAATAATCCTAGAACCAAAATTTTGAAGGTTATCATAATTATACATGCTGTTCTACTTGCGCCTAAGGCCCTGAGCGTCGCTATCACAACTCTCTCTTCATTTATGTCTTGCGCGGAAATAGCAAATATTAAAAGTATTGAAGTTATCCATGTAAAGCTTATCATTACGCCTGCGGCTGTCTGAAAAGTATCTGTCAGTATGTCAGATAGAATATTAATTACCCCGGATTTATCAATGTCCCAGAGGTATCCTCTAATCCCTCTTCTTATATTCCTCATTAAATTGTTTATGTCTGCCCCCTCTCTAAACTTAATGGCTACTGCATTAACTTTATCTTCAGCTCCATCTATTGATTGAATTGTGTTTAACGATGTTATTAATACATTAAATATTGGGTCTCTTCTAACTCCAACCACCGAAGCCTCTAGGCTAGTCTTCTCAGTTGATATCACAAGGTTATCCGTCACCCTGACATCCAGCATTCTAGCCAAGTTTTCGGGCAGTATGAGGGTGTTTTCAGACTCCACGATACGTCTGCCGTCGACGAGCGGATAATTGAAGCATGAGGCGTTAACAGGTAATCCTATCGAGAGAATAGTGTAATCTTTCGCCTTGAGATACCGATAATATGCAAATTCAATTTTACTTATCTCGTTTAAGAAGGGTTCGAGTTCCGCCATCAGCATTGATGAGTTCAGAGGTCTGCTTAGACATAATATAAAGTCGAAGTTTAGTGCATCCGACGTTTCCTGGAGTATGCTTTGTTGAGTTTCGGATGCAACAATTAACACCGAGTTTATAACGACGCTTATAGTTATGACCATTACAATAGATACTTCACGACCCTTCTTCCTGTTTAAGCTTCTTAGAGCGTACTTTATGAAGTACGGGTAGCTCTCAATTTTGGATTTTAAGCGTGCAGCCGCTGTGGGTAGTCCGGGAAAGCTTTTTATGGCTTGGATTACGGGCATCTTTGCAACTGGGATTACTGGGGGAATCGCTGAAAGGATCGAGAAGATTACCCCCATAAATGTATGGGTTAAGAGTAGAACTCTATTTTGAACTAATATTTCGGGTAAAGAGTTTACTATGAAGCATGTTCCCTCAATAATTAAGCTTAAAGAGGCGAAGCCATACAATATGGCTCTAGCCGCAATAACTCCTAAGAGCGACCCCATAAAGCCGCTTATAGAACCTAAAAGCGCGCCCCGAAAAATATATATTGCTAGGATAGCGCTGCCAGTTGCGCCTAGGGCTCTTAGCTCCCCCAAGTATCTATATTCCTGCGTTACCATGAGACTCATTGAGGCATATATAAGCGCTAGGCTTATTGCGAAGATTGAGAAGCCGATTAAGGATATAAGCGAGACCAGGTAGTTGTAGTATGTTTTGGTCTCTATGAATGGAACAACTTTTCCCTCAAGAGATATATGCGCCATAATTCCATGAAGCCTAAATTCCTCGCTTAGATTATTCATTGCCTCTGTGAGATTGCAGCCTTCCCTAACCTTAACTAATACTTGATTTATTGACTCTCCAAGGTTCGAGATGTTTTGTAAAACTTGGAGGGGTATGAGCG
>Ga0185307_1000382_pt1 | contig 28509 bp, 30 predicted proteins | sample LHCtaG_FD_128010 | JGI IMG/M metagenome (GOLD analysis project Ga0185307, IMG submission 128010) | Hot spring microbial communities from Little Hot Creek, USA to study Microbial Dark Matter (Phase II) - LHC4sed_matched (SPADES... | ecosystem: Environmental > Aquatic > Thermal springs > Hot... | reverse complement strand
TTTTGGGAAAAATAGCCTACGACAAAAACGTTGAGGAACACGTTCTAGGCGGAAAGTCTCTGCTCACACTGCCTCCCGACACACCGGCGTATCTTTCGGTTAAACGGATTATGGAGAACGCCGGATACGGAAAAGGATAACCCAGATGCCTTTCGGGGGCGCTTCACAAATCTTTCATAAATTTGTTATGAATGTTTCTAGAAAAGCTTAAAGCATTGGTTGTCAACAATTAACCTTTCTATCAAGGTTGTGTTTGTCTTGAGCAAGAAAGGTTTACATGTTAAAATTGGAGAACTAAAATCAGACCTGGGGCTTATTAAAAACCTTGAATTGTCCGTTGGCAAAATAGTTGAAGAAACATGGACAGAGCCCATGGGACCTACGCCTTTTCCGTCGCTTACAACCCTCCGCGAATGGGACATGAAGCTTCTACAACGCTACAAGCCCTTCTACTTGCCCTTCTGCGATGTTTGCTGCCTCTGCACTTTTGGTAAATGCGATCTCACTGGCGGAAAACGCGGAGCCTGCGGAATAGACATGGCCGCCCAACAGTCCCGCATAGTGCTTTTGGCATGCTGTATCGGCGCCGCCACCCACACAGGGCATGCCCGCCATTTAGTGGAACACCTTATCGAAAAGTATGGGCGGAGAATGCCGCTGGACGTTGGCGGCTTAAACATTCAAGTGGAGGCGCCCATAACAAGGCTTGTGTGTGGGGTTAAACCGGAAACCCTTGGCGACCTTGAAGATATACTAGATTATGTGGAGACACAGATTACTCACTGCCTATCCGTTTGTCATACTGGACAGGAAGGTAACAACCTCGATTTTGAGTCTAAAGTTTTCCATGTAGGTATGCTTGACCATGTTGGAATGGAAGTGGCAGATATAGCTCAAATAGCGGCTTACGGTTTTCCGAAGGGCGACCCAGACGCCCCACTTGTAGATTTGGGCTATGGCACAGTCAATCTTGAAAAGCCTGTAATCCTCTGCATCGGGCATAACGTTGTCCCGTCTATTGGCATAATCGACTATATGAAAGACAATGGGCTTGATGGAGAAATTGAAGTTTGCGGGCTCTGCTGCACAGCCCACGACTTTACGCGGTACTATAAGCGCGGCAAAATCATAGGTCCAATCTCGTGGCAATTGCGCTTCATCAGAAGTGGGGTTCCAGACGTTGTTGTTTTGGATGAGCAATGCATTAGGACGGACTCCTTCTACGAAGCCCAAAGGATTAAAGCCCCCGTTATTGTGGCCTCCGAAAAGAACTGCATGGGCTTACCGAACCGCACAAACGACCCAGCTGACGCCATAGTTGAAGACTTGGTGAGCGGCAAAATCCCCGGCGCGTTAATCCTTGACCCGGAAAAAGTGGGCGAAGTAGCCGTTAAAGTCGCTTTGAAAGTTGCGCCTTTAAGGAAAAAGTTTAAGGCTATTCCGGAAGTGGATGAAGTTTTGCGGAAGGCGAAGGAGTGCCGCCAGTGCGGCGACTGCCGGAGGGCTTGCCCCCAGGACTTGCACATTCCAGAAGCCATGAAAGCCGCCATGGAAGGCTCCTTGGCTAAGCTTGCAGACCTATACGACTTTTGTGTTGGGTGCGGCCGCTGTGAGAAGGCATGTCCAGCCGGCTTACAGGTTCACAGCTTCATAGTGAAGGCTGGCGAGAAAAAGCTTAAAGAGGAAACTTATAAGGTGCGGGCTGGAAGAGGCCCGATACAAGATGTGGAAATCCGAAACGTTGGGAGCCCCATAGTTCTCGGCGAAATCCCAGGCGTGGTTGCTTTTGTTGGATGCGCCAACTATCCAAAGGGCGGGATGGATGTTGTTGAAATGTGCCGCGAATTCGCCAGCCGACGCTACATAGTTGTGACTTCTGGATGTGCTGCCATGACCGCTGGCATGTACAAGAATGAGGAGGGCAAAACACTATACGAGGAGTTTACAGGTGAGTTTACGGCTGGCTGCATGGTTAACGTGGGTTCATGTGTTGCAAACGCCCATATTGCCGGTGCAGCCATAAAAATAGCCAACATATTCGCCAAAAGAAACTTACGCGCCAACTATGAAGAAATCGCCGACTACATCCTCAACCGCGTGGGCGCCGTGGGAGTTGCTTGGGGAGCCTACTCCCAGAAAGCTGCCTCGATAGCCTCTGGCTTTTGGCGTCTAGGCGTGCCAGTTATTGTTGGACCCCATGGCATTAAGTATAGACGCATGCTTTTAGGAAGGGCTGACCGCGAGGAAGACTGGTATGTTTATGACGCAAGAACAGGCGAGAAAGTGTACGTTGGGCCAGTTCCAGAGCACCTGTTCTATGCGGCTGAAACCAAAGAGGAAGCCATGGTTATGATTGCTAAGCTTTGCATGCGGCCCAACGACACAACGAAGGGACGTGCCATAAAACTGACACACTATATTGACTTGCACAAGCGGTTGTATGGAACAATGCCAGAGGACATTCACCGCTTTGTACGCACGCTTGCCGACATACCCATAACGATGAAGGATGAAATCATCAAGATTCTTGAAGAGAAGGGCTGGAAAGAAACGGTGATTCCAGACCCGACGTTGTTGCCTAGGCTTATAAGGAAAAAGAAGGAGTGATGGGGAGGCGAGCGTTATGGCGGCTGAACCTTGGCAGACGGCGGAAATCCCCGGGCCAAAAAAGGCCTTAGTTATAACAAAGCCTGAAGTTGTTGCCGCCATGATTAAGCGGGCTCAACGTCCAGTCCTCGTGGTTGGGCATAAAGCTGCTGAAACAGACTTTGACGGCGGGAAACTCATAGACTTCATAATAGAGTTTGCAAAAAAGACCGGTATCCCGGTGGTGGCCACAGCCCACATGATAGGCGAGTTCACAAGGCGAGGCTATAAGCCGGCTGCATTTATGCCAGCCGTCGACATTGGAAACCGTCTTGTAGACTCAAACTGGGTCGGTGTGGATGGTAAGGGGCAACATGACCTAGCCTTGTTTGTTGGGCTTTACTATTACATGGAGTGGACCATTCTGTCGGGTTTGAAGCACTTCGCCAAACATTTGAAGACTATTTCGCTAGATAATGTTTATCATCCCCATGCAAGTTGGTCTTTCCCAAATCTTTCCCACGAGGAGTGGGTGAAAAACCTTAAAGTTATAATGGAGAAAGTTTGAAGGAGGCGAAAAGTGAAATGAGCATGTTTCAAGACATACCGGTCGATGTTGGCGTAATCTACGAGGGCGAACGCATCCGCAGAAAAGACATGTACGTGGAGTTGGGCGGACCAGACGTTAAGGAAAAATTTGAGCTGGCAAGAGTTAAAAAGCCTGAAGAGGTCGAGGATGGAAAAATAACCATTATTGGGCCGGACATCAAGGACATGGAGGAGGGTAAAACCTACCCCTTCGGCATCATCATCGAGGTGGCGGGAGCCAAGCTTGAACCAGAACTGGAGGGCGTTATTGAGAGGCGGATTCACGCCTACTGCAACTACATTGAGGGTTTCATGCACCTAAACCAGCGTTATGACATTTGGCTTAGGCTCAGCAAGAAATCGTTCCAAAAAGGATTAAACTCCTTCCAATATATTGGCAAGGTTTTGCATAGACTGTTTAAGAGCGAACTCCCGATAATCGAGAAAATGCAGATAACCTTCATAACCGACGCTGAAAAGGTTAAGGAGCTCTACCCCCAAGCCCTTCAGATTTATGAGGCTAGAGATGCTAGGGCAAGGGGCTTAAAGGACGAGGAAGTGGACAAGTTTTACGGCTGCATACTTTGCCAGTCGTTTGCGCCAACCCACTGCTGTGTGATAACGCCTCAGCGCTATTCTAACTGCGGCGCCATAAGCTGGTTTGACGCTAGGGCTTCAGCCAACATAGACCCTAAAGGCCCCATATTTGAAATTGACAGAGGCGAACTCTTAGACCCGGTGAAGGGCGAATATTCAGGCGTGAATGAAGCGGTTAAAAAAAGGACGTTGGGCGAAATAACAAGGGTTTGGCTTTACACGGCTTTCGGCTATCCCCACACGTCTTGCGGATGTTTCGAGGGTGTTGCCTTCTACATTCCAGAGGTAGACGGCTTCGGCATAGTGCACAGAGGCTACAAGGACGTGACGGTTAACGGGCTTGCGTTCTCCACGCTGGCGGACTCGACGGCTGGCGGGCGGCAAGTGGACGGCTTCCATGGTATATCCATCGAGTACATGCGGTCTCCCAAGTTCTTGCAGGCTGACGGCGGCTACAAACGGGTTGTCTGGATGCCCAAAGAAGTAAAGGAACGGGTTAAAAACTTCATTCCAGCAGAGCTTGTGGACAAAATCGCCACCGAAGAAGACGCTAAAACCATTGAGAAGTTGAAGGCTTTCCTCAAAGCCCGAGGCCACCCTGTTGTTGAGCGTTGGAAAGAAGAAGCCGTCGCCGTTCCAGAGGTTGTTCCAGCAGAAGCCGAAGCAAGAGAGGAAGCAGTACCAACGATGGCGCCTGTTGTCACGGCAACCACCTTGCCCATAACAGCCGGCGGGTATAAAATCATATTGAAAGATGCCAAAATCTACGCTAAACGCGTGGTAATCAAGGCTGTTAAAAGCGAAAAGCCCGAGAAAAGTAGTGAAAGGTGAAAAGGTTGGCTGAAAAAAGAGAGAAAGACGAGGCCCCAGTAGGTTTAAAGCTGAACTCACGACTACTGGAGCTTTTGGCGAAGTTCCAAGAAATTGAACTTGAAGACTTCGAGTTGGAAGCTGGCGAACTGGAAATTTTGCTTCAACCCGGCGCCGTAGCCGCCCCAATAATTGCACCGCCAAAGGCTGTTGCACCACCAGTTAAGGCTAAACCAACACAGATACTGGAGGCAGAGTTTGCTCCACCCGTAGAGACTTATCCTGGCAGGGTTGTTGAGGTTAAGCTTGGCGCCACAAGAAGCGAGGGTGGAACAAGGGGCAAAACTGTGGTTATAGGCGGCGAAACCACTCCGGCCTTCTATACTTTTGAAAGGTCCACGCCCCATCCGCCAGTCATATCCATCGACATCTTTGACATGGAGGTATCCCTGCCTAAAGCCATGAAAATGCATGTTAAGGATGTTATCGGCGATCCAGCTGCTTGGGCTAAGCTTGCTGTGGACAAGTTTGGCGCGGACATGGTTACAGTTCACCTTGTAAGCATAGACCCCCTGGTGAAGAATGCTTCGCCAAAAGAGGCTGTTAAAACCGTTGAGGCGGTTGCCCAAGCAGTGGATGTGCCCCTTGTGATAGGCGGATGCGGTGACCCAGTGAAGGATGCGGATGTTTTTCAAGAGGTGTGTGAAACCTTTGCTGGTGAACGTTTTCTCATAAGCTCAATTACGCGGGACATGGATGTTGAACGCTGTGCCAAGTTTGTCAAGAAAAACGGGCATGTGGCGCTTTCATTCACACCCATGGACTTAAACCTAGCCAGAGAACTGAACCGTCGCCTATACGACTTTCTGCCCAAAGAGGATATCGTCATGGACTTGACAACAGCTGCCTTGGGCTACGGCTTAGACTACGCTTTTACAAACATGGAACGCGCCCGTCTGGCAGCTTTAATGGGCGATCCTGAACTAGCGCATCCCATGTCTTCTGGAACAACAAACGCTTGGGCAGCCCGCGAAGCATGGATGAAGATGGCGGATGTTTGGGAGCCTCGCGAGCTTCGAGGGCCTTTATGGGAAGTTGTCACGGCCTTAACGCTTCTTTTGGCTGGCGTAGACTTGTTTATGATGATGCATCCAGCAGCCGTCAAAACAGTGAAAGAAGTCATAGCCCAGCTTATGGAAGGCAAGTCTGGCAACGCTGACAGGCTTGTGGAATGGGTTACCTTGAGGGTTTAAAGGCTTGCTGGAGGTTTGAAATGTATGAGTGAACGGGAATCCAAAGGCAAAGTTGGTGTTAAAGAGCTTAGCCCCATAGACGTTTACAAGCTTTTACCCCGCACAAACTGTAAGGAGTGCGGCGAAGAAAACTGTATGGCTTTCGCTGCAAAGGTTGTGAACCGAGAGGTCCCCGTTGAAAAGTGCAAGCCCCTATTAAAGAAGGAGTTTGAAAAAGCCTACGAACAGCTTAAGGAAATGCTCAAACCAGCCATAAAAGAGGTCGTTATCGGCACCGGCAACAAGGCTGTTAAAATTGGCGGAAAACTGGTGATGTATCGTCATGAACTTACATATTTCAACCCCACAGCCATAGCCATAGACGTCACAGACGAAATGCCGGAGGAGGAAATTCTAAGCAGAATAAAACGAATTGAAGAGTTCAGTTTTGAATACATAGGCGAAGTTTTAAAGCTGGACATGATTGCAGTGCGTTCAACATCCAACGACCCAGATAGGTTTAAGGCAACAGTGCGCAAAGTGGTTGAAAACACGAAGCTTCCAATGGTTCTGTGCTCGCTGAACCCAACGGTTTTGGAGGCTGGATTAATGGCAGCGCCCAAAGCTAGACCGCTACTGTACGCGGCTACAAAGGACAACTGGCGAGAAATGGCTGAACTCGCCCTAATGTATAATTGTCCACTGACAGTTTTTGCACCAAACAACCTTAAACTGCTAAAATCGCTGGTTAAAACCCTTGTAGAATACGGCGTTGAAGACCTTGTCCTAGACCCCGGAACTTTCGCTGGCGACGGATTAGCTGACACGTTAAACAATTTCACCATGATAAGACGACTGGCTTGCAAAGGTGGCGATGAACTTTTCGGCTTCCCATTAATGGGCGTGCCTATGACCGTCTGGTTGGACAGCGCTGGTATAGCCCCCGAAATTGTGAAGTGGCGGGAAGCCTATTTAGCAGCCATGCTTATAGTGCGGTTCGCCGACATCCTCATAATGCACGCTTTAGACGGGTGGGCTTTGCTGCCAAACGTTATATTGAGGCAGAACATTTACACAGACCCCCGTAAACCCGTGGCAGTCGAACCCGGCTTGAAAGTGTTCGGTACACCAGACGAAAACTCTCCAGTGATGGTAACAACAAACTTCGCCCTAACATATTACACGGTGGCTTCAGACATAGAATCCGCCAAAATAAACGCGTACCTGCTAGTTGTGGACACGGAAGGCCTAGCCGTGGACAGCGGAGTGGCAGGCCGCAAACTCACAGCAGAAAAAATAGCCGAAGCATTAAAAGCGTCTGGCATAGAAAACAAGGTGAAGCACAGAAAAATAATCATACCCGGCAAGGCTGCACGCCTCAGCGGAGAAATAGAAGAACTAAGCGGATGGCAGGTGATAGTCGGGCCCAGAGACTCCTCAGAAATCCCCAAATTCCTACAAGAAAAATGGCAAACAAGTCAAACTCAATAAAAACCACGTTTATTGTTAATTTTCTCGTATGCAATGTTGAGTTGTGCTAAAATTCTATATGTATAGAGAAGGGTTCTAATTTAGCAGTTCGCCGCCTGCAAAATTGATGTTTGGCAAATGTTTTATAGTACTGAAATGCATTATACTCTTGAGTTGTTGAAATTTGGAGTTTTGTAAAATAAGAGAGGTTGAACCCGAAGAAGTTGACGCACTAATACATCTTTGCATCCCACCCGAGAGGCGTGATTTCCCACCCTTCGTTAGCGGAGTTGAGGCAAAGCGTAAATGGGCTAAGAAAAGCTTTGAAATGTTCGGCGGCATAGCGAAAATCGCCTATTTAGATGGTTCTCCAGCTGGCTTGATCCAGTATCAGCCTAAACCAGAAGACAAGGTTCTAGAAATAACATGCATATTTGTTCCTGAAAGGCGGAACCAGCAGCGAGGCGTTGGAAAAGCCCTTCTAAACGCTCTAATAGAGGATGCTAAAAAGCCAAAGCTATACTTTGGCGGTGCGCCGCCCTCTGCCTTGGTTACGTGGGCTTTCGGGGTGCCGGGCTACTATCCCCAAAACATGTTTTATCTGAAAATGGGCTTCAAAAAAGCCGTGGAAAGCAACCCCTTCCTGCTTTACTATCCATTGAAAGAGGGGTATGTTTACCAGCCAAAAACCGGCAGTTTCACTTCACAGCCCGAAGACAAGGGTAAAGCCCTAATATTCTATGACCCCTCATGTCCTTTCTGCATGTACTTTAATGAACAGATAAAAGCAGCCATAAACGAAGCCGCGCCAAACCTCCCCATCCGTGTAGTAAATATGTTTGAGGAACAAGATGAAGTGAAAAGGCGGGGACAAGTGCCATTCTGCGCCGTCAATGGAAAACCAGTAACTGCATTCTTCATGGACAAGGAAAACTTTCAAAGAGAAGTTAAAGAAGCCTTGATGGAAACGTAAAATGTGAAGCCTTATCCAGAGGCTTGTAGCGGGCAGTTTGCAACGAGTAAGAAGCGGTTATTCTGTTAGCACGGGACAAAGTAGTATCTTGGCCATTGGGGCCACTGCTGCATTTGAGCGGTCGGGGTTTCTTCAAACTCCACCTTTAGCTTCATGCCCACCTTCACTTTGTCCAGCGGCGTGTTTTTAATCATCCCTGGAACTTTAACGCCATTTTCCAGTTGAACTATGCCAACGGCGTAGGGCGCCATGCCTTGGAATTGGGTTGGAGCCACATGAATTACCGTGTATGTTAAAAGTTTACCCGTTTGAGGTAGCTCAACCCATTCAAAACGTGTTGACAAACACTTGTCGCATAGGGGTCTGGGTGGCAAGTGGATTTTTCCACAGTTTAGGCATTTTCCACCCATCAATTTTTTCTGGCCAACATACCTATAGAACTGTTCAATGGTAAAGTTTTGCGTTTGCTCAGCCATGCGCTTTCACCCCCTCCTATAAATGTGCACGGTGGCTGTGGCGCCGGAGCCGCCCACGTTGTGGGTTAAGCCAATCTCTGCATCGTCCACTTGTCGTTTATCCGCTTGCCCGGTAAGCTGCAGAAATATTTCATATGCTTGGGCTGTACCAGTTGCGCCGACCGGATGGCCTTTCGCCTTTAAGCCACCGCTTGTGTTTACGGGGATTCTTCCCTTCAGCGTTGTTTCGCCGCTTTCAGCTAAGTGTCCACCCTCACCGGGCTTGCAGAAACCTAAGTCTTCGTAGGCTATTATTTCAGCTATGGTGAAGCAGTCGTGCACTTCAGCCACGTCTATGTCCTCCGGTTTTACGTTTGCCATTTCATAGGCTTGTTTCGCTGCTATTTTGGCAGCTCTAAGCGAAGTGAAATCCTCCCTTTCATACAAGCCTATCGTGTCGCTTGCTTGTCCCGTACCAATTATGTGAACCGGCGTGTCAGTGTATTTTTTGGCTATCTCCGATCGGGCAAGTATTAGACAGCTTGCCCCGTCGGTTATGAGCGAGCAATCGAAAAGTTTCAGAGGCCAAGCGATAACCCGCGAGGACAAAGCCTGCTCAAGGGTTATCTCCTTCTGCATGTGTGCCTTTGGATTTAAGCTTCCATTGTAATGGTTTTTCACGGCAACGTGGGCCAGCTGCGTTTCTGTTGTGCCGTACTTGTGCATGTGGGCGGTTGCCATAAGCGCAAACAAGCCTGGAAAAGTTATTCCATGCCATTGTTCAAAGGGAAAATCTGAGGCCATAGCTAAAAACTCTGTGACTTCCGGGGTGCTTCGGTGGGTCATTTTTTCAACGCCGCCAGCCAAGACAACGTCACATAAGCCCGAAGCTATGGCGTATATGGCTGCTCTAAGGGCTGCCCCTGAAGAGCTGCACGCTGCCTCCGTTCTTGTTGCTGGTATATGCAATAGTCCAGCCCAATCGGCGGCGGTTGCGCCAGTGTGCCCTTGATGTTCGTAGGATTCGCCCATGTGTCCAATGAAAAGGGCCTTTATGTCCTTTTTAGGGTCTAGGCGTGGGCAGCGTTCATAGGCTTCTTTGGCGGCTTGGGCGAATATTTCGCGGGCATACAAGCCTTCAAGTTTTCCAAATTTTGACAAACCTGCAGAAACTATGGAGGCGATGGGTTTCCCCTTCAAATTGAACTTCTCTCCACGGTTTTGGAGAAAATTCGTAGGTCAGACAAATATTTAAGTTTCTTCAACAATTCAGCCTTTTCATCACGAAAGTTTTATGTGAAAACCGCCTCAAACTTATAGGCTCTAAAATGGAAAAGGAGAGGAGAAAGCTTGAGTGAAGTTGCAATTGTAGGTGTTGGATGCGTCGGCTTTAGACCAATAACGCCAGAGCTATCCTACAAGGAGCTGATGTTTGAAGCGGCGGTTAAAGCCTATGAAGATGCCGGCGGCATAAACCCAAGGGAAGACATAGACGTTTTCGTGACATGCGCCGAAGACTATTTAGAAGGTTTCAGCATTTTCGACGAGTTTGTTCCAGATCAGCTTGGCGCAGCCCTACGCCCCTTGTTCACGGTTGCAGGCGACGGCATGCTTGGGTTGGCAACAGCCTACATGCTTATTAAAACGGGCTATTTTGACACGGCTGTCGTGGAGGCTCACAGCAAGGCTTCAGACATTTTAACATACATGGGTATTGTGCAGTTTGGGCTTGACCCAATATTTAATAGGCCTTTGGGTGGACACCCCTACTACATTGCTGGTTTGGAAATGACCCGCTATTTGCATGACACTGGCACCACGGAAGAACAGTGCGCCCAAGTTGTGGTCAAAAACAAGCGGAACGCTATCCTAAACCCCTATGCGGCTTACGGTGCAGACATAACCATAGACCAAGTTATGCGTTCCGAGAAACTTTTCCATCCGCTGAAAAAGCTGGAGATAAGCACTCCGGCTGACGGTTGCATAGTCATGGTTTTGGCTTCCGAAAATGTTGCTGAGAAACTAACTGACAAACCCGTTTGGGTTAAAGGTGTCGGCTGGTGCACTGAAACTCCCAGCCTAGAAACCCGAGACTGGACAAGGGCTGTTTACACGCGGCTGGCGGCCGAAATGGCCTACAAAGAGGCGAAAATAACTAACCCATGGAGGGACATAGACCTTGCCGAAATTCACGACTTATTCGCCTACAAAGAGCTACAGCATATGGAAGCCTTGAAACTATGCGGTTACGGCGAGGCTGGAAGACTAACAGAAGAGGGATTAACAAGTTTGGATGGAGAGCTTCCAGTAAACCCGTCTGGTGGACTGCTTGGAATGGGTTATGGATTGGAAGCCTCTGGGCTTCAAAAAGTTTTGGAGGTTGTCTTACAACTGCGAGGAGAAGCTGGCGCAAGACAAGTTGACGACGCTGAAGTGGGCTTAGCCCACACTTGGAGGGGAATCCCAACAGCCACAGGCGTTACAGCCATCTTAAGCAATGTTAAGTAGGAGGTGTTTAGGCTTGTTTGGGAAAAAACGTGTAGCCATAGTTGGCGCGGGCATAACCCTGTTTAGGCGAAACTTAAAGGAAACTGGTAAAGAGTTAGCATATCACGCGGCGAAAATGGCTTTGGAGCAGGCTGGCATGGAGCTTCGCGACATCCAAAGCGTGGTTATGGGAACAGCGCCGGACGCCTTCGATGGGGTCCACATGAAGGGCGAATATTTGGCTGACGGTGCAGGGGCCTACCATAAACCGTACATGAGAGTTTTTGTGGGCGGCGGCACAGGCGTGTTTGCACCTTTGGCTGGCTGGTGGCATGTTGCCTCTGGAAAGTTTGACACGTGCTTGGTTGTCTGTGAAGAGAAAATGTCGTCGTGTTATCCGCACCCGCAGTACGCCTTCACAACAATATTTGACCCAATTCTTGAACGGCCTATTGGCATGAACCTCATTTGGATTTTTGCTTTGGAAATGCACCGCTACATGCACAAGCACAACATCAAGAAGGAGGACATAGCCCTTGTCTCAGTCAAGAACAAGCGAAACGCGTTGGATAACCCCATAGCCCAGTTAGCAGCAAACATTACGGTTGAAGACGTTTTAAACTCTGAAATCATGGCTTGGCCCGTCCAACGCTTAGATGTTAGTCCAACAAGCGACGGCGCTGCAGCGGTGGTGCTTGCTTCAGAGGACGTGGCGAAGGAAGTTACAGACAACCCGGTTTGGATTGATGGTGTGGGCTGGTGTATAGATTCAACACACTGGACAAACCGTGACCTGTACTATCCGGATTACGTGGAGTATGCGGCTCGAATGGCGTATAAAATGGCTGGAATCAAGAATCCGCCAAAAGAAATCGACGTGGCTGAACCCTACGACCCGTTTGACTATAAAGAGCTGCACCACATGGAAGGCTTGCTGCTGTGTAAGAAGGGTGAAGCCCCAAAACTGACAAGAGAAGGAGTAACCCAAAGAGACGGAGACCTGCCCATATGTCCTTCCGGAGGACTCTTGGGATGCGGCAACCCAATTGCGGCGGCGGGTCTAATGAAGGTTTGCGAAATTTTCTGGCAACTGCGAGGCGAAGCTGGCAAGAGACAAGTGCCCGGGGACCCACGCACCGGTGTGGCGCAGGCTTGGGGCGACCTTATGCAGTACGGTTCAGTGATAGTTTTGAGGCGTTAACAGGAGGGTTGTGAAATGAGTGTTAGGATTAAGCATTATCCAGGCGAAGAGGTTGAGACGAAAGACTTCCGCGAGGGGAAAGTGCTCTTTGAAAGCTTTCGTCCAAACGCTAAATATGCTTGGAGTGCTGGCATAGCCATAAGCCGATTCTTGGAAGAGCTGAAAAACGGGCGGATTATCGCCTCCACGTGTAGCAAATGTGGACGTATTATGGTTCCGCCGCGAATCTACTGTGAAAAGTGTTTCAAGCCAACAGACGGATGGACCTATGTGAAGGACACCGGCGTAATCAACACGTTTTCAGTTTCATTTATTGCTGCTGACGCGTCTAGACTGAAAGAACCCATTGTTGTGGCTATCATAAACTTGGACGGCGCCTCGGAAGGCATAGGCATAGTTCACCGCATAGAAGAGTATGGCGATTGGAGAGAACTCAAAATCGGCATGCGCGTAAAAGCCGTTTGGAAACCGCCGGAAGAACGCACCGGCGCCATCACCGACATAAAATACTTCAAACCCATAAAGGAGTGAAAGCGCCATGAGCCTTGAAAAGATAACAAACCCGTTTAATGCGCATCACTGGATAGGCAACATGGAAGCCGACTACCGCTATACCCTTGGAGTTGCTGGCGAACGCTTCTTCAAAGAGATTAAGGAAAACGCCCGCATAATGGGCGTCAAATGTCCCAAATGCGGTGTAGTTTTTGTTCCGCCAAGGCTTTACTGCGAAAAATGTTTTGCAAAGCTTGAGGAATGGGTGGATGTTGGCAAACGCGGCGAAGTCTACATGTTCACCGTTGCCGCCATAGACGTGGATGGAAAAAAGCTTGATAAGCCGCAAATATACGCCCTAATAAAGTTTGAAGGTGTCCATGGTGGGTTAATCCACCGCATAGGCGAAACAGACAAAGTTTACATAGGCATGAAAGTTGAAGCCGTCTTCAAACCGCCAAATGAGAGAAAAGCCTCCATAAACGACATAGCCTACTTCAAACCAATAGAATAACCCTCCCACCCACCTTTTTACCATGCCAAGTCAACGTCAATTTTACTGTTAACGACAAACTGCAAAATTGGTGACATCCCTCTAGAATTCTAGACGAAAGTTTACAAGAAGGTTCTTGCCTAAAACATTTAGACACTAAAACCTCGCTGTTGAGGAAAAATTTTGAGTTTGCTCACGTGGTTTGATCCTTGGCGTTCGCCGCTTTGCACTTGTCCACCTAAATTAACCTTTAACCCCTACACTGGATGCGATCACAGATGCGTCTACTGTTACGCGTCAAGCTATATTCCGCGTTTTTACGAGTGTCGCCCCAAAAAGGATTTGTTGCAAAGGCTTAGGCGGGAAGCCTCCAAACTAAAGGGTGAGCTGGTCTCCATTTCGAATTCTTCAGATCCTTATCCAACGGTTGAGGCGGAAACTGGTTTAACTAGGCGTTGCCTAGAAATCCTAGTGGAACATGATTGCTGCATCCAAATAATCACAAAGTCAAACACTGTTTTGAGGGACAATGACCTTTTGAAGCGGGTTCCATCCATGGTGGCGTTAACCATAACAACAGACGACGCTGAAACAGCTAGAATCCTAGAGCCTTTTGCGCCGCCACCGACTGAACGCCTCAAGGTGGTTGAAAGGCTCATCGCGGAGGGTATACCGGTTGCAGTTCGCATAGACCCCATAATTCCCCATGTAAATGAGCTTCCAGAAACCCTAGTGAAGACTTTAGCTGAAATGGGGGTTCGACACATAACAGCCTCCACCTACAAGGTTAAAATGGATAATTGGCAGCGCCTAAGCTTAGCTATGCCGAAAATCGCTGAAAAGCTCAAACCACTATATTTCGAAAAGGGCAAGAGACTTGGACGGTACATTTACATGCCTAGAGATTTGAGGCTTAGGCTTATGGAAAGCCTTGCAAGGCTTGTTAAAAAGTATGGGATGCTTTTTGCCACTTGCCGTGAAGGTATTAAAGGCTTGAACACAGCAGCCACATGCGACGGTTCATGGCTGATAAAGGAAAAGCGTTCTAAATGTCTACCAGAATCCACCCTTGGAGGTTAGTTTGACCTCTGCTGTTAAAGAGCCCAAGCCGGCTGTGGCAAAAGTGAAGTTGTAGCGTCCATTTGCAAGTTTGATCCATTCGCTTGTGTAAGTTGTTTGCCCACCTTGTTGGGCGTTGTGGCTCCATATGACGGTGTCGCCGCTTGAAATCCTCGCAGTCCATATGGCATTGCCGCTTTGGACGCGAACTTCCACTTTCACATATTCATGGAGAAATGGGACCTCAAACTCTTCGCGTTTAACATCTGCGCCCACGGTAAAGGAAGTGGTGAAGCTAACCAAAACCCGGGGATACGTAAGCGCCAAATAAGCGACAACAACAAATGCGACAAGGGTGGCTGTTATTCCTAGAACCATCTTAGCTCTAGCCTTAACCATGACCTCACCTCTATTTCAGTTTCAGCTTTGAAACAGTACAGCGAATAGTGGGTTATCTATGTTGTGGAGGCTAAATTAGGATTGTCCCTAAACAGAAGCCGCGGCTACAACAGCCAAAACCATGAGAGTTATCCCCGAAAAAATGAGGATGGCGGCTAAACCCATGACAAAAATTGCCAGCGAATCTATTCTAAGAAGCATGTTTGAACCATGCAGCATAAGTAGCACGCCGACCACGACGATGACTAGCGCTGCAAAAAGCATCCGCCAAGGGGCTCCCTCTCTTTTACTCAAACGTCAAAAGCTCTGTTTTAATAGGCGAACCGCTAAGTTAACAGTTGTGAATTCCTAGTCCTGGTTTGACGCGTAATTTGTGGGTGTTCCGCGTTTCTGGATGGACTTGCCTATGACAAGCTTTAAATTATGTTTAGGCAAACACATAGAAACGGGGGCTCATGTCTAAACCAAAAGATAGAGATGAGGAAATCCTCCAAGTTTTGAAGGAAATAAAAGCCTTGTTGGAGCCTAAACCGCCACCGCCGCCTCCACCGCCGCCGAAAGGCTTGTGGAAAGAGTTTTTGGACTTCATCTCTAAATACAAGGTTCTGGGTCTTGCCATAGGCTTCATTATGGGTGTCTACGTCGGTCAGGTTGTTCAATCGCTTGTCAAAGATATTTTAATGCCGCTTATAGGCTTAGCATTACCGGGCATTGGAAATCTATCAACGCTTAGAATCCCTGTCCCACCAACCGCCTTAGACGCTGAGGGAAAACCCCTAGACCCAAACTGGACTGGGCAGCTCTTCGGCATTGGAAACTTTCTAGTGTCAATAATAACCTTCATAATAGTTGCCTTTGTGGTCTTTTTGATAGTGAAGATTACCAGAAAATGGGGAATTGAGTAGCAGCGCTGGGCTAAACGTTTTTTCTTGTTGTTTTAAAAGTTGTATTTTCAGTTAGAATTGGCGTTTCATAAACAATTTTAATCCATAACGGAATCTAATTCCGACAAAAACAGAAACAAACATCGGTGATGAAGCAACATGTTCCCGCCGGAGTTATTCGTATTAGTGGGTGTCAACATTTTTGTGCTTCTAAGCCTTTTAAGCTCAATTTTTGATAAACACTTTCCAGCAGCCACACCCTTCGTTTTCCATATCGCGGCTCTTGCTGGCTTTGGCCAGATTTGGGTGAATTTCATGTTTCTTTTCAACTATTTAGAGGCGCGTTTTTTATGTGGTATGCTTTATCTTCTCATCGGGGTTGTTGCTGTTGCAAAGGTTAACCTTTACTTGGCCGTAAACAAGAGGTTAAAAAATGCTGCTGTAGCCATGCTTGGAGCTTTCACAATTCCGTCGTTTTCCACGTTTTTCTTTTTGGCTTCCGCATATCTTAATGGTTTGACTGTTTGGACACCGCCATTTCCCGTTGTTCCATTTGAAGCAATATATGTGGTCTTTGCCCTCTGCCTAGTCATCCTCGGGCTCAGCATCATCATCCACTTTAAGCCATCAATTCTAGTGAAATTGTCCATTAGAAAGCGGGGACATAGGCATTCACTGAAAACCCATCAACTCAATGTAAGCCCGACGGATGACATTTCTCATGAAATAAGAGGGAGGTGAAAACGTTGAATGAACAGGCTAGCAGGAAACTCTTTAGGACTCTGCTTTTGTTCTTGGCTGGAACGTTGGTTATAACTGCAAGTGCAACAGTCTATAACATCATGCAGATGCAAGCTTCACCAGTGAAAGCTGAACCAGCCAAAGTGCAGTTTGTAATCGCTGACGACAGCGCCGTAGCAGGTACCTCAATAGGCACCAACGGCACCTACGTACTGTTTAGCGGCATGTCCGGTTGGCCTAACGCTACAAGGGTTTACGAAGCCGCTGTAGGTATAAAGAACTTCGATACAAGGAGCCGCATCATAGAACTCATGTTTGATTCATGGAGCGGTTCCACTGAAAATGTTGACTACATCCATGTGAAGATTTTCGATGAAGGCGGAACCCAGCAAGGCTACACTGTTAACGTGGGAACAGAAGGCTCGTCAACAGGTACAGTTAACATTCCTGCAGGTGCAACTTGGAGGGTTCAATGGGAGATAAAATGGAAGGCCGAAGCATTGTCCACAGACTCCGTTTCGGTAACGCTGAAGCTGGTAATAAACGAGTAAAACATCTCCTCTTTTTTCTTTTTACACCCTTTAAACGAGAGAGTGAAAAACTTGAAAAAGCCGTGGATGGCTCTGATTCAAATTGCAGTCATGCTTACACTCCCTTCAACCGTGATTGAAAGTTACGTCTACAACGTGTGTTACAGCCAAGCCTGGTTAATTAGGGCGGAAGCGCCGGAGGTTGTTCTGCAAGAGGGAATTGCTGGCACGAGCATAATATACTTGAACGCTACAAGCGCAAAGGTTGCGGTGGATGCTTCGTGGCTTTATGGGTGGGGATACCGCAAAAAGCACGTAATAAAAAGAGCTGAAGGGGCGGGAGAAAACTACCAAGTATGGTTTAACGTTTATAGGGGCAGCGGAGTGGATTACGGGAATTCTGTCTATTTAAATGACCACGCTGAAGCCTTTCCACACGACATAAGATTTACAAGCAGTGATGGAAAAACTCTCCTAAACTTTTGGGTTGAAAACTACAACTCGACTTGGGCTAAAATCTGGGTTAAAGTGGCAGAAGATTTGAGCGCCTCGGATAGAACCATTTACATTTACTATGGCAACCCAAACGCAACTCCCGCATCAAACTTTGATGGCACATTCACCAAAGACTTCGACGAAAACGGCTTAGCCGGGCTCTGGCACATGGACGAAGGCGCAGGAACGGTGGTTGCAGATTCTTCTGGAAACGCCAACAACGGAGTATTATCAGGCGCAAGATGGGACGTTTTAGACGGCGGACAATGGGACGGAAGACCTGACATGAAGTTCTCTACTGGTTCAGCCCTAATCTTCGACGGGGCTGATGATTTTGTCAACTGCGGTCGCAGTTCAACCTTAAACCTTCGATCCGCCATAACTATTGAAGCTTGGATTTACCCAACTGGGTGGGGTGAAAACCCGCAAAACGGGTATGGAAGGATCGTTGACAAAACCACTTTTGTGCTATTCTTGAATAAAGGAACTGTGCAGCCTAGGCGATACAACTTGGTTTTCGGGTTGAGAATCAACGGTATAATGTACTATGGGAACACTCCGACAAACTCCATCACATTGAACGCTTGGCACCATATCGTAGCCGTCTATGACTCCGTGCAGATGAGAGTCTACATAAACGGTGTAAGCCAAACACTAACATACTATGGCAACATGCGTCCTTCAGGATCCATCGACGATTCAAGCCAATACGACCTTCTTATAGGCGACTCCGCAACCTCGAATAGATGTTTTCAGGGAAAGATAGACGAAGTTAGAATCTACAATAGGGTTATGGACGTAAATGAGGTTAGATGCCACTATGAGAGACGCAAATATGCTTGTCAAGAGCCAACTCACGGAGAATGGGGAGTAGAGGAGAAAACTGGCACAACAACGTTTGACTACGTATTGAAAGTTGTAAACCGTGTTACAAGCGGTTGGAGCATAAGGCTTAAAGCATATAATGAAAGAAACATTGAACGTTTGTCAAACTGCACAATCTACTTCTATGGCGATGGCAACGAAGACCTTTCCATTCAAATATGCATCCTTAACGGAGTTTACAGTCAACGGTTTGGAAACTGGTACAACTTAACTGGGACAAGCTCTGCATGCATAGCCATAACCTTCTTGGCAACGGATGCTGGAATCACGAGCATTCACGTTTACCTAGAAGTTCTTGTTCCATGCACGTCAACGTACAACCTCATGGAGATAACCTTTGAAATTTCCTAAGCCACGCAATTCATACAACTTTTGAAAAGGAGTTTCACCATACAAGGTTTAAAAGGGAAAAGAAGCATTGTGAAAATCCGGAAGCGGCTGTGAAAAGGCTTGATTGTTAGAGAGGTTTACGCCAAAAGTATTCTATCAAAATCAAAAGTTTTAGACTATGTTATTAACCCTTACATTGGCTGCGAGCACGGCTGCACATACTGTTACGCCCGCTACGTTAAGAGGTTTACTGGGCACACGGAACCTTGGGGCGAATTCGTGGACGTAAAGATTAACGCGCCAACGCTGCTTCAACGTGAAACACGCCGCAAAAAAGTTGGGAGAGTTTGGATTAGCGGGCTATGCGACCCCTACCAGCCTTTGGAAGGACGGTACGGTTTAACGCGTAGGTGTCTTGAAATATTATTGAGGAAGGGGTGGCCTATCACCATACAGACAAAGTCCACCCTTGTGCTGCGGGACATAGACCTCTTAAAAAGCCGAGGCAATGTTGAGGTTTGCCTAACAATAACAACTGCCGACGAGAAGATTAAACAAATCTTTGAGCCTAAAGCTCCCTCTATCAAGGAACGACTGGAAACGTTGGAGAAGCTGCACTCCGCTGGGATTAAAACATGTGTTATGATTGCGCCTTTGCTTCCAAAAGCTGAAGACCTTGTCAAGGAGATTGCCGGCAAGGTGGATTATGTGCTGGTGGACAAAATGAACTATCATTATGCTGATCGGGTTTACAAGCACCACAGCCTTGAATATGCCATGACCAGCGAATTCTTCCTACAAAAGAAGAGGGAGCTGGCCGAACTTCTTAAAAGGGAAGGAATCCCACACCAATTCGATTTTTAAACTATAAGCCTTTGTAAGGTAAAGTTATTATCCAGCCTCAAACTTCTGACTCATCCAAGCATGAGCCTCCACTATGTTAGGCTTAGGCTCGGAGAAAAAGCCCGTTTTGAATGCCTAAGATGCGGACAGTGTTGCCGTAACGGACCCAACGTGGGACTTACAGCCTTCGACATCCACAGAATAGCCCGCTTCTTAAACGTGAACTGGCGGAAGCTTAAGGGAAAATATGTGGTGGCGGTTTTAGCTGACATGGTGGCTGTTCCAACCCTCCGCGGCACCGTGGATGGCGAATGCGTTTTCCTTGAAAATGTTGATGGAAAACCGTCGTGCCGCATTTATCCAGCGCGCCCCATGAGGTGTAGGCTTTACCCCCTCATGCCCTACAGCCCAAGCAACATTGAAACAATCTATTTGGACACATGCTGCCCGGGGCTGAACACGGAGAAGGCGATTGAGCCTCCATGGGAATGCCTAAAAGAGTATTATGCTGAGGTTAAGCTTCACTATGAAAGGCTTTACCAGCATGTTTTTCGAGACGGATACGAGCCTTTAGAAGCTTTGGAAAAAACTATTGAGGATTTCAAAGAGGCGCAGCAACCTCTGCTTGTGAAAACGTTTAAAACCAAATAGTTATAGAGTTTTTGAGGGCGCTCGAGTTGTTGTTAGTGAAAGACGTAATGGTGACGGATGTTGTTACCGAGAGCCAGACGTTAATGTTAGGCGGGCCGTGCGGGCTATGAACGATTTCGAAATAGGCTGCCTTGTCGTGGTTGAGGCTGGCCGCGTGGTCGGCATCCTAACCGAAAGGGATGTGCTTAAACGGGTTGTTGACGAGGGGAAGAAAACCCGAAGAAACCAGAGTTCGGGAAGTCATGTCCAAGCCGCCAGTAACTATAAGCCCAGACGCAGACCTTGAAACCGCCATAGAACTCATGTTTAAACACAAAATTAAGAAGCTTCCAGTGGTTGAAAACGGCAAACTCGTGGGGCTCGTCACATTCACGGACCTTGTCCGCGCCCAGCCAGCGCTGATACAGGCAGTAAAAAGATTTATGGAAATTTATGAAGTGCCCAAAAGCCTAAGCAAAGTTGCCAAATACTACATTGTTTAAGCCTAAAACGCTATAAAACAGAGGCGCAATTAAGGGTGGCTTGCGGCTAGTATTCTGTTAGGGCTTTTTGTTTCCATTTTTCTTTTTCTTCGAGTTTTTCCCATGTTTCCTTCTTTATGAAGCCGCCTACTTGTTCCTTGATTTTCTTTGCTAGTTTTGGCCCTATGGCTGGCAGCTTCATTAAATCTTCTATTTGGGCGTGTTTTAGGTCTTCTATGGTTTTGTATCCGGCGTTGTATAGTATGCGGCCGCGCACTCTGCCGACGCCTTCTAGGCGGACTATCGGCAGAAGCTCTTTCTTTACGCCTTTTTCTACGCGTTCCATGAGTTCGCTGGCTAGAGGTGGGATTTCCTTGTTGCCGAAGAGTGTTGCCAACTCGTGGGTGGCGTACAACAGCCATTTGGCGCTTTCTATTGTGCGGTATAGGTCGCCGGGCTGCACCCGGAACTTTTCGATTATTTCGTCTTCGCTGGCTTCTTCAATCCAAGCCTTCAAAACCATGGCTGTTTTCACTTCGCCCAAAAACTGCTCATAGCCTAGGCGGTCTTCCCATTCGTCGGGAACAGGCACCATAAACTCGTCTCGGTGTTCTTCTAGGAAAACAGCCACCTTGTCCAGTTCGCTTGTGGAAGGTCTTAGGACTGGGCCCATGTCTGGGGTGTGGCAAACCATGTGGAGAAGGCTGAACTCTGTTAGGAGCGGAGGCTTCTGCCTTAAAGCGACGCGGATTATGACGGCTGAAACCGGGTCTATGTAGAGTTCGCTCACGCGTTTGCCAAACCTTGTGGCGTAAATGTTGACGCCGCTGACGTCTATCATCTCCTCATCGTAGAGGAACTTGAGGATTTTGGCAATCATGCCCTTAATAGCCGCCACATCATACTGGTAGGCGTAGAAGGTTTTGCCGAAAAACTCGTATATTCCGGCTTCCGTGTGGGCGTAGTCCGCCGCGACGGTGGCTAAAACATGGCTGCGGAGAACCCGTTCCACGGCAAGTCTAGACCAGATGCGTTCAGGCTTGGCCAAAACGTAGCTTTCCATCAAATAGTCGGCTTCATCGGCTGTCCGCGCCACAATCACGGCTTCTCCCGTCTTGTCATATCTTGGTCTGCCAGCCCGCCCGCACATCTGCTTATACTCTAAAACGCTTATGGGGTAATAGCCATACCCCGGCTCATAACGCCTATAATCATATATTATGACCGTTCTGGCTGGGAGGTTTACGCCGAAAGCCAACGTGGGCGTGGCTGTCAAAACCTTTATTTTACCTTCGCGGAAAGCATCCTCAATTATTTTGCGGTGTTCGCCGCCCAAGCCAGCGTGGTGAAAAGCAACGCCGCGTTTAACCAGTTCGGCTAGAAGCTCGCTTATCCTTGTTTTTTCACCAGTGCCCAAAATTCGTTCGGCTTCTCGTTCCAAAGCCCTTTTAGCCGGTTTAGAAAGCACCTCGTCTATTTTCTTGGCTGTTTTCTTCGCCAAAGCCACGGCGCTTTTCCGTGTAGCTGCAAAAATTAAGGCTTGCCCGCCTGTTTTAACCGTGTGCAATGCCAAGTTTATGGCTGGGTTCTTAACCTCCTTCTCTATTTTCCTTGCGTCTCCGTCCCTAAACTGGATTTCGTTGTGGAGTAAAACGCCCTCTTTTAGGGGTATTGGACGCCAGTCAGTTGTCACGTAGCCAGCCCTGAGCCAGCCTGCGATTTCCTCCACATTGTTTATGGTGGCGCTCAAAGCTAAAATTTGGATGTCCGGGTTTGTCTGCATAAGCCTTGCTAAAACCACCTCCAAAGTGGGGCCGCGGTCCACCTCGTTCAGCAAGTGCACTTCATCCGCCACTACAAGGCTTACTTCGTCCAGCCAGTGGGCTTTATGCCTCAAAAGCGAGTCCACCTTCTCGTTGGTAGCCACAATAATGTCGTAGCGTTCCAGCCACGGATCCGAACTGTCATAGTCGCCTGTGGAAATTCCAACGCTCACCCGACGCCCATCAGGCTTGGTTATGGCGGAATACTTCCTAAACTCCTCGTATTTCTCGTTGGCCAAAGCCCTTAAAGGTGTCAAATAGAGGACTTTGCCATCCCTTTCGAGAATATGCTTAAGCGCGCAAAGCTCAGCAATCAAAGTTTTGCCAGAAGCCGTTGGACTAGCCAAAACAAGATTCCGCCCCTCCAAAACCCCAGCCTTAACAGCTTCCTCTTGAGGCGGGTAAAGCTCCACAATCCCGCCTTTAATTAGAATTTCCTTAACAACCTCCGGGATCGGTAGGTCTGCGACCTTCACTTGAACACGCCTTTTTCAGCTACACGTTGCTGCAAACTAAAAGGGCGATGCCGATTTAAAACGGTTATTGAACAAAAAGAGTAATGCACATCCAGCCTTTAAACTACTTCCTCAAAGCTGCGTAGAATTCCGTTGCTTTGGTAGGGTCGTTTATAGAGAAGAACTTCCACTTGATTTCAGGCGTGTAAAAGTTTGCGATGTTTGTAAGCTTTTGCGGGTCGTCTGTCTCAAACATGGTGAAGCCCTTAGCCTCGCCGGAAAACTGGAAGGGCCCGAAAATCAGCTTGGCAAACCTTTCGTTTCCCTTTTCCCTTTCAGCTGTCATCTGATTGAACTTGTTGATAACGTCCATAACGTCTCCTGAAACAACCTTCCAAAACCCTATATACTTCATCCTTTTTCACCTACAACGATATTTTTATGGCATATATAGCTTCAATGCTGAACTCGCCAACAAGCAAGAAAGCAGCATTTACACCGCTCGCTCAACAAGCAGCAAAGTTCACAATAATATACAAAGCCAGCCTAATAAAGCATTCTAAAACTTGAAGTAAGCTGAACTGGCGCACATAATTAAGTGCGGTGCTTAACGACTGTTCTTTTGTATTTAAAGAGAGCCAAACCTAAAGCCATCGCTGAAACTATGCCGGCTGTTCCCACGATTGGCGCGTCTGGAATGACATTGAAGGATGCGCTCCGAATTTCAAAATTAACTGAGCTTTTTCCCTTAGGTTTGGTTACGTTATGAAATATTGCTTGGACACTCCATTTGCCAGTCGCGTTTGGAATGTGTCTGCTTTGCGCATACCAATATTCCGTATTAGAATTATCTTGGGCCCATTTGATGACTTCTTGAGGGACATCAGGTGGAACAACTGGGGTTGTTAACGGCCCAGAAATTGTGATGTTTTCATCCCAAACAATACTGTTTGAAGAATCGCGCCATATAAACTCAACATGAGTTACATCAGAGTCCGTAGTTCCAGCAGTTGCAACTACTGTCTGACCCAGAGGAACATCTATTTTATGCCAGTTTGTGGTCACAGCATAGCCAGAATTGATCGCACTCCATTGCGCTTTCGCAATATCAATACATGCTAAGACAGTCAACCCAAGCACTAGAAGCGCGAATAAGTAAACTTTCTTCAAATGTCTTTTCTCCACTGTAAAATTGCGCATGCTTATTTAAAAAGGCATATGGACAAGGAATATAGAAAACCTACACGGTTCTTCTATTGAGAATCTCATAGTCCTCGAAACCAGCATAATCGACAGTTCCGCACATCTGCAAAACCTAGAAGGGGAGGGGAATGAGAAAATAAGGCTTTTCTCAAAGCTATTTTCTAAAATTTCTAAAAATTTTCTAGGGTGTTTTCCATGTTTTTAAATTCGAATAGACTTCGGTAGTGTATTTGTTGTTTGAAATCAGTCACAAATATGACGTTGGGCATTTAACAGTGTCAAATAGCTTTTTCTATAAGCTCAAACCTATAGTGGTTTGAGGATAAGCCTCTAAAAGGACTTGAAAGGTTATGGTGGAAAACGTCCGCGAACTGTTAAAGGCTCATGAAGGATTAAAGCGTGAAGTTTACCTAGACATTGAAAACTCAAGCTTTGTGCCAACCGACGTTTTAGAGGCGATGCTCCCATACTTTAACAAGCGTGCTTATGGTAATCCCACACTTACACATAAACCTGGATGGGAAGCCTTCGAAGCCATAATGGAGTCCGCCCAAAAAATCGCCGGCTATTTGAGTTGCAAAAACTTGGAAGAGATTAATTTCACTCCGGGCGAGACGGAAGCCAATAACTTGGCACTGCTGGGCGCAACCCTCCAGATGCGTGGTAAAGGCAAGAAGATTGTGATTTCTGAGATTGAGCCGTTAAGCGTCATCCATGTGGCTGAAATGCTCGCTAAAAACGGCTTTTCAGTGGTGAAAATCCCCGTGGACAACGAAGGTTTCATCAACCTAGAAAAGCTTAAGGAATCCGTGGACCGTGAAACCTTCCTAGCAAGCTTTTCAACGGTAAACCATGAAATCGGAACCATACAACCCATAAAAGAGATAACCAGAATAGTTAAAGACAAAAACCCAAACGCCCTAGTCCACACAGATGCCTCAGATGCCTACGGAAAAATTCCATTCAACGTGCAAGAAACAGGAGTGGACATGGCAACAATAAGCAGCTACAAAATACTGGGTCCACGCGGGGTGGGCGTCCTATACGTTAGGGAAGGCGTAAACATTGAAAGGATACTGGAGGGGCAAATAGGCACTCAGAAGCTTTGGCCCGGCGTGGAAAACACGCCCTTAATCGTTGGCTTCGCAAAGGCTTCCGAATTAATGTTTGAAAAGTTTGAGGAAAACGTCCGTCACATGAAGAAACTGCGGGACATGCTTATTGAAGGCATAACAAGCAAAATACCAAACGTTAGGCTTAACGGGCCGAAAGGCGAAAAACGGGCGCCGGACAACGTTAACATAAGCTTCTTGCGCTGTGAAGGCGAAGCCCTAACCATCGAGCTAAGCCTAAACGGCGTATACGTTTCAAGCGGAAGCGCCTGCACAAGGCGCATACTCCAGCCAAGCCACGTTTTAACCGCCATAGGAAGACGCTTCGAAGAAGCCCACGGCAGCATCCTAATGAAAGTTACACGCCTTCATACAGAAGAAGATATTAAATACGTTTTGGAGGTTTTACCCAAAGCCGTTGAAAGGCTTAGAAGCATAACAGGCTCAACAGTGGTGGAATAACATGTCGCGGGTGCCATTACCTTACAGCCAAAAAATCCTAGAACTTTTCAGAAACCCCAAAAACCTTGGAAAAATGGAAGACGCTACAGTGTCAGCCGTGGCCGGAAACCCCCAATGTGGAGACATGATTACGTTCTACCTTAAAATAAATGATCAAGACGTTATTGAAAACGCAACCTTCGAAAGTTACGGGTGCGCCGCCAACATAGCTACGTCAAGCATAATAACAGAAAAAGTCAAGGGTATGAAACTCCAAGATTCTTGGAAAATAAGTTGGAAAAGCGTCGCCGAAGAGGTTGGAGGGCTTCCAGCCGTCAAATTTCACTGTGGCATATTGGCGGTTGGAGCCTTAAGACGAGCCATTCGAGCCTACTATAAAATGAAGGGGCAAAAGCCCGAATGGCTGCCGGAAGAGTTAACCTTTGAGGAAAAACAAGCATTGGAAGAGGAGGAATTGGCGAAAATCCTAGCCAAGAAGATGAAAATGGCGGAAGAAGGCAGCCAAAATGTTTGATCCATACAAGGTTAGGGAAGACTTCCCCATACTGAAGCGGAAAATAAACAATTATCCACTCATCTATTTTGACAACGCGGCAACATCCCAAAAGCCTAGACAAGTCATTGAAGCCATGAAAGATTTCTATGAGAAATACAACGCTAACGTTCACCGCGCAGTGCACACGCTTTCGCTGGAAGCCACAGAACTCTACGAGGAAGCCCACGAAGAAACAGCCAAATTCATAGGCGCCGAAAGCATTGAAGAAATAGTATTCGTGAGAGGCACAACAGAAGCCATAAACCTAGTCGCCTACTCGTGGGGGCTCCATAACCTTAAGCCGGACGATGAAGTTCTTGTGACGCTTATGGAACACCACAGCAACATAGTCCCATGGGAAATCCTCTCAAAAATAAAGGGTTTCAAGGTTAAATACGTCGACATAAACCCAGACGGCGCACTAAACTATGAATCCCTGAAGGAAATGCTAACCTCCAAGGTAAAGCTTGTCTGCATAACCCACGTTTCAAACGTGACCGGCGTTATAAACGACGTAAAAACAGTGGCGGAACTAGCCCACGAAAAAGGCGCCCTAGTACTGGTTGACGGCGCCCAGTCCGTACCTCACATGCCTGTAAACGTGCAAGACTTGAACTGCGACTTTTTGGCGTTCTCTGGACACAAAATGCTTGGACCAACCGGAATAGGCGTTCTCTGCGGGAAAAAGGAAATCCTAGAAAAAATGGAGCCCTTCCACGGCGGCGGCGAAATGATTAGGGAAGTATCCTTCAACCCCAAAACACGCAGATGCACAATATCCTGGAACACGCTTCCATGGAAGTTTGAGGCTGGAACCCCCGACATATGCGGGGCTGTTGGCTTAACAGCCGCCATAAGATACCTGAAAGCTCTTGGAATGGAAAACGTGAAAGCTCACGAATGCGGCTTGACGGAATACGTCCTAAAACGCCTAGAGGAATGCCCAAAAGTCACGGTTTACGGGCCAAAAGACACCAAGTACAAATGTGGAATAATACCCTTTAATATTGAAGGATTCAACTCTCATGATGTTGCTCTGCTTTTGGATAGTTATGGTATAATGATTAGGAGCGGGTTCCACTGCGCCCAACCCCTCCACCAAAAATTCAACATTTCCTCCTCGGCAAGAGCAAGCTTCTACATTTACAACACCCGAGAAGAAATAGACCGCTTCATCGAAGCCCTAAAGGAAATTGAGGAATCCCTATGAACGCAAACCCAAGCCTAGAGGAATACATAGCCAGAATAGAAGAGGCATGCGGAGAAGAAAAAGACATAATCGTCCACTTCAAATACGAGAAAAAAGAAGAGGCACTAGGCAAAATCCTCAAAAAAGCAAAAGTGGAAAGAACAGTCGCTGGAATAATTTTTGACATAACCTACAAAAACTTCGCCATACGCCTCTATAACACGGGAAAAGCCATAATCAAAAAAGCCCAAAACAAAACCCAAGCTCAACAAATTTTAACTGAACTTTTGCTATAGTTTTGTGGCTAATTAAATATATTGAATCGCAAGAAGTAATATTTAAATTACATGCAAACAAATAAACTATTAAAAAGGAGAGAACACACTTGTCCAACTCAAACCAGAAGCTGGAGGAAAAACCAGCCGTAATTGTAGGCTTCGGATTCCAAGGCGGAAGAAGAAAACCAACCCAAGCCAAAATAGTCACAGAAGAACAGACGAGAACAGCCATTAAAGACACGAAAATATCCGTTTCAATAACTAAGACGGCGACAAGTGACGAGGAAAGATACGCCGAACTTAGGAAAAAGTACCGCATAGACAAGTATGATCTTCATCCAGGTTATGTTTTCCCAGAGTCGGTGCGTTCCCTCATTCCCAGAAACACTCCAGAATATGTGGATAGAGGCTTTAACTATGTTGAACGGATAGTCCGCGCCCTATACTACTTCAAACAATGCGCATTAGTAGGCCCAAGCGGAACCGGAAAAACCCACATAGTGTATTTGATCGCCGAGCTGTGCGGCCTCCCCATATGGGAGATAAACTGTGGACTGCAAACATCCTCCTACGATTTATTTGGCAGATACATAGGCCTAGGAAAAGAAAACTGGGTTGACGGCCAAATAGTGATGTGGTGCAGACATGGCGGCATCCTTTACCTGGACGAGGCGAACATGATGAAACAAGACATAGCCTCAAGACTTAACCCAGTCTTAGACACCAGAGGCCACATAGTCTTAACCGAAAAGGACAACGAAATAGTGCATAGACACCCATACGGCTACCT